>Ga0187893_10008961_pt1 | contig 15587 bp, 12 predicted proteins | sample MA1701074metaG_FD_139574 | JGI IMG/M metagenome (GOLD analysis project Ga0187893, IMG submission 139574) | White microbial mat communities from a basaltic lava cave in the Kipuka Kanohina Cave System on the Island of Hawaii, USA - MA170107-4 metaG ... | reverse complement strand
TCCAATCGTGGTTGTGATCTAAAGTTTTCCTGTATATAACTAATAGCTTCTGCTATGCGGTTATAATTTGTTTTATCCTGCTCCTGCATTGTTATTGTTTTTACAACCCAAAACTAAAACCACAAACAGCGGAAGCCTACCCGATTCTTGCGAAATATGGATGTTTGCATAAACAAAAGATGTGCTTGAAACTCAGCTTATCGCTTATAAAAGATATAATCTGATACAAGAGGCTCTATGCCTGTCTGACGGAAATCCGCAGCTATCTGTCCACGGTGATAAGTGGAATGATTAATGACATGAAATAAAATGTCTCTGACTGTATTGGTAAACATATCGCCTTTAAAAGTGGTGTAGTTTATCAGAGTATCGAGTTCAAACTGATCAAGTATTTGCAAAGAAATAGTATTGTTCAACTCATCCATTGGTTTTAATTCCGCCAGATCATGCATATCCCAACTGGTTAATGAGCTTTGTTGCTTTAGTATCCTGTTGTTCCAAACCTGGTGTGCATTTAAAATATGATTGATCCATTTCACTGATTTATCTGAAACTTTATCAGCCTGCTCTATAAAAACAATTATCAACTGCTGATTGTAATAATGACTATAACCAAATAGCTCTTTAAAAAAACCTTTCATTTGATGTTTTGTATTTCAGGTAAAGGTCATTCAAATTTTTAAAAGACAATTATTTACTGTAAAAACCGGAAGAGAACAAACTTTTCTTATATGGCTTTTCCCTTCTGTGCGAATAATGTTAATAATACCATCATTTCATTTTGCAAAATAAAAGCCGGATTATTGATAACTTTATTTATACGAAAACGATTTGCAATGACCCATACAATTCTACCCGTTGCCTCTTCGCCGAAAATATTATCCATTGATATCGGCGGCTCCAATGTAAAAGCCATACTGCTCGATGCATCAGGACAAAGCCTGATGGAATATCAAAAATTAGAAACGCCTCAACCGTCAACACCCGAAAATGTAGTGAATACAATTGTGCAGTTGGCTCAACGCTTTCCCGGTTATGATAAAGTATCAGCCGGTTTCCCAGGGTATGTAAAAAACGGAATAGTACAAACAGCACCCAATCTCGGCACTGACTATTGGCGGGACACTGATCTTACAGAGATGCTTAGCAGCCGCCTTGGCAAGCCTGCCAAAGTGGTAAACGATGCCGATTTGCAAGGGCTTGGTATAGCAAAAGGTAATGGCTTTGAAATAGTAGCCACTCTCGGTACAGGATTTGGCACAGCGTTTTTAAACAATGGTGTGTTGCTGCCGCATATTGAGTTTGCACACCATCCTGTATCAAAGGAAAGAGATTATGATGAATACATTGGTGATAAGGCGTTTTTAGAAATAGGCGAAGAACGGTGGAATAAACGAATGAAAAAGGTATTAGCCATTTTAAAGACCGTATTTAATTACGATCATCTTTATCTCGGCGGTGGTAATGCAAAAAGACTAAGATTCAAACTGGATGATAATATTAGCATTGTAAGTAACAGAGAAGGAATAAAAGGCGGTGCGAGGCTTTGGGTGAATGAAGATGGAAATATGAAGTCGGAGGTAGGAAGTCAGATGTCGGAAGCAGAAGTGTGAGGTATGAAGTCGGAAGTCAGAAGCAGGATGTCGAATACAGAAAGCAAATATCTCTTTTCTAAGATTATAATTTCCATTGAAACATTGCCAATTGATTGTTGCCAATTGACTATTCTTTTCCCACCCATTCCACAATCGGATCAATCCATACTTTACGTCCTTTATAAAAGAACCCATGACTTAGCCCCGTGTGCAGTGTTATCTCTTTAAAAGATCTCATTGTTGTTCTTCCTTCAAATATCTTTTGACAGGTGCCGTGCGGATCGCTGGCTTCAATGATGGAAAGAAAATGACCGTAAAGCTGGCGTCCTGTATAATCTTTGTAGGTCTCAGGCCAACAACCACCCATCAGCACATAACGGATATGATCGCTTTTCATTTTTTCTGAAACCAATAATGCAATATTCCAACCAGACGATGCGCCAACAAGAATGATTTGCTGATGTTTGACGCCTGCTTTGGTTAATGAATCAATTTGTGCAGTTATCTTATTTGCATACACAGTATCGTCTATCCCCGGTTTCCTGTTTTCGCTGATGACATGAAATCCTTTTTTGCTTAATGAATCAAGGATATTCAAATACTCATAAGGTCCCCACTCTGGCACTGATTGGTTAATGGCATTATTGCCTAACACAGTTACTACAGCACCGTGAAGGTAAAAGAGATACTTGCCTTGTTTGCTGATGGATTGAGGAAGATAGCTGGAGACGGATTGGGCATTTGTAATGAAACATAGAACCAGGAATGGTAAGATGATACAATGCATTAGTCTCATAATAGCTTGCCAGGTAGGCTTAACAAGTTACGATAATTGACAGGTTATTCATCCAGGCTGAGCATTAAAACAACGCCGTCAATGCCGCTCTTCCAATATGCACCGTTTTTGACGATGCAGGTTTTCTTCCGTCGTATTGAAAGTTCAGTTCAAGATTATTCAGCAATCGTTTGGTAAGTATCACTGACCAGAGATAGTTTTTACCGGGCAATAATCCATCGAGCATGATATAGCTTACTGTTGTTGTATTGCTACCGTTAGCTGAGAGGTAATCTAAATTATTAAAAGTGAATTTGCCGGTGATAGAACTGTTTTGAAGCACATTGTATTTTGTCTCAACATTAATGGCATGTGAAGTTGATTTTTCACCGCCAAACTTTGGAACATTCTTTTTATTCTCGTACTTATATCCTGTAGCCATTCTGAATGAAGTACCCCGAATGAAAGTTAACATGGGTTCAATACTGTTAATATCAAGATCATAATTACGATTGTCAAACTGTGCATTAGGTGTAAAAAGTGAATTGGCACCTTTTCTTCCATTTAACAGAAAAGCAAAGGAACGGCTGATATTCCAACGAAACTTTGATGTCCAATCATTAACCGTGCGGCTTTCATATCCATAAGTCAATAACGCTTTGCCGTTGTTTTTTACATTGCTTACATCAATACCCCATTTGCTGCTAAAACGGTTAAAAGAAATTGTATTGAGCAATATTGTATTCAACGTCACGAGAGCTGTATCATTTACATCGTATTTAAAAGGATCAAATTCAAAATTTCCTTTGGCAATTGATTTTTTACTGATCTGCAGCGATGTATTGAAATTGAGCTTTGAAATAAACTGCTTTATTCCTTTCAGCCCCGCCTTATTCATCAATGATCTCGGATTCAGTCCCAGGCTATAATTAAAAGTGATATAGTTTGCTTTGATAAATTCATTTGTCGGCGTTAAAATGCGGATAAACTTGGCCTGGTCAGGAAAAGCAGCTAATTCAAATTCATTCAGTTGCTGTACTCCATCCGAATTATAATCTATCCATGCATATTGCCCTGTGCCCGCAGGTACTTCGAAGTAAGTGAAATCTCTTTTCTGTTCCTGCCCCGCTCCCACTTCATACAATATATTACCGGTGATTAATCCTTTCAATTCATTCATCACATATTCTGCTCTTCCCAAAATAGTTTCATCTTCTTCCTGCCTGGATACAGAATTAAGCACCTTTAATTTTCTGAAGGTAGTGTTGAGAAAAAATTGCCGGTTGGGATTTGCCAGCAGTTCAGTTTGCAGATTAAGATTCAAACTTCTGTCGCCTCGGATAAAACTTTTGCCATAAGCATACTTATCCGAGCGGGTAAAGAAAGTAATGCCATAACGATTCTTTTTCGCCTCATCTGATTTAAGGTAAACAGAATAGCTGTCAAAGAAAAAGGCCTGCGGTGTGATAGTGTCCGTTTCTTTATCTCTTACTGTATTTTTTTCTTCTGCATAGCGAAAACCCAGCTTATGATTTTTCAAACTTTTAAATTGCTTACTAAGATCAATGGTGGGTCGCCAGAAATTTCCTTTTTGATTGAAGGCATCAAAATTTGTAAGCACAAATTCATTGTTGAATTGCCAGCCTTTCCAATCCATGGATTGCTGAATGGCATTTTGAACACCGCTATAACTTTCGCCCCGCTTATAATTCGTCAAACGATAAGTAAAACCTTTGTTCCTTACATTTCTCAAACCTGCAGAAGCACGGATGATGTTTTCTGTTTCCTGTTTTACAAACAATGGCAAGCCCCAGTCTCTTGAAAACTCAACCGACCGCAAACGTTCTAATGGTCTGAATTTATTTTGAACAAATTCATAATCCAGCGAAGTAAGCAATTGCAGTTTGTTTTTTTCTTTTACTGTCTTTGCATTGTTCAATTGAAATTTAGCAGCAAAACCATTATCATCGCCATTGTGTATATCTGAAAAAGTATTGGCATCATAATTACTCATGGCAGCTTCCGCTTTTAATAATGTATTTTTTCCAATCGAGTAATCCACACCAAGATTAACCAGTTGCTGTTTTTTAGGTGTGATCAAAATTGTAACCGCATCATAGTTTCCCTGTTTGGTGTTGCCAACCGGCGCAACAAACCGGTAAACTTTTCCATTGGCCCCATTAAAATCGGCGACATAATTTCCATTGCCCTGGCCTACTTCGATAAAAGAAAGATTGTATTTGGCCTTTGCCGGATCAGTTGAGTACTGAAAAAATGAATCAATGCCTGTCGGCGTGTTGTAATAAATCTTTTCGTATAAAATTTTACTGGCAGAAAAAGTATCAACCGCAGCCGATGGATAAAATGCCCGTTGAATACTATCGCCAAGATTGGCTAAAAATTGTTTTTGCGCCGGATCTAATACCTGGTTGATCTGCGAATTTTTTACATCGGTATTGGTAAAAGCGCCAACTCTTAGTTTCACTTTTTTGTTCAGGTCAACTTCTTGTGATGCATAAAAATTTGCATTCAAATAATTGCGATCTGCATACTCAAACTCAATTTGAATACGGCTGTCTTTAGTAATCATTCGTTTTGGCGTAAATGTTACTTCCGCTGTATTGTAATTTATCACATAATCCTGGTCTTCGCCACGCTGCAACAATTGCCCGTCTAAAAAAACTCTTTCTGTATTTGCCAGCACGATAAAGAAAAATTCATTGTTAGCGCCTGTTAAACGATAAGGCCCCTGGTTGCCTTCCAACGCCTGTATGATATTTCTTGTAAATTTTCCTTTGGCAATAGAACCACTTAGCAATGTTTTTGATTCTGCTTTTTTTCCAATTGGATTAATAGTTTGAAAAGCGACACCTTGTAATCTTTTATAAAAATTGAGAAAATAACTTTGCTTTTGCCTGATATCAATATCACCAAGATTAAGTTGCCAGTTCTTTTTTTTGAATTGAAGAAATACCTGGTCAAATTCATTTAACTGTTGCGTAGTACCGTCAGGTTGTATGGGAATATTATTATCAGTGATGGCAGCATTGATCTCGATACTATCACCGAGTAAACCGCTAAGCTGAAGATTGAAAGTAGAATTAAGTACTGCATCCTGGCTATTGCCAAATGATATTTGTCTCCCAAAACTTCCTTCGGCTTTCAGTGTTCCAAAATTGAAAATACCTTTTTGATCATCCGGCAATTCATTATTAAAAACATAAGGCGCAATGGACATACTGTTGATCACACTGTCCACCCTCATTCGCTGCGCAACAGGATTGAGCTTAAAAGAAAAAACCCGGTAACTGATCTTAACGCTATCAGTAGTTGGTTTTTTATACCAAAACAAAATAGCGTTAATGAAATCGAGCCTGTAATCTTCTGCGGAAATGCTTTCGACTTTAAATGTTTCGGGAACGATGCTGATAGTATCTAAACGAATACTGTCGGCTGCAACAGCAAAAACCTTGTGCCGCAGATTAGAACCCGGAACCTGGGCCTGGCTCCAGAGGGTCATCATCAGGGGGATCAGCACCAGCGATATTCTTCGCAAACCATTCAACAGCAGTGAGTTTTTCTCAAATCGCAAAATAAGCCCTTTTTATTGCGCAGGGCTTGTTCACTGCTGTTATTTCAATGAAAAGAGCCAAATTTGGATCAATTAGTATGAAATGAGACGTAAAAATTTTCTAGCATCCCGATAGCTATCGGGACCATTTGGCCAAAAAAAATGAAAAATATACAAATAAAAAAAACTTTAATACTGCTGGTTATCTCTATATTCCTATTTGGCCCCTTGCATAGTCAGAAAGTAAAGCCTGCCGGATCGCAGACAGCTAAAGCGATGAATAATACCGTTACTATTGGCATTTCTTTTCCAGTGGATGTTTTTAAACAAACACATCATGCCGGGCTTTCGGTTGACTATTCATGGAGCAAGGGCCGCTTCAATCGTCATATTGATTCTTTTTCGTTACTAAGGCTTGCTATTAATGGTGGTATCAGTTATCACCCGGGTAAAAAGACCAGTTCCGTCGGATATGAATTTGAATACAGCAATTATCTGAATATTCATGGGCTGGCCGGTATTGATTATAAACCGTCGAACCCGCTGCATATCACGTTATTCACAGGGCCTGTGATCAGCATTTATAAAAACAATAGTGATGTGGGAATCGGGGTCAACTTGTTTTCAAGTTATTATCACCAGCAACATTTCTCTCGGCCCGGGTGTGGCATACCGAAGGTTTGCAAAGACAAATGCCCTGTGGTCGGGAACCTTCAGGGCATCTTATACATTTTAAGCCCCGCCTTTGGTCCAGATAGCTATCGGGATGGGAGGCATTATTTTCCTTCAGAAGCTAATCCCGCCAAGGTGTACTCAGCATTTAAATGGGCAATATTGGTAATCGAAATTTCTTTGGGACAAACTGCTTCGCATGCGCCGGTATTGGTGCAGGAACCAAATCCTTCTTTATCCATTTGCGCCACCATACTCAAAACTCTCTTCTTTCTTTCTGGTGCACCCTGGGGCAATAAAGAAAGATGAGACACTTTAGCCGAAACAAATAGCAGTGCGGAAGAATTTTTACAAGCCGCTACACAAGCGCCGCAGCCGATACAAGCAGCCGCTGCAAACGCTGAATCCGCCTTATCTTTTTCAATGGGTATTGCGTTGGCATCTACTGCATTACCCGTGTTAACTGAAATATAACCTCCAGCCTGGATGATGCGATCAAAGGCAGTACGATCAACCATTAAATCCTTAATCACGGGAAACGCATTAGCTCTCCATGGCTCAACAGTAATGGTATCACCATCCTTGTATGCTCGCATGTGCAACTGGCATGTTGTGTTAGCCTGCCAGGGGCCATGAGGCCTGCCATTAATATACATGGAACAAGTGCCGCAAATTCCCTCGCGGCAATCATGGTCAAATGCAATCGGATCCTTTCCCTCACTGATCAATTTTTCATTCAGCACGTCAAACATTTCGAGAAAAGACATTTCGGAAGAGATATCTGATACCTCAAATAATTCGAAACGACCCGGAGATTTTGCATTCTTCTGTCTCCAAACCCTTAACTTAAGATTCATTGAATAATGTTCCATCTACTGAAGATTAATAAAATTTATTTAATAGTATCCGTAAGTCTTTTTCCAATTTTTAAATTACCCTTTGCTATAGCAAAAAGATTTTTATATACCTTATTATCCCTTATACTTTTTGGTACACTGTTTTTTTCTCCAATGCTCAATCGAAACCACATTTCGTTTACTTCAATACTATTTCGTAATCGATTGTAAGTCTCTTCTAATTGTTTAACACCCTGCCTGATGTCACTTCCTTTCAGCTCAACAAATATCACTTTATCTTCCGCAATCAAAAACAACCAATCGCATTTCTTTACGTTTTCATTGAACATGCACCCATCAACTTTAACTTTTGCAATCTCCAGGTTCCTCAAGTTGTTCAAAGTATAAGTTTTGCCTTCTTCGCTTGCAGTAAATACCCTTCGTCTGTCTTTAAATTCTATACAATCCTCAAACATCAAGACTTTCTTTTAATTCCCAAATCTATTCTTAACAATTTATCAAATTCATCATTGATAATAGTAGAAACGCTATCAATCTTCTCAGCTCTAATAAGACCTTCTTCCCTATCCATAATATCCTCGGATATTCCATTTGAATGTAACATATATGCTGACATAACATTCGGGTCTACCCAGTATTTTTTTTCGATTATTTTAGAAATCTTCAATCCCCTATTACGCTTGGTTCCAATACTATGCGCTTGAAGTAAATTATTTAGCGACGTCAATATATATGGAGAATGTGTTGTTAATAACAAAGTATTCTTTGAAAAATTAATTTTTTCAGCAAAGAATTTAACTAATTTATACTGAGCGGTAGGAAAAAGATTTAACTCTGGTTCTTCAATAATAAACTTATTACTTCGCTTCTGTTCTTTTCCATAATACTGAAAAAGAACTATTAAGGGAATTGAAACCTGAAAGCCACTAGAAGTCTGATAAAAAAATAAATCATCTTTATTAAATTTCACTTTTTCTATGCTATTTCTTGAGCTGTACGAAACATTTTCAAGGTGTGGTATAATTAATTCTAATACCTCTTTACTTGCAATATCATAATGATTTGCAAAGTCAATTATATATTGATCGAAATTCCCTTGATATAAATCTCTATTTGGAGTATTTCTCAATAATCTCAAAGACGCAGAAAGAGCAATTCTTTCTGCCGGCACATATATTACATCAGTTACAGACTTAATCAAGTAATGGAATTGATTCCATTGCTTCAAAGCACTTATGTCAGCTTTTGAAAGATTACCTTTATTCCAAATCAACTTTTGTAACTCATTCTCACGAGTATCAAAAATGTCGATAAAAAATTTATTTTGCTTTCTTAAAACTTTAAATTGTTTAGTAAAAAATTCAAATTCTGTATTTCTTTTGAAAAAAATCCCATAAAGATCCAAAATACTTTTTCTTTCTTTCTCTGTTCCCAATAAAAAACCGCTGCTATTTAGAACATAGATTAATTTAGTAATAGCACTCTTGCCAGTGCCTTGCTCACCAATTAATACAGTCGTTTTTTTAAATTCAATATCCGCTTTCTTAATTGGCCCAAAATTCCTTATTGTAAGTTTTTCATTCATTTTACTTATAACTCCTCTGTGTCGGCTTCGCCACTTCAAATTCCAGCTTCTCTTTGTTCAAATTCCACTCGCTGTCGCCTTTATATTCCCATGCCGCCACGTAACTGTAGCTTTCATCATTCCTTTTTGCTTCACCTTCATCTGTTTGGCTTTCTTCACGGAAATGACCACCACAGCTTTCATTACGATTTAATGCATCAAGGCACATCAGTTCGCCAAGCTCTATAAAGTCAGCTACACGATTTGCCTTATCTAATTCAGGATTCATCTCATTGATTTCTCCGGGGATACGCACATCTGTCCAAAATTCTTTTTTAAGTTGCCTGATCTCTGTAATAGCCTCTTGCAATCCTTTTTCATTGCGTGCCATTCCGCATTTTTCCCACATGATCTTGCCCAATCTTTTGTGCATGCTTTCCACTGACTGAGTTCCTTTAATGCTCATCAGTTTGTTGATCCTATCACTAACAACTTTTTCTGCTTCAACAAATGCAGGATGTGAAGTCTCAATTGGTTTAACGGCAATCTCATTAGCGAGATAATTACCCATGGTATAAGGAATCACAAAATAACCATCAGCTAATCCCTGCATCAGCGCAGATGCACCAAGACGGTTAGCGCCATGATCGCTGAAATTGGCTTCACCCAAAGCATATAATCCGGGAATAGTTGTTTGCAATTCATAATCCACCCACAATCCACCCATTGTATAGTGAACAGCAGGATAAATTCTCATCGGCACTTCATACGGATTTTCGCCAGTGATCTTTTCATACATATCAAAAAGATTACCGTACTCTTCTTTTACCACTTCTTTACCCAGGCGAATCAACGTTTCCGTATCAGGATTTTCAATACCCTGTTTGTTTGCTTCCGTTTTTCCGTATTTATTGATCAGGTTGAATTTGAAATCGAGATAAACAGCTTGCTTGGTAGTGCCCACACCATAACCAGCATCGCATCTTTCTTTAGCAGCTCTTGAAGCCACATCTCTTGGTACCAGGTTACCAAATGCCGGATATCTTCTTTCCAAATAATAATCTCTTTCTTCTTCAGGAATATCATTGGCTTTGCGTGGATCATCTTTCTGTTTTGGCACCCAAATGCGTCCATCATTACGCAACGATTCTGACATCAGCGTCAGCTTGCTTTGATGATCACCTGTAACAGGAATACAGGTAGGATGTATTTGTGTAAAACAGGGATTGCCAAAAAATGCACCACGTCTATGAGCTTTCCATGCAGCCGTCACATTGCTGCCCATTGCATTGGTGCTTAAATAAAAAACATTGCCATAACCACCGGAACAAAGCAACACAGCATGTCCAAAATGTCTTTCCAGTTCACCTGAAATAAGATTTCTTGCAATTATGCCTCTTGCCTTTCCATCTATAAGTACAACATCGAGCATTTCATGGCGGCTATACATTTTCACATTGCCCAATGCCACCTGTCTTTCCAATGCCTGGTATGCGCCAATCAATAGTTGTTGTCCCGTTTGACCGGCAGCATAAAAAGTTCTTTTTACCTGTGTGCCGCCAAAAGAACGGTTATTCAACAGACCACCATATTCTCTTGCAAAAGGCACACCCTGCGCCACGCATTGATCAATGATATTGACACTTACTTCAGCAAGGCGATGAACGTTTGATTCTCTTGCACGATAGTCGCCACCTTTGATAGTATCATAAAACAAACGAAAAACTGAGTCGCCATCATTCTGATAATTCTTTGCCGCATTGATACCACCCTGCGCAGCGATGCTGTGTGCACGGCGTGGTGAATCCTGGAAACAAAATGCTTTTACTTTATATCCCAATTCACCTAATGAAGCCGCGGCTGATGCACCTGCCAAACCGGTTCCTATCAGAATGATCTCCAGCTTGCGTTTATTAGCCGGATTTACCAATTTACAATGGCCTTTATAATCTGTCCACTTTTGCTCCAATGGCCCTGCAGGAATTTTTGAATCGAGCATATCGTCTATTTAAAATATATTTTTTTTATTTAACCGGCGTTCGGTTCCCTGATCATCTTCGTTGCGTCGCACACTTGTACTTCTTGTTCTTTATTCAGCAACCCACCCCGGTTGCTTAAATTTTAAAGTGACCTGATTTCGCCCCTCCGGAAGAGTCCTATGCATAAAACACTTCCTATTCACTATTCACTATTCACTACTCACCATTCACTACTCACCATTCACTACTCACCACTCACATATATTTCACCCATCCCAAATAAGCACTGATTGGCATCAACGCAAAAATCAGTGATACGCCAATTGAAAAAGCAACACCCAAAGCTTTAATTAATCCTATGTATTTTTTATTTTCCAAACCCAGCGTTCTGAATGAACTTTGAAAGCCATGCAGCAAGTGCCACGCCAGAGAAATACAACCGAGAACATACAATATAACAATCCAGACGTTTTGAAATACTATGATCATTTTACCATAAAGCTCATGATAAGTTTTTCCGGGAGCATCAGCATAGGTTACTTCTTGCAATCCACCAAACCTTGAAGGAATCCAAAAATCAGCAAGGTGCACAACCAGGAATAAAAAGATCAGCGTACCTAACAATCCCATTGATTTACTATACCAAGTGCTGCCTGAACTGCCCATTTTTACTTTATATCCTACGCTTCTCTTCGATCGGTTTTGCGCCTCAAGCACATATCCCTGTACAATATGAAGAATAATAAAAGCAAACAAACCAATTTCAAGCACACGAGGAACTAATGTTTGTCCCAAAAAGTGAGCAGCTTTATTAAAAACTTCCCCGTTATCGCCCGGCACAAATACTTCGGCCCACATAAGCGCATTTACCGTAACGTGAACTATCAAAAAAAGTATCAGGGATAAACCTGTCAGAGACATCACTAATTTTTTTCCAACCGAAGAAGTGAAGAATTCAGACCATTTCATTTAAGTGATATTAAATTTATCTTTTGTCACCAGTTGCCAAAGGCCACTCATAAGCAATCAAAAGTGGTTTTCTAAATTTTTCGCAAAAATAGCATGCGACAATCAAAGAATGATAAAAAACTTTAAAGAAACTTTAATGTCCTGGCTATTATCAAAAGAAGCTTTCTAACATACCGAGGAAAGCCGAAGTGTCAATGTAAACGGGCTGTAAGCTCTCCGTCAATTTTTTTAAACAGGTGAAAAGGTTTGTAGGTTCGCCAGTTGTCCAGTTCCATCAGCTCAATGTAACGGTTTAAATGAGCTTTTTTAAAATCGTATTGTGTTTGTGAAGGCATATTGAGACAAACCACCCATCCGCCTTCATCGCTAAGCTCGTCATATAATTCTTCATAATAATCGCTGTTGCTGCTATGAAAGTTTAGCACATTCTCTGCGATCAATATAAACTTGGTAATTCCTTCATACATGAATTTTTCCAGCACTTCCCGCTTCAATTCCATGATGTCGTTCTCAATAGCGTCATTCCACTCTCCTATTAGTTCAATCACGGCGTATTTTTCATCATAATCGGCCAGTAATGTTTTGAGATAAAGAGTACGGCTGCCAAAATCATCCCATTGAGGATGGATATAATAATTGTAAACCGTTTGGGAGAATTCAAATTCAGAGTAAGTTCTTCCAAAAAAAGGCGACCGCTGATCTTCCTCGCTAATATAAATATGCCGCCAATTATAGAATGGTTCAATGTCTTGCATGATCTGGTTTCTTCACGGCAAAGATAGAAACGATAATCAAAAATCCGATGATCATGGCTAACCTCCCATCTGCTTACTTTGTTAAATAGGCCTTCAACTCATTATAAGAAGGCTTCATAAGAATGGCTTTCTTTTCTTTAGTCATTATATCTTGCAAAGAAGCCGGAATGTCAATCCTTTTTCCAATAGTTTCTTCTACTGCATCGGGAAACTTAACGGGATGGGCTGTTTCTAAAAAGATTCCTTTTGCACCGGTATTGTCATCTAAATATTTTTTCAAAGCAAGATAACCCACCGCCCCGTGCGGATCGAGTAAATAATTATACTGCTGATATACTTCTTTTATTGTAGTGATAGTATCAGCATCGCTGATACTGTAAGATGATAATTTGTTTTTTAAATCAGGGAATTGATGATGAAATATTTCCAATATTCTTACAAAATTGCTGGGATTACCAACATCCATTGCATTGCTCAACGTGGCTAAAGCAGTTTTTGGTTTAAAATCTGCTGTCTCCAAATAGTTTGTTACAACATCATTTACATTGCAGGCTGCAACAAAATGATGAACCGGCAGGCCGGAACTGTTTGCCAATATACCGGCGCAGATATTTCCAAAATTGCCACTTGGTACACAGATCACGGGCGGATTATTTTTATCAGCCCATTGTTTGTAGGCAAAAAAGTAATAGAACTGCTGTGGCAACCATCGTGCAACGTTGATAGAATTGGCTGAAGTAAGAAAGAGTTTTTTATTCAGTTCGGCATCAGCAAAAGCCTGCTTTACCATTTGCTGGCAATCATCAAATGTTCCTTCCACCTCTATTGCATGAATATTTTTTCCTAATGCTGTCAGTTGTTTTTCCTGCACAGGACTTACCTTACCCGATGGATAAAGAATAACTACGTCCACACCTTCCACACCATAAAATCCATTGGCCACAGCGCCACCTGTATCGCCTGAGGTAGCAACAAGCACCGTAACTTTCTTAGTTTCATTTTTTAAAAAATATCCCAGGCATCGGCTCATAAACCTTGCGCCTATATCTTTAAACGCAAGCGTTGGCCCATGAAATAACTCCAGTGAAAATATTTTGTCATTTACTTTCACCAATGGTATGGGAAAATTTACTGTTTCACTTACAATGCTGAAAAGCTTTTCATCATTGATTGTATCAGCTACATAAGGCTTGATAACTCTGAAAGCGATTTCTTCATTCGAAAGATTTTCTATATCATCAATTAAGGCTTTATCAACCTGCGGAATTTGTTCAGGAAAATACAATCCCTTATCAGGCGCTTGTCCCTTTATCGCTGCTTCTTTGAAATCAACTAAAGGTGATTGTTTATTAGTACTATAGTAGTTCAAAAGTTTACGATTTTAAAAGTTCATAAGGAGGTTACATCATTAGCATATTAGCACATTTGCATATTAGCATATTTGCACATTAGCACATTTTCACATTAGCACATTAACTCCTTTCTTATTAATCGTAGTAACATACGTATTGTTTTCTATTCCTATTTTATCATATACATTTTTCATTACTGTTTGCACTTGTTTTGCTGTCGCTTCATCTTTGCTTAGCATAAATACCGACGGACCCGAACCGGAAATGCCGCCGCCCAATGCCCCGGCTTCTTTACATCCTTTTTTTACTTCATCAAAACCGGGAATTAAAATACTTCTCACCGGTTCTATGATCACATCTTCCAATGAACGTCCGATCAGATCAAGATCATTTTTTAAAAATCCAGTTACTAATCCCGCAATATTCCCCCATTGGCGAATCGCATCTTTCAATAGAACTTGTTGCTTTAATATTTGTCTTGCATCAGAAGTTCTTACTTCTATCTGCGGATGCACAACGGTTACATACAGATCAGGCGAAGGAATAGAAACAATATCCAGCGGATGAATAGAACGGATCAAACTTACACCGCCCAAAATACAAGGAGCAATATTATCAGCATGCTTTACACCGGACGCCAGCTTCTCACCGTTCATTGCCAACTGTACTACATCATCAGAAGAAAAAATATTTCCCAGCAAATGATTGGCGGCTACTGCCGCACCCGCTGCACTCGCTGCACTGGAACCAATACCGCTACCGGGTTTGATATGTTTTTCGATTGTTACTTCAAATCCATGATTGCCGCCAATTTTTTCCATTGCTGCTAAAAACACAACGCCGGCAACATTTTTTTCCGGATCAGTAGGCAAATCAAATTCATCTCGGTTATGAATGATCACCTTCGGTTCTTCCAGCAACTTCACTTCCATGATATCGTAAGGCTCATGCAACGCCAAACCTAAAATATCAAACCCGCAAACAAGATTAGCAACCGTACCGGGACTATGAACGACTATTTCCTTCATTTTAAATTTCAAATTTTAAATTACTAAGCCCTGCTTGCCCTGATAATATCTGCAAACACACCACTCGCTGTTACTTCTGCTCCTGCTCCGGCACCTTTTACTACCAATGGCTGTTCTTTATACCGGTCAGTATAAAACAACACGACGTTGTCTTTTCCATACAAATGATAAAGATCATGGTTCGGATCAATATGCTGAAGACCGACGGAAGCTTTACCTTCATTATATGAAGCGACAAACTTTAACTTACAACCTTCGGCATTGGCGTTTTCAAAAAGCCCTTTAAAATGAGCTTCTTCTTTTGCCATTGCCTTATAAAAATCATCCACACTTCCTTCCATACATGTTTTTGGCATAAATGAATTGTTCAGGATATCATCCATCTCAATTGCTTCACCTGTTTCTCTTGCCAATATCATAATTTTCCGCATCACATCTGTACCACTTAGATCAAGCCGCGGATCGGGCTC
>Ga0187893_10008960_pt1 | contig 15589 bp, 13 predicted proteins | sample MA1701074metaG_FD_139574 | JGI IMG/M metagenome (GOLD analysis project Ga0187893, IMG submission 139574) | White microbial mat communities from a basaltic lava cave in the Kipuka Kanohina Cave System on the Island of Hawaii, USA - MA170107-4 metaG ... | reverse complement strand
GGTTCCGTACTCGTTGCTATCGTGCACGATGGCAATACGGCGCAAGCCCAGGGCGTCGACGAGAAGACCGGCCATGGTCGCAGCCTGCGCGCGGACGGGCAGGGCCGTACGGAAGACGAAATGCCCGCCGGATGGAAGCGGCGCGGTCGCGCCGGGAGAGATCAGGACAACTTTGTGACGCTCAGCCGCACCGGCCGCGACGATAGCTGTGGCGTCCGTCAGCGGTCCGACAATGGCCACGGCCTGGTCGCTAACTAATCGCTCGAAATGGCGAACGGCCTGCGCCGGAACACCGTGATCATCGACGATTTCTAACGTCAGCCGTCGTCCATTTACACCATTGTTGGCATTCACTTCCTCAATCGCCAGCTCAGCGCCCTCAACCGCGGATCGCGCGGCCGCGGACACTCCGCTTGTCAGCGGAACGATGAGGCCTATTTTGATGGCGGGTGAAGAAGACAGACCTGTGGGCAGCCTGCTACAACCCGCCATGAGGATCGCGGGTAGCAAGACAAAGCACCACACGAAGATCGGCCCACGCTGCTTCATAGCCGGCAACCACGAAGCCTAGCAGGGTCGGCTCTTCTATCGGTGATGAGCCGTCAGAGTCTTAGTGCCTGTGGAAACAGAGGTGTAATAGTTAGCGGAATGTAGGCAGATAAGGAACGACGATAATTCTAATCAATGGCCTTCAACGAGGGATATTCAATTCCTTCTAGGAGCCTTGCCGTGAGAACGTCAGGAGGCATATCGGGGAGGCAATGGAAATACGAACAGATGTTCGCCTATCGTTTCTAAGTGTGCTCGGAAGACCACCTGAAATTTGACACGCGCCCTCCGATGGTACTTGAGGGGGCGTGCATGCGACATCACACGAAGGACAAAGGGGACCTCGCCGTCGGGCAAGTGATAGCGGATCTGGTGAGGCAGGGGGCGCAGGTTCTTCTTCCGATCTCTGAACATCTTCCCTTTGATCTCGTTGCTGTATCACTCCTGTCGAGCGATCTACGTCGGATCCAGGTCAAGTATGCCTCTGCGAGGAACGGGACACTAACGATCAATCTCCGGAACTGCCATTCGGATCGCCGTGGTGTGCATCACAGGCGCATCAGCCTGGACACCATCGACGCGTTCGCAGTTTTTTGCCCCGAGACAAATACGGTATACTACGTACGACAGGATGAGATACCCGACGGCTGTCGGACAGAATTCTTTCTCCGACTGACGGCGGCGAGGAATGGACAAGTTCGTCGGATACGGCCGGCTGTGAACTTCGAAGGCGCGATGCGAATATTCGGGCCCGTAGCTCAAATGGATAGAGCGAGGGACTTCTAATCCCTAGGCTGGGGGTTCAATTCCCTCCGGGCCCGCCAAATACGAACAAGTCCCGGACTCCAGAAGAGCGAAAAGATCCAGATAACGTACCGACCTACGAGCCGCCACCGGCCGGCACGGCGGCTGGCGCTGGCGTGGAGCGCAGGGTCCGTCCGGCCCGCGCGATCGCCAGAAGCGGCAGCGATCCCAGCGCCGCGGCCAGAATGCCCACGGTCACTTCGCCCCCACGGGCCAGCAGGACGCCGCCGAGCAGCGCAGCCGCCGTGGCCGAGAAGTTTGTGAACAGGTCGTTGATCCCGAATACCCTGGCGCGGGTCGAGGCGCCTGACACGTCCCCAAGTAGCGCCGCCCCGGGCACGAATGCCAGGCACCAGCCCAAACCTACAAGGAAGAATGCGACGGCTGCCCACAGGGGCGAGTCCACGCCAAGCGGGAAGACCAGTCCACTCGCCGCGCTCAGCAACGCGCCCCCGACCATTACCGGTCCGCGTCCGGCGCGATCGGCCAGCCTGCCGACAGGGACCGACAGCGCGTACATCCCCAGCACATGGGCCATTAGAACGAGCGAGATCGTGCCGGTGCCGTGACCGTGAAGCGAGAGCATAAGCGAGGCCGTCGCCATCAGCATGACCATCGTGGCCTGCGCGCAGGCAAGGGCCACCATCGCCGCCTGCGCCGGACGTGACATGATGATGGCCGTCACGCTCGACGCCGGTGCGGCAGACTCCGCGGCCGGGCCGGAAGGCCGCCCAGGCACGAAATCAACGTCAAGTGGCGCATCTGGGTAGTACTCGTGCAAACGGCTTGCGATCCTTCGGATCGGGCCGCAGCCGGAACACGGCCGCGGCGGCGAGCGCAAACGCCATGCAGACGAACATCCACGGGACCGCCAGCGGATTCGCGCCAATCGCTCGCGCGAGCCGGTCGCCGGACAGCACCATCGAAGGACCGATCACCCCTCCGAGCAGGCCGCCGGCCACCACGATGCCGACAGCGGCGCCTCGCCGGTCGGGTGGATACATATCCCCCACGATTCCGCGGGAGAGCATGCCGATCCCGGCCCCGGCGCTGAAAAGCACCATGCTCACGAGATACCCTGCGAAGTGTGCGGTCGTCACCGTGGCCGCGATCGCGGCCGCGCCCAGTACGGCGAAAACAAAACCGGCCACCAACCCAGGTCGCCGGCCGCGCCGATCCATAAAGCGACCCGCCGGATATCCGATTCCCGCCATGGCCAGATGAACGATTGCGGTTGGAATGCCCGCCAGCGCGGCAGTCCCGCTGAGCGAATAGACGATCAGACTGCCGAGCTGCGCAGAAGACGAAAGTCCAACTGAGACCATCACCTGGGCAAGAAAGAGCAGCCAGGTGTTCCTTCGAACGGCGGCGGGGATCACGCGGGGCGCGTCAGACGTTAGAGGACTCGATGCACGGTCAGCATTGAGAGGGTCACCGCGGCGACCAGGAAGACCAGTCCAACCCCTGCGGCCACAGAGGTGACCTCGGTGGGGCGGCGCTCCCAACCGATCTCCCTTCCCAACTGGCGATAGACGCGGCGTAGCTCGCTGATGTTCGTCGTCCGATAATACGCCCCACCGGTCGTCTCGGCCATACCCCGGAGCGATTCCTCATCGAGCCGCACCCAGATGCTCCGGCCGCCGATGCTGAGGAACGTCCCTTCTGGCGTGCCTACTCCCACCGTGTACACCTTGACCTGCAGATCCCGGGCGATTCTCGCGGCCTCAAGGGGAAGCGTCCCGCGATTGCTCTGCCCGTCGGAGAGCAACACGACGATCCCCGGCGGCAGCGGCCCCGCAGCCGGCGGCGGCGTTCCACCCGGGGTGAGCGGACGTACACGGCCGGGGAGATTCCAGATGGCCTCCATCAAGCCATCGCCAATCGCGGTGGCAAATTCGGTTGACAGCAGGTCGATGGCATCCAGGATTTTCGCTTTGTCGGTCGTCGGCGGCACAACCGTGGTCGCATAGCTACTGAATGTGACGAGGCCAATGCGAAACCCACGCGGGAGCGTATTGACGAACTCCCGGGCGGCGACTTTGGCGGCCTCCATACGGTTGGGCGGCAGGTCCTCGGCGAGCATGCTGCGACTGACGTCGATCGAGAGTACCACGACGCCCTCGCTCGCTGGCACGGGCAGCGGCGCAACCGGACGCGCGAGGCCGACAAACATGGACGCCAGCGCCACTAAGAAAAGCGCCGCTGGAGCGTGGCGGCGCCACCGGCTGTGCTGGCTGGCCGCGGCCATCAAGAGCTGGACGTTGGGGATCAGTATGGCGCGCCGTGCGGTGCGGCGGAGCACGCGCACATACAGCCAAATCAACAGCGGCAAGACCGCCAGACCCCACAGCACGACAGGCCACTCGAACGTCATGGCACCCGTCTGAACCACAAGAGTGACAGCGTGCCGCCCGTCAGCATCACGACCGCGGCGGCGCCCACCAGCAGGAACGAGATCTCCATGCGGGTGCGTTCCCATCCAATGATCCGGCCCAACTGACGGTAGACGCGACGCAGTTCTTCTTCACTGGCGGACGGGAAGTAGCGGCCGTCGCTGGTCTGCGCGATGCGCTCCAGCCCGCTCGAATCAAACGGAACGAGGACCATCTGACCGTCGATGCGCATGACCGTGCCGCCGGGCGTCCCCATGCCGATCGTGAAAATGCGGACCTTCCCATCGCGCGCCAGGGTCGCCGCTTCAACGGGATCCGGCCCGAAGTTGTTGACGCCATCAGAAAAGATGATGATCGCCGCCGGCACGATTTGATCCAGGGTCGGCGGCGGCTCCGTGGTCTGTGGCGGCGGGGCAGGGCGTCCGGCGCCCTGCCGGCTTAGCCGATCGAGACGCTCGCCCAGAAGTCGCGCGCGATCGGGAAGCACCCGCAACGCTTCCAAGATCCCGCCGCCCACCGATGTGGCGGATTGCGGCTGAAGCCGATCGATCGCCTCCAGAAGCGCAGTCCGGTCTGTGGATGGCGGCAGCAGTACCGTACCGTACTCGCTAAACCCGACAATGCCGATCTTGGTAGATCGCGGCACCAGATTGACAAACTCGCGGGCTGCACGCTTGGCTGCATCCAGGCGCGTCGGGGCCACATCGGTCGCGACCATGCTCTTGCTCGTGTCGATGGCGACGATCACCGCCGCCTTGTTGACCGGGAGCGGCACCGCCGCGATGGGCCGCGCTAGACCCACGGCCAGGAAGAGGATACCCGCGAGATAGCATGCCACGGGTAGCGCGCGCTGCCATGACGGAGGGCTGACCACCAGCTGATCAAAGAGCCGTTTGTCGGCGAATCGCTCGGCGGCGCGTCGCTGGCGGCGCAAGAGGAGCCGATGCCCCAACCACAGCAGGGGTACCAGGGCCACCGCCCAGAGCATCATCGGCCAGGTGAAGTCCACGGTCGCCTCCGCCGGCGCATCACAAATCTGACCAACGGCTGCACCATCGACTCGGCCGTTGACAGTTCTAGAGGATCGGTGCGGGCACGCCGAAACGCCGTGGCGACGCGGGCGCGCCGCGCGGCTACGAGCGCGCTAAACGCCGCGCGCACCTTCGCGTCCGATGTATCGATCCAACAGTGGTCGCCAGTCTCCGGATCACGAACGGGGACCATGCCCACATCGGGCAGGGCTTCCTCCGCCGGGTCGCGGATCCAGACGGCGATCACGTCGTGTCGCTGCCCGAGATCGCGCAGGGGCCCCTCCCACCCCCCCGGCGCGATGAAATCGGAGATGACAAAGATGAGGTGACGCCGCCGCAGCACGCCGGACGCCGACCGTAGCGTCGCCGCCAGATCCGTCGGCCCCTTCGCATCGGCTTCCGTTCCGCGCAGCAGATGCAGGATGCGCAGCGAGTGACGCCGTCCCGTGCGTGGCGGGACGATGGGGGCGCCTTTTCCGGGGAACACCATCGCGCCGACCTTATCGCCGTGACGTGCGATCACATAGGAGGCAACGCCCGCGAATTCGATCGCGAGCTCACGCTTGAGACGCCGGCGCGTCCCAAATGCCATAGACGGCGAAAGATCAACCAGCAACCAGGCGGTGAGTTCTCGCTCCTCGCGGTATTGCCGCACGAAGAGCCGGTTCATGCGCGCGGTGACGCTCCAATCTATCCGCCGGACCTCATCGCCAGGCTGATACTCGCGCACTTCCGCGAGGTCCAGGCTGGGCCCGTAGAATATCCCGCGATAGTCTCCGAACAGGAAACCGTCGAGGCGGCGGACAACCGAGAATTCAAGCCGCCGTAACAGCTGCTCGGGCGTTTCCTCGAGCTGGACTTCCGGCATTCCCGCTCCTATGCCCCCTGCGAGGCCTCCCCGGCGAGTGGCGTCGTGCTCCGCTCCCTCTCATAGGGGTCGCCGAGCGCGACCCGCGGCGCCTGCACCGCGCCGATCGCCTGCTCGACGATCGTATCAGCACTTGTATCATCGGCCAGCGCCTCGTAGGACAGCACCAGCCGATGCCGCAAGACCTCCGGTGCCAGGTCGCGCACGTCCTCGGGCATGACGTATTCCCGGCCGCGCAGCAGCGCGAGTGCCCGAGCGCCGAGGATCAAGTTGAGCGATGCCCGGGGGCTCGCCCCATAGGAAATATACCGGCGCAGCCCCTCGAGGCCAAACTCCTCCGGACGCCGCGTCGCGGCGGCAAGCGTCACGGCGTACTCTCGGATCTTCGGATCGACGTACACCGAGTCGGCCACCGTCTGCAGTTCTAACAATTCCTTCGAGGTGACCGCGGTACCGGCCTCGGGGATCACGGAGCTCATGCGTTCAACGATGGTTACTTCCTCGTGGTAGCTGGGGTAGCCAATGACGACCTTGAACATGAACCGGTCGACCTGGGCTTCCGGCAGTGGATACGTCCCTTCGCTTTCAATCGGGTTCTGCGTCGCCATCACGAGAAACGGATCGGGCAGACGAAATGTCTGCTTGCCGATCGTCACCTGCCGTTCCTGCATCGCTTCCAGCAGCGCCGACTGCACTTTGGCCGGCGCGCGGTTGATCTCATCAGCGAGAACAAAATTGGCAAAGATGGGCCCAAGCTCGGTTTCGAAGGTTCCGGCGTGCTGATTGTAGATCCGTGTGCCAATGAGATCAGCCGGCACCAGGTCGGGCGTGAACTGGATGCGCTTGAACTCACAGTCGATGGCATGGGCCGTCGTCTTGATGGCCAGCGTCTTGGCGAGGCCCGGCACCCCCTCGATGAGGACGTGTCCCCGCGCCAGCAGGGCCACCAGGACCCTCTCGAGCATGACGTCCTGCCCAACGATGACCCGCTTGATCTCGTACAGTACCTTCCGCATGGTGGCGGAAGCCTGATGGTACGACTCTAGCGTTGTTGCCACAATGGTCTCCTGTCCGGCACCGCGCCAGCGAATCCTTGTGGCTTCACGTTAACATCCGTGCGCAAGGGGGGTCAAGGCGAGTTGTGAAGAATGTCCTCAGTGCTCAAGAATTGGGCACCACACGGTGGAGACCTCATGCATCGGCGCCTCCTGATCCTCGCGTTGTCTCTCGCCCTGCTTGAGGGGTTCCCTCGACCTGTGGCCTCCAGTCCCGCCGAGCCCTGGCTCATCGTGCCGGGTCAGTCGTTGGGTTCGCTCAGGCTCGGCCTGCCCATCAGGGCGCTCCACCAGACGGCGGGGTGGGGGCAACCGGACAGAACCCACACGGCAGGATCTATCATCTATATGTTCTATGACCGTTACCGGGTCGTGGTCGGTGCGCGCGACGATGTGGTGGTTCTTCTGTTGACGACCAACGATCGGTTTCGCACGGACCGCGGCGTCGCCGTCGGCCAGCCGAGCTCGGCCGCGACCTCCGCCTACGGCGCGCCGGGGGCCAGCGGCGATGACCGTGTCCTCTGGTACGACAACCACGGGCTGCTCGTCGTCGTTGGGGGCAACACCATCGTCCGAATCGGAGTGTTCGACTCAAAGACGCTCGTGCGTGCGATGCTTGCCGAGGAGCGCCCCGCGCGCGATGTCTTCCTGACGGCGCGTCAGCCGAAGTACAGCAAGCCGGTGGACGCGCGTCCCGGCGCCTCGCCGCGCACAGCGTTGGTCAGCGTAACCCTCAAGAACTCAGGGCGCGTGGTCAAGGTTCTCAATCCAAACTTTCTTCTTCTCATCGATCGTAGCGGACGGGCGCTGCGCTACGACCCATCCACCTTCCGACAGACGGATGCCTGCCGCTCTACCATCGCGGTGAAGCCGGGCGAAGTTGCCTCCTGCTCGGTCGTCTACGTCCTGCACGCCGGGGAAAGCGCGCGCTCGATCGTGTTCAACGACGGCGCAAGCACCGACGAAGCGTACTTCTGATCTTTCCGCGCCAAGCCACATGGTTTCAGTATCCTGACAACTCTCACCTAATCACCCACGACTTGTTCCAGCCGAACGCGATTGTCATCTCCCACGAACACCTCGATCACGTCGACCCGTGGTTTCTCGCGCGCGTGCCCTCCCACGTGCCCGTAATCATTCACCAGTACCCTTCACCTGCCCTCAAGCACAAGATACTCAGCGGAGGATACAGACCCGTCATCGACCTTCCGGCGTGGCAGCGGACTGATCTTCCCGGCGGGGGATCGGTCTTTTTTGTCCCCGAAGAGTCCCCGATGAATCACGACGCCGCGATCGTGATCGAGGGAGAGGAGCGTACCATACTCAATCTCAACGATGCACGCCTCTCTCCCGTGCAGTTCCGAGAGATTCGGGCGCGCGTCCAGGGGACGATCGATCTCCTGTGCTTGCAGGGCGCCGGCGCCTCATGGTACCCCGTGTGCTACGCGTATCCGGAGCAACGCCGGAGGGAGTTGGCGCGCAGAAAGCGTTTCGCAAAGTTTGCCTACGTTGCCCGAGCCGTCCGCGTGGTCGAACCGGGGGCCGTTCTCCCCTTTGCGGGGCCGCCTTGTTTTCTCGACCCCGATCTCTTTCACCACAACGCGGAACTGGACAAAGGCATTTTCCCGGACCAGCAGCAAGTCGCCGACTGGCTGAATCACCGGGGCATTCACAATACCGTAGTACTCCTTCCAGGCGATAAATGGGATCCTGTGCAACGGCGCAAGGGCCCCGATCCGATCTGGAACGGCTTCGCATTCGCAGATCGGCTGCCGTATCTCCAAGCCTACGCCGAGCGCCGCCGGCCGCAGGTTCAGGCGGTGCTCGCTCGACACCCGGAGCCAAACATGTCGCTTTGGGGGGAGTTCTGCGAGTACTTCACGCGCCTGCTGGAGATGAGTCCCTACTTCAACCGCAGGATCAACATGCGTGTTGGGTTTGATATCACGGGCCCCGGTGGAGGTCAGTGGGCTGTCGACTTCCGTGCCGGCACCGCCGGGGTCTTCCAGAGCCTGGACGGATGCTCGTATCGCTACCGGCTTGCCTCGAGACTGTTGCCGCCGCTCCTTACAGGCGCCGTGCCGTGGGAAGACTTTACGAGTTCGCCCTTGAGACTGGCTCGTGCGTGAATGGAACATGCCCTGCGCTGGTGACCGAGCGCCTGTCTTAGTATCTGACACTCATGCAGGGACGGCGCGCCTCACTTCTCCCCGTTTATGAGCATCCGCCAGGGCGGCGAACACCTCAGCACTGACGTGAATCCCATCAAAGTAGCGCTCGAGGCTCATGTTTTCGTTCGGGCTGTGGTTGTTTTCGTCGGCGTTGGCGTACGGCACCTCGATGTGGTCAACGCCCAAGACCTGCGGCCAGACAGCGTTGGGTAGACTGCCTCCGGCGCAGGGATTGATGAACGGCTGAACGCGGCGGTGTGCCTTGATCGCCCTGGCGATCACGTCCACGGCGGGGTGATCGGGTGACGTGCGGCTAGGCTCCATACTCCCAAAACCTCGCGCCGCAACCCGCACCCGCGGATCCACCTTGGCGACATGCGCCTTGACCTTCTGGAAGGTATCCTCGGTCGTCTGATCGACGACCAGACGGAAATCCATCCGGCATTCGGCCGTTGATGGGATGATCGTCTTGGAGCCCGGCCCGACGTATCCGCTGATAAAGCCGTTGATGTTGACATACGGCTCGAGCATGATCCGCTTCCAATACGTCGGCCCGTCCATGGGGAGATCTTGCAATCCCATGGTGGCCGCGAATGCTTTCGGGTCAAAGTCTAGCCCAGCCAACAGGCGCTCTTCCACGGCGCCGATCGGCCGAACGCGGTCGTAGAATCCGTCGATCAAGACCCGACCCGATGGATCAACCATCGTCGAAAGCAGCTGCACGAGCATCCAGACAGGATTTGGCGCCACACCACCTTTGTTCCCTGAGTGGTTGTCGCGGTCGGCCCCCTGCGCGGTAAGCGTGACCCCCAGGATGCCCCGGTTGCCCAATGAGACCACAGGCGCCCCGGAAGGATGCAGACCGCCATCCGAGATGTAGACGAGATCGGCGGCCAGCCGCGCCCGCTGCTCGCGCACGAAGTTCGCCAGATTGCGCGACCCGGACTCTTCCTCTCCCTCAAAGATGAACTTCACGTTGAGAGGCAGGCCGCCCCCGATCTCCATCCAGGCCCGCGCCGCCAGTACATGGGCGATGAGCTGGCCCTTGTTGTCCCCCGTGCCCCGGCCGTAGAGGCGTCCATCGCGAACCGTGGGTTCGAAGGGCGGGCTCGTCCACAACTCCAGCGGTTCGGGTGGCTGAACATCGTAGTGACCGTAGCATAGAAGTGTGTAGTCACCCGGGGCCCTGATGATCTCACCGTACACAACCGGTTGGGTCGGGGTCTCGATGACCTCAGCGGGGATCCCGAATCGCCGCATCGTGTTGGCCAGCAGGCCCGCGCACTCTTTCACGCCTTTGTCCTGCGCGCTGATGCTTGGTTGGCGGATCAAGGTCTTTAGCGCCTCGAGCGAGTCATCGCGATGGTCATCGATGAAACGATGCACAAGATCCGTGGTCATCAGCACGCCCCTTCACGTTGACAAAACCAGGACGGATTCAGGCGAGATATTTCAGCCGATTCGATTATCGTCCTGCACCTTCCTGTACCGCCGGATTCATTGGTCCGTTAGCAATCCGTTAGCTCACCCTTTCGCTCTCCTTTTCCCGAAGGCTCGCACGCCTGGCCGCCGTGGCCGGCACGTCCACCCGACCGTCGCCGGTCAGCACTACGCCGTAGACCTCCTGCGCGCGGCCGATCATGACAAAGCCTTCGCGCACGTCCGCGGCCACGCGCTCCGGATCTCGTTCCAGCGGATCGCCGAACCCGCCCCCGCAGCCGGTGTGCATCTCGATCACGTCTCCTCCGGACAGCCGGAGCGCGGTGATCTTGCTCAGACGGCGCGGCGGCTCGCCCGGTTTCTCCACCACGAAGTAGTTGGGAGATCCGCCTTCGCCCCCGGCGGCGCCCCATGCGGGGAACTTCGAACGACCGAACGATGCTGTGAAGAACGCATGGCTGTTGACGATACGGTACGCCTTGACGATCCCTAGGCCGCTGCGAAACCGGCCCGCCCCCCGCTCCGCCTCACGATCAAGCACGTAGCGCTCGAAGCGGATCGGCGTGCGCGCCTCCAGTACTTCCACGGGCATGGCGTACGTCTCGCCGTTACCGAGATAGAACATACCAGTCTCGCCGTCCTTGCCCTCCCCGCCGCCCCAGCCGCCGGGCTGCGGCTCCACGACCGCAAAGGGCTCGCCCGTGCGGTCATCGATCCCTCCCACGATGGTAGCGCACACGCTGTTGTAGTTGCCCGCGACCAACCGGTCGGGCAGTGCCGTGCAGAGAGCCTTCCAGACTAGATCGCCGACGTACGAGCGGCCCTCCCAGTTCGTCGCCACCGGCGCCGGTGGCCTGGGATTGAAGATGGACCCTTCAGGGGCCACGACGGTGAGCACACTGAAATCTCCGCCGGTGGCGGGGCTGTGTGGGTCGAGCAATGCCTTCAGGATCACCCGGGACGTCGACGTCGTCCCGCCGAACGGTGAGTTGATCGGCCCGCGCGCCTGCGGGGCCGAACCCGAGAAGTCGAACGTCACGCCGTCAGGCCGGAGGTCTACCCGCACGCAGACCCGCAGCGGATCGTCGGTGATGCCGTCGTCGTCGATCCAGTCCTCGGCTACGTACGTGCCGTGCGGCATTCGGGCGAGCACCGCCAGCGCCTGTTGCCGGCCGCGCTGCCAGATGCGTCCCATCGCCTCGCGGACCGCGTCGACGCCGTACCTTGAGACCAGCCGCCCGATCGCCGCCGTGCCGACCCGGACGGAGGCGATCTGCCCTTCCATGTCACCCAGCGTGAGGTCGGGCGTGCGCACGTTCTGGCGGATCACGTCGATCAGGTCGACGTTCGCCTTTCCGGCGCGGAACAGCTTGACTGCCGGGAACTGCAACCCTTCCTGGTAGATCTCGGTAGACGACGGGGACCAGCTCCCGAAGTGCATCCCGCCGATCTCGCTCCAGTGGCCCTTGCTCGCCGCGAACGCCAGCAGCCGTCCGCCGGCGAAGACCGGCATGATGAGCGTCACATCGTTGAGGTGCGTGCCGCTCCTGTACGGAACGTTGCTGATAATGATGTCGCCTTCCTCGAAGCCATCGGGGCCGTGGCGCTCGATGGCCTCGCGGGTCGCCAGGTCGAGCGTCCCGAGGAAGGTCGGGATGCCGGCGGCGATGGCGATCAACTCGCCCCGCCAGTCGGTGATGCCGCAGCCGTAGTCCAGTACCTCGTAGATGACGGGACTCTTCGCCGTACGGCCCCACACCAGGAACATCTCCTCGGCCGCGGCGATGAGGCCGTTCTCAATGATCTCTAGGGTGAAGAGGTCCATCACCGGTCTCCTCCGACGTGGATCAGCAGGCTGCCGGAAGCATGCACCTCGAGGCGGTCGCCGGGCAGGACGACCGTTGTCGTGGCAGCCTCCTCGACGATTGCCGGCCCGTCGATCGCCGCGCCTACGCCCAGCACGTCGCGGCGGAAGATCGGCGTGCGGACGGCGTCCGAGACGAACCGCACGGACCGATACCCGACTGGCTCGAAGGCCGCAAATGGCTGCGTCCGTGCGGGCGCAGGCCGGGACTGCGCCACCACGGCCGCCAGGCGGAAGTTCACCACTTCAACGGGATCGGCGAGCCGGAACGTGTACCGGCGCTCGTGGGCCTCATGGAACCGCGCCGTCAGCACCGCGGGGTCGCCGTTGGGCGGGACGGCGACCTCGACCGTGTGTTCCTGGCCTTTGTAACGCATGTCCAGCGACATCGAGAACAGCGCGTTCCTCTCGTCCACGCCGGAAGCGGCCAGCGCGTCGCGGGCGTCGGCAGCCATGTCGTCAAAGACCGCGGCGATAGTTGTCCCGGCGCCGGAATCGCCGAGCCGGAGCAGCCTGGTGCGGATGAGATCAAGCCCGATGTCGGCGTGCAGCATCCCGAACGCCGAGAACACCCCGGCACGCGGCGGCACGATGACAAGGCGCATGCCCATCTCCCGGGCCAGGACGGACGCATGCATCGGTCCGCCACCGCCCATGACGAGCAGCGCGAGATTGCGCGGGTCGTGGCCGCGGTGCACGGAGACCAGACGCAGCGTGTTCGCCATGTTGGTGGTGGCCAGGCGGATGACGCCGAGCGCGGTCTCTTCGACGCTCGCGCGAAGCGAGCGGGCCAGCCGCTCGTAGACCTCCACGGCGGCCTCGGAGCGCAGCGGGAGGGCTCCCCCGAGGAAATACTGAGGGTCCAGCACGCCGGTCACCAGGAAGGCATCCGTCACGGTGGGCTCGGCCCCGCCTCGGCCGTAGCAAGCCGGACCGGGATCCGCTCCCGCGCTCTGCGGCCCGACCAGCAGGCGTCCGCCCGCGTCCAGCCGGGCGATCGAGCCGCCGCCGGCGCCCGCCTCGACAATATCCACTGTCGGGATCTTGAGGGGATAGCCCGACCGTACGCGGTCGCGCTCGATGTAATAGTCCGTGTGCAGCGCCGGCCGCCCGGCCCTGATCAACGACGCCTTGGCGGTCGTCCCTCCGATATCGAGGCTGATGAGATCGGAGATCCCCAGCGCCCCTGCCGCGGCGGCCGCGCCGATCACGCCTGCAACGGGCCCGGACTCGACCAGCGTGATAGGATGCCTCGCTGCGCCGAGGAACGTCGTCATGCGGCCGTTGGACTGCATCACGTGCCGCGGTCCTTGGACCCTGCGCGCGGTCAGCGCATCATCGAGAGCGGCCAAGTAGGTGCTCATGAGCGGCTGGACATACGCGTTTAGCACCGCCGTCGAGCACCTCTCGTATTCACGCCACTCGCGCGTCAGTTCGTAGGAGAGCGTGACGGGCACATCCGGCAGAACCTCCTGAAGGATCTCGCGGCAGCGCACCTCGTGTTGGGGATTTGCGTAGGCGTTCAGGAAGCAGACCGCCACGGCCTTCGCGCCCGCGGTGGCGCACGCGCGCCCGGCCGATCGTACGTCCTCGTCACTCAGCGGCACGAGCACCTCGCCGCCGGCCGTCACCCGCTCCCTGATGTCCCAGACTCGGCTGCGGGGCACGAACGGCCGGGGCTTCGCGTAGCGCAGGTTGTACATGTCGCGCCGGTTGCAGCGCTGAATCTCCATCAGATCGCCGAAGCCATGCGTGGTGAGGAGCGCGACGCGCGCGCCCCTCCGCTCGGTCAGTGCGTTGATCACCAGGGTCGTGCCGTGGAGGAAGTGCGCAATCTCGCCAGCAGGGATCCCACTTCCCCCGATGGCGTCGAGGACCCCGGCCCCCGGTGAGCGCGGTGTCGTCAGGACCTTCACTTCGGTCAGGCGGCCGATACCCTCCTCGATTGCAACAAGATCCGTGAACGTTCCGCCGATGTCGACCGCGACCCGGTGCCCCATGGGATCAGCCCTCTGGCTCCACATGCTCCGGTCGGGTCCAATCGATCTCGCCGGCGGCACTGCGCCAGCAGGCAGCGAGGCGGTCGGGCCCCACCGGCTGCAGCGCCTGGGGTTCCGCGTAGCAGCGCTGCAGGGCCCACAAGCAGCGCGGGGCAAAGGAGCACCCGCGCGGCACGTTGAGCGGCGACGGCGGCTCGCCCCGCAGGACGATACGCTGAGTCTGCTCGCCCGGCGCATCAACGGGGATGGCCGCAAGCAGCGCGCGCGTGTACGGATGGCGTGGATCGGCGAACAGTTCCTGCGTCGGTCCTTCCTCGATGATCCGTCCGAGGTACATGACGGCGACACGGTCCGCCATGTACCGCACCACGGACAGGTCGTGAGAGATAAAGAGGTAACTGAGCCCGAGCCGTTTTTGCAGGTCTCGCAAGAGGTTGAGCAACTGCGCCTGGATGGAGACATCGAGCGCGGACGTGGGCTCGTCGAGGACGATGAAGTCGGGCTGCGGCGCCAGCGCGCGGGCGATGGCCACGCGCTGCTGCTGCCCTCCCGAGAGCTGGTGCGGATACCGGTCCAGATGAGTGTCGGACAGACCGACCATCGCGAACAGCGCCGCGGCGCGCCGCCGCGCGGCCGCGCCGTGCGCCCGTCCATGCAGCGCCAAGGGCTCTATCACGGTCTGCCCCGCGGTCATCCGCGGGTTGAGCGAATCGGCCGGGTCCTGAAAGACCATCTGCATGTGCCGGCGCAAAGCGCGCAGGCGATCGCCCGACAGCACCATCAGGTCCGTTCCCTGGAAGACGACCCGGCCGGCAGACGGCTCTTCCAGCCGCAGTAGGCACCGCCCGAGCGTCGATTTCCCACTCCCGCTCTCGCCGACGACGCCGAGGGTTTCACCAGAACGCACGGCCAGCGAGACGCCGTCCACCGCGGCCAGGCTCTGCCTACGGAAGAGGCCGGCGGCGACACCGTAGTGCTTACGAAGCTCGATTACCTCAACGAGAGCGTCCACGCTGGAACCTCTTCGGGGAAGAAGCACCGGACCTGATGGTCCGGTTCCAGGGTGGCAAGCAGCGGGTGCTCGCCTGAGCATATGGCCTGCGCCCGGTGGCACCGAGGATGAAACGGGCACCCGGGAGGGAGCGTCACAAGATCGGGGACCGCGCCCGGGATCACCGGGAGCTCACCGGCTGTGGCGCGCGTGGGACGGCAGGCCAGCAGCCGCGCGGTGTAGGGATGCCGGGGCGCCCTGAAGATCTCTGCCGCCGATGCAAACTCCGCGAGTTCGCCCGCGTACATCACGGCGACCCACTGGCAGAGCTCGGCCACGACGCCCACGTTGTGCGTGATGACGATCAGCGTCAGCCCGAACTCCTGCTGCAGCCTGCGCAGCAGGCGGAGGATCTGCAGCTGC
>Ga0187893_10008959_pt1 | contig 15589 bp, 10 predicted proteins | sample MA1701074metaG_FD_139574 | JGI IMG/M metagenome (GOLD analysis project Ga0187893, IMG submission 139574) | White microbial mat communities from a basaltic lava cave in the Kipuka Kanohina Cave System on the Island of Hawaii, USA - MA170107-4 metaG ... | reverse complement strand
GATTTTGGCGACCATCCCCGAAGCCCTGCCCGCCGAATACGCGCAGGCCTTCCAGCAGTTGCAAAGCAACGCCCCGCCCATGGGCTGGCCCTTCGTCCGCCGCCGCATGAAAACCGAGCTGGGCCCGGATTGGGAAAAGCGATTCAAAAGCTTTGAAAAAGACGCGGCCGCCGCCGCCAGCCTCGGGCAGGTGCACAAGGCCGTGACGCATGACGGCCGGCATATCGCCTGCAAACTGCAATACCCCGACATGGCGAGCGCCATCAAAGCCGACCTCGACCAGCTCCGCATCATTTTCACCATCTACGAATATTACGATCGCGCGATTTCGACCAAATACGTCCACGACGAGCTTGCCGCGCGCCTGTACGAAGAACTCGACTACGAGCTCGAAGCCAAACACTGCAAGCTTTACGCCCACATGCTGCGCGATGAAAAAGGCGTTCACGTCCCCGCCGTGATCGGCGATCTGTCGACAAAACGCCTGCTCACCAGCGAATGGCTGGATGGCGAAAAAATCCTCAACTTCACCAAATCGAAACCGGCGCAGCGCAACCGCCTCGCCATGAACATGTTCCGCGCCTGGTACGTGCCGCTTTATTATTACGGCGTCATCCACGGCGACCCGCACCTAGGCAATTACACGGTGCGCAAGGACGACAGCATCAACCTGCTCGACTTCGGCTGCGTACGCGTTTTCCCGCCCGAATTCGTCGGCGGCGTCATCGACCTCTACCGCGCGCTGCAAAGGGGCGACACCGCCCTCGCCGTCCACGCCTACGAAACCTGGGGCTTCAAAAATTTAAGCAGGGAACAGATCGACACTTTGAATATATGGGCAGGCTTCCTCTACGGCCCGGTGCTGGACGACCGCGTCCGCCCCATCGGCGAAACCAAAGGCGAAATGTACGGCGCCGAAACCGCCCGCGAGGTTCACATGAAACTCCGCGAAGCCGGCAGGAAAAACGGCGGCGTCGCCGTCCCCCGCGAATTCGTCTTCATGGACCGCGCCGCCTTGGGCCTGGGCTCCGTCTTCATCCACCTGAAAGCCGAAATCAACTGGCACAATCTCTTCAACGAAATGATCGAGGATTTTGATATTGAGAAGATGCGGAAAGCGCAGAGGGCGGCGCTGAAAAAATTCAACATCACCACCTGACGTCATCCCGGACAAGCGAGCAACGCGAGCGCCGATCCGGGATCCAGCGCAAATGCGCCGCGCAGCGGCTTTAGAAAAATCGGGACACAATACATTTCTCCGCGCGCTCCGCGTTAAAAAACTTCTTCGCCCCTTCGCGTATTCCACCTTCGCTAAAGCTACGGCGGACAAGTCGCGGTAAAAAACTTTCTTCTCCGTGCCCTCCGTGATCTCCGTTGTGAAAAATTCTTTTGCAGACCCGCCCGGATCCCCGCCTGCGCGGGGATGACGGCAAGAGGGACTGGAAAAACCACACAAAAAAACTTACCTGATTTTTGTAATTATTGTCTAAAATAGACAATAGGAGCCCAAACCATGAAAAACATATCCGCCACTGACGCCATGAACATCGCCATGTTCCAGCAGTTCTGCGACCGGGTAGGCAGGCAGGCGGTGGCCCGTGGCCTGACTGAAGAAAAACTAGCGGAAATCCTGCAAAAGGATCAAAACCCATGACCGAAAAAGCCACCTTCGCCGCCGGTTGCTTCTGGGGCATCGAACATGCCTTCCGGCAGGCCCCCGGCGTCATCGACGCGGTTTCCGGCTACACCGGCGGCCACAAGGACAACCCCACTTATAAAGAAGTCTGCCGCACCGGCACCGGCCACGCAGAAGCCGTCGAGGTCACGTTCGATCCGGCGAAGACGAGTTACGAAGACCTGCTGAACGTCTTCTGGAAGATCCACGACCCAACGCAGTTAAACCGCCAGGGCCCCGACATCGGCGCGCAATACCGCTCCGCCATCTTCTACCACGGCGAGGAACAAAAACGCATCGCCGAAGCCTCGAAAGAAAAGCAGAAAGGCAAAGGCTTCTTCGCCAAAAAAATCGTCACCGAGATCGCCCCCGCCTCCGCCTTCTGGCCCGCCGAGGAATACCACCAGCGCTACGTCGAAAAACACGGCGGCGGGCATTGCGCTATTTAAAGAATTCATTCAAACCACAGATGCACACAGATAAACACAGATAGAAGGAAATCCTTCCTTATTTGTGTCCATCTGTGTGCATCTGTGGTTAAAAAACTTTCTTAAAAACCAGCCCCGGAAAACGCTGTTCGCATTTCCCGGGGCGACGGTTTCAGGAGAAGCAAGGACTCTCGTCAGAGAGCCATCGAGGGCACGGGCGCGCCAATGCCCCTTCCCAGTTCACGCAGCGAAAGCTGGTTCGCCTTCGTCTGCACGGCCAGAAAATCGTCTTTGCGCAAATTCTTCATCGCAAGCGGCAGATTGTCCCAGATGATCGCAAGATCCGCGGCGCGCCGCACCCACAATTCCGGCTGGAGCAAAAGATTGACCTGCCCGGATTCGGCCAGGATCGTCAGCACATTTCTTCCCTGCTCGTTCATCACCAGCAGGTCGTTAAGCTCGATCCGCTCGCCGCTCTGCGCCGCGACCGCGAGGACTTTCTCAAAGCACCCGAACCGCGCCGCGCGCAGCAGGCCGGTGTCCCCGCCGATCGCGCAGCTCTGCCGCAGGTGCGAGAGCTTCACCGCCTCGCCCTTATGGCGCAGGATGCTCTGGATCTCCTCCATATGGTCCCATGTTTTCTTGAGCGCGAGCGCGATGACCGGTACGCCGCCCTTGTCGCCCGCGTCGAAAACGTAAAGCGGCGCCGTCAGGGATTCCAGCGATAGGTCGCGGTCGATCATGATCCGCTCGGCGCACTCCTTTTCGACGATTTCCGAGAGCACCGCCTTGATGTCGACCTTCTTGCGGTGCTCTTCCTTGAGGCTGTCGTATAGCTTCATCATCTCTTCCGGCCGCCCCGCGAACACGCGCGCGTTGAAAACCTTTTTCTCCATCCCGTGGATAAAAGCCCGCTCGATGATCGAGGCGCGGCTTGCCCGTTTGAACTGGAAAAATTCCGCATCCGGGATTTCGCCGTTCTTTTCCCATTCGGCGAACAGGTCTTCGGCTTTCTCCCACGCGGATCTCTCATAAAGCCCGTGGTCCCCGTCCGATTCGCACACTTTCGCGTCGTCAAGCCGCAGATAATCCCCCGCCGTTGCGAGCTTCGATCTGACCGACGTAAGCGTGCCGTTTTTCATCGCAGAGTGCATGTCGGCGGGCGCGATGCCGAACGATTTCAGCCTGTCCTCGCGGATCGTGCGCCCTTCAAGACGGGCGACCGCTATCCGCAGCTCCTCGAAATTATACTTCGTCGGCCGCTTCCATTTGTCGATGGAAAACCAGAACTCGTCCATTTCGTTGGCATGCCCCGCCCATATCTCCGGGACGAAAATATCTTCATGCGCCTTGCACTCTATGGCAAGTTCGAACGCGGTTTTATCGCGCACCACGATCCTTTTGAAATCGGAAAATTTCATCTCTTCCCCGTTCTTCTGGATCACGTCGAAAATCTTCTTGAGGTTCTCCCACGTCTTTTTATATTCAAAAAAGCTTTTCCCTTTCGCCGTCGTCGCGAAAAAATCCTCCTTGGCGATTTTCGTCGCTTCCAACAGACCGCTCGCCATGTCGGCGTTCCAGTCGATCCCGTCGTAAATCTCGTGGCCCTTTTCAAAGCCCAGCAGCATGCCGATGATAAAAAGTTTGCTCTTGTTCATTCCCGGTTTACCTCATAGAAAATCGTTTTTATCTGCGTGCTCCGGCGGCATATCCGCAGCGCCGCCGACCTTGTGACCGATGAATCGCGCGGCACGAAAACCATGTGAATATCGGGATTGGAAAACGCGTGCTCGAATTCAAGGATATTGTGCGCGGTGAAAACGTCTTCATCGAGCCGTAGAACGTCCGTCTCCCATCCCATTGACACGGTATAAAGATACGACCATCCCGCCTGGACGGGGAATATGCTGGCCATCTTCTTGCGCGCGATGACCGGCAGGATTTCCGCCGCCATGCCGGCGAGCCGGGTTCTGGCGGTTTCTGTGTTCCCTTTCAGCATGTCGGTCTCCTTTCTTCTGAATTACGGCGCCTGCTTCGCAAGATAATGCGGCAGGAAGCATTTCAGATCGTTCGACAGCAATAATTTGCTTAAGCCGTGAACGCCCGCTTCAGGCTTGTCCTCCGGCATCTCGTTGCGCATCAGGAACGCGTTCTTCACCGCGTTGCATAATGTTTTCGCCTCGGAACCAAGCACGAAACTAAGACCGCCGCGCAAATCCCGCGCCGCATGCGCATCGCTCCGGTCGACGTAAATCATCCGCGCGTCGTTGAAGGCGCGCCGCATCGTTTTCGACACCTCGCCGTCGCCGACGACCAGCAGGCGGTCCGTCTTCTTGTTCCATACGATATGCACCGGCAGCTCTTTCGCGTTTCCGCCGCGCACGACCACCGTCGTCGCCGCGACGCCGGTGGTGGATTTGTTTTCCGCCATGGCAAGTCCGCCATCGGCGAAATCCGGCCCGCCGCTCGAAACCGCGCCCGACCCGGTGAGCGCCTCGTTCCAGATGCTCATCAGGTTGCGCTCCCTCAATTCCGGCATCGCGAACGATGTCAGCAATGCATATTGTGAAAGCAGCTCTTCCGCATCGGGCCGCCGCGGAATTCCCTCGCGCCCATCCTGCGGCGTCATCTCGACGCTATGCCCCCTGTTGATGGGCCTGTGGCTGACGGTATCCGCGTCGCTGTTGAACACCGCAACGCCCGGCCCGCCCTGCGCCAGGTCCTCGATCGCCCTGCGCACGACGGAAACAGGCATGATCTCGTTGTTCTCCGCCCTGATCTCCGGGTACATCTCCCGCAGATACTCGCACAGCATGTCGCGCACGAACTCGGTGCGTATGTCCGGATCGTCGCTGTCGAACGGGTTTTCATCGATGCACTCCGCGATGGTTTTCCTGCTGCTCGGCAGGCCCTCGATAAGCTGCGGGTCGACCAGCGCGCAGTCGGCGGCAAGACGCATCAACTGCTTGCCAAGATCCGGCTTGCCCGCCTCGAACGTATTGGAAATGATCCAGTCGAGAATGACGTATGACAGATACGTGCCGAGCTTGTGCTTGATCTCGTCCTGCGTTTCCGCGAAATCCATCGGACTGATAAGCGGGATGATGTCGGGGCTCTTGTCGTCCTGCGGCGCCCGCACCGCGGGCTTGGGCTGCATCGCCTTGGTAATGAAATAAGTGATCTTCCTGAAATCGACCGAAACCTGCTTCTTGAAAGTCTCGCTCAGATCGTCGAGCAGCTGCGTCAGCGTCGCCGCCTTGTGCAGGTCGGAATCGGGGTCGATGATCCGCGATGACATTTCCATGAACTTCGCGAGATTCTCCGTCGCCTGCAGGATCTCCGGCCAGCGCCGCAGCATGTTTAACTGATGCTGGGGAACTTCCCTTGTCTCCCGCAGTTTCCGCCACTCCTGCAGCTTGCGGGTGAATTGCGCGGGGTCTTTGTCCCACACGTCTTTTTGCGCGTTGTAAAGCGTTGAAATCGGCATCCCGGTCAGGATCTGGCACCAGCGGTGCTGCCATCCCTGCAACGTCGCGCGCGCAATCGGGTCGGGCACGACCCGCGAACTCAGCGCCTCGGGCAATTCCAGCACCTCGTCGCTGTCGTCTTCGGTGTTGCCCGTCATCGCGATAAAACAGCCCGCGGCCATTTCATCGCGCCGGAAATGCAGCTCCGCCTTCGTCTGGTCGCCCTTTTCCTTCAGCGGATTGCGCACCCGGCATTCCTTGATCTCGCCGATCATGAACTGCATCCAGCCATGCAGAACGCCGAACGTGCCGCGTTTCGCGCGGTTAAGCTCATCGAGAATAAGGACGCGCCCTTCCTTGTAGGCCTGCCACGCCGGCCCCTCCTGCGTCGCCATGCCGAGCGCGTTGCCGCCAAGCGAATCGAGCCCTTCCTTCGCGCTGACCTTGCGCAGGCCCGCGATCGCGATCTCTATGCTCTCGCGCGTATCGAGCTTGTTGCCGTTTCCGTCATGGTGCGCGTCCTTTACCGCCGCCCAGTCGATGCATATCTTCCCGCCTTCCTCGGAAAACGCGGCCCCTAGACAATCTTTAAGTATGTCGATGGACATGGGGTTTAAAATGCTGTCGCGCTGCTCCCGGCCGCGCGCCGCGTTGTATTTTTCAATTTTATTATTCAGCGCGTCGTAGAATCTCTTATTGGCGTTGAAATCCAGAACCGTTTCGAAAAACAGCTCGTTCATGTTCATATTGGTGCAGTCGATCTTGATCGCGCCTTTTCTCGATCCGATCGAACCCGCAAGCTCGAAAATGAAGGTTTTGCCCGCGCCCGGCGCGCCCTTGAGATACATCGCCCGCCGCTCGTTGCGGGGCGAAAGCGCGCTCATCACCTCGAAAAACAGCTTGAGCATTTCCGGCGTCGGCATATTGCGGATCGACAGCCCTTCGACCTCGTCGAGATCGCGCTCCGTCGTCACCATCAGCGGCCGCTCCAGAACGCCCAGATAGCGGGTCAGGACTTTCTCGCCGTTCTTGCCGATGACATAGCCAAGCCCCATCGCGGGAAACGGAACCCTTTCCCCGAGCGGCTTTTCGATACGTGCATAATCCGCGGCTGAAAGACCCCTTGCGGGTTTCTCCAAGATGCTCAAAGCTGACCTTCCCTGTTCAATGGGCCGCCTTAAACGGCTCCGTTCTTATATTTCCAAGGGTTTTCCCTTGAACTTTTTTTAAAGATTTCGAGCAGTGTAGCGCAATTTTATTTAATGTTTAAGTCCCAATTTAATTTTTTTTCACTTCATATCCAGACGCCGGTGTACGCGCTGGAATTCCTTCCTTTTCGACGCCCACGGCACCGCGGCAAAACTGTTCAGCGTCCTGATCTTCTGGAAGAGAAGCCCGAGGATCCCCGCCGGGATGCTGTTCGGGTCGCCGTCGCGGTGGATGCCTATCTTCTGCATCGGGTTGGCCTTCCTGATATTCTCGGCCACGGTCTCGATCTGCGTTTTCTCCGCGTTGCGAGGTTTGAGGACGGCAAATTCCAGCGTCGTCGTGTCCGTCCCCGCGAACAGCGCATTGACCGCATTCACCGCCTTGTCGGCGTCGCTGATATCGCCGTCGGATATGACCATCATATGGGTGTAGCCGCTGTACTTGCCGCTCTTGTGCTCGGACAGCGTCTTGGTGATTTCCTTGAGCGAGGGCGTAAGATTGGTGCCGCTGTTAAGGCCGCTTTTCGCTTTCATGATATTGCGTTCGACCTCGCGCGGATCGTCGCCCGGCTTCGCGATGACGAGCGGTTTGTCGTTGCCCCACAGCAGGATATAGACATTCGCGTCCACTTCCTTGGCCGCCTCGTAAAGAATGATCGATGAAATCAGCGCTATATCCATCGGCTTCGCCTTGCCGAGTTTGTCCGAGGTCATGCTGCCCGAACCGTCAATCAGCAGCACAATATCGATCGTCGTCGGCTGGGTGTTCGTCTCGTCCTTGCGGAAGCGGTTAAGATCGTCCTTTTCAAGCCCCTGCCCCGTCGCCTGCTTGATGATAAGACTCTGGTGCGCATCGGCATCCAGCCGGTCCATCTCCTTGCCCTCCGGCAGCATCTCGAGATTGGGCGAGCGTTTGACGGTTTTCTCAAGCTGCTTGTCGCGGATCTGCTCGAGAATGCGCGCCGTCTTCTTGATATAGCCCTTGAGATGCGCCATCAGCAGGGGATAATTCTTCCAGTCCATGCTGGCTATTTCTTCCAGCGTCTTGGGCTTCCCGCCGTCGCCCGCGCCCGCGCCGTTATCGCCCTCCTCCCCTTTTTCCCCTTTTTCGCCCCGGCCCTTGCCGGCCTTCTTGCCTTTTTCCTTGCCTTCCTGCTCCGCCTGGTCTTTCGCCTCCTGCGCTTTTTTCGCCGCCTCTTCGAGCTCTTTTTCAAGCTGCTCCAGCGTCTTGCCTTCCGCGCCCTCTTTACCCTGCGCGTCCTTGCCCTGCTGCGCGTCTTTTTTCGGCTCCTGCCCTTCCGGGTGCTCCGGCGGCATTTCGACATCGGGCATTTTTTTGTCTTTGCCCTTGTCGTTTTTCACATCGGTTTTCTTGCCCTTCTTGTCGGTCCCCGCTTTTTTGGAATCGAACTCCTGCTGCTGCTCCTGGCCCTCCTTGCCCTCCTCGCCGAAAGGCTTCTCGTCCGGCCCGAAATCCTGTTGCTGCTGCCCTTCTTCGCCCTGCTGTTCCTGTCCTTGTTCTTCTTGTTCTTGTCCTTCCCCGTCCTGCCCCTGTTCCTCTCCTTCCTGCTGCCCGTCCTGCTCTTCCTCGCCGTCCTGATCCCCCTCCTGCTGCTCGCCTCCCTGCTGATTCCCTTGCTGGCCCTTCTGCCCTTTTTGACCTTTCTGGCCCTTTTGCTGCCCCTGCTGGCCTTGTTGTCCCTTCTGGCCTTTTTGTCCTTTCTGCCCTTTCTGGCCCTGCTGTCCCTGCTGCTGCCCGTCCTGCTCCTGTTCCTGCTTCTGCTCGTTCTCTAACTCCTCATCGAGTTGCCGCTCCAGCTTCTTCATCAGCTCGTTCGCAATGTCCTGAATATAAAGATCCCAGATCTTCTCGGTAATCTCGTTGCGCCGCGCGGCATAGGAATCGGTGAGGGCGCTGAAATAATCCTTCCCCTGCCAGCGGTCCCGCGCCCGCGGCTGCAAACTTTCAAGCCCGCGAATCCCGCCGCACAGATCCATCAGGTACTGAAAATCCTGCGGCGGGAATCCGCTTCTATCACGGTTGTCGTTGGATACTTCCGGCTCATAACCCTCTTTGGTGATGACGATATTCTCCGGCCTGATCCCCAGCCGCTCCCATCCTCCCCCGTCATGCGAAAACAGATTGTTGTTTTTAAAGAACGACAGCTCGACCGCGTGGACGATATTCAGGAAACGCCGCTCCGGCGTTTGCGCTTCCTCGTCCTCCATCCGCTTCAATTCTTCTTCCGCCGCCGCGCGCATCAGCAGCTCGATTTTCTCTTTATTGAATTCACCAGAAAGACCGCCGCCCTTCAATCCTGCCAGTTCCTCCCGCAGCGCCCGCTGCCGCTGCTCCCGGCGCAGAGCGTCCAGCACTTGCGGCCCGAAATGCGTATTGCTCATCTGGAAATGGTTGAGCGAATAGGCGTAATCCTGCGCCTTTTCCTGCCCCTTGCGCTCGGTGTAGCGGTTGGTCGCGCTGCGCTCCGCCGCTTCCCACAGCATCCGCCGCATCTCCCATTCAAGCCCGAACTTGCGCAGCGCCTTGTATTCGATCTCCGAGAGCTTTTCGCCGGCATCCTCTTTTTTCTTGAGCTCCATCATCTGGTCCCGGATCACGCGGCTCTTCTCCGGGAACATGACGGAAAGCTGGCTTTTGCCGATCTCGCGGAACATCGCGCTGTGCGCATGCTCGATCCCCGCGATCAGGCTCGCCATGAAATCGACGCTGATGGCGTTCTTTTCGCCGTCATATTTAAAGCCGCTGCCCGGCGGCCCCCATGCGAATTTCGTGTCGCTGCGCCGCAACTCCTCGTTGACATAGATCGCATGCTGCTGCAGCGCCCGCGTCGCCGCCAGCGACTCGGTCGCCTGCTTCCATAGCTCCGTCGCGGCGACATCGGTTTTCCGGTCGACCATAACGTACATATACGCCATGCTCTTCGTGGTCGTGTTATGGGCGCGCAGCAGCGCCGCCGCCCATAAAAGCTGCAATACCGGGCTGGAAATATCCGGCGGCGCCGATGCTTTCTTGTCGGCGATGGCGGAGAGCGCAATATCCCGCTCGCGGTCGAACGCTTCCACATCGTCCGCGCAGCCGCGCAGATGCTCAATGAAAGCCTTATATTCTTCCTCGGTGAATTTGTTCTGCGGATGCCCGGTCAGCTTGGCCATAAGCGCCATGCGCAGCCGTGTCATCCTCTGCGCCAGAATAGATTCGGCGCGAAACTTCTCATCCCTGTGCTGCAGGACGAAGGCGTTTCTCATGAAGTTCCCTGTTCATTTTTTTATGGCGCTTATAAATGCGCCTTATAGTAAAGAACGACTCTTAGCACATAAAATCCCGCAATAAAACCTCCTCCTTTGAGAATAAACATTATAATAGACATTATAATGCCCCCATGCTATTATAATAAATATAATAATGGAGCAGGCCATGCACACGATCAAACTGACCACAATCGGCACCTCGACGGGGGCGATTATCCCGAAGGAAATCCTTACCCGCCTGAACCTTGAGAAAGGCGATACGCTGCATATTATCGAGACGCCCGAAGGTCTGCTGCTCACGCCCTATGACCCGGAATTTGAGACGCAGATGGATGCCGCGCGCAAGATCATGAAAAAGCGCCGGAATGTTTTGCGCGAACTGGCGAAGTAATAAAACCCATGACAGAATGGAAATGGATTTCCAAAAGAGTGGCGCTTGCCGTTCACGGTGAGCAACTGGCCGAGCATGGCGGGCTTTCGGGCATACGCGATGAGGGCCTGCTGGAATCCGCGCTGGCAAGGCCGCAGAACGTAGCGGCTTATGGCGAGGAGAAAATCGAAAACCTGGCTGCCGCCTACGCCACGGGCATCGCCCGCAATCACCCGTTTATCGACGGCAACAAGCGCACCGCGTTTGTGGCGATGGAATTGTTTTTGGGGTTGAACGGCTATGAACTCAAGGCCGGCGACGCGGAATGCGTCACAGTCATGCTGCAAGTGGCCGCGGGAGAGATGGCGGAGGAAACTCTGGCGGCATGGATAAAAGAGAACATCGCTGAAATGAAGGCCGCGTAAGGGGCCGGGTGGATTCACTCCGTTCTCAACCTGAGGTTTCCATTCGTGGTAAAAACCTTTACTGCCCGCCCGTCGCGTAATAAAGATCCCTGACTTCATCGCCGCTGAGGCTGCGGTTATAAATGCGCGCGTCGTCGAGAATACCGTTAAACCAGGGCCCCGAACCGAAATTCCGGGTTCCAAGGTAAAACGGATAACCCGTAAAATCCTTTACTCCATTGCTCGAAGAGGTGACAGCGAGAGAACTGGATTGAACCCCGTCGATATAAACCCGCATATAGCCGTCCACGTCGTAGGTAAACGCTAACTGATGCCAGGACGTATTGTTGACAACGTTGGAGCATAATTGATCGGCCCCGCCCGAATCCGTGTCGGCGACCTGTATGAATATGGATTCATCCGTGCATGTCGAGCCATCGCCGTCGATACTGAACGATATTTTTTCATCAAAGACGCCGGTATCGGCGACGGAGCCGAAAAGATATTTGTCGCCGCCCAGGGTTGCCGTGCTCCTTTTAAACCAGAACGCAATGGTGAAATCGGCGGCTGTCCCCAGGACCGGGGCATAGTTGGTATTGATGAAATCGTTCGTCCCGTCGAACGTCAAAGCGGTGGCGACTTTACCCGCGGCCGTTTCCTCGGCCACGCTGTTGCCGGTATTGTCCGTCCATGTTCCCGTGCTCGATCCCGCTGAATCGGCAATGGAGCCGCCGCTGGTTTCATCCAGCTTCCAGTAAGCGGCCAGCCCCGCCGACGGCGCAACCGCCCCCGTGCCGCCGATCCGCACCCATTTCGTCCCGTCGCAATACTGCATGACGGATTTGTCGGCGTTGTAGATCATGGCCCCCTTGGCCCGCGCGGGGCTGCCGCATCCTCCCCCGCCCGCCCCCGGCGACGGCCCCATCGCCACCCACTCCGCCCCGTTGCAGAACTGCATGACGTTGTGCGTGGTGTTGAAAATAATCGTCCCCTCCGCGCGGTCGGGGTTCGCGCAATAACGCGAAATATGACCGGCCTGACCGTTCGTGTAAATTTCGGCGATTTCGTTGGCGGAAAGCACCCTATTATAATACCTGATATCGTCAAGCATGCCTGCGAAAGCATACGCGCTGCTTCCGATTGCCCCTTCACGCGTGCCGATGCGGAATTTCATTCCGCCACCTACCGGAAGATTGGTCGTCAGGTTGTCTGTATCATCGTTCAGTGTCCCGTTAAGATAGAACCGCACTTTTGCGCCATCGTAGGTGACGGCAATGTGATGCCATCCGGTCAAGGGAACTTCGGACACCGAATAGTAATCGTGCCAGCTGCCATCGTACCATGCTAACTTTATTCGTTCATCATTTGCTCCAGCCCAGTCACCAATGGTAAGTAACGAATTATGGAACATATCCGAGTTTCTTCCGATACCGGCAATTGGACGGGCATCGCCAGCCAGGTCCGCAATACCCAACAGATTGACCCATGTGCTGTAACTGAAGTTCGTGGCTTTCTCAGCCGTGAAATCGCCGGCGTCAATATAATCGTTCACTCCATCAAACTGCGCCGCCAGCCCGACCTTCCCGGCGGAACCGAACACCACGCCGCCGCTGGCAAAGCCGATATTGCTCCCCACACTGTCATTCGCCACCGTCCCGCCGCTCTCATCCAGCTTCCAGTGCGCGATCAGCCCGTCATCGCGCAGCCCCTGCCGGTAAAGCCCCGCCACCTCCGCCGCACTCAGCGCGTGGTTATAGATGCGCACGTCGTCGATATTGCCGTTGAAATGCCACGCACTTACTGCTCCTATCCGGCCAATTTTTAGGGACGATGATGCCGGTACGCCGATTTTTCCGGCATAAGAAGTAGTAGCTTCAAGCGTCCCGTTGACAAAAATACGAACATTACTGCCATCGAAGGTTCCTGTTACATGGTACCAACCTCCAGAGGAAGGGAACGCTGGTGAAAGGGTTAACGTGTCTGTGGAGTTCCATACCGTAAAAGCAAACCTGTTGGATGAATCCCGGCCCAACTGGAATCCGTTATACGTTCCACAGCAATCGCGGGAATTACTGACGATCGCCTGCGAAACTCCGTTTGGCGGCCTGACCCAGGCAGATACCGTTATCGCATCAGAAATATTGGCAATACTGGTGCCACTTCCGGCGTCAATATAATCATCCGTCCCGTCAAAATTCACCGCCGTGCCAACCACCCCGGCGGAAGCATAGCCGATGCCCCCGGATTGTGTGCCGGTATTGCCGTTGCCCGATGAATCGGCCAGCGTCCCGCTCGCCTCGTCCAGCTTCCAGTGCCCCACCAGCCCGTCCGCCGGCGCCCCCGCCTTGCCCATCGCGATCCATTGATACCCGTCATGATATTCGGCGTTGAGATGGTTGATGTTGTAACGCACATGGCCCGGCCATGAATCATACAGCGCCTGGATGTCGGCGGCGGTGAGGGCGCGGTCATAGAGCCTGACATCGTCGATGATGCCGTCCATGTATCCGGTGCCGGAGCCGTTATCGGCGAAAATCAGCGCGCCGTTGCCGTCCCGGATGGTTCCCGTGACCGGCCCGACGACGATATCGTTTTCCAGCACACCGTTGACGTAGAGCGACATAGTCCCGCCGGAATTGATGCCGGCGATATGATACCAGTGTCCGGCAGTGATCGATTCATTCATCGTCACGCTGAAATAGCCGGAAGCCGTGTTGGCGATCTGGAAAAATATCCTGCCCGTATCCAGCGCGATTTCCCAACTCTCCCAGGGCGCGGCGCTATGCTGCTTGTAAAGGATTGTCCTCGTCCCCAGAGCATCGGGTTTCAACCACAGCGAGACTGTAAAGTTGTTCTTGGCATCCATCGTGGAGCCGCTGTCGGCGATGGAAACTTTGTCGTTGATCCCGTCGAAATCGAATCCAGTTCCCAGTCTTCCGGCCCCACTCCTGACCGCCGCCTCGCCGCTCCATGTGCCATTATTAGTCTAAACAGAATCCCCTGCCGCCGTCCCGCTCGTTTCATCCAGCTTCCAGCGGCCGACAAGGTTACTGGTAATATCCTGCGCCTGCGCCACCGGCGCGGCCCCCGGAAAACCCAGAAAACAGACAAGGCAGCCCGCCACGCGCAGACTGCCTGCAATCCACCTTCCAGACCCCCGGAATCCCCTCATCCGTAAACCTTTTCGTTAATATATTAATTATCTCAGAGAAATACCTGTAAAAGGTTAACGGACACATTATAACGCATTGGGGGGGAAGGACAATGCGGGAAGGAAGACAGGATTCCCATAAATCCATGGAAATCAGCGTCTTAAAAGCCTTCTCCCCAACCCAGTCTGTTTTCCCCGCGAAAGCGGGGATCCGGATGGATCCGGGTCCCCGCTTTCGCGGGGAAAACAGAAGAGGCGGGAAAGGCGGAAAATGAAGGGAGAATCATTGACACCAAACGCCCGCCAATGATTTATACTGGCATTAGTACGCGCCCGTAGCTCAGTGGATAGAGCGCTGCCCTCCGGAGGCAGAGGTCGCAGGTTCGAATCCTGCTGGGCGCGCCACCCGTTTCGCCCGCGCCCGCGGCGCGGCCTTGCGAAACGGAGTGTCACGCCGTAGCTTTAGCGAAGGCGGACTGGTGCCGCCCTCATTTCGTCAATTGCAAAAACACATCTTCTAAATCGCTCTCGTCCGTCGAAATATCGATGATCTCATACCCCGACTTGTTGATCGCCCGGATCATAACGCCCACCGCGTTTTCAGCGGGGTTATAGCGGCAGGTGATCGTGCGCCGCCCGTCCTGCGTCGGATGGAACTTGACCAGCCCCGGCGGTATGGCTTCCACCCAGCGGTCCAGCCGGAACGTGATCTCCTTCTGATCGACGCGCGCGAGCAGCGTCTCCTTCTCGTCGTTCGCCACTATCAGCCCGTGATTGATGATCGCGATGCGGTCGCAAAGCTGCTCCGCCTCCTCAAGATAATGCGTGGTCAGCAGCACCGTCGTGCCCTTGTCGCGGTTGAGCTCGCGCACGTTCTGCCACAGCTCGCGCCGCAGCTCTATATCCACCCCCGCCGTCGGCTCGTCCAGCACCAGAACCGGCGGCGTATGCACCATCGCCTTCGCGACCATCAGCCGCCGCCGCATCCCGCCCGATAATGTGCGGGTATAGGCTTCCGCCTGCGCTTCCAGCCCGACCATGCGCAGCAGCTCCATCGTCCGCAGTTCGGCTTTCGGCACCCCGTAAAGCCCCGCCTGGATATCCAGCAATTGCCGCGGCGTGAAGAAAGGATCGTAATTGGTTTCCTGCGGCACGACGCCGATAGCGGCCTTCGCCTGCCGCGCGTCCTTGTCGATATCGATGCCCCATATTTTGACGCTGCCCGCCGTCTTGACCGTCAGCCCCGCCATGATACTGATGATCGTCGACTTCCCCGCCCCGTTCGGCCCGAGCAGCCCGAAAATCGACCCCTTCGGAATGGCAAGATCCACATTGTGCAGGGCAACCTTCTCCCCGCTCTTCCCCGAAGCCCGGTAAACCTTCTTCAGTCCCGTTATCTCTACCGCATATTCGCTCATAATTTACTCTTATAGCATAACCTCGCGCAACCTGTCCGCCGTAGCCTTGGCGAAGGCGGAAGCGCGGAAAAACTTTTCACCACAGAGCATCTGTGTTGTCAGTCAAGGCCGATAATGCCATGGGGTATTATTTTTGACCATGGCATTGATAATGACGGCTAGTTTTCTGACGACGGCGATGCGGATGACTTTGTGAGG
>Ga0187893_10008958_pt1 | contig 15591 bp, 17 predicted proteins | sample MA1701074metaG_FD_139574 | JGI IMG/M metagenome (GOLD analysis project Ga0187893, IMG submission 139574) | White microbial mat communities from a basaltic lava cave in the Kipuka Kanohina Cave System on the Island of Hawaii, USA - MA170107-4 metaG ... | reverse complement strand
GCCTGCTTTCAGGAAAAAATACACGCAGTTTCTCACATGGTGCATGAACCGGTCGTGGCAAACCATGTTAGCAACTTTTATCCTGTTTATTCTTTCTTTCGTTATGCTCGCTGTGCGAAATGGCGGCATCCGCTTTTTTCCCGAAGCTGATCCGAATTTTATTTTCGTTTACACTTCACTTCCCATAGGAACTGACCAGGCATATACCGACAGCATAACCAAGATTGTTGAAAGCCGGGTTTACAGCGTCATTGGTGAAAAGAATCCATTGGTTACTTCTGTTATTGCAAACGTAGGAGTTGGGGTAACCGATCCGCAGGACGAAGACCAGGGCTATTATCCGAATAAGAGTAAGGTATCCGTTGCATTTGTCAATTACGGAAGGCGCAACGGGAAATCCACCCGGGATTACCTCGACCAGATTCGCGATTCGGTTAAAGGAATTGCCGGTGCAGAAATTACAGTCGCACAGGAACAAGGGGGACCGCCTGTCGGCAAACCCATAAGCATTGAAATTACGGGCGATAATTACGAAGCTCTGGTTGATTACAGCAAATTATTAAAGCGCCATCTCGATTCATTGCAGATTGAAGGGGTGGAAGAACTGAAATCGGATTTGCAGGATAATAAGCCGCAGATTGCATTCCTCATTAATCGTGAACGTGCCAACCGGGAGGGAATATCCACCGGACAAATCGGAAACGAAATAAACCTTGCTGTGCTCGGGCGCGATATTTCCAAATTCCGGGATGTGAATGACGATTACGATATTGTAATAAAATACAAAGACGAACAGCGGTACAATATTGACCAGCTTAAAAATCTCAAAATCCTTTATCGCGATATGGCAATGAACGGAATGATCCGGAACGTACCGCTCTCCTCATTTGCTGAAATAAAATATTCCGATACTTACGGCATAATCAAACGTAAAAATCAGAAGCGCATCATCACCATCAGTTCCAATGTACTTTCCGGAGCGAATGAACAGGCGGTTGTAAGTAATGTTGCCAGTGCCGTAGCACAGTTTACACCTCCTCCGGGGATCATTTCTTCCATGGGTGGCGCTCAGGAAGAGCAAACCGAAACCATGATTTTCCTGCTTGGCGCACTCGGCACTTCTTTCCTGCTCATCATCATCATTCTGGTTATGCAATTTAACTCGGTGAGCAAGCCGCTCATCATCATGACAGAGATCTTTTTCAGCGTCATCGGTATATTTCTCGGATTCTCCATTTATAAAATGGAATTTTCCATTGTGATGTCCGGCATCGGTATCGTTGCACTTGCCGGCATCGTAGTGCGCAACGGAATTCTTCTGGTGGAATTCACCGATCTGCTGCGCCAGCAAGGGGTACCTGTTTTCGAAGCCATTGTAGAAGCCGGGCGGACGCGTATGACTCCTGTTCTGCTCACTGCATTTGCAACTATGATCGGGCTGGTACCGCTTGCTGTCGGACTAAATATTGACTTCGTTACCCTCTTTACCGAACTGAATCCGCATATCTTCTTCGGTGGCGACAGCACTGCATTCTGGGGACCGCTGTCATGGACTATGATTTTCGGGCTGGGATTCGCCACTTTCCTTACGCTTATTCTTGTGCCGGTGATGTATCTGATTTCTGAAAATACCAAAGTGAAAGCCCGGAAATTATTCGGGTTTAAAGACAATGGGAGGGGGAGTGAAGCAGAACTAAAAGCAGAATTGATCTGAGCTGATTTCAGATTTTGTATTTTTTCTGGTGAATAAATTTTATTCTTTCACTCAAACCACTTCTTATACATCGTATAGTTATTTGCAATACGTTCATTCATGTCCTTAAATAATTCAGGGCTTACGGATTTCACCCTTTTCGCTGGAACTACGGCATAAATACTTGCTGATTGCTCGCGCGTATTGGTGAGCTTGGCAAATCAATTTTTCAAAAAGAGCTTTACTTGCTATGAAATCATTGATATTAACAACACCGCACACCCTCCGGAATTAATTTGTAAAAATTTCGGACAATCAAAAAAATCTTTTCGCTGTAAAAAAATTGTCAGGTTGCAATTTTCATATTCATTTTCTGCGTCCTTCGTGCGAAACCTTTTCCGCATTACCAACACATCCCAATCCTTTCACACGTAAATCATGGCGTTGCTCAATACATATTGTATAATTTAACCCGGATGTTACTTTTGCATTGAATAAAAAGCATTAATGCCTGAAAATATTATTTTAATAAGCGCTGCTGTTTCGATAAGCTATTTGAAAGAGCTGGCATCCGGCCAGTTTGCAGATATGATAAAAGCTGTGATAGACGTGGAAAAAGAAAATATGGCTGTTGGCGGCAGTCTTCATGCAGATGAGGAGAAACTTCTTTTACAGCATGGCAGCAAGCAGCAGGATCTCTGGGGAATCAACATTTATTTTGATGTGGATGAAGCTGACCGAATAGAGTTTGATTCGATGATTAACATCAAGCCGGGTCAGGGTAACCGGTCACGCTGTGTTGAGGACGAAGGGACCAGAGAAAAAATTATTTCAATTGTAAACAGATTTATTCATCCCTGACATGAATTACCTCCACCAGGACCTTGCAGCAGGGCGCTGGCACGAACTGACTTTTTTTGAGCAGATGGGAAATATCGGCAGCGAAGTTGGACGGGCGCGCAAGTGGCAGCATAAAAATCAAAAGCTGTTTGAGGGTGCATTTGCCCGTGCCCACGAATTGCTGACGCTCACCATTGCTGACAAACGTTGGATGAACTCTCTCGGTGAATTATGCCGTGTAAAAGAAGCGCTGTGTGATGCATACTGCGGAGGTCCGCTATACAATTCTGATTTTGCCTCCCTCGAAAAATATTTTAATCACTTCGCCATGGCGGCTCAGAGGCGGAAAGAAAACAAATCGTAAAAACCTCCATAGGAATGCGGCTGCGCTTCGTGGCTTAAAATTTTTCCATCTTCAAATTCTCAAATCAGCTAATCATCCAATTTCCTTCCTTCACTCAAACCACTTCTTATACATCGTATAGTTATTTGCAATCCGTTCATTCATGTCCTTAAATAATTCATGGCTTACGGATTTCACCCTTTTCGCTGGAACTCCGGCATAAATGCTTCCCGCTTCCACGCGTGTATTTTCGAGCACCACGGCTCCGGCAGCAATCACCGAGTTTTCTTCCACCACTGCATGGTCCATTACAATGGCGCCCATGCCCACCACCACATTGTCGTGAAGCGTGCAACCGTGCACAATGGCATTGTGTCCGATGGAAACATTATTTCCAATCACCGTTTTTGCTCTTTGATATGTGCAGTGAATCACCGCTCCGTCCTGTATGTTCACCTTGTTTCCAATCGTTATGCAATGAACATCCCCCCTCACCACTGCATTGAACCAAACGCTGCACTCATCCCCCATGACCACTTCACCCACAATGGTGGCATTCGGAGCGATAAAACAATTTTTTCCAAAAACAGGATGAATCCCTTTGACTGGCAGAATGACCGGCATTTGAAAAATTGAATTTCAGATTTCAAACCTACATGATTTTTTCCAAAAAGCAATTCATTTATCAAAACCGTATGTTACGGTTTTAAACTTAATTATTCGCGCAAAGTCACATTATTCGCTAATGAAAACAAAATTGATTTTCAATCTTTGCGCACTTAGTGACTTTGCGCGAAATTTTCATTAACAACTTTTATAATCACTTCCTCAATTTGAAATAGATTTTTCCACGGCACACAATATTTTCGTAATTTTATCTTTTTTAATAAAAAATGGTCAGGAGAACATTCATTGTAATTGCCATCGGCATTGTAATTCCGTTTAATTCATGCCGCAAGTCCGACACATTTCCCGATGTGCCCCACATTGAATTCAAAGAGCTTGCTAAATCCACTTCGGTCAACGGGCTGGACACTGCTGCAAAGCTCACCCTGTTTTTTACCGATGGCGATGGAGATATAGGTTTGAGAAGCAGTGATACGCTCCCCCCTTTTAATCCCGGAAGCGAATTTTATTATAATTTTTTTCTGAAATATTTTAAAAAGCAAAACGGAGTGTTCCAGGAGCTTCTGTTATTGTTCCCCCCCAATCAGCGCATTCCTTTCATTGCCAATGAAAGCAGCAACAAAGCCATATCGGGCGACATCATTCTCAACCTCGAATTTGCCGGGCTTCCTGCCGACAATGATACTTTTCGCTTCGAAGCATACATTGTGGACCGCGCATTGCACAAAAGCAATGTCATCACCAGTTCCGAGCTGGTTCTTAAAACTCAGTAATCGAAATAAAATCCGTTGGGAGCGATTCCTGCTTTTACCGAGTCAATCAGCACACCGCTTTTCTGATATCTGAACATATATCCTTTTTGTGAAAAGGAAGGAACAAAGCCGCCAAAAATATTTCCGTTGTTCGGGTCAACTCCCAACCCATAGAAAGTTTTGTCAACCAAAGGCGCTGATGGAAGCGCGGCATCGTTTATGCCGTACCTGAAAACTTTTCCGTCATAATTGCTGCTGCTCATCAGGTAATACAATTCATCCTTTGCATTGTTAACAGCAAGTTTCAGCGGATGGTCCGGCTGCGCCATCATCATCACGGTTTCAACGGAATCATTTGCAGGATTAATTTTCCATAAGCTTCCCGCAATGTCATCGGCAGTCCCTCCTGTAAAATCCGGACCAATCCACCCGCTGCACAAAATCCAGATTTTTCCGTTTGCATCTTTTGCAAAGCTTCCCGGATTCACTCCAACAGTTAATGCGGAAAGAACTGTATCGGCTGATGCATCAATAATGGTTACCATGCTGTCAATGCTGAATCCACCTATGTTAGCAACATAAACTTTCCCGTGCGAAACTATCATCTGTTCCGGACCGGTGCCGGTGGGAATACTGCCCGTAATCATATCGGTGGATGAGGAAATAATTTTAACAGTATTGTCGTTCCAGTCGGACACATAAATTTTTCCGGGGGATGCCTCTATCATATACCGTGGACTTCCGATTCCGGTAATGGTGGACAAGCTGGTGAAGTTGCTCCCGCTCACCACTTCAATTTTCTGGCTGTTATTTACAGCGATGTAAAATTTTCCGGAAATCCTGTTCATGCTTTGTACCACATCCCCGAGCGGCCGGTGATTGACGTAAGAAAATAAATCATCACGCAACGATTTATTAATGACATTGTAATAGGTAACAGAACCGTTGCCGAAACCGAAGGAACCTTCGTTCACTATAAATACGGCATCATGAAATCCGATTGCAAATCCCGGAGGAGGCGTACCCGTTTCACTTTTTTTACAACTGCTGATGCACATAATTGATAAAGCCATCAGGACGATGAAATTGATTTTGTGTTTCATATTTGAATAAAAATTTAATTATTGTATTTAATAAAATTTATACGGGTACCTGCTTGAAAATGCAATCCCGGTTCAGGGCGGAACGCAATGAGCTGATAAGATTCGTTGAATAGATTGTTTATTGAAAAATATGGTTCAATGGTAAATTCCTTCAATATCATCGTCCACCGTAAGTATGCTTTTGCAATATTGAAACCCGGCAGGAAATAGGAATTATCGTCAGTAGTAAAACGAATGCCTGTATGCTGCCAGGAAAATCCTATCAATAAGTTTTTCCGTTTAAAGATTATTTCTCCGTAAGCGGAATGTTCCGGAACATAAATCAGTTGCTTTCCTTTCAGTTCATCGCCATTTAAACCCCCTGCTTCTTCATTGGTGGAAAGCGTGAAATTATATTTTCCTTTCAGGATAAAAATATTTTTTTGCCATGGTATTTTGTACATGAGTGAATTTTCGATGCCGCGCGAATGTACCTGCCGGATATTTATTGCTTCGTGGTAGCCGCTTGCAGACGGCTGCCACTGAATCCAGTCATTGACCAACATAGAATAGATTGTCTGTTCCGATTCCAGCTTGTTTTTTCTTCTGCATTTTAAAGCATATCCTCCGCTGAACGACCATGCTGATTCGGGCAATAGATGAGTGTTTCCTCCCGGTTTCCAGTAAAGGTCATTCATGGATGGAAGGTTGAAATGTTTTCCGGCAGTGGCTTTCAATACAAGTTTTTGCGGAATAATTTCCGCTTCAATTCCTGCTGCGGGGGACAAAGGCGAAGTAATATCATCGCTTCTGTCGTGGCGGATGCCTGCGGTTACTACTGTTGAATTATAAAGCATGTATCGCACAGCCGTCTGCACGCTGAAATATTTTTTCCTGATTGTTCCGGCATATTCCTTTATTTCCGGTTCATAATGACTGAAAGAGACGACTGCATTTGCCGAAAGGCGGTTTGAAAAAGTTTGTACATATTCAACTTCCGATTTTATGCTCCTGTTATTATAAATGGCAGAAAAAGGAATCGCTTCATTGGTGTAAAGCTGGTGCTCATCAAAATATGCAGCTTTTATTTCAAGAGAAGATTTTAAAAAAAGTTTTTTTGCTGAAATAAAAACCCTGAAAATGCTGTCGCGTTGCTCTTCCTTGCTCTCAGGCACTACCATTAGAGGGGGTATTTCGCGGTGAAGCGACTGGTGCCAGATTCCGGATTTGAGGGTAAGCGATTCAGTTAATTTTAGTCCGAGTGTTTGCATCCATCCGTAATTCCGGACGGCTGCATGTTGCTGCTTCTGCTCGGGGCTGCCGGCCAAAGTTGTATTAGTAAATGAGTAATTGTTCTCATTCCGTTCAAAAAGAATACGAGTGCCTGAAAAAAATTTCTGGTTGCCCCATTCAATGGAAGGAATAACTTTTATCCCGCTGATGCTTCCCGTTTCTGCCTGAAACCGGGCAGCGAATTTTTTTTCAAACAAAAATTTGTTTTCAAGATTAATAACTCCCCCCAGTGCAGCCGTTCCGAAAAGAAAGGATGCCCCGCCATGATGAATGGTGATATTATCGGTATAAGTAACCGGCATCAAACTTAAATCAGACAGGCCAAGAGAGGGGGAATTAATGCTGAATCCGTTCCAGAGGATTGCGGAATGTCGTGCTGCCGTTCCCCGCATCGAAAGGGTGGCAGTTCCGCCCGCACTGTATGATTTTATAAAAATATTTTCCAGCTAAAGTAAATCACCGAGATTGCCTGCCTGGGCTTTTAATTTAGCGATGGAATCAACTTCCGTGATTTTGCCTCCGGCAGCAAACATTTTTTCGCGTGATGAAATTATTTCCACCTGACGCAATTTAACAGTATCCGCCTGTGCAGGCGCATCATAACTTATGAAAATCAAATTCAGAAAAATAAAAGCTGAACATGCCCTCAGCATGAATTGAAATACTGGATATGAATAACTTTTTTTCATCTCAGCAGCTTTTCCTCCGAAAGCAATTTTGCTTTTTAGTTTAACCGGCAGGTCTTCTGACTCGCTCTTCTTTCCTGCCTTCCCGTTCCGCCTTTGGCGGATCAGTGGCGCGGTACGAAAGATTATATGTGAGCTTACAGCAGCGGGGACTGTCTCCGGATTTCACGGAGTTCCCTTTTAATTCGGTTTATTGAAACCGGTCAGCGGCAAAAGTAATTGTTATTTTGAAATATGATGCATCAGCTTTTGAATGGCTGCATCAATCAAAGCATCATTTTGCTCCATTTTAATTCCCGTAAATTTTTCGGACTGCCGCAAGCTTCGTTGAAGATTAAATTCACTTTGACTTTCCGAATAAAATAAATTTTTTTCTCTGTAATTCTTTGAGAGGTATTCCTGTTCTGTTTGCCCGGGAGTTGGAATGAAAATTGCTTTTTTCCCAAGATGTACCATATCCATGATGGTGGAATATCCCGGACGGCTGATGACAATTTTTGATTGCAAAATGATTTTTTCCATTTCTTCCGAACCAAGCCAGGGAATGATGGTCAGGTTATTTTTTTTTATGCGATTCGAATCATCCTGAATAACTCCTTTGACTATTGCAGCATTCAATTCCGAAGGATGCAGTTCGCTTTTAATTTTTTCTTCAAACAGTGTGCGCTGTGGTTCGGGTCCTGAACAAATGGCAAGCACATCATACTTAAACTCTTTTTCATCCCAGGAAATATTTCCAAACCTCGACAGTGGTCCAATGTATTCAGCAGTGGCGATATTTGATGGATGGGATAGTTCTCCCGAAAGATTTTGTTCACCACCGTAGTCAGGAATCCATAGGCGGGTGAACTTTGAAATATATTTTTTGTTCAAACGGAATAATGCGGGCTCGAACCATTTCAGATAATACGGACATTGAATATTCACCTGGTGGGTGATAATGACGGAATAAATTTTCTGACTATAACATCCGTAACGGTTGTCGGAAATCACAGCATCAATGTTTTCCTGCTCAATTATTTTTTCAATCGCATCATGCTCCTTGTTGATCGCTGAAAAAATACGGGGGGATGAAAAAATCATTTTAAAAACCATGGATCCGTCAGCAGGGTAATCAATCCGGTAAGAAGGCAATTCAAAAAAAGTGAGGTTCGGAAATTCCTTTTTCAGAAATTCAAGCGGTGCTCCGTCAGAAGCAATCAGCACCTGAGCTCCATGTTTTTTCAGAACACGGATAATGGGAATACACCGTGTGGCATGCCCCAGCCCCCAGTTAAGCGGAGTTATCAGAACCCTTTTTATTTTTGGCATGTTAAAAGCAGCGAAATACGAATCTTTTACGAAAGTACGAAGTACGAATGATGCAATTCGTAATTCGGTAGATTACGAGTTTTCTGTTGTCATAAAATTTATCATGCCTAAAAACAAGCTGAAACGGTGGGCTGAAATGAAAACATTCGGTAATGTGATTGAGCCGGAAGTGAACTTTCATTCGCCCGATTCGGAACTGAAAGGCAATTGGAGTGAAAAAATTTTCGGAAACAATAATCCGGTTATCCTCGAACTTGGATGCGGAAAGGGAGAATACACAACGGAACTTGCCAAACGGCATCCCAATAAAAATTTTATCGGAGTGGATATAAAAGGAGCACGGATGTGGAAGGGGGCTAAAACAGCTCTTGAAAATCATTTGAAGAATGCTGCCTTCCTGCGCATCCGCATCGAGCTGATTGAAAAATTCTTTGCCCAAGACGAAGTCAGCGAAATATGGCTCACCTTTCCTGACCCGCAACCCGGAAAAAGCAATGCAAACAGGCGCCTTACTTCCCCGGCATTTATTTCTAAATTCAAAACCATGCTCCGTCATAACGGACTTCTGCACCTGAAAACCGACAGCTCCGGCTTGTATGATTATACAATGGAATTCCTGCGCACACAGGATGGCACCCTGCGCATTGCCACAAACGATTTATACGGCACTCATTCTGCCACCCGTGACACGGCAATCCAAACCACCTATGAAATGGCATTTCGAAAGGAGGGGAATAAAATTTGTTACCTGTGCTTTAAGTTTGTAAAATGATTTCACATCCCGATGAGTATTTCATGCGCGCTGCCTTGCAGGAAGCAAAAAAAGCTTTTGATGCCGATGAAATTCCGATAGGGGCTGTCATTGTTTGCAATGAGCAAATCATTGCACGGGCACATAATATGACTGAGAAATTGACAGATGTTACTGCCCATGCCGAAATGATTGCATTTACCGCAGCGAGCAATTTTCTGAATTCAAAATATCTGCACGAATGCACGCTGTACGTAACCATCGAGCCCTGCCTGATGTGTGCAGGAGCAAGCTATTGGACGCAAATCACCCGGATTGTCTTTGGTGCGGGAGATGAGAAAAAGGGATATAGAAAGGTGAAAGGAAAAATTCTTCATCCGAAAACGGAACTGGTATTCGGAATTCTGGAAAACGAATGTGCGGAGTTGATGAAAGCGTATTTCAGGACGAAGCGCGATTGATGCAATCAGAAATTTATTGCATCAAGCACCATTTCATTCAACGGCTTGTTGAGGAATTTATAAACAAACCGGTTTTTGTTGGCGCGGTTCAGATGCTCAAAACTTTCGGAAGTGGAAAGCATGATTATTTTAATGCGGCTGTGAATTTCGGGAGACAGCACTGCATATTCATCAAGAAACCTGAATCCGTCCATTATCGGCATCAGGATGTCGAGAAAAATTATTTGCGGAAGCTCCTCCGGGTTTTCATTGCGCAGGTAATTGAGCACTTCCATTCCTGATTCATAAGGAAGGATGGTTGCTGCAAAATGCGTTTCTTCAATCAGCTTCCGGTTAACGATGTTGTCCACCGTATTGTCATCGAGTAAAAGCACTTTGGCAAAACGGCATCCGGTTTCGGGAGTTTGGGTTGTAATAGAGTTGTGTTGTTCCATACCGTTTAAAACGAATCAGGAAAAAAAGGTTACAATGATTTTAAATAAAAAATCACGTCCCGTCAGGTGACGGGAGCGTGATCAAACCAAACCATGAAACCTGTTTCTTAATTAAGCTTTGCGAGCGTTACTTTTTCTTTTGTCTTTTCGGTGTATTCAATCATGTAGGCGTAGATGCCGATGTAACCTGCTTCGGGAAAAGGCATTACGGTACATTTTACCGTGATATCATCCATTTCAATAGAAATGTCCGGAGCATGTGCATTGTTTATGGAATTGAATATTCCCGGATGGCTTTCCAATACTTTGATGGGAATCCTTTCAGTAGGTTTGCAATTCCACATGTTAAGCATCGGGTATGCTGGTTCGTTACAATAAATTACATTGAAATTGTAATCAAGCTTCATTACCGGGAAGATAACCTCTTCGTGTTTTGTTGTTTTCATTTTTGTTGTGGCTTTATTGTTTTGTTCCGCTAACGTTTCATATTTGGTGCCAAACGGAAACCCTGCAGGGATGAGCGTTTGTAAGATTTGAGGGCTGCTCATGCCAATTAAACCTGGTATTCTGCCATTTGAACAGTCATCGGCTGATATTCATAAAAGAAAACCTGAAAGGAATTCAGTTGTTTTGATATTAAATTTGCAGCCGAAAAGAATAAAAATTCATTATGCCATACCCCGAACAACTTTGTGCCCCAATGCGGCAGGATTTGACCAGCGCTGGTTTTGAGGAAATTAAATTACCCGAACAGGCGGAAAGCATCATTCCAAACAGCAAAGGCACCTTATTATTAATGATTAACTCCGTGTGCGGATGTGCCGCAGGTGCTGCACGCCCAGGTGTGAAAATGTCGCTTAGAGGTGAAAAGAAACCCGATAAGCTGATTACCGTTTTTGCCGGACAGGACATTGAAGCCACAAATGCAGCCCGGAAGTATACTGCTCCTTATCCGCCTTCATCACCAAGTATTGGACTTTTTAAGGACGGCAAGCTGGTGCATTTCATCGAACGCTATAATATAGAAGGACGCTCGCCCGAAATGATTGCCGAAAACCTGATGGCGGTTTACGAGGAGTATTGCTGAAATAATTTTTTCGGTACGATTCTGACTTCATTAAAATTTCCTGGTTGCTAATGGATTCGCAACTTTTTACATCCCAAATTGTATATTATTCTATCCATTTGAATAATGGATAAGCAGAAATTAATTCAATCCATCGCGGATTACCTTATTCGAAATAAAGCAAAGGAATTCGGATTTTTCGGATCCTTTATAAGGGATGAGATGAAAACTCAATGCGACATTGTTGTTTAAATGCAGTATTTACGCGGTACCACGCTGTTTGATATTGCCCGGATACAACTGGAACTCGAAAACCAGACTGGGGAAAAAGTTGCTGGATTTATGAAATATCAAATCTACTGGCAGAAGCAATCAGTTTTAGCTTCACAAGAAAAATTTTGAAGACTGATAAGAACCCGGGGAGTTAGTTCCAACTCTTTCCATCAAAGTCACATCCAGAAATTTTCCGAATTTAAATCCTACCTGGTGCATTACTCCGATTTTGGAAAAACCAAAAAGCTCATGAATATGAATACTCTCAGCATTGCCTTCCGAAATGCGGGCGAGCATATAATGTGTTCCGGCTTTTTCGCCTTCGGCAACCAATCGCTCCAGCAGCTTTTTTCCCACCCCCCTTCCTCTGTGTTCATGATGAACATAAACGGAAACTTCGGAAGTTTTATCGTAAGCACAGCGATCGCTCCATTGCGTAAGCGAAGCCCACCCTATGACTTTTCCATTTGCTTCCGCCACAATAACCGGGTGATTTTTATCGTGACTTTTAAGCCATTTCATCCGGTCCTCCGCTGATTTCGGTTCAGTGTCAAAGGTTGCCGTTGTGTTGAGAATGGCTTCATTATAAATTTCGGCAATGGCAGTCACATCTTCCTTCATTGCCTTCCTGATAGTAATCATCATGAGCCGGATTACAGGTGAATCATATTTGCTTTTTGCCCTTGCAGCTTTTCCATCAGATCATTCCAGAGAATATTGTATGGAATTATTTCCATTGTTTCGATGTTCTGCCTGTTGCCTTCTTTGGAAGCATAGAGCAACTGAACAAATTTTTCTGTAGCTTCAATTGTTTTTGACGAATCAAAATCGCAACGGATCATGGTCAGCAGCATTTTGACAAAGTAAAAGCTGCGCGGGTTTTTAATTTTATCAATATGCCTGCGCGCATAGCTGCGCAGGGATTCACTTTTATCCATCACCCGGTCAAAATCTCCCTCCTTTACAAGCAACAGCACCTGTGCGATAATGATGGAAAGATTAAACCCGATTTTGTCTTTGGAAAAAACCGGCACTTCATTCACGAATTTATGCACATTGAATTTTCTGAGCCGGCTGTCGGCAGGCAATATGTAGGAAAGAAATGCTTCAAATATTTTCCAGCGTTCTTTGCGGTCTTCCGGATATTCGCTGAAGTATTTGTTTGCCTTCACCTCTTCGAGCACCTGCACTGCCGACAGGTAATTTTCCGTGTGCAGGCAAAGCATAAAATAAAGTTCCTGAACTACGATCCAGTTGGTGATGTTTTTCTTAAAAACTTTCAGGCAGTTTGAAGCGCTTTTTTTTCCAAGCTCATAATTTTTTAAATATAATGATGTGTCCAGCCGCTGTATTTCGACTTCTGTAAGCAATCCAAGATCAGCAAACTTTGGATTTTTTATTAAATAATTTTCAAATTCAGCGCATGTTTCCAGCACCTTGTTACTGTTTCCAAGAAAATGATAATAATAAATTGCGATTCTGAAATAATTAATAGCTATTGAATTACTTGACAATTTATTTTCCCTGAACAGTTGCTTCACCCGCTTAAAACACCAGGCCGCATCATTTAAGCTCTCGTCTGAAATATTAACAGAAGCCCTTAAAAAGCCCCGCATTTTTTGAAAACACTTTTCGGATTCCAGCTCATCATCAAGACGCTTTTTGAGCGAATCTATTTCATCATTGTATGAATTTATCATCTTAACATTTCCCGAAAAAGCAGCATGGTCACGAAGCAGTCTTGTTGCGGTAAGTTGTAAGTCCGTTAAATGAAATCGTTTTGCAAGTGAATAATTTTCAAGTAAGCTTTCAGCTACCAGATTCCTGTGTCCAAGAAGTATTAATTGCCTAATCGCAAATAAATTTTTATGACAGGAATGAAGCGCTTTAGCAAAATTTGATTTCAACCGCTTTGATAAATCCATTGAAAACACTAATTGCAGAAGCCGTGTTTTCGTTCTGCTTTTCAACATCTGATACTTTTTATCCGCAGGATTTGATTTATATAAAAATTCTGCTGCTTCCTCATCCGACTTAAACCGGGAAGAGAGTATTCCATCAAGAAAAATATATGCTTTCGGATCAGTAGTGGACTCCCTGAATAAGTTCCGGAGATTGTCCGGTGTAATAATTCCGGTTACTAATTGAGCTAATTCCTTTAATTTTTCCATGATGATTTTTGCTATTGCCTTGTTTTTCAGCAGCAAATGAAGCTGGAGGGTTTCAAAAGTAAGAATTTTGGGGCGTTACCGTAGTGTAAGTTTTGACCGCATTTAGGCAGAACAGCAGAGATACTTTTACGTTCAATTCCATCATAACATAAAACACATAAATAACATGATGGAATTACTTGTAGCGATCCTCATAGCAATAGGATCATTGACATCTCCGGCTGATTACAATGATGAATTCATTGATCGTAATCAGGACCAAATTGAAAAAGCACAAAATATTATTGACACCGGAAGGTACAGAATTGACGAAAGAGACGGTGGAGTGATAGTAGATGGTGTAACGATATAACGAAATTGAAGGACGGGGAGAATTTGCGGCAATGCCGCTAAAATTGGGAAAGTTCTCCCCGGTTTACTTCATAAGATTTGGGGTTAGTTCAGCTCGTTCCTTTTCATTGAACGGGCTTTTTTATTTCCACTAAGTCAGAACCGCATTACCTTTGAATGCGAAATTATCTTTATGGAGGTAAATTATTTTACATTCAACCCGTTTCAGGAAAACACGATTATTCTCGCTGATAAAACAAAGGAATGCATTATCATTGATCCGGGCTGCTATGAAACTGCCGAAAAAGAAGAACTCATTGAATTTATTGAAGAGCAGAATCTGAAGCCGGTCCGGTTGATAAACACACATTGTCATATTGACCATGTGCTGGGCAATAAATACATGGCTGAAAAATACAAGCTGCAGATTGAGTTGCATTTTCTTGAAATTCCATACCTGCGTGCCGTGAATGAATACGGAAAACAATTCGGTATTTTCTGCGAGTCTTCTCCTGAGCCGTTTGCATTTCTCAATGAAGGTGATACCATTGAATTCGGAAATTCGCAACTTTCGGTTATTCATGCTCCGGGTCATTCGCCCGGAAGTTTGTGCTTTTATTCAGAAAAAGAAAAAATCCTTATCGGTGGAGATGTATTATTTCAGTACAGCATAGGCCGCACCGATTTGCCGGGAGGCGACTACAAAACTTTAATTGAAAGCATTCGGAAAGAATTATTTACTCTCCCTGATGAGGTGAAAGTTTATCCGGGACACGGACCACCCACTACAATCGGTTTCGAGAAAAAGAACAATCCGTTTTTAAATAACTGAAGTTGCACTTTTCTCACACCCCTATTCAATGGCCGGTTCAACAGTAATCTGCTGAATACATTTTCAGTTAATTTGATTTTCGTTGCGCTGCTTTATGTGCAAATTCTGATAAAGCAATATTTTTTTTTATTAACAATAACCTCAAAATTTTATTGATTCCATAATTTTACCAGCCCGCAATTATTTTAATTTATTAATTCTGTATTCGAATGACCCCCTTTTCGCACCTGCATGTTCATACTCAATATTCGCTGCTTGATGGTGCAGCAGATATTTCATTGCTTTATAAAAAAGCGATTGCCGATAAAATGCCTGCTGTGGCTATCACCGATCATGGCAATATGTTTGGCGTTTTTGAATTCGTTGCCGAAGCAGCAAAACAGAATAAAAACAGTGCGTTTAAAATTAAGCCGGTTGTGGGCTGTGAGTTTTACCTCGTAACCGACCGCACGCGGCAGCAGTTCACCCGTGAGGATAAAGACAAACGCTATCACCAATTATTTCTCGCAAAAAATGCCGAAGGGTACAGAAATCTCGTCAAGCTTTGTTCGCTCGGATATATTGAAGGGTTGTATGGAAAGTATCCGCGAATTGATAAGGAGCTGGTGTTAAAATATCATAAAGGACTTATTGCAACCACCTGCTG
>Ga0187893_10008957_pt1 | contig 15591 bp, 15 predicted proteins | sample MA1701074metaG_FD_139574 | JGI IMG/M metagenome (GOLD analysis project Ga0187893, IMG submission 139574) | White microbial mat communities from a basaltic lava cave in the Kipuka Kanohina Cave System on the Island of Hawaii, USA - MA170107-4 metaG ... | reverse complement strand
GGGTGCCGCTGACGCTCGCGTCGTCCCTCCTCGTCTTTTCGGGAGCGCTGCAGTTCGCGCTGGTGGCGCTGCTCGGCGCGGGCGCCGCCACCTTGCCCCTTCTGCTGACCGCGTGCGTGCTCAACCTCCGCCACCTGGTTCTCGGGGCCGCCCTGCGCCCCCGCTTCGAGAGCGGGTCGCTGCGCCGGGCGCTGCTCGCGTTCTTCGTGGTCGACGAGACCTTCGGGTTCGCCATCGCGGCGGGCAACGCCGCGGAGGGACGGGCGGTGGGCGCGGTCACCGAGCGCACGCTCCTCTTCTCCGGCGTAACGTGCTACGTGGCGTGGCTGGTGGGTACGCTGATCGGCGCGCTGGGGGGAGGGCTCGCGGTCGTCGAGAGCGTGGCCGGCGCGATCTTCCCCGTCCTCTTCATCGGCCTGGCGTCGCTGGCGGTGACCCGGCGCTCGCACGTCGTCCGCGCCCTCGCCGCCGCCGTCCTGACTGCCGCGGTCGCTCTGCTGCTGCCGGACCTCCGCATGCTCGCGCCGGTCGTCGCGGGCGTGGTGGTGGCCCTGCCGGGGGGCGACCGGTGAGTCCGGTGGTCCTGGTCGCGATCGCGCTGATCACCTACGGAAGCCGCGCCGCCGCCGTGGTCTTGCTTCCCCGTCCGAGCCCGCGCTTCGAGACCATCCTGGGACGTATCCCCGCCCCGATCTTCGCGAGCCTCGCGACCGCGACGCTCCTGTCCGACGGCGGCTCGCTGATCGGCGGCCCGACCCTGGGGGCCGCGGTGGGCGCGCTGGTCGTCAGCCCGGCCCGATCGCTGCTGGTCTGCCTGATCGGGGGCGCCGTCGGGTACGCGCTGAGCGCGCTCTTCCGCTGACGCGTCACCGGCGGGCCGGCCACGACCCCAGCACGGCCTCCTCGACCACCGCCTGATCGTCCACCGAGGCAAAGGCCGCGGCCGTGGCCGGCGGGTCGAGATCGGGAAAGTGATAGGCGGCGGAGGTGCTGCCCGGCCCCTGGCCGGTGTGACCGAGGCATCGGCCCCTGGCTGACGCGACGTCGATCATGAGGCCAAGGCCGTAGCCCGCGGTCCGCCAGGGCCGACCCGGGACGGGGCCGCCCAATGGGCGGGGCTCGCACATGACATGCAGGAGTCCCGGCGGCAGCAGGCGACCCGTCAGCAGGCGATGCAGGAACAGGGCGGCCTCAGCCGGCGTTCCGAGGATCAGGCCGTGGTAGACCCAGCCGGGGTGATAGCCCGCGGTGTTGCCCCACGCGGTGCCGGCGAGATCCGTCGGCTCGCGCGCCACGCAAGCCCCGGACACGCCGAGGGGCGCGAAGACGAGCCGCCGCAGCGCCGCATCGAGGTCTTCGGTCGCCGCCTGCTCGACGAGGCGCCGGACCAGCAGATATCCGACATTCGAGTAGGCCCAGCCCTGTCCCGGGGGAAAGAGCAGCCGCTCGGCATCGACCCTCGTCAACAACCGCTCGTCGCTCCAGGGAGCGTCTCCGCGGGCGACGGCCTCGTCGTAGTCGCGAAGCCCGCCGTAGTCCGGCAGGCCCGCGGTGTGCTGCAGGAGCTGGCGCAAGGTGAACGCTCTCCCGGAGAGCTGCCGATCGAGGGCGAGGGCTCCACCCGCGACGAGGGCGAGGGCGGCCGCCGCGAGCGCCGTCTTCGTCAGACTCCACCAGGGAACGGTAGTCGGGTCGGCGTCGGGATCGCGTAGTCGCCCCCCTTCGACGGCCGCGGTTAGGATGCGTGAGCCCGGGCCGGTCACCGCCGCGCGGGCCACGTCCGCATGACCTGGCGGAGGATCGCGAACTCCCCGATGTGATAGGTGTTGTGCTCGGCCACGATCAGCAGCTCCCGGATGTACGTGTGCTGCCGGGCGTAGGGCAGCGGCGCCCCCAGGCCGGTGCGCGGGTTGGCCGCGATCTTCTCGAGCGCGGCGCGGTCCCGCCGGAACTCGGCGATCGTCTTCTTCCAGGCCTTCGCGTCGGCCTGGACCGAAGGCCCCGGCCAGTAGTCGTCCGGCCACCTCGGCAGGCGGTAGTCGGGGTCCTTGATGTAGTCGAGGATGTCGCGCTGGGCGATCCGCATGTGCTCGAGCAGATGCCACGGGGTGTAGGGCACGTTCGGGGGACGCGTATTGATGTGCTTCATGGGAAAGTCGGCCACCACGTCGTCCAGGGTCATGTACGAGGGGCCGTGCAGCAGGTTCCGCACCTCGGCGCGCACCATGTCTTTCTTCATGTCGATATCCCGTGCCTCACGCGGGCCAGGTCGGCCAGCTCGGAACCGGAGGGAACGCATTCAGCGCTTCCTTGAACGCGGTCCAGAGGAACATCTGCTTGCCCCAGCCGGGTCCGATCAGATGGGGCTCGGAGATCCCGAGCTGCTTCAGGGCCACCTTCGACGCTTCGTGGATGTCCTCGACCGCCTTGAAGCTGCCGTCCGCGTGACGACGACTCAGGGTCGGCGTCGGGGTCGGCTGGGTCCGCGAGAACCCGAGCAGGTACTCGTGCCCATCGCTACCCTCGAAGAGAATCCCCTTCACGGCTCCCCGTGCTTTCATCGCCTCACCCCCGGCACCACAGTATAGACTCGTTCACCAGGAGGCCCACCGACCATGACGACTCGGAATCCTTACGCGTTCCACGTCCATCCGGACATGCGACGGGGCCTTCGCACCGAGCTGCCGCTGCCGACCCGCCTCGTCTCTAACGAGGAGTTCCCGCCCCTGCCGCAGACAGCCGCCCAGCGGCAGGTCGAGGATCGCATCCTCGCCGAGGCGGGCCGTCTGGCCCCACGGCTCGGGCTCACCCGTCGCGCGTTTCTCCAGACAAGCGGGGGGATGGCGACCTCGCTGCTCGCCATGAACGCGGTCTTCGGCCGCTTCTTCGACGTGCTCCCGGTCGAGGCCGCCGACGCCGCCGCGTTCAAGGAACGCAAGGGCGACGCGTTCTTCATCTTCGACCTGCAGCTCCACTACGTGGGTGCCGGGTATGACCTGAACAACGAGGAAGCGGGGCGCCGGGGCGTCACGACGCGGGCGCTGCTCGGGCTGCGCCGGAACTCACGCCGGCTGAACCCGAAGCTGGCCGACGATCAAGGCACGCTGGCCGATCTCGCCTGGGGAAACATGGTCAAGGAGGTGTTCCTCGACAGCGAGACCGACATCGGGCTCATCTCGACCCCGCCGGGTCCGTATCCCCAGGAGGCGGTCGTGCCCCCCAAGGAGATGACCCACATTCGCGACGAGATCAATCGCGTCACCCAGTCGCGCCGGATGCTCGCCCGCGGCCTCATCACCCCCCAGCTCGGCCGGGCCGACCTCGACTTCATGGACCAGCAGGCGGCCACGCTGAAGGTGGACGCCTGGAAGGGCTATACCGGCGCCGCGCCGAAGGGCTTCGACCGCGGCTGGTTCGTGGACGACGAGAAGATCGCCTACCCCATGCTCGAGCGCGCCCGCAAGCTCGGGGTCAAGCGCGTGTGTTTGCACAAGGGGCTACCGCTGGGACCGGTCGCCGACTACAACCATCCGCGCGACGTGATCAAGGCGGCCCGCGACTTCCCGGATCTCGACTTCGTCCTCTATCACGCCGGGCTGCTCACCGTCCCGCGGACCGCGTCCGCCGACGTGCCCTGGACCACCGAGTTCTGCCGGATGGCCAAGAAGGAGGCGGTCCTCAAGAACATCTACATGGAGCTCGGCTCCACCTTCGGCCAGCTCGCCACCACCAACCCCACCGCCTGCGCCCATCTGCTCGGCCAGATCATCGATACCTTCGGCGCCGACCACGTGCTGTGGGGTACGGACTCGATCTGGTACGGCACGCCGCAATGGCAGATCGAGGCGTTCCGGCGCTTCGAGATCCCGCAGGCCCTGATCGACGCAAACCGCTACAAGCCGCTCACCCGGCCGGTGAAGGAGCAGATCTTCGGGCTGAACGCGGCCCGCCTCTTCAACGTGGACGTGAAGGCCAAGCGCAACGAGATCCCCAGGGACTACCTGACCCGGATGAAGATGACGTATCTCGACGAGGGCGCCGCCCCCAGTCACCGCTTCTACGGCTGGATCGCCTAGTCTGGGGTCAGGTCTTGAATTACGACATTTCCGCGACGCCGGGCGTGCTCGCGCGAGGCGCCTGAAATGTCGTAATTCAAGACCTGACCCCGAGCGATGACCCCGAGCGAAGGAGGGGGCCGTCGAGGCCCCTTCCTAGATATAGACGCGGGGGACGCGGGTGTTGATGTTGGTCAGGACCTCGTAGGGGATGGTGCCGGCCCACTCGGCCAGGTGCTCGCAGGTGATCAGCTCGTCGCCGTCGGCTCCGAGCAGGGTGACGACGTCGCCGTTGTAGGCGGTCTCCCACTCGAGGTTGACCATGATCTGGTCCATGCAGACCCGACCCACCACCGGGTATTTCTTGCCGCGGATGAGCACGTGGGCCACATTCGACAACGCGCGAAAGTACCCGTCGCCATAGCCCACCGGGACGGTGACCACGCGCACTGGATGGTCGGACTCCCAGGTCGAGCCATAGCTGACCGGGTGCCCGGGCGTGACGACCTTGAAGTAGACAACCCGCGATCGCAGGGAGAGGGCCGGCTGCACCGCGATCGTCCTGCGAACCTCCGCCGAGGGATAGACCCCGTAGAGCAGGATGCCCGGTCGCACCAGGTCGAGGTGGCTCTCGGGCAGCTGCAGCACCGCGCCGGAGTTGGCCATGTGGCGGATGGGCGGCGACACGCCCTGCTTGTCGTACCACTCGAGGACTTCCAGGAACCGCGCGAGCTGAACCCGCGCCGAAGCGAGATCCGCGGCATCCGCGTTCGCGAAGTGCGAGTAGATGCCTTCCACCACCGTGCGCCGGCACTCCGAGGCCCGCTCGAGCAGACCGCGCGCGCTGTAGTAGTGGACGCCGATCCGCTCCATGCCGGTGTCGATCTTGAGATGCACCTTCGCGGTCACGCCGAGCCGGGCCGCGACCTGGTCGATCTGAGCGAGCTTGTCGATCGAGGACGCGGTGAGGGTGAGATCGTGGCGCAGGAAGACCGGGATCTGGTCACCGAAGATGCCGCCCATCACCAGGATCGGCACGGTGACGCCCGCCTCGCGGAGCGCAACGGCCTCTTCGAGGAAGGCGACACCGAGCGACGTCGCGCCGAGCGAGACCAGATGCCGGGCCACCGGCACGAGCCCGTGGCCGTAGGCATTGGCCTTGACGATGGGCATCACCGCGGCCGGTGAGACCGCGGCCTGGATGGCACGCAAGTTGTCCGCCAGACGCGCCAGGCTGATCTCGACGACCGTCGGCCGCAGTAAGCCGGTGTCCACGCTTACTTGGGGATCAGCCCCTTGAAGCGGGGCATGACCTCCCTGGCGAGCAGCTCCATCGAGTGGCGCCACGCCTTCGGGTTCTCGCTGTAGTCGAAGCAGAAGACGAGCAGCGTGCCGAAGCCGCCGACCTCCTCGTAGACCGCGTTGAGCTTGTCGGCCACCGTGGCCGGCGAGCCCACCAGCCAGTTGTGCGTGGCGCAGTACTCGGGCGTCACGTCCCCGTCCGGCACCGACGCATCGTGCTTGAGATACTCGGTGTAGCCGAAGGCGGCCAGCAAGGGCAGAAAGTACTCGGTCATCATGCGGCCCATCATGCCGCCCGCGGAGAGGCGCAGTGCCTCCGCGTCGGTATCGGCCACGAACACCTCGCGGACCATTCGCCAGTCCGAACGTTTCGGCGTGCGGCCGCTGCGGGCCGCGCCCTGCTCGACGGCCGCCCAGTGGCTGCCCACGTAGGCCGGGTTGAGGTTCAGGCTCATCGGCCAGAACCCGCGCTCGCCCGCGAGCTTCAGCGTATCGGAGCCCTTGCTGAGCCCGGCCACCCCGATGGGCGGGTGCGGCTTCTGGAAGGGGAAGATGTGCGGCTTGAGCGTATTGAACATCGTCCCGGTCTTGGTGACGTGCCAGAACTTGCCCTTGTAGTCGAACTCGGGCTCGTCGCTCCAGAGCCGCAGGATGATGTCGAGCGACTCGCGTGTCATCTCCCGGTTCTGGCCCGACATGCCGTCGACGTTGTACATGGCCCAGTCGCTCGGCAGCCCGCTCGCCGCCACCCCGAAGTTGAGCCGGCCCTGGGCGAGGTGGTCGAGCATCGCCACGCGGTTGGCAAGCTCGGCGGGATGGTGGTAGGGCATGAGGAAGCCGCCGGGCCCGATGCGCATGCGCTTGGTCTGCATGAGCGCCTGGGCCACCAGCAGGTCGGGCGAGGGATGCGGCTCCCAGGGCGCGGTGTGGTGCTCGCCGATCCACGCCTCGCTGAAGCCCAGCTCGTCGGCCCAGCGGAGCTGCTGCAGATCCCACTGATGACCGTCGTAGAGCTTCCGCTCCGGCGGATGAGAGGGCATGGAGAACAGGCCGTAGTCCATGCGGGTCTCCTTAGAAGTCGCGCTCGAAGGGAAAGAGCGGCCGCCGGCGGTTCCGGTAGGTGAAGAGGCGCAGGTCGGAGCTGGTCACGCCGTCGCCGTCGCAGAGCACGATGTGCCGGGCGATGGGCTCGAAGCCGGCCCGGAAGTGCTGGCGTGACTTGATCAGGACGTACTTCTTGCGGCGCGGGTCGATCCCGCAGTGGGTGAAGACGCCGAGATCGAAGGGCTCGCTGCGGCCCTCCGATACGACGATCTGCATGGCTCCGGTGTCGAGCACCGCGGTCTTGCCCATCCGTACCCGCGTGCCGGTCGCCATCGGCCCGGTCACCGTGAACTGCCCGTCGGTGATGCGCGTGACTTTGCCCGTCACGCTCAGCGGCTTCCCCGGCAGCTTGATCTGCGGCATGTCGATGCGGCCGCCGAGCGGCAGGGTGACGCCCGCCGCGGTCCCCGCCTCCACCAGCCGCCGCACTGCGGCCGGATCGCAGATCGGCCCGGCGACGACGTCGGTCAGGCCCTGGCGCACGACCTCCTCGATCACGCTCATCACGTCCTGGGTGCCGCCCGAGGCCGTGTTGTCGCCGTGGTCCACCAGAACGATTGGTCCATCGCCCAGTGAGCGGGCGTGGGTGATCTGGCCGGCCAGGGGCGCGCCGCTGTAAAGAAAGGCCTCCCGGCGCTCCCAGGCCATCGCGAGCAACCGGTCGCGCAGCGCCTGGCCCGCGTCCGTGCGCCGATCGCACACGATCACGGCGGACAGCGAGATGTGCGGGATGTCCGAGTGCGGGAAGCCGCCGAAGACGGAAGCGCTGAGCACGGCGCCACTGGCCTCCGCGGCCATGGCCATGTCCATGACGTCCTTCATCGGCTGGCGCGACGGGGTGTGGACCAGCGTGCTCGTCATCATCGGCAGCGAGCCCCAGACCATGACCGGCTCGATCTCGCCGCGCAGCGCCCGCATCATGGTGCGCCCGGCGCGCTGCCCGGTGTCGCCCATGTCCACGTGCGGATAGGTGCAGTAGCCGGTGATGACGTTGGCGTTGTCCACCATGGCCGCCGTCATGTGTGAGTGGAAGTCGAGCCCCACCGCGATGGGAACCCGCGGCGCCACCGCGCGGATACGGCGCAGCAGCTCGCCCTCGCCGTCGTCCACGTGCTCGGCCACCATCGCGCCGTGCAGGGCCAGGAGGACCGCGTCGCAGCCGCCGTGTACCGCGCCCACGATGGCCTCGACCATGTCCTCGTAGGCCACCTTCTCGACGTAGCCCGACGGGTGCGCGCCGCCCGCCACCGGCAGCACGATCTCGGCGCCGGCCTGCTGGGCGATGTGGAGGAGGCCGCCGAGCTGGGTGTTGGTGTCCTTGAACTCCGCGATGGCCGCCTCGCCCTGCAGAGGCCGGAACGACGAGAGCGGCGTGGGCACCGGAGAGAACGTGTTGGTCTCGTGCATCATCATCGCGAGGACGAGCTTCAGGCGAGTCATGTCGCGAGCATACTACGAAAGGAAACTCTGGTACGATGCGGCCGTCATGCGGGCCGCCGTGATGCGGAGCCAGCGCCTCGTCGTCGCCGACCTGCCCCCGCCCGAGCCGGGGCCGGGCGAGGTGCTGGTCAAGACACTCGCCTGCGGCATCTGCGGCTCCGATCTCCACGCGCTCAAGCACGCCGAGCGCTTCGTGGAGGCCTCCCGCCGCGCGGGCAGCGTGTTCACCATGGATCTCTCACGCGACGTGGTGATGGGCCACGAGTTCTGCGCCGAGATCGTCGAGCACGGCCCGGAAACCACCAAGGCGCTCAGGTCCGGCACCCGCGTGTGCTCGCGGCCGAGCCTCATCCGCGCCGACGGGCCTCGCGCGGTCGGCTACTCCAACGACACGCCGGGCGGCTACGCCGAGTACATGCGGCTCACCGAAGCCTTGCTCCTGGAGGTCCCCAACGGGCTGCCCACCGAGCAGGCCGCACTCACCGAGCCGATGGCGGTCGGGCTCCACGCGGTGGCCAAGGCGCGCCTCGAAGCCGACGACGTCCCGCTCGTGATCGGCTGCGGCCCGGTCGGCCTGGCCGTGATCGCGGCGCTGCGCCTCTCCGGCGCGGGGCCCATCGTGGCCGCCGACTTCTCTTCCCGGCGGCGCGATCTGGCCACCGCGCTGGGCGCCGACATCGTGGTGGATCCGGCCAAGGCCACGCCGTGGCCGACCTGGCGCGAGGCCGCGGTGTGGCGCGACGTGAGCCGCGCGCCCGTGCTGCCGCCCTGGATCGCGGGGCCCCCGCTGCGCCCGGCGGTGGTCTTCGAGTGCGTGGGGGTGCCCGGCGTGCTCGACCAGATCATGGCGGCCGCGCCCAAGGGCTCGCGCATCGTGGTGGTCGGCGTGTGCATGGAGCCCGACACGATCTACCCGATGCTCGGGATCAGCAAGGAGCTCATTCTGCAGTTCGTCCTCGGCTACACGCCGGACGAGTTCGCGACGACCCTGCGCCACATCGCGTACGGCAAGATCCCCACCACGCCGCTCATCACCGGCAAGGTCGGGATCGAGGGCGTGGCCGGCGCGTTCGAGGCCCTCGCCACCCCCGAGCGCCACGCCAAGATCCTCGTCGAGCCCTGGCGGGCCTGACGCCATCGCGGTCTCCGCTCGCTCCACCTTCGCGGCGCTCCGGGAGCGGAACTACCGTCTCTACTGGGTCGGCCTCGTCTTCTACGTGCTCGGGCACCGCGCCGAGTACGTCACCTTCGCCTGGATGGTCTGGGAAGTCACCCGGGATCCGCTCCACCTGGGCTATCTCGGGCTCGCCCAGGGCATCCCGCTGGTGCTCTTCCAGCTCTGGGGTGGCGTGCCCGCCGATCGCATGAACCGGCTGCGCCTGCTCCTCGCCACCCAGGTCCTGACGACCGCGACTCTCCTGGTGGCCCTCGGCCTCTCCGCGCTCTCGCTGATCCGGGTTGAGCACCTCCTGGCGCTGGCGGCGCTCAGCAACACCTTCCGCGCCTTCGACGAGCCGACCCGGATGTCCATGGTGCCGCAGATGGTCGGGCGCGAGCGGCTGCCCAACGCGGTCGCGCTCGGCTCGATTCCCTGGCAAGCCGGCCGCATGATCGGGCCCTCCATCACCGGCATCCTGATCGCGGCCTTCGGCGGCACGGCCGGGCTCGCCATCGCGGCCGTCGCGTCCGGGATGGCGCTCGTGATGTACTCGCGCCTGCGGGTCGCCGCGCGGACGCCATCGCCGGGCGGTCACATGGGCGCCCAGCTCGTCGAGGGACTGAGCTTCGTTTGCCACAACTTCGTGTTTGCGGCGCTGATCTGCCTGGCGCTCTTCAACGCGGTCTTCGGCCTCTCCTACGTGACGCTGCTGCCGATCTTCGCGGACGTCTACTTCCAGGCCGGCTCCACCGGCTTCGGCCTGCTCAACGCCGCCCACGGCCTGGGCGCGCTCACCGGCACCCTGATCGTGGCCAGCGTCGCGGCGCGCTTCCGCCACCGCGGCCTCGTCATCCTGGTGGGCGCGGCGGGCATGGGGCTCGGGCTCGCGATCTTCTCGCAGTCGCAGGGCCTCTGGCTGGCGCTGCCGATGCTGGCCGGCGTCGGCTTCAGCAACACGTTCTACCTCACCCAGGTCAGCACGCATCTGCAGCAGGCGGTGCCCGATCACCTGCGCGGCCGGGTCATGAGCCTCTACGCGCTGTGCTGGAACCTGCTGCCGCTGGGCGGCCTGCTCGGCGGCGTGCTCGCGGCGGCGGTGGACGCGCGCTTCGCGGTGCTGTTGGGCGGTGCGATGGTGGCCGCCAACGCGCTTGGCCTGCTCGCCTCGCGACGCCTCCGATCGCTCTAGGTCGTGCCGGGCAATAGCGCAAAACATACTCCATCGACCAGCAGGCGTCGTCGGCTGCCGCTCCCGGTCGGCGCGCCCGAAAAAAGACTTGACTAACAGTCCCATCCAAGTACACTGTTCCCCTAGCGGGACCGTTATTGATGGTCCCATATTGGGAACTCTGAAATCGTGCGGACAAAGGGGGGCCGGAGAGGAAGTCGGCGCCGCGGTGAACGTCGTTGGCAGAGGTACGTTGGAAGACTTCAAGAAACGCCATGCGGACGCACGTGGCCCGCTCGACAGTTGGCTGTCTGAAGCGGAAGCAGCCGATTGGCATACTCCTGAGGACATCAAGGCTCGGTATCCGTCTGCCAGTATCATTTCGGGGGGCCGAGTCGTGTTCAACATCAAAGGCAACAGTTATCGTCTTGACGTGAAGGTCGCGTATCAAACAAGGGTGGTGCTAGTAGTGCGAGTCGGCACGCACGCCGAGTATGACAACTGGGAGTTCTAAGGAGACATGAAGACGATCAAGTCGGATGCCGATTACGCTGAAGCTCTGGCGGAAGTCGAGCGTCTAGTTGAAGCTGATCCAGCACCAGGAACGCCTGCAGCCGATCGGCTGGAGATCCTGGCTCTATTGGTCCGCGATTTTGAGTCTAGAACATTCCTAAGGCCCACGCCGACGCCTCTGAACTCACTACGCTTTCGAATGGAACAGCAGAGGCTAAGTCAGCGAGATCTGGTTCCGTTCTTCGGAAGTCGCAGCAAGGTATCCGAGGTGTTGTCTGGGAAACGCCCATTGACTCTATCGATGATTCGCGCACTGCATCGCGGTCTAGGGATCCCGGCCGAAGCCTTGCTACAGAACCAACAGCCCTCCTTCTTGGAAGAAGAAGCGGAACTTGATTGGTCCAGATTTCCTGTCCGAGAGATGGTGGCAAGAAAGTGGGTTGACTGTAGCTCGCCACACGAAATACGTGACGATCCTGAGGCCATCGTCCGCCGGTTCCTGGCCCCGCTTGGGGGGCCAGCGAAAATACACGCCCTCTATAGGCGAACACGACGGATACGTAGCGGTCGAGCCATGGACCGTTACGCCTTGGCCGCCTGGACTCTTCGAATCGTCATTCGGGGACTCAATTTCTCGCCTGCCCGTTACAACGAGGGATCTGTTACCAAGGACTTTATGCGGGAGGTCGTGCAACTAAGCTGGTCAAGCCGAGGACCGCTTCTAGCGCAGGAATTTCTGCAAAAGTACGGGATCGTTCTGATCATAGAACGCCATTTGCCAAACACGCATCTCGACGGCGCCGCTGTTATGGCGGCCCGCCATCGGCCAGTCATTGGTCTGACACTACGACATGACCGACTTGATAACTTCTGGTTCTGCTTGGTGCATGAGCTCGCTCATCTATCGTTGCATCTCCGTGATGAGGCGGACTGCTTCTACGATGATCTTGATACGGAGACTGGCGACGACACGAACGAACGAGAGGCAGACACTCTCGCTGGGGAAGCGCTCATCCCTGAAAGCGCGTGGGCACAGAGTCCTGCCAAGAACCTGAGATCACCCGACGCTGCACGGCACCTTGCCGAAAGACTCAAAATTCACCCTGCGATAGTGGCAGGGCGGATGCGTCACGAAGCGAAGAACTTTCGAATCCTCAATCAATTGGTAGGTCGACAAGAAGTACGCATGCTTTTCCAAGAGATCTGGCCTAAAACGTAGGGAGTGTCAGATGTTTGGATCCGAGCATTACGTTTCGGTTCTCAGGTGGAAACGGGGTGAGCACGTGGCACTAGCCAGCCTCGAGGGTGCGGACCGAGACGCGATTACTCCTCTCGTTGAGATTCCTCCGGACGACTTTCCGCCGGATAATCCCGAGGCCTCTGCCAACCTTGGCAAGCGGTTACCTCGACTCAGTGCGGCGGTTGAAGTCGCGCGGGGTTCTCACCGAACGTTTGTCGACTTTGGCCTGCTTGGTGGCGGAGTCAAGACCCCGGGGGGGCGCGAACCCCTCACTGAATTCTTCAGCCTCCTGGAAGGAGGCGGTTCGTACACAGTTCCAGTAACCGGCTTGACGAGGCAGCCAGACTATCAGATCGCCGCACGTTCGATCGCTATCAAGGCCAGAGAACTTGCGCTTCGGCTGACGTTGAATGATTTCATCCGACCGACTCCAAAGGGTGACATCGACACGTTGCTGGAAGGCCATGGCCTTGTGCCTGAAGAAGTGCATTTGCTCGTTGACTTCGGTCTCGTGGCAAACGCTGCCCCAAGTTTCTCGCACGTATGCGCACGTGTGCCAGCCCTGGCGAGATGGCTGACCTTTAGTGTTCTTGCAGGCTCGTTTCCCAAGGATCTCAGTCATCTGCCCATAGGCACCCACCTGCTGGCCCGATCAGAATGGCGTCAGTGGCGCAAGCAAGCGTTGCAGGAAAAGCCATTGCCTCGGCTTCCGACGTTCGGTGACTACACGACGCAGCACCCGATCTACCGCATCCCGCCACCTGGCGCCAACGTAAGCGCCAGCGTTCGGTACACCTCAGAGGAGGATTGGCTTGTGATGCGCGGGGAAGGCCTGCGGTCACATGGTAGCCCAGGGTACGCGCAATATCCGGCCATCGCTGCACTTCTCTGTGACCAGAAGGAGTTTCGAGGTCCAGATTTTAGTTCAGGCGATCTCTACATCTGGCAGGTTGCGAATCAAGAGATCGCCTCCACGGGAAGTCCAGAGACGTGGCTCCGCGCAGGTATCAACCACCATCTAGTCTCCGCGATTCGTCAGTTGTCCGGGATGGTCACCGCGATACCGGCACCATAATGTAGAAGGACGTTGGTCAATAGACGTTCTGACCAATTGTGAGCGGGAGCGCAGAATAGCTGATGCTATAATCGCGAGCACCCTCATGCCCTCGTCCTCGTCCCGTGGGATCTTCTACGGCTGGTGGGTCACCGTCGCTTTCTCCGTCATGGTCTTCGTCTCCGCCGGCGTGCGCCACGCGGTCGGCCCGTTCCTCAAGCCGATGGTGGCGGATCTCGGCGTGGACCGCGGGGCGTTCTCTCTCGTCATCGCGCTCGGCCTGTTCCTCTACGGCGCCTTCATGCCCTGGGTCGGCGGCCTCACCGATCGCTTCGGCGCGCGTCTCGTGACCGCGGTGGGCTCGGTACTGCTGGCCGCCTCGCTGGCGCTAACCAGCCTCTGCGAGAATCTCTGGCAGCTCGCGCTGGTCTACGGCGGGCTCGCCTCGCTCGGCCTCGCGTGCACCGGCCCCGTGGTGGCGAACGCGGTGGTCACGCGCTGGTTCGTGCTGCGGCGCGGCACCGCGGTCTCGCTGCTCGGCAGCGCGGCCATGACCGGCATGAGCCTGCTCGTGCCGGTGGTGGCGTGGCTCATCGTCGTCTACGGCTGGCGGACGGCCTACGTCGTGCTGGGGGCCGCCGTGCTCCTGGGCATGCTGCCGCTCAGCCTCTTCGTCGTGCGCGACTCGCCCGAGGCGATGGGTCTCGCGCCCGATGGCGACGCGGCCGTGTCCGCGACGGTCGCCGCCTACACGCGCACGCCCGCCCGCACCGCGCTGCGGACGGTGGCCTTCTGGCAGCTCGGCGGCTCGTTCTTCACCTGCGGCTTCTCGATGAGCCTGGTGTCGGCGCACGGGGTGCCGATGCTCACCGACCACGGCTACTCGCCAATCTTCGCCTCGTGGGTGATCGGCGTGCTGGGGGCCTCGAGCATTGCCTTCACGCTGATGCTCGGCGCCCTCTCCGACCGCTTCGGGGCGCGGCCGGTGCTGGCCGGCATCTACGCCGGGCGCGCGTTCATCTTCGCGGGCCTCTTCCTCATCCGCGACAATCCGGCCGCGATGCTAGGGGTGGCCATCGTGGGCGGGATCACGCTGGCCGGCTCCATGTCCATGACCTCCGTCCTTACCGCCGACATCTACGGCCGCTACTCGGTGGGATCCATCCTCGGCGTGATCTTCCTCGTGCACCAGACCGGCGCCGCCCTCGGCTCCTGGCTGGCCGGCGCCCTGTTCGAGTCGACGGGCGGCTACGGCGCCCCGTTCGCCATCGCCTGCCTGCTGCTGGCCGCCGCGGGCGTCGTCAGCCTGCGCGTGGACCGACAGCCCCGCCTGCTGCGGTGGGCCCGCGCCTCAGCCTGAGCCGTATCCTTCCCGCGACCACATACAAGGAGATCGAGTCATGGCCGACGTGCTCACGGTAGTCGCGAAGATCCGTGCCGCGAAGGGCAAGGGCGACGTGCTGGCCGCCCTGCTCAAGAGCAGGTGGCGGCGGCGCAAAGCGGAGCCGGGCTGCCTGATCTATCGCCCGCACCGCTCCACCAAGGACCCCGATCTCTTCATCTTCTACGAGCAGTACAAGGACGACGCCGCCTTCGATCTGCACCGCAAGGCACCGCACCTGGCCGCGTATCGCGAGCGCCGCGAGAAGGAAGGTCTCACCGAGGGCGCGGCCGAGGTCGAGATCTACCGGTCGATTACCGACTAGCCGGGTCAGAAGTTCGGCAGCCGGTCGAGGCCGGCCTGAAACTCCGGCGTCCGTACCACGTCCATCCAGTAGTCGAGCCCGGGAGATCCGAACGACACCGAGGACTCCGCATCCGGAATGTCCCGGATATGCGGGTAGACTCCCCGGTTCACCATGACCTCATTCAGCTGGTCTCGACTGTAGCCCATCCGGGCGATGAGCCGATCGAACTCGACTTCACCTCCGACAAACGAATCCCCCCGGATATTCGCTTCACAGTCCTTTCTGTTCAAGAGACTTCCGTCGTAGAAGACCGTGCTGACGGACACGACCTGCCGACAGTAAAGCCGGTTCTTTGCATTCCGCGCCAGCCCTGAAAAGCAACTCGAGCGCAGATGAGAAGCTCTTGTCCCCCAGGAATTCAAGAGCTCGGTCGTGACGGTTCGATCCGAGATCTTCGCGCACAGCTTGGGATGCAGGGCCAACCACGCAAGATGCATGTACTGAACCTCGAGAGGGTCCGGCTCCTTGCCAAAGAAGATGTACCGGTCCGGCCAGCTGAATAGACCGCATCCCGATAGGAGCGGACACAATGCAACGAGAAGAACGATCCTCGTGATCCTCATGAGGCCCCCTCACCCTACCCTCTCCCCCTCGGCGGGGGAGAGGGCATATCGCGCTCGGCGGCTAACTCCTTGCGGAGGGCGTCGGCCAGTCGGGCGTACTGGTCGGCGCGGTTATAGAGCTGCGCGGAGATCCGGATCAGGCGCCGCGGCGGGGCGGGCCAGCGCATGATCGGCACCTCGATACCCCAGCCGTCGAAGAGGCGGGCCTGGAGCGGATCGCGCGGCCGCCAGCCGGTCTCATTCGT
>Ga0187893_10008956_pt1 | contig 15592 bp, 8 predicted proteins | sample MA1701074metaG_FD_139574 | JGI IMG/M metagenome (GOLD analysis project Ga0187893, IMG submission 139574) | White microbial mat communities from a basaltic lava cave in the Kipuka Kanohina Cave System on the Island of Hawaii, USA - MA170107-4 metaG ... | reverse complement strand
CTTTTCTTCGAGCTTGGCGAGAACGAATCGATCGATCGGTGACTCAGCCCACGCCTGGTTCTTTATCACCGGGGGGGCCGGCTTCTTGACTCGCTGAAACGCCCACCAGGCCCGCTGCTCGGCGCTTAATGTCTCACTCTGGCCTGTTTCGGCCGCGGGAACCGAAGTCTGCGGCCAGACTGCACCGTCGCGAATCCAGGCGGCCAGATCTGCAATGTCACTTTCTACGAGTTTGCCGCTGGGCGGCATCTTGATCCGCTGGTGGGTGTGTCTCACTGCCTGGATCAGCAGACTGCTGTCCGGATCTCCCACTCTTAACGCAGGGCCGGATTGTCCGCCCTTCAACAGGGCGTCCCGTGAATCCATGACCAGCCCGCCCATCTTCGTTGCCGTGTGACAAGAAAAGCAGTTCTTCGCCAGCACCGGCCGAACGCGCATCTCAAAGAAATCTCCCTTTTCGTCAGCCTCAAAGGACTGGGCGGCCAGGAAAACGCAAAGGGCTAGAAGTCTGTGCATGTTCGTCTCCCGATCGCTGGAAGTCTATCAAATGCGGAATGCTCTCATGAACGACTTTCGACGAGATGACAGCCCGGAATGGTTGGCTCCAGACTGTGGCTCTTCTGGCAATTCGTGCCTTCAGTCTACTCGAACGATTTCCAGTCCGCTCCACCCTGATCGAACCGGAACAGAGCGCTCGGGCCGGGTTTGTCGTGCTTCCAGGATGATTTCGCCCGCTTGATTACCAAACGAGGCTAGATTGACTTGGCAGTCCTGCCAGAAACGATCGGCCTGGAGGCCTTGTGGATGCAACCGTTGAAAAAAGATGAGGTGCTCGGTTCCGTTGGATTCTCGAAAGGCGACCTGGGCATCGACTGGATCCACCGGATCATCGACCAGGGCTATCCCGAATCTCAACCAGGTATTCGGGGGCAGTGCAACGGAGAAACTCAGCCGTGAATTCGAAGGAATCACGATGGCGGGCCGCTCCTCACCACCTGAAGAGGATTGAAACTGGAAAGAGCTTTTGAGATCAGAAGCATTCTGGCCGTTTCCTTGTTTAACGTGCAATCGGCTTTGTCCTTCCAAAAATGCTTGCGTCAGATCTCTGGTCAGAAAGCTTCGATTTGCATTCGGGAAACGCAGCGGAATTTCCAGAGAGTCCCAAATCAGACGGGCGGTTCCCCAGCCGGGGACCACCGCCTGAGCCAGTGGATGCTTCATGCGGGTCTGCAGTCTGGTGTTTAGATCACGCAGACTTAACGGGATTCGTTGCAGCTCAAGTTTTTTCGACTGCGCATCCCATCGATAACTGTACAGTTCGAGGGAATCAGGTAGTTCTGGGGAAAGTAATCTTGCTAACTGCTGCCTCTGGCGCGACCACCAGCCCTGCACAGGGCAGCAGTAGAGCAGCGGTGACTCCAGGATGTTCAAGCTCAGATAGAAGTTCTCCTGCGTGAAGGGCGGCTGCAAGACGAACGGAAGGGCCCAACTCCAGGCATATTTCCTGTCAATCGAATCGGGCGCTGTGACGATTACCCAGCTGCCCGCCGGCACCTCCGTCTTTAGCCTAGGCAAGCCTTGCCGCATTCCGCGGGAGAACTCCCCAACCCCACCCCACGCTTTCGTCTGCTGAAACAGCGTGGCTCCAAATAGGGCGATCCAACAGAAAACGCCGGCCACGTGGAGCCGTCGTCGCCCAATCTCTGCTGCATCAGGAATAAGCCATGCCGCCAACGCTATGTAAAAGCCGATCGAGGGCAGGTACAAGTGCCGCTCTGAAGGGTAAGTAAATGCGAGGGGAGCTTGCGTCAGCAGGTACCACAAAACACCAAAGCCTAAGGCGACCGAGGAGCCGCGATGGCTAACCTTCCTCCAGACGAGCGTTGCAGCCAGCAAGACTCCCATAAGAGCGCCGACTACGATCAAGCGCATTCCCTGCTCGGTGAGCTTCAAGGGAAACAGTAGATTCAACAGGTTAATATCTTGTTCTAAAAACAGTTTCGTTATTTGAGTCCAACCAAAATTTTCCTCCTTTGTTAGGGTGCCGAACACGAGCCATCGCCACCAAAAATATCCGAGAGTGGTGATCAGAAATGGAGCGCAGACGAGAGTCTGACGGCAACGAGTCCAGAATTGCGGTTCAATTTTCGGGCTAAAAAAGAAGGTATAAGCAAACAACAACACGGGCAAGGTAACCAGGATCTCTTTGCTGAGGAGTCCCGCGACGAATGAGAGCCAGGCGATCAGGTAGTTGACTGGGTGTGATTCCTTGGCAAATCTGACAAATGCATAGACCGAGAGCAGATAGAAGAAGGAGGGATAAGAGTCAGCCCGCGCACCTGAAATCCAGCCGATGGCTTCGGCATGCACCGGAGCGAGCCCGAACAATAGCGCTGCCGTCGTCGCAACTGCCGCTCCATTGGACAGGAGAAGTGACACGATTCGAAAGACGAGGCAAGTATTGACAATGTGCACAGTGATGTCCAACGCATGATAACCAACCGGGTTTGTGCCAAAAGCCAGGAAAGGGACTCTGTAAAAAAGCGCAGCCAGGGGACGTAGTTCGGTAAAGTTAGCCTTCCAAATTCCCTGGGAAAAATCAGTCGTGAAGAGCTTGAGGAATTGGGCGAGAGACAACCGATAGAACAGTTGCACATGAGCAAAGTCATCCGCCAGGAAATCGCTCTCGAGGGCAGGCCAACAGGCAAGAAAGACAACGGCACCGAGCAGCATCATCGTTCGGCCTGGACGTCTCCAGGCTGGATAAGAGCCGGAAAAGTGAGCCTCTTCCCCGAACCACAGGGTCGTCGACAAAGCAACAATGGCCGCCACTGCCAAAGGTACCAAGCCATTCTTCGAACCAATCGAATACCCGATGTAGAGTGTTCCGAGAGCCAGAATCCAAGGCCCTGTTTTGAGTGTGAGCGGTGTGGGTGGGCTAGCGGTCAAGTTCTGACGAACCGTCTATGAAGGCTTGAAACGACCGGCACTCACAGCAACGAGGTGTGCTCCAGTCATACCTTTGTGCACAATCGATCTTGGGTGACAGGCTGAATTCTCGCGAGTTCCTTCCTGGCTGTGGTGCTGTCTGATTCGGAATTTAGCGAAAGTGCCTGACTTTAGCAACGTCTGGCGTGTTGACGGGCACGGCCCGTCAAACTCAGAGGAAAAGGACGTCGACCCGGACAAACTGAACTTCCAGCTTCGGGGATAGTTCTGGTGGTTTACCAAAAGATTCCCGAGTTCGAACGGATTCCGTTTGAGAAGATCAGATTGTCAAAGAATTAGGCTGAGGCAGAGACGCCGGAATGTTCGTTGCTCAGCGGGCGATCTGCGGAGGTCTTTCGAGGCGGCATCAGGCCAGGAGTTTCTGAACAACTTCGCCACTGACGTCGGTCAATCGAAAGTCTCGGCCCTGAAATCGGAAGGTAAGTTTCGTGTGGTCGATTCCCAGTGAATGAAGGATGGTCGCCTGAATATCGTGTATGTGGACCTTATCCTCGACGGGGCTAAAACCAAGCTCGTCGGTCGCACCCACACTTTGACCTGGCTTTATGCCGGCTCCGGCAAACCACATGGTGAAGGCATCGATGTGATGGTTGCGCCCGACGGTTTCGCGCTGCTCGCCCATCGGAGTCCGCCCAAACTCTCCTCCCCAGACCACCAGGGTCTGGTCCAGTAACCCCCGACTCTTGAGATCCTTGATCAAGGCCGCACAGGGCTGGTCGATTTCGCGGCAGATATCATCGAGGGTATTGGTCAAGTTTGCTGTCGGACCTCCGTGGTGGTCCCAGTCGGTATGGTAGAGTTGAACGAAACGAACCCCGCGCTCAACTAACCGCCGAGCCAGCAGACAGTTGTTGGCAAACGATCGGGCTCCGGGCTTGGCGCCGTACATCTCAAGCATTTGCTTTGATTCACTGTTGAAGTCAATCAACTCCGGACCGCTGGTCTGCATGCGGTAAGCCATTTCGTAGGAGGCAATGCGAGTCGCAATTTCGGGATCTTCGACTTCACCCAGATGGGCAAGATTGAGTTCTCGAATTGCCTCGATCGTCTGACCTTGACGCTTCGGCGTGAATCCTTCAGGGTTTGAAAGGTTCAAGATCGGATCTCCACCACTCTGGAAGGGGACTCCCTGATAAGTGGTCGGAAGAAACCCGCTACCCCAATTGAGTGCACCGCCTCGCGGTCCTCGAGGGCCAGACTGGAGTACCACGAACCCAGGCAGGTCCTGCGATTCGCTGCCGAGCCCATAAGTCAGCCAAGACCCCATGCTGGGGCGACCAAATCGCGTCGAACCCGTGTTAACGAAGATCTTCGCCGGAGCATGGTTAAAGTTTTCAGTGTGAACTGAAGACACAAAAGCTAGGTCGTCAACGACCGTTGCCAGATGAGGCAGACATTCCGAGACATATTTCCCGGATTCTCCGTAGCGGCGAAACTGGCGGTGCGCACCGAGGAGCTTTGGGACATTCTTGGAAAAGGAATCCATGAAGGCAAAGCGTTTGCCTTTGAGAAATGAGTCAGGAATGGGCTGCCCATCGAGTTCTAACAGCTTCGGTTTATATTCGAATAATTCCAACTGGGTTGGTCCACCAGCCATGAACAGGTAAATAATACTTTTCGCCTTGGGTGGGAAGTGAGGCTTCCGCGGAGCCAAGGGATTGGTCAACTGCGGTGTGTCCGATCCAAACAAACGGCTCCCCTTCAGCAAGGAGGCCAGTGCCATCTGGCCGAGTCCAATGCCACACTGGCTGAAGAAATGCCTTCGCGTGCTCCAGAGCAGCGGACTCAAATTCCTGTGCATGATGAACTCCTCACTTCATCGAAGCCTTCGAACTCGATAGTTACGGTCGCGCGGCTCAATCCGGATTCCGCATGGTGCCGTCTTGTCGTCTTCACTATTCCCTGGTGATGAACTCATCAAGATTCAACAACACCCGAGCCGTGGCAGTCCAGGCTGCGACTTCGGGAGCGCCAAAGTCCTCCGCCTGTTCTTTCGACGCAATCATCAGAGCTTCTCTCGGGTTGGCGCGAAAATCCTCCAGCTGAGTCGACAGGAACGTCTCAAGACGAGCCTGCTCAGCCGTGCTGGGAGACCTGGCCAGACAAAGTCGGAACCCGTAGCGGAGAAGTTCTGTATGGCCGGCCGGCCCCTGATTCAGGATTCTGACTGCCAACCCTCGGGCAAACTCGGTGAAAGCTTTATCATTGAGTACCGTCAGAGCTTGAAGTGGTGTATTCGAGCGCATCCGCTGGGTGCATGTCCTCGTTGAGTCCGAAGCATCGAATACCATCAGACCGGGATGGGGACTAGCACGCCAGAAGAAAGTGTACATGCCGCGGCGGTAGCGATCGGGGCCTGAGTCCGCAACCCAATCTCTTTGGATCTGTCCTAGCTTGCTGGCTCCTTCCGGTTGAGGGGGAAAGACGCTCGGGCCGCCGATCTTAGAGGTCAAAAGGCCGCTCGCACTCAAGGCAGCATCTCTCACGATTTCGGCGTCCAGGCGGAGACGCTGCTGGCGCGCTAAAAAACGATTGTTAGGATCCCTTGCAGTCAGATCGCCTCGGCCCCGCGAAGCCTGCCGGTAGGTGGCTGAAGTCACCATCAGGCGATGCATCGACTTCAGGCTCCAACCTCGGGCCATAAATTCCGAGGCCAGCCAGTCCAATAGTTCGGGGTGCGAAGGAGGCGAACCCTGCGTGCCAAAATCACTTTCCGTCTCGACCAATCCGCTGCCGAAATATTTCTGCCACATCCGGTTAACGGTAACCCGGGAAGTCAGGGGATTTCTTGGATCAACCAGCCAGCGGGCCAAGTCAAGCCGATTCGGACTTTTCCCCGCAGTCAAAGCGGGTAAGACCGCGGGCACATCAGAATCAACCTCGACTCCATGACGGAGAAAGTCGCCGCCCAGGTGAATATAGGCTTTCCTCGGCGTCGGCAACTCCCGCATCACCATTGTGCTGGGAATCTTGGGATCGAGTTTCCGAAGCGCCGCGATACCCTCGTCGCGGGCCTGATAGCCTGGATCCAGCTTTCGTAAGGCAATCTTCAGACCCCCTCGCTGAAACTCGTTGCGCTCTTCACGAGCGACGGCAAGAACCTCCCGAACATCTGGCTCCAACTTCGACCGCATTTGCGGATCAAGATCTTTCTCCCAACGTATTTCGTACTCGGTTAGTTCCCGTTCCAGCAGCGAGATCTGCAACCGGATGGCCTCTCGCTTCGCCAGTTGTTCAGGAGTTCCAAATTCTAGTGTGGGTTCGTGCGCTCTCTTGCGTCCCTCTTCCCCAAGGGCACCACTCAATTCGTCAACGTTATTGAAAAAAGCGTAGAACTGATAAAACTCACGCTGCGAAATAGGATCGTACTTATGGTCGTGGCACCGAGCACAACCCAGAGTCAGGCCCAAAAAAGCGGCCCCGGTCGTCTCAACCCGGTCTACAACGGCTTCGACGCGGTATTGCTCAAAGTCGATACCTCCTTCCAGGTTCAGAAGCGTGTTGCGGTGAAAACCGGTAGCGATAATCTGATCTTGACTCGCCCCTGGAAGCAGGTCGCCGCCGATCTGCTGGATGACAAATTGATCGAAAGGCAGGTCGCGATTGAGTGCATTGATGACCCAGTCCCGATACATCCAAATCTCGCGTGCGCCGTCGATGTTGTAGCCATTCGAATCGGCGTATCGGGCAATGTCCAGCCAGTGCCGGCCCCATCGTTCGCCGAAATGGGGTGAGGCCAACAGGCGCTCCACCAACCGTTCGTAGGCATCCGGTCGCTTGTCCGAAATAAAATTGTCGATCTCGACAGGCGTCGGCAATAGCCCAATGAGATCGAGAGTCAACCTTCGAATCAAGGTGAGCTTGTCAGCTTCTGGAGAGGGACTGATTCCCTCGTGCTCCAGCTTGGCCAGAATGAAGCGGTCGATCGGATTGCGGGCCCACTTTAAGTTTCTGATTTCGGGCTCCGGGTAGCGCTTTACAGGCTTGAAGGCCCAGTGATCTTTGTTTGTCCCTCGGGCCGTTTCACTGGAGGCAGTTGTTCTCCAAGGCATGCCCAGAGCGATCCAGCGGCTGATCGCTGCAATCTCGCTGTCCGCCAACCTCTCTCCTGGGGGCATCTTTAGATCCGCTTGATAGCTGACCGCCTCGACAAGACGACTTTGCTCAGGATGACCAGGGACCGCCGTCAGTCCCCGGTTTCCTCCGCTTAAGATCGCTTTTCGGTTCTCCAGCGATAAACCACTCATGCGGTCTTTCTCACTGTGGCAGACAATGCATTTCCCTTGAAGGATAGGCCAGACTTGCGACTCAAAAAATGTCACTGCTTCCGGGCTGAATTCCCCCGGGTTCTGGGCAGAGACCGACGGTACGAGAAAGGCCAGAGAAACCAAGGACCCGCAACAAAGCGTCCAGAGCCTGAGTCGATTTCGATTCAATTCAGCCTCTCCTGAAAATTGGCGAAAGTGCCAGAATGGTTATCATTTGCGGTTACATGCCGCGTCGCACACCGCAAGGTTGCCTGCCTTAAATTGGTGGTTTTGCTGAACGGGTCAGCATAGAACCCAGTGTGACCTCCTGGCCAAGTCGGAACCACCAACCTCAAGCGAGCAAACTCGACTCGCTGAATCATCGAATGGTCAAGTCGGCCTGCTCACAGGTCACTTTCCCAACCCATAAGAGAATCTAAGGGTGTTGCCGACGCAATGTCAAGCCATCGACCAAGTCAAAGCGTTAACTTGAGGGCGGAGCTTGGTGGGATTTGTCGCATCAGATCTCCCGACCGGAAAAGAGACCCGAGCGCTTTCTTTGGGGCGGTGCGTTGCGGAATGTCTCGGTCCGCTGATGGCCAAAGACACATCCGGAAATCCGCTATGTCAAAATCTGTAGCGGCGTTCTGAGTTCCTGAGACTCTGAGAACGGCGCCATCTTGGGTTTGTGCGAATCGCGTTTGGTGAAGGCCGCCTTCTCTCGTAACGATCGATTTCTGAGGGGTCGTCACGTCGTCCTTTTGGTCACGAAAGAATCTGCTGGATCACCTGGCCGTGGACGTCTGTCAGACGGAAGTCGCGGCCGCCGAAGCGGAAGGTCAGCCGCTCGTGGTCGATGCCCATCAAATGAAGAATCGTGGCGTGCAGATCGTGAATCGTGAGCACCTCCTCGACTGCCCGGTAGCCGTACTCGTCGGTGGCGCCGAAGGTCGAGCCGCCTTTGATGCCGCCGCCAGCCAGCCATAGCGAAAATCCGAACGGGTTGTGGTCGCGCCCGTCTTTGCCCTGCACAAAGGGCGCGCGGCCAAACTCGCCGGACCAGACGACTAGAGTGTCTTCAAAAAGACCGCGGGCCTTCAGGTCCTTGATTAGCGCAGCGATCGGCTGATCGACATGAAAGGCGTTGGCCTCGTGACCTTCCTTCAGTTTGTCGTGCTGGTCCCAGGAATTTCCACCGCCCAGGCCTTTGGGCGGAACGATCGTCGACTCCACGAAACGGACCCCGCGCTCGATCAGGCGGCGCGCCAACAGGCATTGGCGTGCGTACGCAGCCTTTCCCGGGACCTCAGAATCAAGACCGTAGAGTTTCTTGGTCGCCTCGGACTCGCCACTAAGGTCGCAGAGTTCAGGAACGGCTGCCTGCATGCGGTACGCGATTTCGTAGTTATGGATGGCGGCTTCGATCTGAGCGTGATGCGCCGTCGACTCCAGATAAGAGGCGTCCAAATCGCGAATGAAGTCGAGACGCTTGAGCTGACGGCGGTCCGGCTCTTTGGGAGTGATGTCCTGCAGGGGTTCCTCGCGCTCCGGATAGAGGAACGACGCCTGATGAATCGCAGGCAGAAAGCCACTGCCATAGACGTTGATTCCGCCGAGGGCGATCTCGCCGCTGCCGAGCACTACGAAGCCCGGGAGGTTCTGCGACTCGCTGCCGAGTCCGTAAGTGGTCCACGCCCCCATGCTGGGGAAGCCCGCAAACGGCTGGCCGGAGTGAAAATAGAAGTTTCCTTGGGCGTGCTCCATGAACTTGACCGTCATGGAGCGGATGACACAGAGGTCGTCGACGACGGAACCCATGTGAGGGAACAGGGCGCTTACCGGAATGCCGGACTGGCCGTACTGCTTGAATTCCCAAGGGCTTGGAAGAATGTTGCCGTTCTGGTTAAACATGGTGCGCTCAACCGCGAAAGGCATGGGTTGACCCGCCTCCTTTGCGAGTCGTGGCTTGGGATCGAAGGAGTCAATGTGAGAAACGCCACCGGACATGAAGCAGAAGATGACGCGCTTGACCTTTGGAGTGAAGTGAGGTCCGGTGAGCACTTGCAAATCGTCACCGCGAGATTGAGCTGCAGCCAGGCCGGCGAAAGCGAGCATGCCAAAGCCCGTGGAAGCATGCTTGAGGAGCTCACGGCGGGATAGGAGAGCCGTGGGGTTGCGAATGGCATCACCGGACATAGATGAACTCCTTCAGGTTAAAGATCGATTGCGCCAGGTCCTGCCAGACGCGGGGATCTTGTTCGAGGTGACCAGCTGCGAGTCCGTACTCCTTGCCCATTTCCGTTATGAACACCACGGCGCGCGTCTGTTCCTTGGCGGATGGCGGCCTGCCCAGTGCTTTGCGAAACATGGCATCGATGCGACTGGCTACCGTCGACTTTTCTAGCACGATGCCTTTCGCCCATTTTGCCGACTGATCGATGACCAAGGAGCTGTTGAGCAGCGCGAGCGACTGGGCCGGGACATTGGTGAGGTCGCGCTCGCCTCGGGTTGTTGATGGCTTGGGGAAGTCGAACACCTCGAAGATAGGATTTGTGGCATTGCGGCGGACCTCCAGGTAGATGCTGCGGCGACCATTGCCGTCGAGCGGCCCCTTGGGGCGGTCGCCTTTTGTTTGTCCGGTCTCGTGCGCATAGTACACAGGCACCGAGGGGCCGAACACGGTCAGGTCCAGCTGTCCAGAAACAGCGAGGATGGAATCGCGAACTGCCTCCGCTTCGAGACGCTTCACAGGCATGTGCTGGAGAAGTCTATTGCCCGGGTCGATGCGGTTTGCCGCCTCCGAGGGAGCACTGGACATCTGGTAGGCACGCGACGAGACCATGGTGCGGATCATTCTCTTGATTGACCAGCCTTCGTTGACAAAATGGGCAGCCAGGTCGTCCAGCAGTTCGGGGTGAGTTGGCCGCTCGCCGAGCTTGCCAAAGTTATCGACGGTGGCGACGATGCCACGGCCGAACAGCTTGGCCCAAATCCGGTTCACCATGACGCGCGCCGTAAACGGATTGGCAGGACTGGCAATGTCCTCAGCCAGGCGAAGGCGCACGCTTTGAGGATCCGTGTAAGGTGCGCCGCCAAGAGCCGCCAGATAGGCTCGCGGCACCTTGGGGCCGAGGTTCTTGAGATTGCCGCGAATCATCAGCTCTTGATCGCCGCCCGGTTCGCTGAACACACCGGGAGCGCGCGCCGCAACCGGAATCTCGACCTCGAGCGCACGGTAACGCGCTACCAGAGGCTGCAACTCCCGCAGCTTTGACACCGAGTTCGGCAGGACACCGCACTTAAGCAACCCGTCGAGCAGTGCCGCTTGTTCTTCGCTGAGTCGCTGCCCACGCCATGCGTCGACGGCCTGCTTGAGCGCCTGAGCGTATCGCCGGCCAGTTCGGCCCGGCTGGCCGGAGCAGGTGCTTCCATCAAGACAGCTTGCGAAGAAACGACTTCCTTTGGGGAGGTTTGGCCCGAATGAAAGGCGACCGCTTGCACGCCAAACCAGGAGCGGCCGTCTTTCACCGGTTCAGGCTTCGGTTTCTTCTGGCTGTCTTGCCCGTCAAGTTGGAAGTGCGTGAGGTCGTCGAGAGTGGCGAGCTCGATATAAGCGGTGAAACCTTTCCAAAAAGAGGTGTCCCAGCGCACCCACGCCATCTCATCCTGCTTGGCCGTCGAGCGGAGATTGTAGATGCCTCCGCGGGGGACGGGGTAGTTCTCGATAATCAGTTGCGCGGTCGCAAAATTGCCACCCAGAAACCGAAGGCTGACGGCGTCTGTTTCGATCGTGAAGCGCGGTGAAGCGAGCACGGCGCCATGTTTGCTGGATAGGAGATGCGAGTAGACACCCCCAGGGTAGATCGTGCCAATGATCGCGTCGCCTTCGGAAAGAACCGCAAATTCACCCGGCTTCGCGGGTTTCGCGGGCAAACCCGAGCCGTGACCGAGCCATGCCTCGTAGTCGCTGCCACGAAGGTCCCAACCAGGTTCGAAGTTTGCGGCATTGAAGGACTTTCGTGCGGCGAGCTCCACGCGCAACGATGAAGCGTCACGATCCCAGGCCGTGCGCATCGCTTTCCCTTGCATCTCGCGCAGTTTGGACCAGAGCCGAAGAGGGCTTTCCGAGTCGCTAGATTTAGCGCGCTCGTCAAGTTCATTCGATTCAAGGCGAGCCGCAAGGGTCTCGGCTTCCCGCCTCCACACATCCGCCAGAGCCTCTCGAATCGAGGACCTTAGTTGTTGGAGCTCCTCTTGATTCCGTTTCAGATCGCCGGGGACATTAATTGCCACCTGAGTCGGACGGCAACTGGCGAACACGCCGAACAGCGCGTAGAAGTCCCGCTGGCTGATGGCATCGAACTTGTGGTCGTGACACCGGGCGCAGGAAACCGTTAAGCCCTGAAAAGCTTTCGAGAACACATCAATCTGGTTGTCTGTCCACTTGACCCGGTCCTCCCACGGGTCGACAGGCTGAAAGCCGTGCTCGATCATGCGCAAGTGTGCAGTTCCCAAAATCGATTCGTTGATGTGCAGTTCGACATTAGCGCGCGGGTTGAGGAGCAAGTCGCCAGCGAGGTGTTCACGGACCAACAGGTCATAGGGCACGTCGCTGTTAAATGCGCGGATCAGATAGTCACGATAGCGCCATGCCTGCGGGATATCAGGGTCTCCTTCGCTGCCATGCGACTCGCTGTAGCGCACGAGGTCCATCCAATGGCGCGCCCAGCGCTCGCCGAAGCGCTCCGAGGACAGGAAACGATCGATCAAGGTCGTGTAAGAATCGGGGCCCGGGTCGTTTGCGAAGAGCTCGACATCAGAGGGAGACGGCGGCAGGCCGGTGAGATCAAAAGAGAGTCTGCGAATCAGGGTTCGCCGGTCGGCCCGTGCAGCGGGTGAGAGGCTGTTTGCTTCCAGTTTGGCGAGCAGGAACCGATCGAGAAAATTGAGCGGCCACCCGGTGTCTTTGACGGCCGGCGGCGCTGATTTCCGGATCGGCTGCCATGCCCAGTGTTCGCGCTTTCGCTGCTGGATGTCGAACGAGGAGGGCGTCTGGCGTGCCGGCGTTTGTGCTTCGTCAGGCCACGGAGCGCCCATCTCCACCCACCGGGTGAGCGCGGCGATCTCATCGTCCCGCAACTTGCCGGTGGGCGGCATGCGAACGGGAAGTTCACCTCGGATTGCCTGGATCAGCCGGCTGCGCGCTGGATCGCCTGGAATGACAACCGGTCCCGAGTCTCCGCCCTTAAGCAGGCCGGTTTTGGTGTCCAGGGCAAGCCCGGCAAACAGGGGCTTTGCTTCGCTGCTATGACAGCTATGGCACCGGGTAGCCAGCATCGGCCGGACCTGTTTCTCAAAGAACTCGGTTTCGCCGGACGCACTGGCCACTGGGAATCGCGCTGTGAGAAACGCCATCACTGCGACGCAGCCTCTCAAGCACCTCGGGAAGATCGCGGGACGTACGCTCGATCTCATCCCACAACGTTTCTGGAACAACGACTGGAACATGGTCGTTCCCATCTTACTGAGGATTGCAGACTAGAGACACAATACGAGCTGGTGTGATACAGCGACAGCCGCTAGTATCGGCTCCCCTCGCCCCCTACGCGGGAGAAGGGCCGGGCGTGAGGGGACCGAAGTCTATCGGGTGTTTCCAGAGACGAAGAGTGTCGTCACTCTATGTCAGTCTCAATAGTAAAGCAGCATCGGCATCCGAGCTTAGTTATGCCGCGAAACGGCAAGCTTCCAGGTCAAGGATTCGCACGGGCCGAGCTATGACCTGCGCGCTGCTGCGCTGCTGCCAATTCAAGCGACCTGAGGAGAGTCCGGGAACCAGGTAATTGAAGTCCAGAAGGCTGCGCTTCCACAGCTGCCGTAGCCATAAGCCAGTCTAAGACGGGATCATTGGTTCCTGATCCCAGTATACGGCAACAACGTCGTCCAGCGGGGTGCCCGTGTTCTCAGGGGTCTCTAGAACAAAAATCTGCTGTCCCTAGTACGGGATCGATTGACTCGTGCCGAGAAGCTTGGTCGCGCGAGGTGGACCTTCGCTTGCAAAGTGCAGCCAACACCAGCGCTATTGGCGCAATACGACCGCTGTCGCTCACTCTTCCCAGGAGGAAGATATTTGCATCAAGGTGGCGCCTCCACCGGAGGGGATCGCCACAGAATTCTACTTCAACGGACTGTTACCCGAGGCTGCGGGATCGTCCGTCTCAGGGACCTGGAGTTCTTTGCGCAAGCGGGTCAGTTCGTCTTCCAGACGCTTCTGCTCTGCTGCGTACTCGCTGAGACCGTAAACACTGCGCAACTCCTGCGGGTCGGTCTTCAAGTCAAACAACTCCCAGTAATCCGCATCCGTGCCATAGAAGTGAACCAGTTTGTGGCGCTCGGTCACGACTCCATAATGCGGGCGGACCCGGTGAGGCACCGGATACTCGTAGTATTGATAGTAGAAACTCTGTCGCCAGTCAGGCGGCGTTTTCCCTTTCAATAGGGGCACCAGGCTGCGGCCCTGCATCTCCGCCGGGATCGGGAGGCCCGCCACTTCAAGGATGGTCTCGGCGAAGTCGATGTTGGAAACGATATCTTTGTTGGTGCTGTCCGCTTTCGTTACCCCAGGCCAGCGCACAATCAGCGGCGTGCGAAGGGATTCCTCAAAGATCCAACGCTTGTCGAACCAGCCGTGTTCTCCCAGGTAAAATCCTTGATCTGAGGAATAAATGACAACCGTGTTATCAGCAAGTCCTTCGTCGTCGAGAAACTTCAGCAGGCGGCCGACACTCTCATCCACCGCTTTAATACAGCCCAGGTAGTCGTGCATGTAGCGCTGGTATTTCCAGCGCACGAGATCTTTTCCAGCCAGCTTGGCGGCGTGAAATTGTTCATTGCGCGGCTCGTAGTAGGCATCCCAGGCTTGCCGTTGCTCCGGAGTGAGCTGCGGTGGAGGAGTCAGCTTCAGGTCTTTCTCGGTCATCGTCTTTTCGATGGTCATGTCCTGATCACGCTCGGCGAGACCGCGCCCTGAATAGTCGTCAAACAGCGTGGGTGGTTCGGGATACTTACGGTCGGCATCGTGGCCTAGATGGCGCAGCGCAGGAGCCCACTCGCGGTGCGGTGCCTTATGCTGGCTCATCAGAAGGAAGGGCTTCGATTTGTCGCGACTTTTCAGCCAGTCGAGCGACTGGTCGGTAATGACATCGGTAACGTACCCGTCCATCTGCACGGCCTCGCCGTTGCGGATCATGGGCGGATTGTAGTAAACCCCCTGCCCAGGCAGAATCTGCCAGAAGTCGAATCCGGTCGGATCACTGACCAGGTGCCACTTGCCAACCATGGCGGTCTGGTATCCGGCTTGCTGTAGCAGCTTAGGGAACGTGGTCTGGGAACCATCGAATCGACTGTTCGTGTTGTTGTAGAAGCCGTTCTTGTGGGAATACTTGCCGCTCAGGATCGAGGCTCGACTCGGTCCACAAATCGAGTTGGGTACGAGACAGCGCTCGAAGCGCACGCCCTCCCGGGCCAGGCGGTCCAAGTTAGGGGTTTCGAGCAGACGCCGCGACTCGCGATACGCGCTGATGGCCTGGTATGCATGGTCATCGGAGAAAATGAACAAAATATTGGGCTGCCGCATGCCCGGGGATTGCCGTGCCGAGCAGGCGGGCAGCACCAGACAGACAAGCAGGCAGAAGGGTGTTAGGGAATGCTTCAATCGTCCTCGCGCATGAGCAGAGTGTTTCAAGTCCAGCCCTCCTTTGCTGTTCCAGCATCGCACATATCCTGAAGTTCATGGGCTGCATCGCAAAGGAAACAGGTCAGCGTCCCGCATGACGCATCGCAGTCGCAGGGTCTGGCCGGCAATGCTCTGGGGAAATCGTTTGTACCACTGGCCCTGACCACGACGTACTGTTTTGATTGCAATGAGATCCAGTCACCCGTTTTGCGGCTACCGTAGTCGGAAATAGCACACTTTACTCTGCTTGGATTCCGACCAGAAGGAGATTGGTAATGGCTTTTGCGTCGACCGCAACCCTCCGCCAATTCCTGGAGCAGATGAGACTACAAGATCTCAAGCGTGCCATGATTTCCTTTCAGCGCCGTATGATTGTAGCCGCGTGCCTATCCTTCACAAATTGCGTTCTCGGAGCCAAGTGCCTTGATGGTGGACGAATAGGCGAGAAGTGTTTTGGAGTCTCTAGTATAGCAATCTGCAGAATAATTTCCTTTAGGTAAACCCCCAGCTTTGCTGGGGGACTCCAGGAGTTTGACAATTCCGGGGTGAAAAAAGAAAGTCTCCGATCCGTGAACCGCTCAAAGTCACACGGAAAGGAGACTTT
>Ga0187893_10008954_pt1 | contig 15594 bp, 14 predicted proteins | sample MA1701074metaG_FD_139574 | JGI IMG/M metagenome (GOLD analysis project Ga0187893, IMG submission 139574) | White microbial mat communities from a basaltic lava cave in the Kipuka Kanohina Cave System on the Island of Hawaii, USA - MA170107-4 metaG ... | reverse complement strand
GCCGGGAACGTCATGCGCAGCAGCGGGCGGAACTCGCGATTCACGCCCGCCGGGCTCGTGGCGTGCCGCCACACGGCCGCGGGCTGCGCGCGCAGCCGTGACGAGATCTCGAACGCGCGCATCGCCTAGCGCAGGAACTCGACGTAGAACCGCACGGGCCCGATCGGCTCGACCTCGTGCGGAACCTCGGGCTCGACGATGCCGGGGCGCTCGGGGGTCAGCACGTGCTCGCGGGGCTCGGGCGCGAGGATGCGGTAGCGGAGCTGCCCCTCGACCACGCGGATCCGCGCCCACACGCCGGGCTTCGTGGTGTGGCGCCGCCGCAGCGCGTCGGGGAGCGTCGACTCCGTGAACTCCGGGGTCCGGTGGTAGGGGTTCGCGTCGCGCGGGAACGTCTTCACGACGCCTCAGGGTAGGGCCGTTCGCGGCGCCGGTCAGCGCGGCCGGAGTGCGACCGGCAGCGGGTCGCGGCGCAGCACGACGCCGTACCACCAGTCGACCCAGCCGTACTTCGCGGCGAAGGCGTCGTCGATCGCGTGCTGGAGCGTGTCGTCCGTGACCACGCTCGCGCTACACGGGATGGTGGCCCCGCCGCGCACGAGCTCCACGTCGGGATGGGACTCGAGCCGCTCGCCCCAGGCGCGCCCCGCGCGCGCGATCCGCACGTAGGGGGTGCCTCGCACGTCGGCGATCCACAGCTTGGTGTCGTGGGCCGCCCCGCCCTCGTCGAACGTGCGCAGCACCGCGACCTCGGTCTGCTCGCCGGCGATGTACGTCCCGAGCCCGATCAGGAACAGGCCCGACAGGACGATCGCGATGAGTCTTCGGGCGCTCACGGGGCCCGAGCTTGCCCCGAAGCCCCCGCACGCACGAGGCAACGAATCGCTGCGCCGCGAACCGCGGCAGGCGCGAGTGTCCCGCCCCAGGAGTTCGCTCGCGTTCTCGACGCCCGGTGCATCCGCGCTCGCGGCGTTGCACTCGCTCGACGAATCAGCGGATTCGCCTCGCTCGTGCGCCTTGCGAGCGCGGCGCCCCGGCCGCGAGTTCCGCTTCGGAACTCCTGGGACGGGACACTACCCGCCCACGAGCCAGCGCGCTGCGCTCTGCCCGAGCAGACACGCCAGCAGGCAGCCGATCAGCGTGAGCGCGACGTAGGCCGTGCCGAGTCCCCACGCCCCGTCCTGCAGGTACGCGAAGGTCTCGTGGCTGAACGCGGAATAAGTCGTGAAGCCGCCGAGCACTCCGGTCGCGAGCGCGATGCGCAGGTCGGTCGAGAGCGCCGCGCTCGCGAGCGAGACGTGCACGAGCGCGCCGAGCAGCGCCGAGCCGACGAGGTTCACGGTCAGGGTTCCGAACGGGAACGCCGCGCCGAAGCGCTCGAGCAGGAGCGTGCCGATCCCGTAGCGCGCGACCGAGCCGATCCCGCCGCCGAGGAACACCAGCAGTACGCGCGCCGTCGTCACGCCGCGAGCATAGCCGGAGCGCGGGCGAGGCCGCCCCCGACCTCGTGCTAGGCTGCGAGGGTGCGGGACGTCAGTGAGCTCGAGGTCGAGGCCGAAGCCGTCGACGCCCCGCTCGCACGGCCGACGCTGATCGGCTTCTTCCGCGACCGCGACCACACGCGCGGAAACCTGCTCGTGTCCGTGCTCGTGCTCGCCCTGCCCTCGATCCTGACCATGACCTTCTCGTTCGGGCTGTTCCAGATGGTCGAGCTGTCGTTCCTGGGCCGGCTCGGCGAGCACGCGCTCGCCGCCGCGGGCTCGAGCGACCAGGTGCTGCGCCAGGCGCTCATGCTCCTGGTGATGGGCATGACGGTCGCGTCGCAGATGATGATCGCGCGCTTCGTCGGCTCGGGGATGGTCGCGCAGGCCGAGCACGTCGCGGGCCAGAGCTTCGTGCTCGGGGCGGGACTCGCGCTGGTCGCGGCGCTGACCGGCGGGCTCTTCCCTGAGACGCTCGTGCGGCTGATCGCGGTCGATCCGGAGGTGATCGCGCTCGCGACGGTGTACGTGCGGATCGTGTTCCTGACCTTCTTCGTGCTGACCGCGGGCCAGATCTTCTCGAGCGTGCTGAACGGCGCGGGCGACACGACCACGCCCATGCTCACCTCGTTCATCATCACGCCGGTCTCGATCTTCTCGCAGTGGGCGCTGACCTTCGGCCACGCGGGGCTGCCGGCGCTCGGCATCGCGGGCATCCCCGTCGGCGCCGCGATCGGCGGCGCGTGCGGCGCGGCGGTGTCGCTGTACATGCTGTTCAGCGGGCGCTGTCGCGTGACGGTGCGCGCGCGCCACCTGGTGCCGGACTTCGCCATGCTCGGGCGCATGCTCGCGCTGTCCTGGCAGCCGGCGCTGCACATGGTCGCGCGCTCGCTGATGGTGATGTTCTTCATGATCATGGCGGGGCGGCTGGGCGGGAAGGTGCAGGCCGCGTACACGATCGGGCTGCGCATCGAGATGCTCGCGATCATGCTCGCCTTCCCGATCGCGAACGCATGCGCGACGCTGGTCGGCCAGAACCTGGGCGCGCGCAACCTGCCGCGCGCGTGGAAGGCGATCTGGGCCAGCTCCGCGGTGGAGCTGGCCGCGCTCTGGCCGCTCGCGCTCGGCGTGTTCGTGTTCCGCCACCCGCTCGTCGGCCTGTTCGTCTCCGACCCCGAGGTCGCCGCGCTCGCCGCGGAGTACCTGAGCTACAGCGCCACGATCCTCGCCTTCTACGGCCTGTACTTCGTGGCGTTCCGCACGCTGCAGGCGTCGGGCGACATGAACTCGCCGATGATCATCTCGGTCTCGACCGCGGTGTTCGTCGGGGCGCCGCTCGCCTACTGGCTCGCCACGCGCACCGACCTGGGAGCGACCGGCATGTGGATCGCGAACCTGGTCTATGCGCTGCTCAACGCCGGGCTGATGATCGCCTGGCTCTTCCGCGGGAAATGGGCGGCGCGGCACGCGCACTGACGGGCGCCTGCGCCGCTCTGGCGCTCGCGCTGGCCGCCGGGGACGACGCGGCCGGCGCGGACTGCCCGGACGTGAAGAGCCTGCTGCGCGCGACCCAGACCCAGGCGAGCGTCGCGCAGGTGACGATGGTGGTGCGAATGACGCTCGCCTCGCTCGACGACGAGGGGCAGATCCCGACCGCGGAGATGGAGCAGCTGCACGACGCGGGCATCGACGCCTACTCGCCGGTCGAGCTCACGCGCGACATGCAGGCCGCGCTCGAATCCAATTGCAACGCGACCGCGGTCGCGAGCACGCTCGCGTTCTTCCGCTCGCCGGCCGGCGTGAAGCTGATCCGCGGCTCGCTCGAGCTGTCGCCGCACTCGAGCCCGAAGGGCGGCGACGAGTACTTCGAGAAGCTGCGCGAGGAGGGTCTGTCGAGCGGGCGGCTCGAGGCCGTGCGCTCGGTGCGGCCCGCGAGCCTCGCCTTCGAACTGCCGCCGCGCGCGGAGGTCTCGCTGATGCGGGCGATCGCGACCGAGACCGCGCGCGCGCTCGCGAAGGCGCAGGACGTGCCGATGCCGAGCGACGCGGAGATCGCGGACGTGATCGGGCGCCTCGCCGGAGCCACCGACCCGTACCTCGAGCTGTGGAACGACCTGTCGCTCTTGTTCGCCACGCGCGATCTGTCCGTCGCCGAGCTGCAAGAGGTGCGGAGCTTTCTCGGCTCGTCGGCAGGCGTGTGGTATCGCGACGCGCTGGCGCGCGCGTTCGAGCGCGCGATCGAGCAGGCGGGGCAGCGCTTCACCGCCGCGGCCGCCGCGCCGCGCACGCCCGAGCTGGACCTGGAGCCCTAGGCGCCTCGCTCGGTCACGGAAACCAGGCCTGCAATCCGGGCGCGAGCTCCGCGACCGCGGCCGCGTGGCTGCTCGGATCGGAGGCGGTGCCCGGCGTGCGGTTCACGTCGTAGAGCACGAGCTGTCCGCCGACGATCCCGTAGTCGAACTTGCCGTAGTCGAAGCCCAGCCGTTCGCGGACCTTGCGCAGCTCGTCGGGCGCGGGCGCTTCGAGCGGCGCGACGCTCAGGCGGCCCTTCACCGCGGCCGTCTCGGAGCGCGTGCGCGAGTGGCGCTCGCGATCGCCGAGGAACACCCAGTGGCGGCAGCAGTACGCGTCGCCCTCGCGCTCGGCGAGAAAGCGCTCGACGATCAGGTTCGGGTTGCGCCAGACCGCGGCGGGCACCTCGGCGCGCGACGCGAAGCTCCGGTAGTCGGCGGTGTGGATCCAGCGCCGCTTCGCCCAGGCGCGCTCCTCCTCGAGCTGCTCGCACACGCGGACGAGGAACTCGTCGAGGCCGAGCGCGCGCATCAGGCGCCCGGGCCAGGAGTCGAGAATCGCGCGGCGGAACTCCGCGCGCCCGCCGCAGTTCCAGTCCGTCTTCACGAATACCGGCCCGGGATCTTCGCCCTCGCGCGTGACGAGCGAGCTGCTGAAGGTGCGCTTGCGGATGTCGCGCACGCCGCCGTTCAGCACGCGCGGGTAGCGTTCGGCCAGCCGCAGGCACGCATCGGGCACGACCGTGAGGTCGACGTGGAGCAGCGCGGCGTCGGCGTCGACGAACGAATCCTCTTCGCTCGCGATCACCGTCTCGATGCCGAGCTCGCGCCAGAGCGGGATCATCGGCTGGATCAAATAGTGCCGCTCGGCGAAGCGATCGGCCGCGCGCGTCAGGATCGCGAAGCGGCGGCGGGTCATCGCTTCTCGAGCACGAGCGTCGGGCAGCGCTCGCCGAGCTCGTAGCCGCCGGTCTCGACGCTCACGACCGGCAGCCCCGCGCGCTCGAACAGCGCGACGTACTCGCCGAGCGCCGGGAAGTTGTAGCGCGCCGGCGCACCGCGATAGAACTCGATCGAACGCACCTCATCGCGCGGCCAGCCCGCGTCGTCCGCGAGCCGGTCGAGGCTCGGCCAGCGCTCCTGCACCGCGCTCCAGATGCGGTCGACCGCGACGCCGGCCTGCGCGCTCTCCTGCAACGCCATCGCCACGCGCCAGCGGAACACGCGGAAGTTTCCGATGCGTCCCTGCGCGAGGTCCGCGGCCACGTCGTCGAGCGTTTCCCGGGCGGGCGCCTGCACGAAGCAGCGCACCACCACGCGCGCGGGCGAGCGCAGCACGCGGCGCAGCTCGGAGCACACGGCCTCGCACTGCGCCGGGAACGCGAGCAGCGTGAAGCTGCCGTCGCCCAGCGCAAGGTCGACGCTCTTGGCGGGGAGCGGGAGCCGAAGCCAGTCGCCGCACGCGGCGTAGCCGCTCGCCGGATCGGGGCCGTTGGCGATCACGCGGATCATGTCGCGCGAGCGATCGACGCAGACCACGCGGCTGCCGGCGTCGGCGGCGGCCGTGCGGAGCTCTGGCGTCACGCCGAGCACGAGCGTGCGCGGCTCGCGCGGCGCATCCGTGCGCAGGAAGCCGTCGATCGCGGCCCGCGCGAAGGCGGTGTCGGCCGGCTGCGGCCGCAGCGGCGGACCGAGCAACGACCACTGGCGCGCCACCTTCTGCCAGTGATTCGCGGTCTCGCTCACGCACGGCCTCCAGCTCCTGCGGGAGCGCACGCCATCTTACGCCAAGCCGCGCGGCGGGCGCGCGCCGCGGGATAGACTGCTGCCATGAACGCCGAGACCTACTACAAGGACCACTGGGTCGAGATCGAGCCGGAGCGCATCGAGGCCTACGAGCAGATGTTCGAGTGGCGGCCGCAGAGCGCGCCGCTGCTCGAGCCGGCCGCGCTCGCGCCCGGCCAGGTCGCGATCGACTACGGCTGCGGCCCGGGCGGGCTCGCGGTCGAGCTCGCGCGGCGCGTCGCGCCGAACGGGCGCGTGCACGGCGTCGACCTGAACAAGCAGTTCCTCGAGCGCGCACGGGCCCGCGCCCAGCGCGACGGCGTCGAGGCCTTGCTCGACTGGCACCAGACCGACGGCGAGCGCATCCCGCTCGAGTCGGCGTGCGCCGACCGGCTGGTGTGCAAGAACGTGATGGAGTACGTGCCCGACGTGGCCGCGACGCTCGCCGAGTTCCGCCGCGTGCTGCGGCCCGGCGGTCTCGCCCACGTGATCGACAGCGACTGGGGCCTGCTCGTCGTGGAACCGCTCGGCGCCGAGCGGATCGCGGAGCTGTTCGAGGCCGCGAGCCCTGCCTATCGCACGCCGCACATCGGCCGGAAGCTCTGGGGCGCCATGCGCGCCGCCGGCTTCTCCGACGTGAAGGTGAAGATCCTCGCCAGCGCCGACACCAAGGGCCTGCTCTCGCCGATCGTGTTCAACATGCTCGGCTACGCGCGCGACTCCGGCCGGCTCTCCCAGGCCAAGCGCGACGCGCTGGTCGCGGACCTGAAGAAGTCGCTCGCCGACGGCACCTATCTTCTGATCCTGCCGCAGTTCCTGGTCACGGGGACGGCGTGAAGATCAGGAAGCTCTGCTCGCTGAGGAAGGTCTCCTCCTTCACCTCCGCGTAGCCGGCGCGGGTCAGCTCGCCGCGGATCAGGTCGGGGCTCGTGCCGTGGTTGCCGGTGCGGTACTCGACGATCGCGACGCGCCCGCCCGGGCGCAGCCGCGCGCGCAGCGCCTCGAAGTAGGTCACGCGTTCGCTCAGGTGGTGGTAGGTGTTGCACAGGAACACGAGATCGACGCTGGCCGCGGGCAGGCGCGAGTCGTCGGGCGCGGCCTCGACCACCTCGACGTTCGCGCGGCCCTCGTCGCGCACGCGGTCGGCGAGGTACTCCAGCATGTCGGGATCGATGTCGACGGCGTAGACGCGGCCGGTCGGCCCGACCGCGTCCGCCAGCCGGAACGTGAAGTAGCCGCCGCCCGCGCCGAGGTCGGCGACCTGCGCGCCCGGCGCGAGCGCGAGCGCCGCGACCACGCGCTCCGGCTGCTGCTGCGAGTCGCGGCCGATGCCGGAGTACGCGTAGCGCTTGATCGCCCCGCAGCCGGACACGACCAGCGCGAGCGCAACGAGGGCGGGCAGCGCGCGCGAACCCGGTGACGCCGATCCGTGTCGCAAGCTCACGAGCGCCTCTCCCCCCAACGGTTCCAGAACGTGACCTCGCGCGGGCCGTGGCGCTCGGCCGGGCGCAGCACCGCGTCGCGCATGTAGCCGACCGGGAGCAGGATGGTCTGCGTCACTCCCTCCGGGATGCCGAGCGCGCGCGCGGCCTCGTCCTCGTGCAGGAGGTGGAGGCTCGTCCAGGTCGAGCCGAGCCCGCGCGCGCGCAGCGCGAGCATCAGCGACCAGGCGGCCGGCAGCACCGAGCCGTAGAACGCGACCTGCTGCGGCACGGAGAGCGACTCGGGCCGGCCCTCGATGCAGACCAGGATCAGCACCGGCATCTCGTGCAGGCGGTCGGCGAGCAGCTGGTAGGTCGCCTTCAGCGGCTCCGCCTCGGGGTCGGCGGCGCGCAGGCCGGCGTAGTGCGCGAACGCGCGCCGGTACAGCTCGCCCAGCACGCGCTTCTGCTCCGGCTCGGTCACGACCAGGAAGCGCCAGGCCTGCGCGTTGCGGCCGGTCGGCGCCTGGGTCGCGATCTCGATGCACTCCTCGATCAGCTCGGGCGCGACCGGCCGTTCGTAGTCGAGCTTGCGCCGCACCGAGCGCGTGGTGCGCAGCACCAGATCCACCGAGGACAGGTCGAGCTCGCCCGGCGCCATGCTCGAATCGTAGTCGATCCGCGCGGTATCATGCCCGCATGAGCGACACGCCGCGCGCGGAACGCATCGTCGGACCGATCCCGGTCGAGGGCGCGGGCCTCGCGCCCGGGCGCAACCGGCTGGCGAACCGGCGCGTGCTGGTGGTCGGCGCGGGCACGCAGCCCTGCCCCGATGCCGACGCTCCGATCGGGAACGGCCGCGCGATCGCGCTCCTGTGCGCGCGCGAGGGCGCGGCGGTGGCGTGCGCGGATCGCGACGGGGACGCGGCGCGCGACACGCTCGCGCAGATCGAGAAGGAGGGCGGGCGCGGCACGCGGGTGGTCGGCGACGTCAGCGACGAGTCGGCCTGCGAGCGGATCGTGGCCGAGGCCGAGCAGGCGCTGGGCGGGCTCGACGGCGTGGTGCTGAACGTCGGCATCGCGGCGGGCGCGCGGCTGGCCGGCACCGACGCCGCGGCCTGGGACCGCACCTTCGCGGTGAACCTGCGCGCGCACTTCCTGATCTCGCGCGCGGTGCTGCCGCGGCTGGCGCCCGGCGCGTCGCTCGTGTTCATCAGCTCCGTGGCCGCGCTCGGGCCGGGCTCGCAGCTCCCCTCCTACGACGCGTCGAAGGCGGGGCTCGCGGGCCTGATGCGCCACGTCGCTTACGAGGGCGCGCGCCGCGGCGTGCGCGCGAACGTGATCCTGCCCGGCCTGATCGACACGCCGCTCGGCCGCAGCGCCACGCGCGGCCGGCCATCGCGCGCGCGCACGCCCGTGCCGCTTGGCCGCCAGGGCACGGGCTGGGAGGTCGCGTTCGCCGCGCTGTTCCTGCTCTCGGGCGAGTCGAGCTACGTCACCGGCCAGTCGCTGATCGTAGACGGCGGACTGTCCGGACTCACCTGAGATTCACGCGAGAAACGAGGGGCGCACGTGCCGACGATCGACTGCGACGGGGTCTGGATCCGCTTCGAGCAGCACGGCGAGGCGACCGCGCCGACCGTCCTGCTCGTGCACGGCTTCGCGTCGAGCGCCGACGACAACTGGGTGCAGACCGGCTGGGTGCGCGCGCTGACGAAGGCCGGCCGGCGCGTGGTCACGGTCGACGCCCGCGGTCACGGCAAGAGCGACAAGCCCCACGACCCCGCGGCCTACGGCCACGATCGCATGGCGCGCGACCTGGAAGAGGTGCTGCGCTACGCGAACGCGCGCACGGTCGACGTGATCGGCTACTCGATGGGCTCGTACGTGACGCTGGGACTGCTGCAGCGCAAGCCGGGACGCGTGCGCTCGGCGATCCTCGGCGGTGTCGGTGGGCGCGTGTTGAAGGCGGCGCCCAACCGCGAAGGGGTCGCCGAGGCGCTGCTCGCGAAGGACGCCGCGAGCATCGCGGACCCCGGCGCGCGCGCGTTCCGCGCCTTCGCGGAGAGCCGCGGCAACGACCTGCGCGCGCTCGCCGCCGTGCAGCGTGCCGAGAACGCGCTGCCCGACCCGGCGCAGCTCGCGAAGCTCGCGCTCCCCATCCTGGTGCTCACCGGCGCGAAGGACACCCTGGTCGGCGACCCCGCGAAGCTCGCCGCCGCGCTCCCGAACGCGCGCGCCGAGATCGTGCCCGACACCGATCACCTGTCCGCGGTGAGCCACCCGCGCATGAAGGAGGCGGCGCTGGCCTTCCTGGCGGCGCAGAGCCCGATCTAGGATCCCGGCAGGCGACCCGTATCTCGCGAGAAAAGCCGCTCGGCAGATACGCGCCCGTGTTAGCCTCGAGCCATGGCGCCCGCCCCTCGCTGGCCGGTGTTGCTGTGCGCGGGGATCGCGGTCGCCGGACTGGCTCGCGTTGTCGCGCGCCCGCGCTCCCGGAGTTGCACCAGCGCGCCGCCGAGTTGCTCGCGGCGCGTGAGTACCACGCGAGCCGCAACGCGCATGGGCTCCAGGCGCCCAACCGCGCCCACGGGCTGCGCACCTACTTCGATCCGCGCGGCGTCCGCCTGCTCGAGCGCGAGTCCGGCGAGTCGCTGTTCGAGCTCCGGCTCGCCGCCGCAGGCCGCGCCGACTCACTCGCGCCGGTCGACGCAGGCGAGGTCACCAGCCGCGGTGCCCGCGTAGAGATCCGGCGCGAGGGACTGGTCGAGTGGTACGTGAACGGACCCGACGGTCTCGAGCAGGGCTTCGACCTCGCACGCCGTCCGGCCGGCGACGGCGAGCTCGTGCTCGAGCTCGCACTGGCGGGCGCGCGCGCGCGACAGCTCGCTCCCGACGCGCTCGCGCTCGAGACCGCGGGCGGTTCCACCTTGCGCTACGACAAGCTGCGCGTCGCGGACGCGACGGGCACGGCGCTGCCCGCGCACATGGAGCTGCGCGGCGAAGACCACATCCGCCTCGTGGTCGCCGACGCACGCGCGACCTACCCGATCGCGATCGATCCGCTGGTGAGCAACACCGGCGACAGCACGCTCTCCTCTCCGCTGGGAAGCACCTGGAGAGCCGGCTGGGCCACGACCACGGGCTGCGACGTGAACGGCGATGGCTACAGCGAAGTAATCGTGGCGGCGAGCAACTACCAGCCCGCGTCGCAGGGCGAAGGCGCGGTGTTCATCTTCCACGGCGGGCCGGCGGGGATCCCGAGCCAGGACCTGGCGGCGGCGACCAGCACGCTGCTCGGCACGGGCGTTCCCACGCCCTTGCTCGGCTCGAGCGTCGCCTGCGCGGGCGACGTCAACCACGACGGTTACGACGACGTGATCGCCGGGGCGGCCGGTGGTGCATTCGTCTTCCACGGCAGCGCAACCGGGATCCCGAGCGGAACCTCGGCGAACGCGGCCTCGGCGCTGACTCCGGGCACGGGACCTCAAGGATTCGGCGTCGCAGTCGCGGGTGCGGGAGATGTGAACGGCGACGGCTACGACGACGTGGTCGTGGGCTCGACGATCGATACGGACGTACTTCCCGGACTCGCCAACGTAGGTGCGGCCTACGTGTACCACGGCAGCGCGACCGGCATCCCCAGCGGTGACACCACCGTCGCCGCGAGCCAGCTCACCGGCGGGATCCAGGCCACGGAGCTCGGCGAGTCCGTCGCGTCCGCAGGCGACGTCAATGCCGATGGCTTCGACGACGTGATCATCGGCGCGCGCGGCGACGTCATCGTCGAGCCGCCGCCCGCGCAAGGGCTGGCCCTGGTCTTCCACGGCAGCGCGACCGGCATCGCCAGCGGCATCGCGTTCCTCGTCGCAAACACGAAAATCGTCGGCACCGCCAACCAGCGGCTCGGCGATTCGGTGGCGCCGGCCGGCGACGTCAACGGCGACGGCTACGCGGACGTGGTCGTGGGCACGCGCGTAGGCGCCGCGTTCATCTTCCACGGGAGCGCGGCGGGGATCGTCGCCAACGCGTCGCTCGATGCAGCCAGTGCTGTGTTCGAGATAGGCACCGAGTTCGGCCGGAACGTCGGGCCGGCCGGCGATGTCAACGGCGACGGATATGCGGACATCGCGGTGAGCCATCCCTTCAGCCCTCCGGGCCTTGGCTCGATCTACGTCTTCCTCGGCGGGGCGTCGGGCATTCCGCTCAGCTCTTCGGGCAACGCCCCAGCGTACTTCACGGGTTCGGTCGCGAACGGTCAGCTCGGGATCGGGAACTCGATCGGCGCCGGCGGCGACATCAACGGCGACGGCTACGACGACCTGCTCGCGGGCGCGCCGGGCGTCGCCGGCGCGGACTCGTCGGTACGCATCTCCTACGGCGGCGGGTTCGGGGTTCGCGATGGCAACCCGACCACGGCCGCGCTGCGCGTCGTGTCGGACCAGGCCGAGGGTCTGCTCGGCCTCAGCGTCGCAAGCGCGGGCGACGTGAACGGCGACGGGTTCGACGACGTGATCGTCGGCGCGCCCGACCACGACCTCGGCCACGTCGACGAGGGAGCCGCGTTCATCTTCCACGGCGGCTCGCCCCTCACCGCGCTCGGAGATCCGAGCACGGCCGTCACCACGCTCCAGGGCGACCAGGACGGCGCGCAGCTCGGCTTCCACGTCGCCTCGGCCGGCGACGTGAACGGCGATGGCTACGCGGACGTGGTGGTCGGCGCGCCCAACTACGCCACCGGCGCAGACCCCGAGGGAGCGGCCTTCGTGTTCTACGGCAGCGCGACGGGCGTCGCATCGGGCACGCCCGCCACTGCCGACGGCAGCTTTGCAACGCAGCAGTCCGGCGCCCTGGGCGGGCTGTCGGTCGGCGGGGCGGACGTGAACGGCGACGGCTTCAGCGACGTGATCGTCGGCGCCCTGGTGTTCGACGGCCCCCACACCAACGAGGGCGCGGTGTTCGTCCTGCACGGGGGGCTCGCGGGCATCGGCTTCCGCACGCCCGCGACCGCGTCGACGGCGATCACCGGCGGCGTCGCGCATCGCTTTCTGGGCTGGGTCGCACTGCCCGCAGGCGACGTGAACGGCGACGGGTTCCAGGACGTGCTGGCGGGCGCGCGCTTCTACGCGAACGGGCAGAGCAACGAGGGCGCGGTCTTCGTCTTTCACGGTTCGCCCACAGGCGTGGCGAGCGGCACGGTCGCGAGCGCCGCGAGCACGATCGAGAGCGACCAGGTGGGCGGCCGCTTGAACATCGCCGCGGGAGCGGGCGACGTGAACGGCGACGGCTACGACGACCTGCTGCTCACCCAGCTCGGCTTCGCCTACCTGCGGCTGGGGAGCGCAGCGGGGATCCCGAGCGGGCCGCTCGCGGGGAGTCACGCTTCGGTGTCGTTCGGCGCCACGACCATCGAGACCAGCGCGGCGGGCGTGGGCGACGTGAACGGCGACGGCTTCGCGGACGTGGTCGTCGGCGTGGGCGACTTCACCGTCGATCTCGCGAGCGAGGGGGCGGCCTTCCTCTACCACGGGCGCTTCGACGGCGCGGTGTTCGGCGCGAGCGCGACGACCCTGCAGGGGAATCAATCGGACTCGTGGTTCGGCTCCGCCGTCGCGGGCGCGGGCGATGTGAACGGCGACGGCTTCGCCGACGTGCTCGTCGGCGCCTACGGGATGAACGGCGGCGAGGACTTCGAGGGCAGCGCGTACCTCTTCCTCGGCAATCGCGCCGGCCGGACCGTGCGCATGCGCCAGCGCTCGACCGGGGCCTTCGACGTGCGGCAGCGCGGCGGCGCGGTGACCGGCACGAACACGTTCATCGCCGAGCTCACCGGCTCCCATCCCGCGGGCCGCGGGCAGGTGGCGGTCGAGTTCCAGACCTGCCCGTTGGCTTTCCCGTTCGGCGGCGGCTCTTGCCGGATTGCGACGACCTCCTGGAGCCCGGTCGGACCGGCCTCGCTGCAGCCACTCTTCCTGTTCCAGTTCACGGAGCTCGCAAGCGGTCTTCCGCAGCGCTGGCGCGCGCGCACGCTGCTGCGCGACGACACGGGCGCGGTTTCGCCCATGCCGCGGCACGGACCGTGGCGGCGCCTGTCGGGATCGCCTGCGCGCCTCGACCTCCGTCTCGGACGCGACGACGACGGCGACGGCACCGTGAACGCCGTCGACAACTGCCTCTACATCGCGAACCCGAGCCAGGCCGACGGCGGCGGGCTCGGCGCGGGTTCGCCACCGGATGCGATCGGCGACGCCTGTCAGTGCGGCGACGCGAACGGCGACGGCGACGTCAGCGACGCCGACGTGACCGCGATCCGGAACGCCCTCGCCTCCGGCGGGCCCCTCGATCCGGGCTTGCTCGCGCGCTGCGTCGTGTACCTCGCCGGCAGCCCGTGCGACATCCTGCAGGTTGCGGTGCTCGAGCGCGCGACGAGCGTGCCCGCGCTGTTCCCGGTCACCGCCACGCCGGCCGGCCAGTTCTGCAACGCGGCGACGCCCTAGCCGCTAGCTCGTGAACGAGCCGTGCCGTCCCTCGCCCTTGGCGAAGCGCGTCGCGCCGGCCAGCGTCTCGCCGGAGCGGATCACCTCGCTGCCGAGCCGCGTCTCGAGCACCAGCGCGTCGTCGAGCGGCAGCGTCCACTGCTGGTACGACGAGATCCGGTCGCTGCGCAGGCAGCGCTGAGGGAAGGCGGCGAGCTGGTTCGCGAGCACGAGCGCCTCCTCGAGCGCCTTGCCCGGCTCGACCAGCCGGTTCGCGAGCCCCATCATGCGCGCCTCTTCGCCGGAGACGCCGCGCCCGGTCAGGATCAGGTCGAGCGCGTGCGAGTGGCCGAGCATGCGCGAGAGCCGGATCGTCCCGCCGTCGATCAGCGGCACACCCCAGCGGCGGCAGAACACGCCGAATACGGCGTCGCGTGCGGCCACGCGCAGGTCGCACCAGATCGCGAGCTCGAGGCCGCCCGCGACCGCGTAGCCCTCGACCGCGGCGATCACGGGCTTGCCGAGCAGCATGCGGGAAGGCCCCATCGGCCCGTCGCCGTCCTCACTGACGCGGTTCCCGCGCGCCTGCGAGACGCCCTTCAGGTCGGCGCCGGCGCAGAAGCAGCCGTCCGCGCCGGTCAGGATCGCGACCGAGAGCGCCGGATCGCCGTCGAAGCGGCGGAAGGCAACGGCCAGCTCGGACGCCGTCGGCCCATCGACGCAGTTGCGGACGGCGGGCCGATCGATCGTGACGATCGCGACGGGCCCCCGGGTCTCGAAGCGGACGTTGGCCATCGATTCCTCCGACGAATGCTGCCTGCACCGTAGCACGCGCTCGCGTTTGCTAGCGTACGCGCGCCGCCACCGATGGACACGAGCCTGACGCAGATCCCGCCCCTCGCCCTCGTCGCCGCCGGCGTGCTGCTCGCCTATGGCCTGCTGGCGGTTGTGCGCGCCCGCCCGGAGTGGGTGGTCGACCGGCCGCGCGCGGTGCTGGCCGCGCTCGCTGCGGTGTCGCTCGGGGCCGCGTTCCTGTTCATCGACCTCGACACGCTCGCGCCGCGCGTGACGCTCGACCCGTCGGAAGAGCCGCTGATGCTCACCGCCGACCCCGCGCGCCAGATCTACGCCGAGGCGACCCGCACCTTCGGCAACGACGACATCTACGTGATCGCGATGCTCAGCGACGACGTGTTCACGTACGAGAACCTGTCCGCCCTGCGGCGCATCTCGCACGCGGTGCTGAAGCTCCCCGGCGTGCGCCGCGCGGAGAGCGTGGTCGACGTGCCGACCTACCGCTGGGATCGCGCGAAGGAGTGGCTCGACGTCTCGCGCTTCATCGACGACGTGCCCGAGGATCCCGCGGCGATCGCCGACCTGCGCGCGCGCGCGCTGGCCGACCCGATCTACCCCAAGCTCATCATCTCGCGCGACGGCTCGGCGGCGGCGATCAACCTGTCGTTCCACGAGATCGGCGACCGCGCCTTCGTCGAGCGCGGCCTGGACGAGAAGATCCGCGCGATCGCCGAGGCCGAGAGCGCGCCCGGCCGCGAGTTCCGTTTCGCGGGCCGGCCGCACGTGAAGACGCGCACCTCGCTGATCATGGCCGAGGATCTGTCGCGCCTGATCCCGCTGGCGGTGGTCGTGGCCGCGCTGGTCGTGTTCCTGACCACGGGCTCGCTGCGCTGCGTGCTGCTGCCGCTGTCCGCCTGTCTCACCTCGCTGCTCTGGACGTTCGGGCTGCTCGGCGCGACGGGCACGCCGATCAACCTGCTCACGGTCGTGCTCGCGCCGATCCTGATCTCGCTCGCCGGCCTGTACGGCGTGCACATCGTCGCGCGCTGGGAGCTCGAGCGCGAGCGCTGCGACAACGCGCGCGACGCCGCGCTCGCCACGCTGCGCTACGTGTTCCTGCCCGAGCTGCTCTCCGGCATCACCACCAGCGTCGGCTTCGCGGCGCTGGTCCCGGCCGGCATACCGGGCATCGAGGAGCTCGGGCTGTTCGCGTTCTTCGGCTGCTCGATGCTGACGCTGATCTCGCTGGCCGGCATCCCGGCCGCGCTCGCGCTCCTGCCGCACCGCACGGGCCGGCAGGCGACCACGCGCGCCGGCGCCGCCTTCGGCCGCGCGCTCGACGACG
>Ga0187893_10008953_pt1 | contig 15594 bp, 10 predicted proteins | sample MA1701074metaG_FD_139574 | JGI IMG/M metagenome (GOLD analysis project Ga0187893, IMG submission 139574) | White microbial mat communities from a basaltic lava cave in the Kipuka Kanohina Cave System on the Island of Hawaii, USA - MA170107-4 metaG ... | reverse complement strand
CGACGCAAGTAAAGACGCCATGTGCACTGCAGCCCGCGACAAAAACAACAGCTTGTACCAAAAAAAGCCTTATCCTTCGGATCATATAACAATAATTAACTTTCCCTGCCACCATTTTTTATTAACTTACTAATCATTTTTTGTGGATAATTGCTGTAACGCAACAGGGTGCTGACCTATGGATTCTTTCACCATTATTTTCCACAATGTGTGCATATTTCAAAACTTGTTTTTTCAAAGCAGAAGGATATTTTCGTTTTCTGCTTCGCGATTTTTTCCACGATTCAGAAACTAATTTTTCTAACTATATAATTTCTTTTTAACCATGGCAAATGAACCTAAAAAGGGTTTGCAGTTTAGTCGCCGCTTTACTGCAGAGGGCAAAACCCCTTACGACCTGTTTGAGTATGATTACCGCACCAGTATTATCCGTAACCCAAATGGTGAGGTAGTATTCGAAATGAACAATGTGGAAGTTCCCAAACAGTGGAGCCAGATTGCCACGGATATTCTTGCCCAAAAATATTTTCGTAAAGCCGGTGTGCCGCAGCCTGATGGTTCGCTTGGCCGTGAAACTTCCATAAAACAGGTAGCGCACCGCATGGCCAACTGCTGGCGTGTTTGGGGTGAACGCTATGGTTATTTTGCTTCTGAAAAAGATGCACAGGTTTTCTACGATGAACTTGCGTACAGCATACTCAACCAGTCATGCGTACCCAACAGCCCGCAATGGTTCAATACAGGTTTGCATGAAAGCTATGGCATTACCGGTAAACCACAGGGCCATTATTATGTTGACCCTGTTGATGCAGTGTTGAAAAAATCGCAGAATGCGTATGAGCGCCCACAGCCACATGCATGTTTTATTCTTAGTGTAAGTGATGACCTGGTAAATGATGGCGGTATTATGGATCTCTGGGTTCGTGAAGCACGCATTTTTAAATATGGTTCAGGTGTAGGCACCAACTTTTCACAAATTCGCGGCGAAGGTGAAAAGCTGAGCGGTGGCGGTACTTCAAGTGGTTTAATGAGTTTTTTAAAGATTGGCGACCGTGCTGCAGGCGCTATTAAGAGCGGTGGCACTACACGCCGTGCTGCAAAGATGGTTTGTCTTGATCTTGACCACCCTGAAATAATGAAATTCATCAACTGGAAAGTGGAAGAAGAAAAGAAAGTTGGGGCCTTGATTTCTGCAGGTTATGACAGCCATTATGAAGGCGAAGCTTATATGACTGTTGCAGGGCAGAACTCTAATAATTCTGTGCGTATTCCAAACTCATTCTTTGAAGTATTGGAACAGGATGGTGACTGGGAACTGCAAGCAAGAACAGATGGCCGTGTAATGAAAAAAGTTCCTGCCCGTGAGGTATGGAACCAGATTGCTTATGCCGCATGGCGTTGCGCTGATCCCGGTACACAATACGATACTACAATTAACGAATGGCACACATGTCCGCAAGGTGGCCGCATCAATGCATCCAACCCCTGCAGTGAATACATGTTCCTTGATAATACCGCATGTAACCTGGCAAGCGCCAACCTGATGAAATTCTTTGATACAGAAAAGAATTTATTAGATGTTGAAGGTTTTGAATATACCTGCCGTTTGTGGACGGTGGTATTGGAGATTTCAGTTTTGATGGCGCAATTCCCATCAAAAGAAGTGGCACAGCTTTCTTATGATTACAGAACACTCGGTCTTGGTTTTGCCAATCTTGGAACCGTATTAATGGTAAGCGGTATTCCTTACGACAGTGAAGCTGCACGTGGTATTGCAGGTGCTGTTACCGCAATCATGACGGGTATATCTTACAAAACTTCTGCAGAGCTTGCTGAAATACTCGGGCCTTTTGCAAAATACAAAGAGAATAAACAAGACATGCTGCGTGTAATGCGCAACCATCGCGCTGCTGCTTATGATGCAAACGAAGCTTACGAAGGATTGAGTGTAAAGCCTGTTGGTATTAATGCAAAATATTGTCCTGATTATTTATTAAAGGCCGCTACAAAGGCCTGGGATGAAGCAGTGCAGCTCGGTGATAAATATGGTTACCGTAACGCACAAACAACAGTGATTGCACCCACAGGCACCATTGGCCTTGTTATGGATTGCGATACAACAGGCGTTGAACCGGATTTTGCGCTGGTGAAATTCAAGAAACTTTCCGGTGGTGGTTATTTCAAGATCATCAATCAAAGCGTTCCCACCGCGTTGAAGAATCTTGGCTACAACCAGAAAGAAATGGATGCCATTATTAAGTATACAGTTGGTTCAGCTTCATTTGAAGGCGCTCCGTTTATTAATCCGCAAACATTAAGTGCGAAAGGATTTATTGCAGATGAAATAAAGAAGCTGAATGAAGCCGCCAAATCAGCATTCGAGAACGGTTTCATCTTCAACAAATTTGCGCTGGGTGAAAATTGTTTGGAAAGATTGGGATTCACTGCAGAACAATACAACGACTGGAACTTTAACCTGCTCGAAGCATTAGGCTTTACAGATGAAGAGACAGATGCAGCCAATGATTATGTATGCGGCACTATGACTGTAGAAGGTGCTCCATACCTGAAAGAACAGCATCTCCAGGTATTTGATTGCGCCAATAAATGCGGCAAGAAAGGTGAACGCTTTATTCATGCACATGGTCATATCAAAATGATGGGTGCATGTCAGCCATTCTTAAGCGGTGCTATTTCAAAGACGATCAATTTACCACACGAAGCAACCGTAGAAGAAATCGAAGAATGCTATATGCTTAGCTGGAAACTTGGTTTGAAAGCGAATGCATTGTACCGCGATGGTTCTAAATTGAGTCAGCCACTTAGCAATAAATCTGACAAGAAGAAAAAGTCAGAGGAGAAAGAAGAAACAAGCAGCAAGGAACAAGAATCAATAATACAGGAAACTAATATCGTTGATCTTAGCAAGCTTACAGTTGAAGAATTACTTGTTGAAATGCATAAACGCATGCAGGCCAGCAATGACACATCTTTGAAACGTGAGCTTTCCAAGATTGTTGAAAGAAAAACATTACCGGCCAAACGCCGTGGCTTTACACAAAAAGCAAAAGTTGGCGGACAGGTTATCTTCCTTCGTACCGGTGAATACCAGGATGGAACATTAGGTGAAATATTTATTGATCTTGCCAAAGAAGGCTCTACACTGCGCAGTTTAATGAACTGTTTTGCAATAGCTGTTTCTGTAGGCTTGCAATACGGTGTGCCATTAGAAGAGTTTACAGAAAAATTTGTATTTACCAAGTTTGAACCCGCAGGCATGGTTGATCACCCGAATATCAAAACAACTACATCGCTTGTAGATTTTGTGTTCCGTGCACTGGCTTACGAATACCTTGGCAGAACAGACCTGGTGCATGTAATTGACAGGCCTGAGATTGGCAACACGGGTGAAGATGAAGGTGAAGTAACATTGATAGGCAAACCTGAAATGAGTAACCTGCGTGTAACTGCTGCTGCCATGCCACAACCGCAAAGGGCAAAAGCTATGGCTGTAAAAACAGAAGCCGGTTTGGATGCAGTAAATGCAGCAGCAAAAAATATGCAAAGCGATGCACCGGCCTGTAATGTGTGCGGACATATTACGATGCGCAGCGGTACCTGCTACAAGTGTTTGAATTGCGGCAACAGCATGGGTTGCAGTTAAGTTAGAACTTTTGGATTGATACATATAAAAAACCACGCCAATTTATTGAGCGTGGTTTTTTTCTTTTATGTACTAAGCTGAAGTAATGCTATTAAGCTTTCGTTGCGTCGCACTCGTATGCTGTCGATCTTTCATCTGCTACTGGAAGAACGAAAGCCAGTCATTGTCAGGAATAAAGCAATCTCTTTCAATTGCTTTGTATAATTTGTAAACTACTCCTTTATAATTTTTTTTGCAACAATGCTGTTGCCGTTAACAATAACCTGCAGTATATAATTGCCGGGCTTAAGATTGCTGATGTTCCAGTTGTAAGTATTGCTGTTAATAGTGGTGGTCATTCTTGCAACACCATTAAGGTCTGTAATAATTAGTTTTGTTTTTGCTGCAGCAGACAAGCCTTCTATCAAGAGGTTGTTTTTTGCCGGGTTGGGATAAACTTTTACAGCCGCTGTATTATTTGGGATGGCAAGTACATTGGAGTAAGCCGTACTGCCATCTGCGCTTACTGCTGCCAGCCTGTAATAGTTATCTCCGGCAAGCGGCGCGGCATCTGTATAACTGAATTGCTGCTGGTTGCGGTTAAACAGTCTTGCAATCTCTGTAAAGCCACTGCCATTGCTGCTGCGTTGAACTGTATAATAACTAATTTTGTTGCCCGGCCAGTCATCCCATGTAAAGCCGTGGTGGTGCAACCATTTTTTGATGCGGACGTATTTTTCTTCTGTATAACCATTGAAGCGAAATAATGCCAGATTATAAAAATTATCTTCATTTTCAAGAAATGAGCCGCTTAGTACAATTTTACCATCTTTTTGAATAGCGCCCTCACCACTTTCGTAAGTAGTACCATTAGCAAGTGTATCAAAACCAGATGAAGCAATACCGTTCTCCCCAAATGATGAATCCAACATTCCGTTATCCATATATGCTACTGATGCAACACTTATACCTCCTTTAACAGAATAGCGTCCAGTTAAAATAATTCTTCCTGAACTAAAAAAAACACTTCTGGCCTCTGCTGTACCCTCGTCCATAGCCAATACTGCATACCCTTTATCAGTTACAAAAGAAAGATCAGGCTCCCCATTGCTACTGAATCTTGCAACACTCATACGATAATTTTCTGCGGAACCAGCTACAAGAATTTTTCCATCTGGTTGTAAGCTCATATCGTTTACTTTTAAAGCATACCTGTCTTCAGTTGCGGGTATAAGCCTTGCAAGGCCATTTACTCCAAATGTTGAGTCAATATGCCCGTTTGAATTATACCTTGTTACCTGGATTTGTTTTGTTATAACGCCGTAAATTCCACTGGTGAGAATTTTACCGTCTGGCTGTTGAGTAACCGCTCCGAGTGTGGCACTTGAGATGTAGTCGGTTACCACAATACCCTTGGTGCCAAAAGTATTGTCTGTTTTTCCGTCTGATAACAAGCGGAGAACAAAATCTCCACCCTGGGATGCGCCAACACCTTTTTTTCCGGCAACCACAATTTTTCCATCTGCTTGTAATACCATACCGCCGATTAAGTCTTCTGTACCAACGCTGATTATTACAACTCCATTAGAACCAAAGGTATTATCCAACGATCCGTCTTCATTTAATCTTATAACCCCAATATCACCGTCTTGGGTAACAAATCTGGCACATGCTAAAATTTTTCGGTCTGTTTGTTGCGCTAATGCTATAACGCTTACGCCTTTTGATAAACCTGCAGATTTAATTATTACCTCGCCTTCATTTCCAAAACCTATATCTTTAGAACCATCGGCCTCAAATCTGGCAATAGCGATTCCTAAATCTTGAATTTCAAAAGCTGAGTGAGACCCGCCTATAACAATTTTACTGTCACTCTGAACAATTATTGACTTAATATTTGTGTGCATATCACTAAAATATTCTTTACCCTCTTGTCCAAATTTTGTGTCCGGACTGCCAGGCTGTGCAAACATTGTTGCATTAAAGAAGAACGTAAAAAAAATTACTGTGCAAAAGCTTTTCATAAAGTAAGTTTTTAATGTTAAAGTTTATTCAGAACATGGATTATCCACAACACTGCAAGCAGCAGAATCACCTGCATCGCCATCGCAGTCAGAGCAAATTCGATTGTTCATAGTATCTATAAATAAAGATTTTTTTCTATACCCGAATAGTGGAAACGGGCCAGTAACAGAAACGTTCATAATAGTTTGAAAAAAAATAGCTGCTCTAATGACGATGTATGTGTAAACATCATCTTTTGATGTTGGAGCCGGGCTTATAGAGAAATTATCAGTCACTATATTATTTATACCATGCCTCATATCACAATCAACATATAACTCCGTAAATCTTTTGGACATGTTCATTTCTTTTAAAAGATTATACATGTTGAGCGCACTGCATTGCTTGCTGTAAACTGGATTTGTACCGGTAGGTTTTTTTAGAGTGTAAGAACCAGGTGTTTCCAAACAAAGATTTGTTTTTCTCCATGGAGGATCGGTCGAAAAAAGAAAGTCTTGACTTGCGTCATCTGGATAAAAAATAACATCATCCTCTAATCCAACAAAACCTATCATTGGTGGATTTATTCGATCTGGATCTTCTGTACCAGTAGCCTTAAAGAATGTTCTTTCAGTCAACCCTCCGTCATTTCCTCCATCTTTTGTTTTAGGAATGGTTATGCCGCCCCAACAATTCAATACTCCTCTAATTACGGGCCAGTAGTTTGGATTTTCTACATTACCGGTTTCGCCATAGTAATAATCTGCATTTATATGGCCTAATGCACTTTGGATGGTCAAAGATGTAGGTGCTGCAAAATAAACCGCATCTACCATGGCTTGATTTCTGTAATACGCTGCTCCTAATGCGGCAACAGAACCCGCACTTAATCCTCCTATAAAAAATTGATCTTCATTAATTTTAAATCTATTTCCGTGAAAATCCGGGGAAGCATTTCGTTTTATAATAGTACGAATAGCTCCCCGCGCATCTTGGATTGCCCTATACGGTGCAAGTTGTTGCTGAACTGAAGTAAGCAAAGGATCATCATCTTTAAGTCTTCCTCCTCTATAATCGACTGTGATAGCGATAAATCCACGCAACGCAAATTGTGTGCACATAGTAATCATACCAGGCTGTAAATTATCTTCACACTCCTGAAAACCACCTGGATGAAATAGCACTACGCACGGCAACGGAACTGCATTATAATCATGACCGTTAGCATATCCCTCCCAAGTTGATCTGGGATAATATGCCCTGTACCTACATGATGAGACATTGTCGCCTGAGCTTCCAAAATAATGGTTATTTGTGACTCCGCATGCATCTGGTAAAAAAGTTGTCGGGTCTGGAGGAGGATCAACGTAGACTTCTTCAATACAACCAACCTTCGGAGGTGAAGGTGGTATAAATAGAATATCTTCTTCTTGCCGGTATAAAGGGTCATTTGGGGCAATTGGATTACCGTTAATGCCTGCTTTAAAGTAAGTAAAATCTACTTTACTAATCTCATTTGGCATAGCAGGAGAAAAATGTGGAACTCTTAAATCCTGGGAACAATCCTTCGGGTGATATAGATCCACTGCAAATTTTCGAGGGGGGGGTAACAACATCAGCCAACAATTTCGAGTAAGGTAATATTGAACCTGCAAGCGCGAACCCTGTTTGCTGCAAAAATCTTTTTCGGGAAGTTAGCATTGGCATAGGGAGTTTAGTTTAGGAAAAAAGTTACTGGTGCAATATAACATTCATACTCAGGAAGTGCAATTAAAATTTTTTCTTTTACTAATTCTTTATACCAGGTGTTGTAATGAAATCCTCAAATGAGAACGTCAATCCCTCTATCAACTGCTGTCCTAAATAGCCGAAACTTAATTTACATATGCTGCCATGAAACCCAACTGCACAAGTGAGTCCACGACAAGACGGGATTAAGATGACACAACACCCCGAAACTTCGGGGGATGACACATGCACCAATGTTTGTATCATAATCTTACCTAACTTCCGTTAAAACTTGTTATATGAAAAAAATAAGCCTGGTTATTTGTTTTGTAGTTTTTGCATGCATCGTTCATGCGCAGGAAATTGGTGTGCAACTATACACTTTCAGAGAGCAGTTTAAGAAAGATGTAAAGGGCACACTTGAGATGATTCATAAAATGGGTATAACAGAAATTGAGGGTGGCGGCACTTATGGAATGGATAAGAATGAATACAAAAAATTATTGGAGGCAAATGATTTGAAAATGGTAAGTGTTGGTGCAGATTTTAATCAATTGCAAAAAAACCCGCAGGCGATTATTGATGAAGCAAAATTTTTTGGTGCAACTTATATTATGTGTGCATGGATACCGCACAATGGAACAAACTTTACAATTGATGATGCAAAAAAAGCTGTTGATATTTTTAATACCGCAGGCAAACTGTTTAAAGAAGCAGGTTTGACTTTCTGCTATCATGCACATGGCTACGAGTTCAGACCTTATGAAGACGGAACCTTGTTTGACTACATGGCAAAAAATATGAATGCATCATACGCAAATTTTGAAATGGATGTCTTTTGGGTAAAAAACCCTGGTCAGTACCCTGTTGCACTTTTAAAAAAATACCCGGATCGCTTTAAACTAATGCATTTAAAAGACCGTAAAATTGGAACACCTAATAATCAAAACTGAGAGCAGGATGTGGAGACAAATGTTGTGTTGGGTAAAGGTGACGTGGGTATTGCTGATATTATGAAAGTTGCGAAACAGACCGGTGTAGAACATTTTTTTATAGAAGATGAATCGGGCCGCTCTGTGCAGCAGGTGCCGGAGAGTTTGAAGTATTTGAAAAGTTTAATGCATGTAAGTTATTAAACCAAAGAGCGCCGCTTTCAGCGGCGCTCTTTGGTTTTTTATTCTTTTACAAACTTTATTGTGTTTACTTTTTTATCTGCATTTATCCTTAAATAGTAATTGCCTGCCGGTAATGCTTTAATATTCCAGGTATAAGTTTCATCGTTGGTGGAAGTGGCTGCAAGCACCTTACCATTAATGTCTATAATTGAAACCATTGTTTTACTTCCTGTTAAACCTTCAACAGTAATATAATTTTTTACAGGATTGGGATAGAGTTTGATAAAAGGTATTTTGCTAAAATCAATCAAAATAGTTTTTGAAGTTGTTGAACTTCCATCTTTGTTTACCTGTTTTAAACGATAGTAATTAACACCACTAAATGGTGCTTTATCTTCAAAACTGTATTGCTGTGTTTGGGTTGAATTGCCTTTGCTGTTTACTCTTCCGATTTCTCTGAAACTATTAGCGCCATTGTTACTACGTTCAACGGCAAAATAAGCATTGTTGTTTTCCGTTGCGGTTTGCCATATTAATGAAACCGATTTATCATATTTTACAGCTTTAAAAGACAAAATCTTAATTGGCAATATAACTTCTGAATTATACCTAACCAATGAAAAATCATAATCAATTCCGTTAAAAGAATAACCTGCGAGTACAATTTTATTATCTCCTTGCAGGCGAGTTGCCAAAGCATTATCTTTATCATTTCCAACAGGTGTTACAACAATTCCATTTGTTCCAAAAGAACTGTCAATATTACCATTTGAATCATATCTGATTAACGCAAAATCAGTGTTTGAAGCACCTTTTGATACTCCTCCTTGTACAATCATGCCATCCTTCTGAATTGCCATACAATAAGCATTATCAAAATCGTAACTGCTTTCTGCAGATGCGCTCAATTTTGTTATTCTTATGCCATTTATTGCAAAAGAGGAATCAAGATAACCAGTTGTATCAAATCTAATTATTGCAAAGCTGTTATTAATTCCGTTAGCTGAAAAACCAGATACAACAATTTTACCATTATCCTGAATTCCTAAAGACAAACCAGCGGAATAAGGAGTATTCACATATGCCAAGCCAATACTATTAATACCAAATGAACTATCACGCAAGCCATTTTTCTTATAACGAATTACCATTATCGAATCAGCAAAGTGATGATCACTTATTTCAAATTTTTTAAATCCTCCCACCACAATTTTTCCATCCGGCTCTATGCCTATGCAATAAGCAGGAATATCATCACCAAAAATAGTTTCTGCCATACCATTCGTACCAAATGTACTGTCAATAGAACCATCATAATTATAGCGAAGCAGCCCGAAGGAATTTGTAAAAGAATTCAAATGCACTACGTATGCTACTACTAAAATTTTTTTATCTGGCTGAATTGCCAAAGATTGTCCATACCATCCTCCCGCAAGATTAGAAATCAATTTACCGTTTTCTCCAAAACTATTGTCTAATGAGCCATCGGTATTGTACCTCACTAATGCCAATTGTGCATAAGAAATGTCCACCACAGTTCCCAATAATAAAATCTTGCCATCTTCCTGAATTATTACTGATCTTACCGGTGCCCGAATGGTATTTTCAATTTTAAAATCTGTTATAACTTTTCCATCAACACCAAAGGTAGAATCAAGTAACCCATTTGAATTATATCTTACTAATGCAAAATCTGCTTCCGCCGAGCCTCCAACAATAATCTTTCCATCTGTCTGAATTGCCAATGAATTTCCAAAATCATCTGTATTTCCAAAATCAGTTATTACTTTTCCTCCGTTTCCAAAAGTTTGGTCCAAACTTCCCGGTTGTGCATTTGAAGAATAAACAAGTAGTAATAAGATAATAAAAATACCTGGTTTCATGATTCTTTATATTTTAGTGATTGATTTTTCTGTTACAGGAAAATACTGTGTATATTAAATGGTTATAAAAATACGATATATTATAAGCCTTTATCATTGCTCAATTGAAAAACAGAATGTAGCCCGCGCCGTTGCTATCGGTATGCTGTATTAATTGTTGAATAAAGATGTAGAGCACAAGTGAGTGACACAACAACCGATGCCACCTGCACTTCAGCCTGCCTCCACATAAGATTCGGGCAGGTAAACCCGTAACACAATATTCATGCGCTTCTTTGCGGCTATCCCGTTGTAAATCCGTACCTTTGCGGCCTGTTTTAAAAAGCTGCAAGCCATTAGCTGCGAACTGCAAGCCTGATTTTGGTTTGGCTCATAGCTAAAAGCTCATAGCTAAAAGCTTAAAAATTATATGGAAATAAGGAATATCGCAATTATTGCCCACGTTGACCATGGCAAAACTACCCTGGTAGATAAGATCTTACACGCTACCAAGGTGTTTCGTGAGAACCAGGATACAGGTGAGCTGATCATGGACAGCAACGATCTTGAACGTGAACGCGGCATTACCATCTTTAGTAAAAACGCAGCCGTTACCTATAAAGATGTAAAAATTAACGTTATTGACACCCCAGGCCACAGTGATTTTGGCGGTGAAGTAGAGCGTGTGCTGAAAATGGCGGATGGTGTAATTCTGCTCGTGGATGCTTTTGAAGGCCCGATGCCGCAGACCCGTTTTGTACTGCAGAAAGCTTTACAGCTACACCTGAAACCTATTGTTGTTATCAATAAAGTTGACAAACCAAACTGCCGCCCCGATGAAGTGCATGAGGCAGTTTTTGAACTTTTCTTTAACCTGGATGCTACAGAAGACCAGCTTGATTTCCCTACTTACTATGGCAGCGGTAAAAATGGCTGGTTCAATGATAAAAATGTGCAATGTGAAGACATCACCCCGTTACTGGATGGTATCGTTAAGTATGTACCGCTTCCAAAAGTAAATGAGGGGCCACTGCAGATGCAGATCACTTCACTGGATTACTCTTCGTTCCTTGGCCGTATTGCCATTGGTAAAGTAGCCCGTGGTGTGATAAAAGAAGGTCAGCAGATAGCACTGATGCAGGCAGATGGAACAATTAAAAAACTGAAAGTAAGGGAACTATACGTATTTGAAGGCATGGGCAAAAAGAAAGTAACAGAAGTTGTTGCCGGTGACCTTTGTGCCGTAGTTGGCCTGGAAGATTTCAACATTGGTGATACAATTGCTGATGTGGAAAACCCGGAAGCTTTACCACTTATAAGTGTGGATGAGCCAACCATGAGCATGTTGTTTAGCATCAACAACTCACCTTTCTTTGGTAAAGATGGAAAATTTGTTACATCTCGTCACCTTCGTGACCGTTTAATGAAAGAAACAGAAAAGAACCTTGCATTGCGTGTAGAAGATACAGACAGTGCTGATAGCTTTTTAGTATATGGCCGCGGCATTCTTCACCTCGGTATATTGGTAGAAACCATGCGCCGTGAAGGATATGAATTAACCGTTGGTCAGCCACAGGTTTTAGTTAAACATATTGATGGAAAGAAATGTGAACCTTACGAAAACCTGGTAGTAGATGTACCAAGCGAATTCAGTGGTAAAGTGATTGACCTTGTTACACAGCGCAAAGGCGAAATGCATGTAATGGAAACCAAAGGCGAAATGCAGCACCTGGAATTTGAAATTCCTTCAAGGGGTTTGATCGGTCTGCGTTCCAACATGCTTACCAATACAGCCGGTGAGGCTGTAATGGCGCATACTTTTAATGAATACAAACCATGGAAAGGTAATATACCCGGCAGAAATAATGGTGTATTGTTATCAAAGAACCAGGCAACAACTACAGCTTATTCAATAGATAAGTTACAAGACAGGGGTTCATTCTTTATTGACCCGAATGAAGATGTTTATGCAGGCCAGATAATTGCAGAACACATCAAACCAGGCGATCTTGTGGTAAATGCTACAGAAGGTAAAAAATTAACCAACCACCGTGCAAGCGGCAGTGACGATTCTGTGCGCATCGTTCCAAAAATATTGATGACGCTGGAAGAATGCATGGAATATATTCAGCAGGATGAGTGCATTGAAGTAACACCAAAAAACATCCGTTTGCGTAAAGTAATACTCGATGAAGAAGATAGAAAGAAAGTACAGAAAAGTATGAAGACGGAAATGGCGTAAGGTAATCTGGATCAAATTTTAATTCAATACTGCCTTGTTTTCTATAGAAACAGTTTTTATTTTTGATAAAGTCTCTGCTTTTATGAAAAAGAATACTCCTTCAAAAAAAGAAAATCTTGTCAATAGAGACCATGCCATAATTATGAAAGGTGCAAAAAAGAATAATTATGACTTGGCTTTCGCTAAAACAACTGAATGGCAAAAAGGTGAAAACTTTGCTTTGTTTTCACTTTTAAAGGATGTTCCTTCAGGGATCACTACTACAGATTCATGTTTTACATCTAACAACAGCTAATGCCCAACTGGAAAGAAGTTATTCTTGAAATTCAGGAAATTCACAAATCAACTCCAGGCGTCAATCCCTTAGATCATGTTCGTAGAAAATATTTGTCCGCTATTCAAAAGCATACCAAGCGAAATGTAATTGCTTATTATTCAGGTTGGCTTCACAAAGCCGGTTATCCCGACACAAATATTAATGACAAAGACAAAAATGCCTTTATGGTCAATATTCATAAACTGGATAGATCAAAGGGGCTTGATTTAATATTGCATACTCCGGGTGGCGATCTTGCGGCAACAGAAAGTATTGTAGATTATTTGCGGGCAATGTTTGGCGATGACATTCGTGCTATCATTCCGCAAATATCTATGTCGGCAGGCACTATGATAGCTTTATCCTGTAAAGAAATAATGATGGGTAAGCAATCAAATTTAGGGCCGATAGACCCACAGATGGGCGGAGTGGCTTGCCAGGCAGTATTAGATGAATTTAAAAAGGCATTGGCTGATGTTAAAGCAAACCCCAGTTCCGCAGCTTTATGGCAAGTTATTGTTGGCAAATATCATCCTACTTTTCTAACAGCCTGCAAGCATGCTGTTGATTGGAGCAAAAAAATGGCTGGCGAATGGTTAAAAGCCAATATGCTAAAAGGCAGGAGTGTTACAGTTGCTAAAGTTCTCAAAGAATTTGGAGACCACTCAAGAAATAAATCTCACGCCAGGCATATTTCCAAAACCAAATGCATTCAGTCCGGATTGAAAATTGTTGAAATGGAAACTGATGATGTTTTACAGGATTTAATTCTTACAACACATCATGCGTTCATGCATACCTTCTCAATAACAGACACAATTAAAATTGTAGAAAACCACTTAGGTGTTGCGTACATGGAAAATTTGCCCGCAAGAGAAGTAAAATAATACAGAGGTCTGAATTATGGACCTATTACACAAAATTCAAACTTAAAATCCTGTTTTTTTCTCACCTTCAATTTTCTTGCGTAATTTCTCCGCCTGTTCTTCATTAACGGTCTTTAATTTTTCATACACTTCCCTTGCACTTGTTTTATCGCTGAGCGCTATATAGCAAAGGCCTTTGTAATAATAACCGAGCCTGGAGTTTTCATTAAGTTCAATCGCTTTATTCAGTTCGGCAATGGCATCATCGTATTTGTCTGTCATGTAATAAGCGTAGCCAAGTTCCTCGTGGTTAGCAGCATCCTTTGCATCATATTCAACGGCTTTTTGCAAAGCAGTTATGGCTTCTGCATAATTTTCCTTATCGTTGAATATCCAGCCAATCCTGTAGTAACAACTTTGGGAATGTTCTTCATCTTCATCAACCGCCTGCTGATAATACTTTAACGCATTACTGTAATCTTCCTTTGCATAGTAACTGTCTGCTATGCCTCTTGTAGCCGCACCATAACCCGGTTTAAAATCAAGTGCGTTACTGTAATCAAGAACAGAAAGTTCATACTCTCCGTTCTTATAATGCGCATAACCCAGCTCTGCCATTTTCTTTGCCTTGTCTTCATCATCTTCCGGCTCATATTTTTCCAAGTAAGTAACGGCTTCTTCATATTTGCCCAGATCATTGAGGCTCCAGCCTAATTTGTAATAATAATTGTTATCAGGCTCGTCACTGTTATCTATATAAAGCTTGTAATAGCCGGCGGCCTTTTCATAGTTGCCATCACTGTAATAAATATCACCGAGGTTTCTTGCAGCGTTGTAATGATCAGGTTCTGTTTCCAGTGTCTTTATATAATTATTGATTGCTTCGCCCCTATCGCCTGTATTATCATAAGCGTAGCCAAGTTCAAAATAAATTTTTGCAAGTGATTGACCGGTTTGTTTTGCTTTATTTAAGTAAACAATCGCGCTGTCATAATTTTCCAGTTCATTATAGCACCAGCCTGTTTCATACAAAGCCTCTGTATAATCCGGCTTCTTTTCAACCGCAGCTTTCAATACTTTAACGGCTTCCTCATATTTGTTTTCTTCAATGAGTTTGATGCCTTCTTCATAAAGTTCCAAAGCAGATTGCACAGGTTGCGCTATAGCAGGCAAATTGAAAAGTGAAAGAAGAACCAGCAGGGTTATATACTTGCACATGGATTAAAATTTCCATTAAGTTACGCTTATACTTTGTTTTTAAAAATACCCGGAATATGGTATCAGGAAATTCTATGTACCCAACTGCAGTATTTTCATAGCATCACCTGTTGCGTCGCACAGCGTCAGCCGTATCACTCATGGCAACAACAGAGCAGTAAGTTTATCTTATACCGGTTTTAAAGCCTCCCTTTAGGGAGGTTTGGAGGGTTGCCTCAAATGCAATAGGTTTGCGCCCGTTAAAATAAAACTTTCATTATGAGTTTAGTAGTTGTAGGTTCCATGGCTTTCGATGCTATTGAAACACCTTTTGGCAAAACGGATAAAATTGTTGGAGGTGCGGCAACATATGCAGCGTATGCAGCTTCACATTTTATAAAAGACATCCAGCAGGTATCTATTGTAGGTTATGATTTTCCAAAAGAAGAACTGGATGAGCTTACCAGCCGTGGCGTTGATTTAAGTGGCGTTGAAATTGTGCCTGATAAAAAATCCTTCTTCTGGAGTGGCCGTTATCACATGGATATGAATACCCGTGACACGCTGGTTACCGACCTGAATGTGCTTGGGGACTTCGATCCTAAACTACCCGGGCATTTT
>Ga0187893_10008952_pt1 | contig 15596 bp, 19 predicted proteins | sample MA1701074metaG_FD_139574 | JGI IMG/M metagenome (GOLD analysis project Ga0187893, IMG submission 139574) | White microbial mat communities from a basaltic lava cave in the Kipuka Kanohina Cave System on the Island of Hawaii, USA - MA170107-4 metaG ... | reverse complement strand
TGGTGTGGGCCAAACCTCGGGATTCTTCGGCAAAACTGCGGTAAACCACGTAGCCGCCGATGGCGGCGAAAACTATGGCGAATACTAATAGGTTCTTTTTAGAGAATGAAGGTTTATTGCTAAGGGTAGCGCGCATATGTCGTTTTAGCTCGAGTGTTGCCATGCTATACCGAATTCACAAGCAGTGCGAAACATTATTTTCCTACGCTAATCATTCACCATGATAACGCTTAAGTCAATACGTCATGGATTCACGCACCGCTAAAGTCAGTGGATATTCACAGACTCTAAGGAGTATTTTAGCCCTGTGATTACCGGGCCTTTAGGGCTAACTTTATGCGTTATGTCGGTAATAATTTTTCATCTATACCCTTAAGAGCCTCAGCGGCGTCCTGGACCGAGTAACCCAGTGCCACCAAGCCTTGCAAGGCTTCGTCATTGGGATTGGCCGATTCCATAAGAAAGCTTGTAGCATCTTCCGCGGCAGCTAAGCCAACCTTGTCTTTTAGGTCAACCACCACCCGCTCGGCCACCCGCTTGCCGACCCCACTGGCTTGGGCGATAAACTTAGTATCGCCGTTGGCTATAGCCTGGCGGACATGTTGAACACCGGCGACGCTTAGGATGGCCAGCGCCATTTTAGGCCCAACACCGTTTACGCTCAGCAATTGTTCAAACAACTTCTTTGTGTCCGGATTACGAAACCCGTATAAATCATGAGCACTCTCTCGAATATGCTCATACACGTAAATTTTGGCCGGGTTGCCCGTTTTAAGAGCTCCAAAATCTTCGAATGTTACGTATAGTCCATAGCCTACGCCAGCGCATTCCAGTACCACCATATCGGCGGTTTTTTCAGTGACCAGTCCATCAAGAGCTACAATCATTTCTATAAGTTTCGCACCACACCGACCTGCTTGCAAGCTGAGCCTGCAACTCTGTCGGCGTTTTTGGCGCATTGCCGCGTCATCTGTCTGCGCTGCTTGCTTACCGTACACCGTATAGTAGGCTCGCTCACTGCTCGTTGTTTCCTTGCACTGCATCCAAGTGCGAAGCTTCTAGGAAATTTTAATACTCGTAGAATAAGTTAGGGCGGCGGCTAGTGCATCAGAGCAGTCGTCTGGTTTAGGCACTTCTTTAAGATCGAGTAAAACCCGCACCATTTCCTGAATCTGTTTTTTGTCAGCCCGGCCGTAGCCGGCTATGGCCTGTTTAACTTGCAGCGGCGTGTATTCGACAATTTCCAACCCTGCCAGTTTCCCGGCCAGCATGGCTACACCACGGGCATGACTGACGCTTATTGCCGTAGTAACATTTTGGGCGAAGTAAAGTTTTTCAATCACCATAACCTGCGGCCTAGTTTTGCTAATAATACTGGCTAGGTGACGATAAATTTCAATCAAACGTTCATCCAGCGGCTGTTTTGGTTTGGTGCGTATAACCCCAGCGTCTACCAGCGTTGTTCTGCCGCCCACTGCTGCATCAATAACGCCAAACCCCAAAATCCCTGTTCCGGGATCGACTCCTAGTATTCTGGCTTTAGAGTTGGACATTGTCGGCAATGTCAAAATTGGTGTGAGTAGCGGTAACGTCGTCCAGGTCTTCAAGGGCGTTCATCAGATTAACTATTTTTCGGGCGGTCTCGGCATCACCGATTTCCAGTGTGTTAGTGGGCGTGAAAGTTAGTTCTGATTCTAAAACTTCTACTCCAGCCTCCAGCAGGTTTGAACGTACTTTAGCCAGATCGCCCGGTACTGTATAAACTACCATCTCCCCGTCTTCCTCGGTAGCGTCCTCGGCACCAGCATCTAAAACTTTTAGCAACAAATCCTCGCCAGTCCCTTTAACCCTCATCATACCTTTACGAGTAAACTGAAACGCCACACTGCCCTGCTCCGCCATGCTGCCACCGTTTTTGGTAAAAGCTACTCGGACTTCTGGATAAGTGCGGTTGCGGTTGTCGGTAGCGACTTCAACCAATATTGCCACACCACCGGGTCCGTAGCCTTCGTACATAATTTCTTCTAATTGAGCAGCAGACTTATCACTAACCCGTTGGATAGAACGCTCGATGTTGCTGGTGGGCATATTGGCGGCTTTGGCTTTTTCTATCGCCATCGCCAGCGCGGAATTAAGATTAGGGTCGGTGCCGCCACGGGCGGCTATGGCGATTTGGTTACCCAATTTAGTAAACAAGGCGCCGCGTTTAGCGTCGTTGGCGCCTTTTTGGCGCTTAATGGTCGCCCATTTACTATGTCCCGACATTCGTTCCTCGTATCGCGGTCAGCCTGCTGGCGAGCAGAGCTCGCCACTCTGCTGGCCCGCTTTCGGCGAATTGCTGCGTCAGAAACTGCACTGCTCTATCGCCGTATTGGCACATATGACTCAATCCACCGCTCGTTTCTTCCTTACACTTCATCCAAATGCGAGGCCGAATTAACTTATTTAAAAATCTGCTCAGCGTATTCCTCCGTACGATTCGCTCCGTCCCTCGGCCGCGCCTTGCAGCACATCCAAGCGAGGAGCTGTGATTTAATATCTGTATTTTAGCATATTTTAAGGTGTTAGACAGATGTAAAAAAGCCAGTAGCTATTACCCCTGAGTGATTAACCGCTTAAACAAGCGGTTATTTTTATGCCCGAACGCTAAAGCTAATAGTAAGATTACTGCGTAACACAGCAACATATCAGCCCAGCCGATGTGTAGCCGGGTGGAGGCCATTGGTATAGCGGCGAACAGCTTAATAACATCAACCATGTACGTCAGTATGGCCATAGCCGGCCAAGCTATCCACCCAGCTACAGTAGGCGCGATCATTCCAGCCAGACCAGCACAAGCACTTAGCAACATGGCTATTGGTACCAAGGGGACCACCAGTATATTGGCCAGTAGTGAAACTACCGAAAACCGCCCGAAAATAACTAAAATCAGCGGTAGAGTCATCAGCTGAGCCGAAAACGATTCGAGAATAAGCATGCTAAAGGGTTTTGATTCGGCCTTTTCGCCGAAAAGTCTCCGGGCAATCAAAGGAGCTATTATCAACACGCCGCAGAAGGCCAGAAATGAAAGATACCAGCCGATATCGCTCCACACATAAAGCGGATTGATAAGTCCGGTTAGCGCCGCCACGAATGCGATGAGCACCAACGGGCGGATGTCACGGCCGTAGTACCAGGCTATCAGGCTCAGTAGCGACACGATGGCCGCCCGTACCACGCTGGCGCTGAAGCCGGTTATCAGTACAAAAGTGCCGATAAGCGCTAGCGCTAGTATCAGCTTTTGATACTTCGAGCGAGTAAACCTCAGCCGCTGGACCGCCCGAGCCAAGATAGTCACGTTATAGCCCGAAACAGCTACGATATGTACTAGCCCGACAGTAGTCATAGCGGCCAGCACATCTGTCGGTAGAGTGCTGCGTTGACCGATCAATAATCCCAACCCCAACGAAGCGGCAGGTTCCGGCAGAGCCGATTGCATGCCGGCCGCGAAATTGCGGCGTAAACTCGCCAGCCAATCCCGGCCAGCCGCTACCCGTTCGATCTGACCGTAGCTAATACTGGCTTGCTTAGCACCGCGAGTTAAATAAAGCTTACCTTCGACGCGGACCATATCACCTCGGTAGACCATCGGCACCCCGAAGCCGCTAAGCTTAAAGGTACCCAGCAGTGGTTTTTGCTCAGGCTCCAGCAGTTGGATTTTATGGGCCTCGAAACTAAGCTGAGACTTATTGCCGTATATGGCATCCGTTGTGGCGACGGCTTGAACAGTCACTTTTTGGTAAGCGTAACTCTTGAGTTCATTAAGTTGAACAAGCTGCTGGCTACCTCGCCACCATCCCAGAAAAGTTCCTAGCAGGATTAGAACGGCTATTGCCGCAAGATTTTTACGACGAATGATTAGAACAGATGGTATCAGTAAGATTAAAAACCAGCTGCTAATCTGAAGCCCGGCTACTCTGGCCAGGCCTATGCCCCCCAAGATCGAAAGGCAGAAAATTATTATTAAGCTAGTACGCCTATACCTCCCCCGGGGCTTTCGCACCACACCTGCCTGCCAACCAGCCAAGCTGGTTGCACTGCTGGCGTTTTTGGCAAATCGCTGCGTTGTCGCCTCCGATGCTCGCTCACCGTATTTCATATACGACTCGCTCCGCTCCTCAGCACCGCCTTGCACTTTATCCAAATGCGAAACTCCCGGTATCATGATTTACCATCATGGCACAAAAGGCACCGATGATTAATTGCTTACGCAATAAAAAACCGCAAAAAAAGCGGAGCAATTTATTTGGAGAGCCCAGTGGGATGGTTGCTTCACAACACGCAGTCGCCGTGCTCGATATAAATTTCTGTGCCCGGCTCATTGGCACCCGAACTCACGACTATTGTCTGCTTCGCAGCCAAGTCGTGAGCCCAAATCCAAGAAAACACCCCAGACAAGCTGAGGCATTTTCATTGGAGGGCCATCTGTTACGCTATTGCAACCAGGCTACAGAGTCAACCTTTCCATATCGTTGCCTTATTTCCCTAATAAGACTTTTCGAATGTTGGCAGGTTCCGTATCTGGGCTACCATATTTATTAGGACCTTGTGTACCTGGGAAAAATAAATGAATAATAAAAGTGATTAATCCGACGAACGGTATCAAATTAAGTAAAACTAAGAAGCCTGATTGATTTAAGTCGTGCCATCTTCTTATACCTATGGATATACCCACAGGAATCACCAATACTACACCCACCATTCCCCATAAGATAGTGACTAAGTTAATAACAGTTTGGCCTCCGGTGTTTCTGAGTGAAAGTTGTAAAGCAATCGGTACTAAGAAATAGACTAAAATATAAACAATTGCCATAAAAAAACCCAGCCTATTGAGACGGCCGCTAAACATTCCTTTTTGTCTCGGAGGATTATCTGGCTGTTGCGCCGCTGGAGTTGCTGGTGGTGGCGGAGCTGAAAATGTTTGTTGGGGTTCGGTCTGGGGTTCCATAATTAATGATTATAAGGCAACTTTAATAAATTAATACTGTCAAAGTGCTTATGCTTGGAGGGCCACCGTGAAGGCTGTAGCAACCGCAATTCAGGGTAGCCGACAGCTACATATTACAGAGTTTATCTTTTAGCGGAAAGCGGCGAGGAAGCCAACTTGATTATAAAATTCTATAAATACGAATCCTTTGTTCGGGTTTTCGCTTACGCGGCTTCCGCAATACCAGACCCTATCCGCCCAGCTTTGGTAAAAACCCGAAGCTGATGAGTTCCTTATTAGGCCCTCAACGCCTTGCATGAAGCCATCGTACACCCCGTCTAACTCAGCTTTCGCATACTGTATGCCCTGTAATTCAGGAATGACGGGGTCTGCCCCCGAGACGTTCCTGATAAAGAGTCCACGGCAGATAGTTTTAATGTAAGTAGCCGTACGTCCGCTGTTCCTCTTGCCTATATTCAACATACTGAGTGTCTGGCCTGCCTTTTTCACCTGTAGTCCCCAGAACGTTTTGTCAAGCATGCTGGTTGCAAATTTGTAGTTCCGTAACTGGTTTGACTTACCTACTAAAAAGGCGTTGGGTTTCTCTCTATTAGCTTTTTGAAGCAGTTTAACGACCTCGTCCTCAGCATCAGGATTTAGTGCAGCCATTATTTGTATTTGTCTTAATGCCCACTCATCCTCACGTGATTTCTTATTATTACAACTATGGTGCACAGGAAGTTGTGGCCGATGCGGCGAGCCAGATTTGAATATACTATCCGGAATAATATGGTCTGACCTAAGGTCGCCAGCTAACTGCTCGTTGCAAAGGTAGCATTTTTGTATGCTCAGGTCTTGAAGCTTAGGGTGTCTGACCTCTACGTAGTCGCTGCTTGTCTTCATCTTCGTGTGCTTTCAGTGCTTCAATCAGTAGTTCGTATGAAGATCTTATATCTGGGTACTCAATTGCCCAAGCACTACCTAGATTATAGTGGGTACTCACCTTATGAAGTAGGCCGTGAATTTTCACTATCAGAGCATCGAGCTGTTTAATTCCTTTTTCGGATAGGAAGCTGAAGTTGCTGCTATGCCGGACTGATTTCTTACGTGTAAGATGTGCTATCCGTTCGTGCCTAAGCTCGATGAAGACCTCGGCGTCTTTTTCGGCCTCCGTTATCTCGCTTTCAGTAATGCACTCACTGAACTGATAAAGCGACCAGCTATGCTTTTTGTCGAAGAAACAGTAGATTCCTACTGCTACCTGTCGTGTAAAGGAATCTAGCAGAAGTTGGAAGAACGGATTGTAAGCATTTTGGGCGACCTCGATGTTATCAAACAGCGAATCTGAAACATCAGACACCGTTTTGAGCTTCGCAAGCTCGCGGTTTAAAAAATTCCATACCTCTTTTTTTGATGAATCCACATTCTTCTCCAGCAGAAAGTCAAGCTTTTACCTAAAGTTTTCGTATGATTTTTGGAGTAGTTCTCTAATGAAGTCCCGTTTTTCTTTGAGGTCGCTTTGCGTTAGCCGCAGCCGATAGTTGCCCCATCTTTTCATATAACCCATATCGTCTATGCCGTTTGCCTCAATTTGTTTTTGGATTTCATCTGAGAACGGCAGTTTAATCTCGACGTTTATGACGCCTTTGCGTGGTTTGAATACTGCAAAATTAAACGGCTGCCCGTCTTTGGCTAGACCAATGTAGAATTTGTTGTACTTCAGCTCAATGCCTTCTGCGAATTCACTAATCCAAGCCAGCATTTCGTCCGCCATTTTGACTGTGGCTTCTGTACCCCTGTTTACCCAGTAGTTTCTGTCGGTTACCTCCTTGATTTCTTCGTCTTCGTCTACTAGGCCCAATGATATTTCATCGAGAACAGTCGTAAAAATTAAGGACAGCTCCTCGGGCGAATATCTGTATGCCTCCATCTTGATAGCGATTAGCGGGATTGAGCCGTTGAATAAGCTGATGACGTTTAGAAAACGGCTTGTAATTTCTTCAGCGACAATAACAGCACAGTGGTCGTACTGGGGGTATCGCTTTCGCTCTACGTCCCAGTATTCGAGGGTTCTAATTATGTGGCTCTCATTGGTCTTGCCAAGCTGTATTTCGACCTCATAACGCCTATTTGTGTCCGGGTCTTGTAAAAGCAGGTCTAATCTGCCCGAACTCGGCTGGATTCTCTCTTTGTCCTTGAGTATTAAGTCGCCAAGACCTAATATGGCCGGGTCTTCTGCTATGCGGTCTTGTATCCACGCCTCGGATACGTCCTTATTGTCGAGAAGGCCCACCTTCTCGGGTTTGATGTATTTAGTCATCGCTCGCCTCTCTTAGAGACAAATTATAACATCTAACATCTGTTAATGTAGATGAAAATCTTTGGCGTTAGATAACCCTGACGCAATTTTTGTAGAGCAGCGGCCAGCTATTACGCTTTATTCTGAATTTTGTACCGTGATTATGACCAGACCTGGCATCGAAATCTATGAAAATAACGCCTTTTTCTAGGCAGTCGAGAAAGCCGTCGAAATTGAACTCGGATAATATCTCGACTTCATCGAACAAAAAGTATTCATCCTTACCTCGCCACTCGTTCTGTGCTTGAACATAAAAGCAGTTTTTGAGTTTTGTTCCGGCCTTGTACATCAAGTCATTGAAACCGTAATAGGGTTGCGGATTGAGTTCGCCCAAGCCGACATCTTTTTCAATTCGCTTTAGCCAGTCGGAGTGTTTTGCATCAACTTTTGTGGCGTCGAAGGTGACTTTGACTTTTTTGTCGTTTCTGTCCACCACTACCTTGAAACCTCTATCGGTGTATCTATTGCCGCTAAAAGTTAGGCTAAACCGTCGCTCGTCAATGGAGTGTTTCGTACCGGCTGATTTATGCGACCAACCATAGTGAGGAAGCAATAGTGCTGGCACGATTTTAGAGCCAGTTGGCGATGGCTCCATGTGGAATAAAGTTGTTAATGCCGACGAAGATTTACGGCGAGCTTTAAGCTCCCATTCGGCAGCATTTGGGATAGGCAGATTATTTTCATCAATGCCTAGCAAGTCCTCGAGTGTATTGCCAACAGCTCCGTCGTTACCTGGCCTAGCAGTCTTTATCCAGCCTTTGTCTTTTATCGCTTGCAGCTTTTTGATTAAGTCAGCTTTGCTAAATACTGGCTCTGTTACGGGGCTATCTAACATTAAATGGCTCTTTATTTGTTAAGCGGTAAACTCGCCTGTGATATATGGTTCTTTATTCTGTCTTCGGACATTTCGCAGTACTCCTCCGAGATGTCTATTCCGATGTAGTCTCTGTCTAAGTTGATGGCTGCAATAGCCGTTGTACCTGACCCGATAAATGGGTCGAGGATAATCTTTGCGTCTGTTGAGCCAATAATTCGCTCGATAAGTTTTACTGGGAAAGGTGCGGGGTGTCTGTTGTTAAGTTCTTGGCCTACTTCCCAAATATCACCTAGTGAACTCGCCTTAGGCACTAACTTAAATCTCGGCTTTGCTATCAGGTAAATTACTTCGTAGGTGGGCAAGAAATAGCCCCTGTTAAAGTTGATACCGCCTTTGCGTTTCCAAATTATTATCTGTCTGACTGGTAGCCCATTTACAATGTCGTGTCTATCCTGTAACAGGCCGCCTTGGACACGCCATTTGTGGTTATAAAAGATTGCTCCGTCATCAGGAATAAGCCGCAACATCTCCTTTAAGCAGGCTCTCTGCCATTCAACGTATTCTTCGTGCGGCATATCATCACCGTGGTCTGAGTAACCTTTCATTAATGCTGCCCTAGACCATTTACCGCCTCGTCCGTCTTTCAATCCGTTACCTGTTGAATTTTTAATGTTATAAGGAGGTGACGTAATTATTAGGTCAATTGAGCCATCAGGCATTTTATTCATCAATTCAATAGCATCACCGCAGACAATTTTATTTCTAAAATCCCCTAGCGGATCTACGCTAGGCGAAGAGCGTGTTTTAAGAGTGGTTTGTTCAATTACCTTACCCATTCTAGTAAATAGTATACAAGCAAAAGTCGTTAAAAACCTCTTAATATGGAAGTCTAATCTAGAATTTTGTCAAATCGGAAACCGAGACCGTTAATGCCTTCGCCAGTCGTTCGATATTTCTTATCGAAGGATTACGGACACCACGCTCGACTCCTGAAATATAACCTCTATCTAAACCAGAAAGCTCCTGTAACTGCTCTTGGGTTATGCCTTTTTCTTTGCGTATCCGTGCCAAGTTCTTACCAAGCTTCTGCTTAACGCTCGTCCTTGCCATAAAGGAAAGATGGCAGATGAGACTTTTATTGCACACGACTTATTAGTCGCATTTACTATTGACTACGTCTTTTTTATAGCTAAAAATTAATTACAAAAGGAGAACTCTATGGATGTAAAAAAGCCACGTAAAAAAGAGTGGGGCGAGATGTCATTTTGGGAAAAAATGCTAGGCTTAGTTCTTTTGACCGCAATTGTTATCGCAATAATTTGGTTTATCGGTGCAGTTATAAGCGGTGTCAAGGAGCAAAATCAAAAACAGACGGCAACCCCAAGCGAAAGCCAAACACCCAAGGCTGAAACCAAGCCCAAGGCCGAAGCCAAATATACGGCTAAGATAGTCGATTCCCGAGTCGTCAATCCAGCAACTTGGCAATTTGATGCTCAAGTAAAGAATACGGGTACAGCCGAAGGCAAGCCAAAATGCACTGTCAGAGCACACGACGAAAGCAACACATATAAAGGCTTTGATTTCTTTGAAAAAGAAACGCCTTTGCAGCCAGAAAAGATTTGGTATTGGAGCGGAAACCTTACGATTACAAAAGAAGGTGCAACCTTTGTAACTGAGACGAGCATTAACTGCACTAATTAACAGATAAAAAGGCGTTGGGAACCTCTTGACGTAGGTGTTGTATTTGTCACACTACTTATATACACCTAAACAGAGGCAACGATGAAGATAACAGATGAAGATAAGCCCCAGCAAATCAGGGGGTACGAGCTGCGAGTGGTCGGCGGCTACGCCTTCGACGAAGTTGCCAGCAGTTTGCAAAAGATGGTCAGACGGAATAAACCGTACGAGGCGGCGTACTGGGCTTACATTTTGCACGCTAGCGGCTATTACAAATACGTATGGCGACGGCTTACAGTCATAGCTTCCGAAGACATCGGCAACGGCAATCCGATGGCGGCTGTCGTGGTCAATGCACTGCGACAGAACTACGAGGCGACGATTGACTCCAAGAAACGCAATAGCGGAGACGCACTGCTGTTTATATTTCAGACCGTGCTGTATTTGTGTTGTTCGGAGAAACTGCGGGAGGCGGACACGTTGGTAAACCTGATTACGAAGGAATACCAACAAGGCAAGCGGCTGGAAGTACCAGAGATTGCCATTGACCCTCACACTGCTAAAGGCAAAGAGATACACGGACGCTGGGGCGAAGGCACGGACTACGAGAATGCCGAAAGAGCCAGAAAATGGCACGATGAATGGTCATACGTTACGCCCAAAGCCAAGCAACCGGACGAATTCCTGAAAAGGTTAAAGCGATTGGACGGATTAGAATGAACCAGCAACTCGGCCTTAGCCGCATTTACGTCAATGAGAAAGCGTATGAGATTTTCGACCTGCTGGACGTCAGCGAATTGACTCGAACGGATTACAAATATCGAATAGGCCTGTTTCTGACCTTTGTGACCGAAAACGGCTTCAGCCGCAACAGCTTTTTGGAATTTAAACGACTTTTAGCCAGTCGAGACGACATGGCCACGTCCACAAAGAACAAAAGTTTGGCGGCCGCCCGAATTTACCTAAAGGAGCTAAACCGGCTCGGTATACTGCCCGTAGACATTACGATGAACATCAAAGGTTTCCGTCAGAGCCAGCAGCACCGCAAAGACGGCTTCAGTGAGGAGGAGATAGCCCGAATAACCGAATGGCTGTCCCAGCTTGAGGAAACGCCGCAGAATTTACGCTTAAAAGTATTGATTGCTATGCTGATTTTTCAAGGTTTGCGGCAAATTGAAATCTGTCGTCTAAATGTCAACGATATCGACCTGACTAGGCGGATTGCCTACGTGAGGGGTAAAGGCCGAGACGACGTGGAAGCCATTTACCTTCACCCGACGGCCGTTAAAGCCCTCAAAACGTACATAAGAGCTTACCAATTAACGGACGGGGCGTTATTCAGAAGCCGGAGCAACAGCACGAGAAACCAGAGGTTGTCGTGCAGGGGGTTGCGTTCGGTAATCAAGCCCGTTTTGCTCGGTATCGGCTCGGAGAAAAGCTTGCACTGCTTCCGCCATTTTTTTGCCACCAAACTGATTAAGACGTATCAGGGTAATCTGTTGGACGTGGCTCAGCTTACACGCCATAGAAGCATTCAAACTTTGTCCGTATACTACGACGCCATCAAGCGGGAGGAGGATTTGCCTCGATATTACGAGGCCTTCAGCGACATTAAAGTTTAATGTATAAGCGACTATCCTAGCGGTATAATTAAGCTGTAATACGTTAAATTCGAGGGGGTTGATTTGAGCAGCACGGCTGTCGAAAATTTGGAAATAGCCAGAAATATACGTGCTCGGGGTTATCCGACGAGCATTCACACTAATCCGACGTTCAAGAAATGGTTTGACGCAGAATACAGCAAAGGTTCGAGCGTTTATTCCCTATACAGGCAAGCTTGCGAGAAATGGGGGAAAGAGAATGTACCTAGTCCCCCGACACTGTATAACTACGTTGAAAAGTTCTTGCCTTTCGATAAGCTACTCCCCTTTATCCCTAACTATAAAGAGCAAATCCGGAGCTTTGACGCTTATCAGGAGTTGATTGAGCTATGCAAAGTAATGAAGGAAAGGCTCAATACTCATTACGAGCACGAAAAGAAACTCGGCATTCTTATTGCCGAAATCACTAAATCCTTTGATATTTACGCTAAAACCCTAAATAAGCTCATAGAAGTAGAGATGAAGCTCGGAATTAGGGGTTTTGCAAAGCGTCCAACTTTTTATGGTGCTGAGTTAAATACTGACCCCCCACAACAGGCTACGGCAACACAGCAAGCTGACGAAGCTGACTTAGATGACGATTCGCCGGTTACTTTAGAGGAACTTATAGCTTATCGAGACGAGCTTAAAGCTTACGCAAAGGAAACTGGACAAGATTTAAGCCACATTATTGGCGAGTAATACCATCTCTCCTGCTCATACATACTATTACAGGCACTAAAAAATCTTGCCTGAAATCAACGAACAAGAGTATAATGTAGATAGCACATTAACAGATATAGCTTCTAGCAGAACAATATAATTGTTTGCTAATTAACTACATTCGACGATGACTGTCGAAACGTCGCAAAAACAGCTTACGCATTAAATGCACTAAGCTGGTGCGACTAGGTCGTCGTTTTTTGCGTGACTCTTAGACCCCAGCCAAGGTGCTGGGGTTTTTTAATTGCAAAGGCGAAGAATGTATATGGAAACATTCGACACTCGGGACTTTCAGTTAGCCGTTGCGTTGTACACGCAGGGTCATCAACTTATTCGAATTGACAACAGTAACCCTCGGCGTGCTGTATTCAAGTTTGAGTACGACTCGGACATCAAAACAGACGCCGAGTTATTTTTTGCCCACAAACTCCCCCAGGATACCCGAACGGTTTTGACGAATTTCAAGGCACTAAAAGACAGGTTGTACGCAGGTATCTAGCGATGTTGACGGAAGCCGATGTTTTGAAATTCAAGAAGCTATACAAAGCTAAGTTCGGCGAGGAACTTAATCGGGACGAGGCCTACCGGAAGCTGGCATTGCTGGTAAGGCAGATGGAACTCATCTACCAGCCCGTTACGAAAACTCAACTCGAAGAGCTGAGAGATAAAGATGAAGGAGGAAATGTAAATGGCAACGGAAAACTCCCATCTGGGAAGTAGCCCGCAAAACGGCGGGAGGAGCTACGAAAGCCCCCAATACCGCAACCGACCGGAAAAATCGAAAAAGCCCTCGACTTCACACCGTAAAGTCACACGCAAAAAGGAAATTTCGTTAAGTCCCGAACAATATAAAGAAGCGTCGTGGCTGTTCCGCCAGTATGAAAAGACGAAACCTGGCTGGCTGCGGCGGCGGACTGTTATCAATCAACGCAGACGAAAATTATTAAACGACATTTGGCGAGAAGCCGGTCTTGACGGCAAATGGTGCTGGCTTCTTTGTGGCAGCGACGACTGGAGCGGCGTTGCCCACAGCGTTTGGCATCAGATTAACGGTGGCACGCGATGAAAATAGATTTGAGGAACATACGTGCTGAGGTGTACCACGAATCTGCTAAAGGCGTGCTATACGTAAAGGTTTATTTTCCGTCAGCCGATATGTGGATCAATAGCTGGACGGTAAGAAAATCGGATAGAACTCCCGACGAACTTTGGGTGCAACCGCCAACTTTTAACATTGGTCGCCGTTGGCTTAAAGTTATCGAGTTTAAGAACGATAGCCAAGTTTTCGACTTAATACGTGACGAGATATTGCGGGCTGTTGACAGATGGAGCAGAGAAAAGGCCGTGCCGCTTGACGGAATTGAGCTTGAGGGTGATGAACGAGAGAAGGCCACCAGTGTATTCCCTGATTAAGAAGCCGCCATAGGTATCTATATAGATAAATCTAATAGAATAGCCATCAACATAGATTTATAGATAACTAAATAGATTTTGCTGTTTAAGGAATAAGGGAGTATTGCGGTGAGCACTAACAACGATAGACGTACGGGTAAGCAAAAAACAAAAGAGGAAAGGTTTGACGCCGGTGAATTACGGGAACACGAATTTTACAAAATTAAAGGCTTCATGACAGTTGTCGATGAAGCTGCCATTGAAGATTTAATAGCTCTTGTAAATTCGAGCGACAAAAAATTCCGACATGTAATGATGGCGGAACTCGCAGTGCAATTCCTGATGGACGAAAAATAATAAGTTGTATAATTCAAGGAGGGTATGAGGACTATGAGTCGCACTAAAAAGTCAGGGTTAAGGTATATTGCCTACGTTCGCAAATCCGACCCGCGTAAGGAACGTCAGTTACTTTCTCATAAGACGCAAGCTCGAAGGATAAAAGAACATTTCCCAGATTTGAATATCGTAAAGTGGCTAGAACCGGAAAGCCAGAGTGCTTTTGTGCCAGGACGCCCAATCTTTAACCGAATGTTACGAATGATTAAAAACGGCGAGGCAGACGGAATTGTCTGCTACAACACTAACCGCTTGAGCAGAAACGAAATCGATGCCGCAGAAATTACCTATATGTTACGTCAAAAGAAAATACTTGACCTTAAGTTCTGCAATTACACTTTTGAGAATACGCCTGAGGGGATAATGATGCTTCAGTTCCTCTTGAGCCAATCCCAATACGAAAGCTCCAAACAAGGGAAATTTGTAAGCGACGGAATGACGGAAAAAGCTATAGGAGGTGAACGCCCAGGGCAAGTCGCACTAGGCTATATGAAAGTGCCAGTTCTAGATGAAAAGGGACAACTTATTATCAAACAGAAAGACCAAAAAGTTCTTACTCAAACCGCTAAAGACCCAGAGCGATACGATTTAGTGAATAAAATTTGGAGAATGTTCTTGTCAGGAACATATACAGTTCCACAGATACAAAAACAAATAACCGCAGAAGGACTTACGACTCGATTTGTGTTTAAAAAAGATAAAAATACTGAAATAAAAATCAAGTCAGGCGGCGGCCCGATAACAAAAACTGGTGTCTATCGAATACTTACAAATCGGTATTATGCAGGTTGGATTTACCATAAAGGCGAGTATCACGAAGGCAATCATAAGAGAATAAAAATGATAAGCTTGGAGGACTTCGATTATGCTCAAACGTTGCTAGGCAAGAAAGGAAAGCCACGGATTGGGGTGAACGAGTACGCCTATACTTCAATCCTGCGGTGCGGCAAGTGCGGCTGCAGCATAGCTGGCAAGGTGGTGCATAAGTGGGTCAAAAGCGAGAAACGGATGAAGGCATTCGTGTACTACCACTGCACAAGGAGCAGCGGCAAGAGGCCGTGCGACCAGGTAAAGTACACCACCTTGGAGCAACTGGAAGCGGAGATTGACGCTGAACTGGCGAAATATACGATATTGCCGGAGTTCAGGGATTTAGCCCTGGAGATACTTCATCGCAACCATAAGATTGAAGTCAAAGAACGCAATCAGATTTTCAAGTTACAGGTAAAGAAGCGAAAACAAGTGCAAGAACAGCTAGACGAACTTGTCAGTATGAGAACACGCAAACTTCTGGACGATGATGAGTATGTTGACCAAAAGAATAAACTCAAGTTTGAATTGGCAAATGTTAGAGACGGATTACAAAATACCGAGCAAAGAGTTGATGACTGGCTGGAACTTACCGAGAAAGCTTTCGATTTTGCCACCTACGCACGCATACGCTTCCAGACAACAAAAGATTTAAAGGTAAGGCGAGACATACTTTTAACGTTGGGTCAGAACTTGCTGCTCAAAGACCATAAACTGACGCTTGAGAGAAGTGAATGGCTCGTTCCAATCGCCGAACAGTATCCGAAATTAGAAGCAAAGTATCTAAGGAATATCCGAACCATCAAAAAACCC
>Ga0187893_10008951_pt1 | contig 15597 bp, 14 predicted proteins | sample MA1701074metaG_FD_139574 | JGI IMG/M metagenome (GOLD analysis project Ga0187893, IMG submission 139574) | White microbial mat communities from a basaltic lava cave in the Kipuka Kanohina Cave System on the Island of Hawaii, USA - MA170107-4 metaG ... | reverse complement strand
GGATTGGGTTTTTGGATGGATCTCCACGAACCGCCGCAGGCGCCCCTCCGCGGCGTCAGCATCGCGCCCGAGCATCAGGTGCATGCCGTTGGCGAGGCGCAGCTGCCACGCGTGGCGCGGGCTGAGCACCACGCGCTCGATCGCGCTGCCGAGCGGGGCGGCGATCTCGGCGAAGCGCCGGTAGCGCCGCGCTACCTCGCCCGAAGTGCCGGCGGGGGCGACGAACGCGGGCAGCGCAGCGCTGCTCCTGGCGGAGAAGGTCTCCCCCAGGGTGTTCACGAGGCGGTCATCACCCCAGCGCGCCAGGGCAACGTGCTCCTCGATCGACACCTCGATGCCGCCGGGCCAGACGCGGCGCACCGCGACCCGGCGCACCCACGGCAGCCGCTCCACGCCCGCGCGCAGCGCGCCCAGGTCGGCGGCGAAGAAGTTGCCCGCGGCGCGCGGCAGCGCCGCTTCGATTTCTGCCCTGGACGTATGCTTGAGCTCACCCCTTATTTCTATCTGCCGTACCGGGAAGCGCTCTGGCAGCAGCAACCAGTACGCCACGCCGAGGCTCGCCGCGAGCGCCGCGATCCCGCAGAAGATGCCGGCAACGAGGGCGACCCTAGCCGACATGGGCGAGCTCCAGGACCTTCACGCACAGGTCCTCGTAAGACATGCCGACGGCGCGCGCCGCCATCGGCACCAGCGAGTGGTCTGTCATGCCGGGCGAGGTGTTGACTTCCAACAGGAACGGCCGTCCGCGCTTGTCGAGCATCAGGTCCACGCGCCCCCAGCCGCGGCAGCCAAGCGCCTGGAACGCCTTCAGGCAAAGCGCCTGCAGTTCCTTTTCCTTCTTCTGCGAAACGCCGCAGGGAATGAGATAGCGCGTGTCGTTCGCGATGTACTTCGCCTCGTAGTCGTAGAACTCGCGCGGCGTCTCGATGCGGATGATCGGCAGCACCTGCTCGCCGAGGATCGCCACGGTCAGTTCCGGGCCGTCGATGAATTTCTCGGCGATCACCACCGGGTCGTAATTGACGGCCAGCGCGTAGGCTTCTTCCAGATCACCCGTCTTTTTCACTTTCGTCATGCCGACCGACGAGCCCTCGCTCGCAGGCTTGACGAACAGGGGCGCGCCGAGCTGCTTCGCCACCTGCGCCAGGCTTGTTTTTTCATTCAGAACAACATGAGGGGCGGTCGGCAGGCCTTCCGCTGCCCACAGCCGCTTGGTGCGCACCTTGTCCATGGCGAGCGCGGAGGCGAGCACGCCGCTTCCGGTGTAGGGGATGCCGAGCCACTCCAGCACACCTTGCACGGTGCCGTCCTCGCCGAAGCGCCCGTGGAGCGCGATGAAAACGCGCGCGAAGCGCTCCTTGAGGAGGTCCTGGACATCCTTTTCCTTCGGATCGAAAGCGTGCGCGTCGACGCCTTTCTTGCGCAGCGCGGCGAGCACCATGCCGCCGCCCTTCAGCGAAACCTCGCGCTCGGCCGACTTGCCGCCCAGCAGCACGGCAACCTTGCCGAACTTCATGCTTCCTCCCCCACGATGCGCACTTCGGTCGCGAGGTAGACGCCCTTCATCTGGTACACCATGCGCTGCACGTGGCGGATGAGCCACTCGATGTCGCTCGGCTTCGCCGCGCCCTTCGGGTTGACGATGAAGTTGGCATGCTTCTCCGAGACGCGCGCGCCGCCGCGCTCGAAGCCCTTCAGGCCGCACGACTCGATCAGCCGCGCGGCGTGGTGCTTCGGCGGGTTGCGGAACACGCTGCCGGCGTTGGGCAGCGACAGCGGCTGGGTCGCGACGCGCCGGGCGAGCAGCTCCTTCATCACGGCGCGCGAGGTCGCGCCGTCGCCGGGCTTGAGGCGGAACCAGGCGGCGGCGAACCACTCCTCGCCCGGGTTCTTCGGCGCGCAGTGGCGGTAGCCGATGTCGAACTCGTCGCGCGTGCGCACCGCGATCTTCCCGCCGCGGTCGATGGTCGCCACGTGGTCGACCACGTCCCAGGTCTCGCCGCCGTAGCAGCCGGCGTTCATGGCGAGCGCGCCGCCCACGGTGCCGGGCACGCCGACGAGGAACTCGGCGCCCTCGAGCTCGTGCATCGCCGCGAAGCGCGCGACCTTCGGGCTGGCGACGCCAGCCTCGGCGTAGATCTTGCCGTCGCGCATCTCGGGTCGGTGCGAAGCGGCGTGCATCAGGACCACGGTGCCGCGCCAGCCGCCGTCGCGCACCAGCAGGTTGGAGCCCAGGCCGACGAAGAGCAGCGGCTCCTCGGCGGGCAGCTGGCGCAGGAACGCCACCAGGTCGTGCAGGTCGGCCGGCGCGTAGATGCGATCCGCGCGACCGCCGGTGCGCCAGCTCACGTGGCGGCCCATCGGCTCGTCGCGCCGCAGTTCGCCGCGCAGCTTCTGGAAGCGGAGCGTCTCGGCCATGTTCATGCGGCTCGAGCGATCTGCGCCGGCACGCCGCCGATCGAGCCTGCACCCATTGTGATCACCACGTCCCGGTCCCGGGCGGCGCGCCGGATCGCCTGCGGCATGTCCGCGATGTCCTCGACGAACACCGGCTCGACTTTGCCCGCGACGCGCAGCGCCCGCGCCAGCGACCTCGAATCGGCGGCGACGATCGGCGCCTCGCCCGCCGCGTACACCTCGGCGAGCAGCAGCACGTCGACGCCGGAGAGCACCCTGACGAAGTCCTCGAACAGGTCGCGCGTGCGCGTGTAGCGGTGCGGCTGGAAGGCGAGGACGATGCGCCGCCCGGGAAACGCGCCGCGCGCCGCCTCCAGCGTCGCCGCCATCTCCGCCGGATGGTGGCCGTAATCGTCGATCAGCGTGAACCTGCCGTCGATCTCGCCGTAATTCTGGAAACGCCTGCCGACGCCGCGGAACTCCCGCAAGGCTTGTTGAATGAATTGATCCTCTATTCCCAGTTCCGTGCCGACCGCGATGGCGGCGAGCGCGTTGAGCACGTTGTGGCGCCCGGGCAGGTTGAGCACCACGTCGAGCGGCTTCGCGTCCTTGCGCACGGCGCGGAAGCGCATGCGGCCGCCGTCGTGCGCGATCGCCTCAGCGCGCACCGCCGCGTCCGCGCTCGTGCCGTAGGTCAGCACCGGTTTCGTCACCTGCGGCAGGATTTCGCGCAGGTTGGGGTCGTCGGCGCACAGCACCGCCGAGCCGTAGAAGGGCAGGTTCTGCAGGAACTGGACGAACGCCGCCTTCAGGCGCGCGAAATCCTGCTGGTAGGTGTCCATGTGGTCGGCGTCGATGTTGGTGACCACCGCGATCACCGGCTGCAGGTGCAGGAACGAGGCGTCGGACTCGTCGGCCTCGACCACGATGAAGTCGCCCGCGCCGAGGCGCGCGTTGGAGCCGGCGGCGTTGAGACGCCCGCCGATCACGAAAGTGGGGTCGAGCCCGCCCTCGGCGAGCACGCTCGCGACCAGGCTGGTGGTGGTGGTCTTGCCGTGCGTGCCGGCGATCGCCACCCCCTGCTTGAGGCGCATCAGCTCGGCGAGCATCAGCGCGCGCGGCACCACCGGGATGCGGTGCTCGCGTGCCGCGACCACTTCGGGGTTGTCCGCCAGTACCGCGGAAGAGATCACCACGGCGTCGGCGCCGTTGACGTGCTGGGGCTTGTGACTCAGGGAGATTTTTGCGCCAAGGGAACTGAGCCTCTTGGTTGCCGAATTCTCGGCCAGATCGGAGCCGCTCACCTGGTAGCCGAGGTTCGCGAGCACCTCGGCGATGCCCGACATCCCGGCGCCGCCGATGCCCACGAAATGGATGTGGCGCACCTTGTGCTTCATCGCGCGAGCCCCATGCAGCGCTCAGCCACCGTGCGCGCCGCGCCCGGCTTGCCGAGCGCGCGGGCCTTCTTCGCCATGTCGAGGAGCTTTGCCCTATCCATCGAGCGAATGAGCTCGGCCAGCTTCTCCGGCGACAGGTCCCGCTGCTGGATCAGGATCGCCGCGCCGTTGTCGGCGAGGAATTTCGCGTTCGCGGTCTGGTGGTCGTCGACCGCGTGCGGGAACGGCACCAGGATGCTCGCCATGCCGCCCGCGGACAGCTCGGCGACGGTGACCGCGCCGGCGCGGCAGATCACCAGGTCGGCCTCGGCGTAGCGGCGCGCCATGTCGTCGATGAACGCGACCAGCTCGCCCTCGACACGCGCCGCGGCGTAGTTGGCTTTCAGGGTCTCGATATGCTTCTCGCCCGCCTGGTGCACAACGCGGGGTTTTTCTCGAAGAAGAGAGATCGCTTTGGGCAGCGCCTCGTTCAGCGCCCGGGCACCAAGGCTTCCCCCGACGACGAGCAAACGCAGTCTTCCTTCTCTTCCTTGAAATCGTTTTTCCGGAGGCGGGATCGCCGCGATCTCGGCGCGCACCGGGTTGCCGGTCCACTCCGCGCCCTTGAGGACGCCGGGAAAGCCGGCCATCACCTTGTCGCTGATTTGAGCGAGGACGCGGTTGGCCATGCCGGGGATCGCGTTTTGCTCGTGCAGGGCGAGCGGCCGGTTCAGGAGCGAGGCCATCATGCCGCCGGGAAACGCGACGTAGCCGCCCAGCCCGAGCACCACGTCGGGCTTCAGGCTGCGCAGGTGGCGCGCGCTTTCCCAGAACGAGTAGAGCAGGTTCGCGGGCAGCAGCAGCTTCTGCACGACGCCCTTGCCGCGCGCGGCTTTGGCGCGGATCCAGGCGGTGCGGTAGCCGTGCCGCGGCACGAGGCGCTCCTCCATGCCGCCGCGCGCGCCCATCCACACCACGTCCCAGCCCGCGGCGCGCATCTGCTCGGCGACCGCGAGCCCCGGGAAGATGTGCCCGCCGGTGCCGCCCGCCATGATGACGATGGTCTTCACGCGTTCAGCCCCCTCGAGAGCTGGCGGTTCTCCCAGTCGATGCGCAGCAGGATCGCGAGCGCCACGAAGTTCATCAGCAACCCCGAGCCGCCGTAGCTCATGAGCGGCAGCGTGAGGCCCTTGGTGGGCAGCAGGCCCATGTTCACGCCCATGTTGATGAGCGCCTGGCAGCCGATCCAGATGCCGATGCCCTGCGCCGCGAGCGCGGCGAAGTGGCGCTCGTGCACGCACGCCTGCCGGCCGATGGCGAAGGCGCGCGCCACGAGCCACGCGAAGAGGGCAATCACCAGGCCGACGCCGGCGAGGCCGAGCTCCTCGGCGATCACCGCGAGGAGGAAGTCGGTGTGCGCCTCGGGCAGGTAGTGCAGCTTCTCCACGCTCGCCCCCAGGCCGACGCCGAGCCATTCGCCGCGGCCGAACGCGATCAGCGCGTGCGACAGCTGGTAGCCCTTGCCGTAGGGGTCGGACCACGGGTCCATGAAGCCGAAGATGCGCTGCAGCCGGTACGGCGAGGTGAATATCAGCAGCGCGAAGCCCGCGGCGAGCATGCCGAGCAGCGCCGCGAAGTGCCGGCCGTTCATGCCGCCGAGGAACAGGATCGAGAACGCGATCAGCGCGATCACCACCAGCGCGCCGAAGTCGGGCTCGCGCAGGAGCAGCCACGACACCAGCAGCATCACCGCGAGCATCGGCAGCAGGCCGCGCCGGAAGCTCTTCAGCACCGCGTGCTTGCGCGCGGTGTAGTCGGCGGCGTAGAGCACCACCGCGAGCTTCATCGCTTCCGACGGCTGGAAGCCGAAGCCCGGCAGGTCGAGCCAGCGGCGCGCGCCGTTCACCTCGCGCCCGAGCCCCGGCACCAGGACCAGCGCGAGCAGCGCGAGCGCGGCCACGAACAGCCACGGCGCCGCCCGCTGCCACAGCCGCGCCGGGACCAGGAACACGGTGATCGCCGCGGCGAGCGCGACCCCGAGGTAGGTGGCGTGGCGCGCGAGGAACCAGGCGGCGTTGTTGCCGGCATGGCGGCTCGCCTCGGCCGTCGCGATCGACGCCGAGTACACCATCACCAGGCCGAGCGCGGCGAGCAGCAGCCCGGCCCACGCGAGCGAGCGGTCGTACTCGGCGCTCGGCGCGTTGCGCGCGAAGACGTAGGTCTGGCTCACGGCGCGAGGCTCCTGACGGCGGCGGCGAACACCTCGCCACGGTGACGGTAGTCGCGGAACATGTCGAAGCTCGCGCAGGCGGGCGAGAGCAGGACCGCCTCTCCCGGCTTTGCGATCTCGGCGGCCCTTTGCACCGCGTCCTCGAGAGAACGGCAATGCTCTCCCGCAACGACTTGCGCGATCAGCGGCGCGTCGCGGCCGATGAGCAGCACGCGGGAGGCGAACTGCCGGACCGCGTCCTTCAACGGCGAGAAATCCTGCCCCTTGCCCTCTCCGCCGAGAATCAGCACGCTCTTGCGGCCGAGCCCGCGCAGCGCGGCGACGGTCGCGCCGACGTTCGTGCCCTTCGAATCGTCGTACCACTCCACGCCGCGGCGCGTCGCAACCAGCTGCAGCCTGTGCGGCAGGCCCTTGAAGGTCTTCAGCCCGGACCCGGAAACCCCTAGCGCAGAAACCAGCGCGCAGGCCGCAAGCGCGTTGGCGACGTTGTGCGAGCCGCGGATTTGCAGCTCATCGACTGAAGCGATGACGCTGCCGCCATGGACCAGGTTGCCGGCCGCGACGCCGAAATCCTCCGACTCCCGAGGCGCACCGAGGCCAAAGGTAACGACCTTTCGTCCGGCCAGCGCCATGCCCATCGAGCGCGGGTCGTCGCGGTTCAGCACCTGCACGCCCGAGCCCTGGAACACGCGCGCCTTCGCGGCCGCGTAGTCCTCGAGGCCGGCGTAGCGGTCGAAGTGGTCCCCGGTGAGGTTGAGCATCGCGGCGGCGCGCGGCGCGAGCGACCAGGTGGTCTCGAGCTGGTAGCTCGAGAGCTCGAGCACCCAGGCGCGCGGGGCTTTTCCGGCATCGAGTCTGCTCTCAAATGCCTGCAGGACCGGGGGTCCGATATTGCCCGCGACCTCGCAATCGACGCCGGCCGCGCGCAGCAGATGGCCGGCGAGCGCGGTGACGGTGCTCTTGCCGTTCGTGCCGGTAACGGCGAGCACCGGCTCGCGCACGTACCAGGCGAAGAGCTCGATGTCGCCGAGCACGGGAATGTTCTGCGCCACGGCCTGGCGCACCACCGGTTCCTCGAGGGAGAGGCCCGGGCTGATACACAGCACGTCCACGTCATCGAGCAAAGCCGGGGAGAACGGCCCGGTGCGCAGCTCGCCCGCGAAGTCCGGCTTCAGTTCCCTTGCTCGCGGCGGATCGCGCCTGCTGTCGGCGATGCGCGCCTTGCCGCCCTCGCGCTCGACCCAGCGGGCGAGCGCGAGGCCGGTGTCGCCGAGGCCGAGGATCAGCACGCGCCTGCCCACCAGCGGCGTCGGCGCCGGGCGGGGAAGCTTCTGGAAGGCGGGTTCGCGCATCATCTGAGCTTGAGCGTCGACAGGCCGAACAGCACCAGCATCATGGTGATGATCCAGAAGCGCACCACGACCTGGCTCTCCTTCCAGCCTTCGAGCTCGTAGTGGTGGTGCAGCGGCGCCATGCGGAAGATGCGCTTGCCGCCGGTCCACTTGAAGTAGATCACCTGGATCATCACCGACAGCGTCTCGGCGACGAACACGCCGCCCATGATGAACAGCACGATCTCCTGGCGCACGATGACCGCGATGGTGCCCAGCGCCGCGCCGAGCGAGAGCGCGCCGACGTCGCCCATGAACACTTCCGCCGGGTAGGCGTTGAACCAGAGGAACCCGAGCCCCGCGCCGGCCAGCGCGCCGCAGATCACCGCGAGCTCGCCGGCGCCCGGGATGTACGGCAGCCCGAGGTACTTCGAGAACACGGCGTGGCCCGCGACGTAGGCGAAGATGCCGAGCGCGCTGCCCACCATCACCGTCGGCATGATCGCGAGCCCGTCGAGGCCGTCGGTCAGGTTGACCGCGTTCGACGTGCCGACGATGACGAAGAAGGTGAGCAGGATGAAGCCGATGGTGCCGAGCGGATAGGCGATGTGCTTGAAGAACGGCACGATCAGCTGGTTCAGCGCCGGCATCGATTGCGCCAGCGAGCCGAGATAGATCGCCGCCGACAGGCCGATCACCGCCTGCCAGAAGAACTTCCAGCGCGCCGGCAGGCCGCGCGGGTTGCGATGCACCACCTTGCGGTAGTCGTCGATCCAGCCGATGGTGCCGAAGGCGAGCGTCACCAGCAGCACCACCCACACCAGGCGGTTGGAGAGGTCGCCCCACAGCAGCGTGGTCAGGCACAGCGACACCAGGATCAGCGCGCCGCCCATGGTCGGCGTGCCGGCCTTGGTGAGGTGCGAGCGCGGCCCCTCCTCGCGCACCGCCTGGCCGATCTTGTACGCGGTGAGCTTGCGGATCACGTAGGGGCCGAGAATGAGAGACACGGCGAGCGCGGTCAGGCAGGCGAGCACCGCGCGCAGCGTGATGTAGTTGAACACGTTGAAGAGCCGGACGTCTTTCGCCAGCCATTGCGCCAGCTCCAGCAGCATCAGTGTCCTTCCTTCGTAAGAGCGGCAACGACGCGCTCCATCTTCATGAAGCGCGAGCCCTTCACCAGTATGGTTTTGCCTTTCAAGCTCAACACCAGATCATCGATGGTTTCGAAATGCCGCGCGCCTTCGCCGAAGGCCTCGGCCGCGTGGCGCGCGGCTTCGCCGAGCGCGAGCAGCTGCGACACGCCCTTGGCGCGCGCGTACTCGCCGACCTCGCGGTGGAGCTCGGCGCCGCGGCTGCCGACCTCGCCCATGTCGCCGAGCACCAGGGCCGTGGGCGCGGGGCACGAGGCGAGCACGTCGATCGCGGCGCGCACCGAGTCCGGGTTCGCGTTGTAGCTGTCGTCGATCACGGTCGCGCCGCCCGCCGCGCGCTTGACCTGCAGCCGGCCGGCGTAGGGCCGGAACTCGCTCAGGCCTTCACCAATGGCCTTCACGGGGATATCGACTGCAAATGCGCACGCAGCAGCGGCAAGCGCGTTGCGCACGTTGTGCGCGCCCGGGACCGCGAGCACCGCGTCGGCCTCGCCCGCCGGCGTGCGCAGGCGGATCTCGCTCGACAGGCGCTCGAGCCGGTAGCGCCCGGTGACCGCGCCGCGCTCCAGCCCGAAGTCGAGCGTGCGGCGGCCGCCGGCGCGGCCGCGGAACAACGCGGCGTGCGGGTCGTCGGCGTTGATCACCGCCACGCCGTCCGCGGGCAGCGCGTCGTACACCGAGGCGTTCTCCGCCGCCACCTCCTCGACCGAATGCATGAACTCGAGGTGCTCGCGCTGCGCGTTGTTGACCAGCGCCACCGTCGGGCGCGCGATGCCGGCGAGAACCGCGATCTCGCCGCGGTGGTTCATGCCGAGCTCGATCGCGCACCAGCGGTGCGCGTGGCGCAGGCCGAGCAGCGTGAGCGGCAGGCCGATGTCGTTGTTCAGGTTGCCGCGCGTGGCCAGCACCGCCGTTTCACCCGCATGCTTCCTGAGAATCGCCGCGAGCATTTCCTTGACCGTGGTCTTGCCGTTCGAGCCGGTCACCGCGACCAGGGCCGGCGCGAAGCGCGCGCGCCAGTAGCGCGCCAGGTCGCCGAGCGAGCGCTTGGTGTCGTCGACCACGAGCGTCGGCACCGGGTATTCGCCCTTGTACCTCCCGTCGACCATCGCCGCCGCCGCCTTCGCGCTCGCCGCGGCCTTGAGGAAGTCGTGCCCGTCGAAGCGCTCGCCGCGCAACGCGACGAACAGGTCGCCCTCGCGCAGCGCGCGGCTGTCGGTCGACACGCCGGTGAAGCGCGCGTCGCCGCCGCTCGAGCGCGCGCCGAGCGCGGCGGCGGCCTCGGCGAGCTGCATCATCCCGCCCTCCGCGCCAGCGCCGCGCGCGCGTGCTCTTCGTCGGAAAAATGCGTGCGCTTCCCCGCAATCTCCTGGTAGGTCTCGTGGCCCTTGCCGGCAATCAGGACCACGTCGCGCTTTTCCGAGGTCGAAATCATCTGCTCGATCGCGCGCGCGCGATCCGCCTCGACTTCGCCGGCGGGTGCCCCGCGGCGGATGGCCTCGATGATCGAAGCCGGGTTCTCACTGCGAGGGTTGTCGGAGGTAATCAGCACCCGGTCGGCGAGCCGCGCGGCGATCGCGCCCATCAGCGGCCGCTTCGCGGGGTCGCGGTCGCCGCCGGCGCCGAACACGACCGCGAGCCGCCCGCCGCGCGCGGCGGCGACGGGACGAAGCGCCTCGAGCACCTTCTCCAGCGCGTCCGGCGTATGGGCGTAGTCGATCACCACCAGCGGCTCCTCGCCGACCGCCTGCATCCGCCCGGCCACGGGCGGCAGCTCCGCAAGCAGCCTGGCGCCTTGCTCCAACGCAATCCCATTTGCCACCAGGCAGCCGAGCACGCCAAGGGCATTCGACACATTGAAGCGCCCGAGCGCCGGGATGTGCATCTGCTCGGTCGGCGTGATTTCCTGGTCGACCCGCGCCGCGCGCGGCGCGAGGCTGTAGCCGATGGTGCGCACCCGGCCGGCGAGGCGCCGGGCGAGCTCGACGCCGAGCGCGTCGTCGAGGTTGAGCACCGCGGTCTGCAGCCCGGGCGCGTCGAACAGGCGCGCCTTCGCCTCGGCATAGGCCGCCATCGAGCCGTGATAGTCGAGGTGGTCGTGCGACAGGTTGGTGAACAGCGCGCAGGCGAAGCGCACGCCGTTCACCCGCCCTTGTACCAGCCCGTGCGATGAAACTTCCATCGCTACGGCCTTTGCCCCGGCGTCGCGCATTTCCCGCAGGGTTCGATGCAGCTCCAACGCGTCCGGAGTGGTATTCGGCTCAGGCGCGAGCGCACCGGGAAAGCCGCTGCCCAGAGTGCCGATCACCCCGGTCCTGGTGCCGCTCTTCGCGAGCAGCGCGGCGAGCCACTGGCTGCACGAAGTCTTGCCGTTGGTGCCGGTCACGCCGCAGACCCAGAGCGATTCGGACGGCCGGCCGTAGAGCTGGTGCGCCAAAGCGCCCGCCTGATGCTTGAGGCCCCGGACCGGGAGGTTGGGCAGCCGCCATTCCCGGGGCCAGGCGAAACCGCGCTCTTCCCAGAGCACGGCGGCCGCGCCGCGCGCAATCGCGTCGCCGATGTGCGTGCGGCCGTCGGCCTTCTCGCCGGGGTAGGCGAGGAACGCCACCCCGGGCGCGCAGCGACGGCTGTCGGAAGTCAGCCGCTCGATCATCGCGCCCTGGTCGGCGAGGCTCCGGAGCGGCTCCACGTCACGTGCTCTCCTTCGCTTCCTCGCCTTCGTTGAGCGGCTCGAGCGGCGCGTCGTGCGGCACGCCGAGCATGCGCAGCGCGCCCTGCATGACCTGCGCGAACACCGGCGCGGCGACCGCGCCGCCGTAGTGCTGCCCGGCCGAGGGCTCGTCGAGCATCACCGCGACCACCAGGCGCGGCGCGCTCGCCGGGGCGAAACCGACGAAGGAGGCGAGGTATTTGTCGGGGGCGTAACCGCCGTTCTCCTGCTTGTGCGCGGTGCCGGTCTTGCCCGCGACCCGCCATCCCATGATGCGGGCGCGCGGCCCGGTGCCGCCGGGCTGCACCGCCAGCTCGAGCATGGCGCGCACGGCGCGCGCCGCCTCGGCCGACAGGACCTTTTCCCCGCTCACCGCCGCGCCTGTTTTGACCAGCGTCAGCGGCACCAATTCCCCGTCGCGCGCGAACACGGTGTAGGCGCGCGCGAGCTGGGCCAGGCTGACCGAGATGCCGTACCCGTAGCCTATGGTCGCCTGCTCGACCGGCCGCCAGCTGCGGGGGTCGCGCAGCCGGCCCGCCGCGGCGCCCGGGAACCCGAGCTCGGGCGCGGCCCCGAAACCGACGCGCCGGTAGAGATCCCCCATCGCTTCGCGCTGCAGGGCGAGCGCCAGCTTCGCCGCGCCGACGTTGGAGGATTTCTGCATCACCTGCGCCACGGTCAGCGCTGCGGCCGGCTGGGCGTCGCGGATAGTGTACCGGGCGAGCGTAAACCTGCCCGGCGCGGTGTGCACCACGGTCGACGGCCCCACCTTCCCGGTCTCCAGCGCGAGCGCGATGGTGAAGGGCTTGAGCGTCGAGCCGGGCTCGAACAGGTCCGTGATCACGCGGTTGCGCACCTGCGCGCCGCTGACGCGCGCGCGGTTGTTGGGGTTGTACGACGGCAGGTTGGCGAGCGCGAGGACTTCGCCGCTGCGCACGTCGAGCACGATCACGCCGCCCCCCTTCGCCCGGTGGCGCTCGACCGCGCCCTTGAGCGCGCCGAAGGCGAGGCTCTGGATCTTGCTGTCGATGGAGAGCGCGAGGTCGGCGCCGTCCTGCCCGGCGCGGATCGAGCCGACGTCCTCGACGATGCGGCCGAGCCGGTCGCGCAGCACGCGCCGGCTGCCCGGGCGGCCGCCGAGGGTCGCCTGGTGGGCGAGCTCGATGCCTTCCTGGCCGGAGTCGTCGACCCCGGTAAAGCCGATTACGTGAGCGGTCACTTCGCCACCCGGGTAGTAGCGGCGGTACTCGGGATGGTCGTGCACACCCTTCAGGCCGAGCGCCTGCACTGCGGCGGCGACTTCGGGCGGGACTTGGCGCTTGAGGTACACGAAGTCTCTGGAGGTGTCGGACAGTCGTTTCTGCAATTCGGGCTGGGGGATGGACAGCAAGGCCGCGAGCTTGCGCCGGTCTGCGCTGCCGGCCTCGATGTCGGCGGGAATCGCCCACACCGACTTCACCGGCGTCGACACCGCGAGCGCCTCGCCGTTGCGGTCGAGGATGCGGCCGCGGGTGGCGGGAATCTCGAGCACGCGCGAGTAGCGCGCGTCGCCCTTCTCCTGCAGGAAATCGGTCTTCACCGCCTGCAGGTAGAGCGAGCGGCCGGCGAGCACCGCGAAGCCCGCGCCGAGCGCGATCAGGATGAAGCGCGCGCGCCACACCGGCAGGCGCACCAGCCCCTGCGCCGCGCCGCTCACCGCCGGGCGTCTCGCCCGACGATCTGCACGCGGCGCGGATCTGCCGCGCGCAGGCCGAGCGAGCGCGTGGCGAGCCGCTCGACCCGCGAATGCAGGCCCCAGGTGCTCGCCTCGAGCTGCAGGCGACCGTACTCCGCCTCGAGCTCGCGCGCGAGCGCCTGCTCGCGCTCGAGCTGCGAGAACAGCCCCCGGCCCTTGTGCTGCGAAGTGACGAGCCCGAGCGCGCAGGCGACGAGAACCGCGAGGAGGAGGAGGTTCAGTTTCGCCACCGCGCGCCGGGCTCGATCCGTGTGTTCTGCAGGTTGAAAGGGACCGCGGTGCGCTCGGCGACGCGAAGCGTGGCGCTTCGCGCCCGCGGATTTCTTCTTGTCTCTGCCGGGGACGCACGCTGCGCACGTCCCACGAGTCTAAGAACGGGTTGTGGCATTTCGCTGGCACGCAGCGGCAGTTTCCGGGGCACATCCGGGCGCGCCGCCTGCTGCATGAACCGCTTCACGACCCGGTCCTCCAGCGAATGGAAGCTGATCACCGCGAGGCGCCCCCGCGGCGCGAGGCGCGCCACGGCCCGCGGCAGCATCAGCGACACTTCCTCAAGCTCCCGATTGAGGTGAATCCGTAGAGCCTGAAAGGTGCGCGTCGCCGGGTCCTGGCCCGGTTCGCGTGTGCGGACCGCCTGAGCCACGAGATCGGCCAGTTGCCGGGTGCGGACGATTGGCGCGCCGCGGCGAGCAGCAACAATCGCCGCTGCAATCTGTTTAGCAAACCGTTCTTCGCCATAGTCCCGGATCACCTCCCTGATTTCTTGTTCTTCTGCGGCGGCGAGCCATTCAGCGGCGCTCATGCCCGCCTCCGGATCCATGCGCATGTCGAGCGGCCCGTCGTGGCGAAACGAGAAGCCGCGCGCCGCGTCGTCGAGCTGCGGCGACGACACTCCCAGGTCGAACAGCATGCCGTCGAGCTCCGGCGGCAGCATCGACAGGTCGGAGAACCTCGTCTTGAAGAAGCTGAAGCGCGCGTCGGAAATCTCGCCCGCGGCGCCGGCAGCCTGCGGATCGCGGTCGAGCGCGATCAGGCGTCCCTGCGGGCCCAGGCGCTCGAGGATCAGCCGGCTGTGGCCGCCGCGGCCGAAGGTGCCGTCCACGTAGGTGCCGTCCGGGCGCAGCGCCAGCGCTTCGATCGATTCGGGCGCGAGGACCGGGGTGTGCATGGTCCGCCCTCACAGCGAAAAGTCCTCGATTCCCGCGGGCGGCTTCGCCGCGCCGGCGAGCGCCTGGGCGAGCTTCGCCGACCACACGCCCGAGTCCCACAGCTCGAAGTAGTGCCCCTGGCCGACCATCATCGCGTCGCGCTCGAGCTTGGCGTGCTGGCGCAGGGCGGAGTTGAGCAGGACGCGGCCCGAGCCGTCGGGCGTGACGTGCTCCTCGAAGCCGAGCAGCAGGCGCTTCCACCAGCTCGCCGTCGGGTCGAAGCTCGGAAACGTCTCGACGCGCGCGCGCACCGGCTCCCAGGCGGATTCGGGGTAGATCAGCACGCAACCCTCCGGGTGCGCGGTGAGCACGATCGATTTCGCGCCGTCGAGCAGTGCACCGCGGTGGCGCGTGGGCACAGCGACGCGTCCCTTCGCGTCGAGCGTGATGACCGCGGCTCCGTGAAATGCTGTCCCCATATGGCTTTTTGTGCCACTTTTTCCTACCTTTTGCCACTGTAAGGCCAAACCAGGTCAGGGTCAAGCGGGTTTTTCCCAGATTCAACAAGGACTTACGTAGACTTTCGGTGACATGAATTTAGGATATCAAGTATCCATATTAATCAATATGTTATGGATACGAGTGAAAGTGTTATCTGAAGGTCCGGCCGGAACCTGGGATGCCATAATTTCGGCCGCCCATGATCAACAAATTCGTGGCGACGCCCGAAGCCGCGCTCGCCGACGTTCCCGACGGCGCCACGGTGATGATCCACGGCTTCGGCAACGCGGGGATGCCGGCGGCCCTGATCGACGCGCTGATCGCGCAGGGCGCGCGCGACCTCACCATCGTCAACAACAACGCGGGCAACGCGGACAGCGGGCTCGCCGCGCTGATCGGCGCGAAGCGCGTGCGCAAGATCCTGTGCTCGTTCCCGCGCCAGGCGGATTCCTGGCATTTCGATCGCCTCTACCGCGCGGGCGAGATCGAGCTCGAGCTGGTGCCGCAGGGTACGCTCGCCGAGCGCATCCGCGCCGCGGGTGCGGGCATCGGCGCCTTCTTCACGCCGACCGCCTACGGCACGCGCCTCGCCGAGGGCAAGGAGACGCGGCGCATCGGCGATCGCGACTACGTGCTCGAGTACCCGATCCACGCCGACTACGCGCTGATCAAGGCCGACCGCGCCGACCGCTGGGGCAACCTCGCCTACCGCAAGAGCGCGCGCAATTTCGGGCCGATCATGGCCGCCGCCGCCAGATGCACCGTGGTGCAGGTGCGCGAGACGGTGGAGCTGGGCGAGCTCGATCCCGAGCACGTCGTCACCCCGGGAATTTTTGTGAAGAGGGTAGTCAAGCACTGATGAAAAAGCTCGACCGCAAGCAGATGGCCGCGCGCGTGGCGCGCGACATCCCGGAAGGCGCGTACGTCAACCTGGGCATCGGCCTGCCTACGCTGGTCGCCGACTACCTGCCCAGGGGGCGCGAGATCATCCTGCACAGCGAGAACGGCATCCTCGGCG
>Ga0187893_10008950_pt1 | contig 15597 bp, 16 predicted proteins | sample MA1701074metaG_FD_139574 | JGI IMG/M metagenome (GOLD analysis project Ga0187893, IMG submission 139574) | White microbial mat communities from a basaltic lava cave in the Kipuka Kanohina Cave System on the Island of Hawaii, USA - MA170107-4 metaG ... | reverse complement strand
GCTGAACCGCGCGCTGCCCAACCGCGGGAACCTCTACAGCGGGCCGAGCCTGAAGAGTCTCTCCCGGGAGGCGACCACGTGGACTGGGGAATGGGGCGCGTGCGTGAACGACCTGCTCGGAGCGCTCAAGAAGGATAGGACATCCAAAAGGGGGGTCATTTCTGGGCGGCAGAGGGGCGCGCGGGCGGCATTGCGCGGTCGGGTCGCCCTTGCGACGCGCCCGCGAGGCGACGGACCATGACGAGGGTTATCCCAAGTTGCGCGCTGTGGATGGCCGGCCAAACGCGATCTCCCTCCCATACCCCACAAGTTTAACATGGTCCCGGACGGGGCACCGATCCGGCGTTCGCGCTCGGCCTAAGACCCGACCGACGTCATTCAATCGGCCCTCATCGGCGGCTGGGCCGCTCAGCCGATCGTGATGGAGAATCACCGAGGCGGACCTCTCCGACGCTGTTCATGTCTTTCACCGCCCTATATTGACCCACCCGTTTTCGGGCGAAGCTAACCCACCGTTTTCGGGTCAAATTGACCCACCCCTGTTGGGTTGGCAGCCCGCATCCTCCGCGAGGTCCAAGGACTATCCTCTCCGCGATTTGTTTTGCGGAGAAATCGGTCATGGGTGCAAGGAGGAAAAGAATGCTGGAAATCCGGTAGATCATCCGACGCCTTCAGTGCGGCCAAGGCATCCGAGCCATCGCCGACGCGATGGACATCAGCCGCAACACGGTTCGGGCCTACCGACAGTGGGCTCGCGAGCAGGGATGGCTCGGCGCAAGCGCAAGCGAACGCGCCAGCGCAAGCAGCGGCGGCGGTGCCGGCGCCGGCGCCGGCGCTGCCCGCGCGGCCCCTTCCGACTTGCAGATCTGCCGGCTGCCGCATCCGGGATAGATCGAAGAGCGCTTGGCGGCGACGCGGTCTTCGCCTCGTCCGCAGCCGCAATATCCCTCCAAGGCGGAGCCGTATCGCGAGTTCGTCCTGCAGAAGCGCCGCGAAGGCGTCGAGATGCGCGCGCTGCTGGGACTGCTGCGTGAGCGGGGTTCACCGGCAGCTGCTCGTCGCTGTGGCAGGTAGGAACTCCAAACGGAAAGCGGTCGGTCGGCGCCGGCTACGCCCTAGCCAAACCCGTCGCGCCTCAACGGCACAGGCCATCGCGCCCCCCCTCGAACTTTTTTCGAAATTCCGGCCAAAAAACGGTCACGTTTTCGCGGCTCGTGGAATGAATAAGTATGACGAGCCGCCGGGCGCTTACCTTTCTGTTCCTCGCCGGATCGGCCGCCGCGCCCGCCGCCCCCCCGCAGGACCCTCCTCATCGCCTGCGGGTCTACCTGGACCAACTCTCCCCGCCCGCCGTCGCGCGCGACGCGCTAGACGCCGCCGCGGCCTCGGGCCTCCCGTTCGAGGCGGTCGTCGTCGTCCGCGATTTCGCGGCCCTCGACCGCGACCTCCTCGCCTGGCGGCCGGCCGACCTCTCCTCCCTGAGGCTGGCCGACCGCCCCGACCTGGACGCGCTCGCGCGCGCGGCCGCCCCCGGCGCCGGAACCGCCCCGCGGCTCCCCTGCTTCGTCCTCGACGCGCGCCACCGCGCGTGCGGAGTGCCGCGCGACTTTCAGGAGATGATCCGATGCTCCAAGCGCTGACCCTCGCCGCCGCCCTCGCCGGCCCCCCGCCCGACCGCTTTTTCGACCGCCATGACATCGAGTTCTGGGGCCCACGGCCTCCGAAAAGGATCGGGTCCCCGCCCGCCGAGGAAGCCTCCGATCTCCCCGCGCCCGTCCGCGAGCTGCTCGCCGATCCCACCGCCGATCGTGCGCGCGCTTACCTCGCCTGGCAACGCGCCCGGCTGGAGCGCATCCGCAAGGCCCTGGAGCTCGTGGAGCGGGCCTCCAAGGAGAAGCGCAATGACTAGCCTCGTCCTCTTCTGGTTAGCCCAGGATCTGATCGATCGCTCGACGCCAAGAAAGCCCGCCCCCGAATCGGAAATGCGGCAACCCGACCCCCGACACGAGGGCGTTCGCCGCGTCCCGTTCCCGCGCGACCTCGAGGCCGGCTCGGTGGCGGCCGCCGACTTTCTCGCCCCTCTCATCGCCGAGGAGGAGGAGATCCTGCGCGCGCTGATGCAGGACCCCGAAAAATGGCTCGCGCGAAGCGGCCTTACGCTGCTCTGCCAGGCCAGCCCGACCCTCTGCAACGTCTTCAAGCACGTGCGCGCCAACGCCAACGCCGCGCGCGAGTCGGTCCAGGAGACGATCCGGGGCCTCGAAAGCAAGGTCCCCGGGTTTGAGGCCGTGTCTCGCTCGGAGATCCTGCGCGACTGCGTGCGCGAGGCGATCGCCCGGGGTGAAAGCCCCGCCGCCGCCCTGCGCGCGTGCTACTCGGCCGACAAGCTCAAGGACGCGCTCGGCGAGTGGCGCGATAAGCTCGACCTGACCGACGAGATCGCGCGCCGCGTCGACCTCGACGCGAAACAGTCCGCGTTGCTGCGCGAAATGCTCCGCCCTGTCGAGATCACCTCGAAAGGGATCGAGTTCGCCGACCGTCCGTCTCCGCTGCAGCGGAGGTTCCGCGACCGGGTGGCGGCCTGGAGCGGCCGCTGGCGCGAAGCGATCGAGGACCCCAAGCGCCTCACCCGCGAAACGCTCCAGGAGATGGCGCGCATCGGCTTGACCGAGGAGGAACTCGGGCGCATGGCCTGCGTCGCCGACTGGATGAAGGACCGCGTCGTGGCGTCGATCGCAAGCGCGGTCTCCCGGGTCGAAATCGAGGACGAAGCGTCGCAGGTCGACGGCTGGCTCCGGAGGCTGGAGGGCTCGGTCGGCGCGCCCGAGTACGTCAAGGGTCCCGCGCGGCAGCTCCGGGAGGAGGCGCGGGCCGACCTCGACGCGATCCGCCGCGAGGCGGAGACGGCGCTGCGGCTTCAGCGCGCCGTGACCGCGTTGCGCGACGACGTCGACCGCGAGATCGCCGCGAGGCTCGCGTCGCGGATGGAGCTCCTGATGCTTCGGGCGGATTCCGCGCGGCTTCGCCGCGACGCACGGGAATGGGGGGCCCTGCCCAAATGAAAAAGACCGCCATTCTCTTGCTCGTAGCGGGCTGTGCCGCGCCTCCTCCGCCGCCTCTTCAGCAGCCCGTCGAATGGACGATGACGCAGAGGCCGACCGAGGGATTCGCCTCGGGGTCGGCGTGCCTCGGTGCGGGGCGATGGATCGTCTTCGAGCCCAGACCGCCGGCACCGCCCTGCCTGTTTTGGGTCCGGCAGGATCGCCGTCTCGCCCCGGTCGGCGAGGCGATTCGAGTTTCGGTCGGGATCGATCCGCGAGCCCCCGCGGGGGTGTATCGCGTTCGCGCCGTCACCGCCGCCAGATTCGAGGGGCCCTCGGAGCTTTCGCTCCGGCCCGGCGGCGAAGGAGCTTTTCGGGTGCTGTCCGATCGACCGGGCTCGGCCCAGGTCCGCGTCGAATTGCTGGAGGAGGTCCGCCATGACGCTCGCCCTGCTGCTTTTCGCCCAGAATGATCTGCTGCAGGTTTCGCTGCCGGTCTCCACGCAGGAAAAAAGCCACCAGGCCGCCGTCGCGTTCGAGGACGAGTCCGCGATTTCGAAAATCGTACTCGGCGTTGATCGGGACGCGATTTCGATCGATGTCGTCGGCAACCGCCTTTTTCTAAAGCTTCTCAAGCCGGCCGAGGGGCATGTCGACTGCGTCGGCGCGTCGGGGCGGCTCTACCGGATCCACGTGCGCGTGGCCCGGGAGGCTCCGACCGACGTCCTGCGCGTCCGCGGGCCGAAGCCGGTGGAGCGCGCGGTCCCCCGGCCGATCGCGCTCGCGCGGATGATGCGGACGGGGGGGATCGAAGAGGGCGTGCGGCGCGTCCGGCTGGAGGGCGTCGTGTACGAGTCTCGCGAGGTCGTCGCGCGCGGACGGATGCTGGTTCGATGGGAGGAGCTCAGCGGTTTCGTGCTGGAGCTCGAGAATCGCGGCACCGCCGAGCTGAGGGTGGACCTGTCGCGGTTCCGCGGCGAGGGGCTGCTGCTCTCCGCGAGCCGGGAGCTGGCGATCCCCGCGGGCGGACGGACGCTGGTCTATCTCATATTCGAGGAGGCGCCGTGAGCAGGGCCGGAATGACGCGGGCGCTCGTCGCGCTCTTTGCGGCGGACGCCGCGCTCGCCCTTGCGCTGGCGTGGGTCGCGACCCGGCCGCGCGACGTCGTCTTCATGCCGTCGGCCAAGGCGCTTCGGCCCGGCGATCCGGACGAGGCGTCGCTCCGCCAGTTCGCGGTCTATTTCGCGGTCAATCTCGAAACCTACACGTCGGCGACGTTTCCCGCTCAGGAGCGCCTCGTGCGCAGGCTGGCGGCCGCGGAGGCGGAACCGCTTCTGGCCGAGCGCCGTCGGGCTGCATCCGACGCGGGTCTGGAATCGAGCCTCTTCATCGACCCCGATTCGATCCGCATCCGCCGCGTCGAGGGCGGTTTCGAAACGGTCCTCCAGGGGCTCAAACGGCACACCCTCGGAGGAAGGCTGTCGTGGGAGGCTCCGTTCGAGTACGCGGTGGGCGTCGAGATCTCGCCGCCGACGGAAGGGAACCCATACGGGCTGTGCGTGCGCAGATTCGCCGCGAAGAGACTGGACGATGCGAAGACTCATTGAGCCGGCGATGGCCGCTGCGGCGACGGTGCTGCTCGCGACGGCTCAGGACGGGCCGGCCGTGTGCGAGCATCCCGGCCGCGGGCCGACCACGGCGGCCGATCTCGACTCGGCGCGCAGGCTCCTCGGATCGCTGGAGCGGTCCATGGACGCGCGCGTGGAGGCTCCGACGCGCCCCGCCGCCGCGACGCTTCCGCGTTGTTCCGGTCGCTGCGCGCGGCGTGAGCGCTGGGCCGACATGCCCAAGGCGCTGGAGGGCAAGTCGATCCGATTCGAAACCGCGGAGGGCGTCTCGGCCGAGCTCCTCCGAGGGTTGAGAATTCGATGCTTCCCGACGGAAGTCCGCTTTCTTGCCGGCGGCGAAATCGAGTGGGTGGAGGAATGATCCGGACGCAATTGACAGCCGTCGCGCTGTTCATCGCGGCGGGCGTGGGGGCGATGGGCCAGGATTCGGCCCGCGCCGCGGCGAGCACCGACCTTTCGCTGATCCTTCGCACGTGGCGCGTCAAGGGGGTCCTCGCCTGCCCCGAGCCGTGTCTCTGGGTCGAAAACGCGTTTCCGATCGGGCTCCTCGAGGTGACGCGCCGAACCGGATCGAGCGGGCTCAAGGAATTCGACGCCGTGCTGCGGCGCCTCGTCCCGCAGGCCTCGTCGAGCCATGGCGATTCGTCCGACGGCTCCGAGTCGACGATGCAATTCGCCGAGGCGAGGGTGTATGAATTCGTCCACCCCTGGGACGCGAACATTATCGCACGGCCCGAGCGGGGAGGGATCGGGATCCGTTACGTGTCCGAGCTCGACCGCGTCGCGTGGCGTTCGGCGGTTCCGGACCTCTTCTTGCGCCCGGCCGAGTCCGCGCAGCTCTGCGACGTGCCGCCGCGGCCGGTTCGCGTGTGCGCGAACGCGTGGGGCAATTACTATCCGCGGCACGGTTTCATCACGCGGGACAGCGAGGTGCTCGCCGCGTTCATGCAGGCGCTGCGGGCGGGCCGGGCGGCCTCGGATCCCCGCGGCCGCATCGTTTTGCGCCTCTATCCTTACGAACCGCGCACAGGCCACTGGATTCAGATGGTCCAGCCCGTGGTCCGGGCGCCGGTGCGAATCGGGGCGGCGGAGCTCGCCGAGATCGAACGCGGGGCGCTGGCGCGGGACGGGGCGTACCTCTTTGTGCATTTCGGACTTTTCGAGCGCTGCCACAAGTGCCTGCCGGGGCGGCTGTTGCCGGAGCGGCCGTGAGACGCGAGTGGACCCGGACGATCATCTGCGCGGCGGCGCAGGTTGCGGCGCTGACGCTGCTCGCGGCATGGCTGCTGCGGGGAGATGAGGTTCCGTATCGCTCGGCGCTGATGTGGAGCGTTCCGCTCCTCGGCGCCTGGGCCGGCGTCGCGACGGCCCGGGGCATGGGTTGTGTCCGCGAAAAAAGTCGACTCCGGCGGGAGCTCAGGCTGTCGATCCCCTGGGAAGAGATCCGGCCGTGAAACGAATCGCGTTCCGGCACGACCCGGGCGGAGTCTACCTCGGCCACGGATTTCCGTGGACCGTGCGACACCGGCAGCGATTCGATCGTGCGGTCAGCGAAGACCTGGCGCAGCCCTCCGACGTGGGGCTCTGGACCCTGCAGGGTCTTGAGGGGATGGGCGAACCGGTGCGGCTGGACGCGCGGCTGCTGGAGCAGCACGTGTTCCTCTGCGGCGCGACCGGCTGCGGCAAGACGCGGCTGATGGAGCTCATGGCGCTGCAGGCCGTGGCGCGCGGCGACGCCGTCGCGGTGATCGATCCCAAGGGTGACCGCGCGATGCGGTCGCGGCTCCGGCCCGCGCTTCGCGTGGCGCCTCACGAGCCTCACGCGACGCCGTACAACCCCCTCGAACGCTTCGACGAGCCGCGGCAGATCGCGGACCGCGTGGCCGCGATGCTGCCCGCGGACGGCGAGGCGGCGGCTTTCCGGAATTTTGCGTGGGAGGTCGTGGCGTCGGTCGCGGCGGGAATGGCCGCGGCGGAAGAGCCGATGACGCTGGAGCGGCTGCGGCGTTTCGCCTTTGGCGCCACGGACGAGCTGGCGCGCCGCGTGCTCAAGCGCCTCGCGCCCACGCTGTCGCTGGGCGAATACGAGCGCCGCCGCGCTCAGAACACGGCGGCGCCGGTGCCGGGCGTCGACGGGCTGCTGGAGCTCCTGCGGCATCCGCGCGAGCACTTTCTCAAGCTGGCGAGCGCCTTGGGGGCCGCGCTTTCGAAACTGACGGCGGGAGGGCTTCGGAGGGCGCTTTCCGAACCGGGATTCTCGTGGGACCGGCTCATGCGCGAGGGGGGAACGGCGCTCCTGGAGATTCCGTTTCTGCGCGGGGCCGACACCGCGCGCGCGGTCGCGCGGCTGGCGCTCGTGGACCTGCAGCACGCGATCGCGCGCCGCCCGCCCGGTGGGCGCCGGCTCTCCCTTTTCATCGATGAGTTCTCGGACCTGGCGATGCCGGAGTTCATCGACGTCCTGAACAAGGCGCGCTCGCAGGGGGTCGCGATCACGGTGGCGACGCAGACGTTTTCCGATCTGCGCGCGGCGCTGGGGTCGGAGGCGCGCGCCCAGCAGGTGATCGGGAACGCGAGCACGATCGTGCAGTTCCGCACCCACGACGAGACCGACGCCGAGCTCTTCTCGAAACTGGCGGGCCGCGAGCCGGCGCGGGTCGTCAGCCGCTCGCACAGCTTCGAGCCGGCGCTCTTTTCGAGCGGATCGAAATACGTCGACGACTACCGCGCGACCTTCACCACGCACACCCAGGTCCGCGACGAGGAGGTCGTTCCGCCGTATCTGCTGCACCAACTGCCGAACCTGCACGCGTTCGCGCGCGTCGGCGGGCGACTCTGCAAGTTGATGGTTCCCGTCATCGAAGGAGGAGACGAAGCACCGTGTGGTTCCTGATGATCCCGATCCTGTCGGTTCTGGTCGGCGCCGCCGTCGGGCTGGCCACGCCGGCGGAGCGGAGCGACGAACTTTGCCGCGCGGTCCGGCGCGACGTGGAGGCGTCGTTGGGTCGGGCGGTGGGTCCGCCCGGCATCGCGGAGGAGCTCCCCGAGGCGATTCCGCTGCGCGATCGCGCCGCCGCGTGGCTGCGGCTGGCCGGGCTGCGCGCCGGTTTCGCGGCGGCGTGGGCGATCCCGCTCGGGCTCCTCGGCGTGGCGGTCGGCGCGGCCGCGCTGTCGGGCCGGACGCGGATCGCGCGCGGCGAGCGAATCCCGTCGCCCGCGCTCGCGCACGTTTCGAAGCGCCTCGGGGGAGTCGCGGTGTCCGCCGCCGCGCTGTTCACCTCCTTACCGGTGACCATTCCGATTTCATTGCTCCCACTCTGTATGGTATTCGCGATCTTCTGCATCGGGATTTATCTGTCGAATCTTCCGGATCGCCTGTGAACCACGGAGGCACGGGGTTCACAGAGCGGGCACAGAGGTGAAACCGGTTCATGCTCCCCTCTACCCGGGAAGATCATCGGAGGGGCGATCCACGTGCATCGGGCCCTGGGCCCGGGAATGCTCGAAAGCGCCACCCGACGGTGCCCGGCCAAGGAGCTTTCACTTCAGGGCCTCTGCGGTGAGCAAGAATCAGGCGTCGCAATCCACACCCAGGGGGGGTCCGGATCGACGACGCGTTCCGCATGGACCTGCGGGTCGAGAGGAACGTCGTCGTGGAACTCAAGGCTCTTGAGACCCTGCTTCCGATCCACGACGCCCACCTGCTGACGTCCATGAAGCCGGGCGGCTATCGGGCGGGGCTATGGATGAACTTCGACGTCCCGGTCCTCCATCTAGGGATCCGCCGTTTCATCCTCTAATAACTCCGTGTGGCCTCCGAGGCCTCCGGGTCACCGTGGTTAATTCATCATCCGCCCCTTCAGAAATCCCGGGTGGCGGCCGAAATAATGGTCGGGTAGAATCAGGGGACCCAACTTCGGAGAGGAGGGGGAAAAATGAAACTCAAGAAGCTCGAAATCGTCGGGTTCAAGTCCTTCGCGCAGAAGACCGAGTTCGATTTCGAAGGCGGCGTCACCGCCATCGTGGGGCCGAACGGCTGCGGCAAGTCGAACGTCGTCGACTCGATCAACTGGGTGCTGGGCACGCTCTCCAGCAAGCTCATCCGCGGCGAGGAGATGCTGGACGTGATCTTCAAGGGGAGCGAGAACCTGCCCCCGATGGCCTGCGCGCAGGTCGCGCTGACGCTTGACAACGCCGACCACGCGCTGCCGGTCCCGTTCGAAGAGGTCACGGTCGCGCGCAAGATTTACCGCTCCGGCGAGTGCGAGTACTTCATCAACAAGGCGCTCGTCCGGCTCAAGGACGTCAAGGAGCTCTTCCTCAACACGGGGCTGGGGGTCGACAACTATTCGATCGTCGAGCAGGGCAAGATCGAGGGGCTGATCCTCTCGAACCCGCACCAGCGGCGGTTCATCTTCGACGAGGTCGCCGGCATCAGCAAGTACAAGGTCAAGCGCAAGGAGGCGCAAGCCAAGCTCGAAAAGGTGAACCAGGACCTGCTGCGCCTGGAGGACCTGCTCAAGCAGGTCGAGCACGAGCTGCACTCGGTGCGGATCCAGGCGGGCCGCGCGCGCAAGTACGCCGAGCTGCAGACCGAGTTTCGCGAAAAGCGGGTGCTGGTGTACCTGCACGAGTACAAGCAGATCCTCCAGGACCAGTCGGCCGCCGCTTCGGAGAGCGAGGCGCTGACGGCAGGGGCCGCCGACAAGACGCAGGCCTACGACCGCTCCAAGGAGGAGCTCGACGCCCGCGACGCCGCGTGCCGCGAGGCCCGGGAGCAGGCCCAGAAGCTCCGCCTGCAGGCGACCGAGCTGCAGGGGGTCCTGAACACCCTGCGCGCCGCCGTCGCCCGCGCCGAGCGCGAGCAGACCGACCTTCGCAAGCAGCGGGTCGATCGGATCGCCGAGCTGCGCGGGCTGCGCCGCAAGGCGGACACCCTCCGGCCCGAGCGCACCGAGATTGAAAAGAAGATCGAGCGGCTCAAGGCCGGCGCCGATCGCATCGCCGCGATCGTGACCGCCTTCGATCAGAAGATCGAGGAGGCCCGCGCCGAGCTCTCCAGGGTCGAGAGCGAAGCGCAGTCCAAGCAGTCGGAGGCGTTCGACCTCGCGAGGCGCGAGTCGCAGTACCGCTCCGAGCGCGCGGGGATCGAGACGCAGCTCAAGGCGCTCGCCGACAACCTCGCGAAGATCAACAAGAATCTTGAAAAGATCGAGACCGAGGTTCAGGAGGCGCAGATCGCGCTCGACACCGCCGAGTCCACGCGGGCGGCGGCGTCGCGCACCATCCAGGAAAACCTGGAGCGGCGCACGCAGCTGGAGGAGGACAAGGCGAAGCTCGAGGCGGAGCTCGACGAATCCGGCCAGCGTCTCGCGGGGTTGAAGACGGAACGCGAGGGGCTCAACGCGCGCCGGGAGACGCTCAAGGACCTGGAGACCAAGCTGTCGGGGATCGAGACCGGATCCAAGACGCTGCTGGACCGGCACGCGGAGGGCGTGGCGGGGCTGGTGGCGGACCATCTCGACGTGGACGCCGAGCACGTGGCGTGCACCGACGCGATCCTTCGCGACCTGCAGGGGTACGTGGTCGCCGAGAGTTTCGAAAAGGCCGTGGGGGCGCTGGAGGCCGTGCGCTCGCATCAATGGGGCGGCGTGGGGCTCATCGCCATGGGGGGCGGGCAGGCCCCGTCGGCGCTGCATCCCGAGCAGAAGAGCGAGGGCGTCCAGGGGCGGGCGGGCGAATTCATCCGCGTCACGCACGACCGGCTGGCACGCGCCCTGGCGCCGATCCTGAACCGCTACGTCGTGGTGAAGGACCTCGCGACCGCGAAACGGCTGATCGAGGGCGGCGGCCGCGACCCAATCGTGACGCTGGAAGGGATCCTCTTCGACGGCGCGCGCGTCGAGATGCTTCAGGCCGGCCGGCTCGAAAAGAGCGTCCTGTCGAGGCGCTCGCACCTCCAGCAGCTCAAGGAGCAGATCGAGGGCACCGACGGCGAGATCGCGGCGCTGGAATCGCGCCGGCAGGAACTCCGCCGCCGCCACAAGGACATGGCCCAGGAGCTTGAGGCGCTGCGCCACGCGGTCTATGACCGGCAGGTGGAGATGCGCTCGCTGCAGGATCAGATCGAATCCCTGAAGGAAAAGCAGCGGCTGCTGGGGCGGGAACGGGAAGCCCTCCAAGCCGAGCACCGCACGATCCAAACCGAGGCGGAGGCGCTTCGCGAGCGCGAGACGCATATGGCTACGCTTCTGCAGGAACTGGACGCGCTCAAGCAGAAAATCGACCGCGAGGCCGAGGAGCTCGGCCGGCGCAAGGAGCGGTACCAGAAGTCGCTCGAAGATCTCCGCAAACGTCCCCAGGAGCTCCGCGTGGCCGCGGGCAAGATCGCGGTGCGGCAGTCGGAGCTGGAGCAGCAGGTCGAGCGCGCGTTCCAGGAGCTCAAGTCGCTGACCGAGCAGGACGCCAAGCTGGAGGAGATGATCGGCTCCCTCGACATCCGCGGGCGGCAGACCGAAACCGAGCGCCAGGGCGCGCTCGCGCAGATCGGCGAGACAGAAACAAAGACGGCTGCGCTCAAGTCGGAGGAGGAAAAGGCGCTCGCCGGCACGGGCGAGCGGGAGGCGGCGGTCGAGGCCGCGCGGGAGGCCGTCGAGAAGCTCGAAGAGGATCTGGGTGGCGTCCAGGAGCGGCTGCAGGAGCTCAAGCTCAAGGAGAACGAGCAGAAGATCAAGATGGAGAACCTCGAGTCGCGCGCGAAGGAGGAGATCGAGATGGATCTCCGCGAGCGCGCGGCGGGCTACGTGGAGGCCGGGGACGTCGACTGGAAGGGGCTCCAGGAGGAGGTCGGCCGGCTTCGCAACCGCCTGCAGTCCTTCGGCAACGTCAACATGCTGGCGCTCGAGAAGCTTCAGGAGCTGGAGCAGCGCGAGACGTTTTGCAGGGACCAGCGCAAGGACCTGCACAAGTCCAAGCAGGAGCTCGAAGAGTTCATCGACAAGGTCAACAAGGAAAGTCAGGAGAAGTTCTCGAAGACGATCGAAATCGTCCGCAAGCACTTCAACGACATCTTCCGGAAGGTGTTCGGGGGCGGAAAGGCGGACATCGTCGTGGAGAACGACCCGGCCATCGACCCGCTGGACCAGGGCGTCGAAGTCGTCACCAAGCTCCCGAAAAAGGAGATTTCCAAGCTTTCGCTCATGTCGGGCGGCGAAAAGTCGCTGACGGCGATCGCGCTGACACTGGCGCTCTTCAAGGCGAGGCCGACGGCCTTCTGCATCCTGGACGAGTGCGACGCGGCGCTGGACGAGTCGAACGTCCACCGCTACGCGGCGCTGATCCAGGAATTCTCGAAAGAGACGCAGTTCATCGTGATCACCCACAACAAACGCACGATGATGGTGGCGGACAAGCTCTACGGGATCACCATGTCGCCGCCGGGGGTGACGCGGCGCGTGTCGGTCAATTTCGAGAAAGCGGCCCGGATGGTCGAGGAAGGGAACCAGCCGAAATCATAAGGGGAGATAGGCATGGCGATGGAACGCAGCTTCATGATGGTCAAGCCCGACGGCGTCCAGCGGCGCCTGGTGGGCGAGGTGGTCTCCCGGATCGAACGCAAGGGGCTCCGGCTCGCGGCGATGAAGCTGATCCGGATGAGCGACACGCAGGCCCGGGAGCTCTACAAGGTCCATGAAGGCCGGGCCTTCCATCCGAAATTGATGAAGTTCATCACGTCGGGCCCCGTCGTGGTCCTGTGCGTCGAGGGGCTCCAGGCGATCGCCACAATCCGGACGATGCTGGGGAAGACCTTCGGAAGCGAAGCCGAGCCCGGGACGATCCGGGGCGATCTCGCGATGAGCCGGGGCAAGAACATCGTCCACGGCTCGGACAGCTTCGAATCCGCGCAGCGGGAGCTCCCGATCTTCTTCAAGAAAGAGGAGCTGCTGGACCATGCGATGCCGGATCTAGACTGGGTCTATGAGTCGGATGAGAAGTGAGTAGTTTCGAAGTTGTAAGCTTCGAAACACTCAACTAAAAATCGACGCCCAGGACGACCGTAAACGTGACGTCGACGTCCCAACGGTCTTTGAGCGGGATCAAGTAGGGCGGGCTGGTTTCCACGGGGAACTGGTCGCGCTTGATGACTTCGACGCCTCCGGTGAAGCTGAAGTACCACCCCTCGCCGACCTGAGACCCGACCCGATAACGGAAGGTGGCGCCGACGCCGTTTTCGTCGACGTTGCGATTGACGATCTTCACCCCGAGCGGGATGCTGAACGCGTCCTGGTCGGCCTCGTACTGCTGGCCGAGGGCGCCGAACTCGATCTGGTGGAAGAACAGCGCCTCGGAGACCTCCTCGTCGCTGGCGGTCAGGTTCGAGCCGGGAAGCAGGATCGAGATGCCCAGGATGGCGGTGGTCGCGTCGAAGAGGACGTCGGTCACGCGATCGGCGGGGACCGTCTCTTCCTCCTCCCCTCGGGCCGCGCGCCCTTCGATGAAGATCGAAACGGTCTGGCTGTATCCGATATCCACGCGCAGGCCGGCGCCGTAGCCGCGGGGCTTCATGCCTCCGCCGTATCCGAAGTGCGTCCAGCTGAAGTAGAGGGAGACCTGCAGCCCGCTGCCGAGCGTCGCGACCGGGACGCGGTCGGCGAACATGACGGGAAGCTCGAGTTCGGGTTCGAGGCCGAGCCCCGGCTCGTGGATCCACACGCCGCCGGACTTGTAGGGGCTGAGCCCCTGAGCGGGGTCGTCGATCGCGGACGCGGTCGTCGGGACCGCCGCGAAGATGCAAGCCACAACGAGGAACGCCGTCGAAACCGCGGTGCCGCGCCAGCCTCCCTTCATACGATCTCCTATGAATCGTGGGACTCCGCAATTATATGGCCCCCGGGGGGGCTGTCAAATTTTTTGTCCGGAGGGCTCGAAGCCCGAAAAATCTTGAATCGCGATCCGGAGGGTCCCTATAATACGCCCTCTTTTCACCCGAATCATCGATGCGCTACTCCGGACCGCGTTGCCGACTCTGCCGGCGACTCCAGAAAAAGCTCTTCCTCAAGGGGCAGCGCTGCTTCACTCCGAAGTGTCCGATCGAAAAAGGCACCCTCCCGCCGGGCAAGTCGAAGGGCAAGGGGCGGCGGATGCGCCTGACCGACTATGGGGAGCATCAGCAGGAGACGCAGAGGGCCAAGCGGCACTACTGGGTCCCGATGCGTCAGTTCCAGCGCTATTTTGCCGAAGCATACAAGTCGGACAACCCGGCCCAGGAACTGGTGCGGATCCTGGAACGCCGGCTGGACAACGTCATCTATCGGCTCGGCTTTGCGCTTTCCCGCACGCACGCACGGCAGCTGATCCGCCACAAACACATTCGAGTCAACCATCAGCGGGTTACCATCCCCTCCTTCCTGGTCAAGCCCGGCGACGTCCTGGCTCCCGACCCGCGCGAGCAGAGCATCAAGCTCGTCAAGGACGCCCTCACCATGCGCCGGGCGGAGCCGGACGAGTTTCCGACTTGGGCCAAGGTCGTCAAGGAGGACCCCCCGGAGGGACAGGTCGTGCAGATGCCCGATCCCGACGAGTCGCAGGTTCCGTTCGAGCCCCAGATGATCGTCGAATTCCTGACCCGCTAGGCCGGACGATTTCGAAAGAGGACACGATATGCTCAGGGTTCGCTGGAAGGACTTCGAGCTCCCGACCCGCGTCACGATCGACGAGCCGACCCTGACCCACACGTACGGCAGGTTCATCATCGAGCCGTTCGAGCAGGGCTTCGGCGTCACGATCGGGAACGGCCTGCGCCGCGTGCTCTATTCGTCGATCGAGGGGACGTCGATCACCGCCGTCAAGATCAAGGGCGTCAACCACCAGTTCACCACCATCGACGGGGTCCTGGAGGACGTGGTCGATATCATGCTGAACTTCAAGCAGATTGTGATCCGGTTCAACGGCGATTTCGAGACCAAGACGCTCAAGCTCAAGGTCGACAAAAAGGGCGAAGTCCGGGCGGAGCACATCGCGCCGGAGGTCGGCGTGGAGATCGTCAACCCCGACCTCAAGATCGCGACGCTGCAGGAAAACGTCGAATTCGAGGCCGATCTCATCGTGAAGCGGGGCCGCCGGTACGTGACGGCGGAGGAGAACCAGAAGGAGCTGAGCGAGGCCGGCTTCGTCCCGCTGGATTCGAATTTTTCGCCGGTCAAGCGGGCCAAGTACTCGGTCGAGGCCACGCGGGTGGGCCGCCGGACGAACTACGACCGCCTGGTGCTGGAGGTCTGGACGAACGGCTCGGTGACGCCGGAGGAGGGCCTTGCGGAGGCCGCCAAGATCCTCCGGAAGCACCTGAACCCCTTCGTCCAGTTCTTCGAGCTGGGGCGCGAGCTTCAGGTCTCCGAAAAGCGCGAGGAGGAGATCCGGATGCGCGAGACGCGACTGGAGGGGCTCCGCACGAAGCTGGCGATGTCGATCTCGGAGCTCGACCTCGGCGTCCGGGCGTTCAACTGTCTGGAATCCGAGAAGATCGAGACGATCGGCGACCTCGTGACGAAGAACGACACGGAGCTGCTGAAGCTCAAGAACTTCGGCAAGACGTCGCTCAAGGAAGTCAAGAAGAAGCTCGCCGAGCAGGGGCTCTCGCTGGGGATGAGCCTCGACGAGATCTTCGGGCGCCGGCCCGTCAGTTAGGAAATCGCCATGCGGCATCGGCTCAAAGGTCGGAAACTCGGTCGGACGACCGAGCACCGGCAGGCGCTGGCGCGCAACCTGGTGACCGACCTCTTCCGCCACGGCCGCATCTTCACGACCGTGCAGAAAGCGAAGGAATTTCGCGGGCTGGCCGACCGCCTCGTGACGTGGGCCAAGAAGGGGGACGCGCGGCATTACCGGATGATCGCGTCCGTCGTGAAGGACCGCCGGGTCGTGCAGAAGCT
>Ga0187893_10008948_pt1 | contig 15599 bp, 6 predicted proteins | sample MA1701074metaG_FD_139574 | JGI IMG/M metagenome (GOLD analysis project Ga0187893, IMG submission 139574) | White microbial mat communities from a basaltic lava cave in the Kipuka Kanohina Cave System on the Island of Hawaii, USA - MA170107-4 metaG ... | reverse complement strand
CGAAACTGCTCAAGGGCTTGTTTTTTGATTGACTCGTAGTCAATAGGATTTTTTTCGTTTTGCATAATCTGTGTTTTTGAAGTTAAGAATTTAACTTCTGACACAGTTTATTTTACAGTCTCTTGTTCGATTTTTCTTGTGGTATTCATGAGGTGTTATTTTAATAAAATTAATATTTCTTTCAATTATTTGACATTTCATTTGTTAACATGTGTTGATTATCTCTTGCGCAAAAACTATAAAAGGAATATCCTCAATGACAAGCTGAAATAGCTAATGGAAATCAAAGAAGCAATTATAAAGATTAATTAATTGAAATGACATAGTAACACTATTCTCAAGCGCCTCTTTCCCGTAATAACCGTTCCAGAATGATACAAAATATATCTGCCCTTTCCGGCAATATAAGCACAGGGCTTTTGCCGGTCTCTTTGTCAATTTCAAGGCCATCGCTGTAAGGTGTGATGTTTAAAATTTTATCAAGCCTTACGTTGGAGTTCTTTTTAATTCCAGTGAAAATAATTCTCTTGTTTGTGAGGTAGAGAGTTCCACTATCAATTAATTTCAATTCGTCTGTGGTATGGATTGCTGGTTTATAGGAGCCTGAACGAAGATAGAATCCTTTTGCTATTCTGAAGCTGGTGGAATAGCCACTGTAACTGTTTCGTTGACGAACACTACGCAACTCATGCCAATCCACATTTTTTATAATAATGAAGCAGCTTTCGCTTTTCTGCAATACTATTTGTGTTTGCACGCCGGGTAATTCCAGGTTTTCCAAGGCCCAATAAAGCTTTAACTTTTGAAGCTGTGCTCTTGTTTCATCATTCAGCTTTATATCTACATCCAGACTTTTTGCGATGGCATCCAATTCCTTTTCTTCGTCGGGTGAAAGACGCTGATCGGAAATAATGTTGTTGACATAGTTTTGTATGAATGCTGTTCTTGTATCGGCAGATATTTTATCTGCAAGCTCTTTCGGCAATTTTAATTCTGTTTCAAGCTTCTTTAAAAAAGCTTCTTCCTGCTGAGTAAGCCGCCCATCTGAAACTGCTTCTTCGAAGGATTTGCTTGTAAACTATTTCACCAATTTTTGAATGCAGTTTATCTATCGTCCTATCATTTAAATTTAGAACGAACTTCAGATGTTTTAATTCAGCCAGTTCTTCAGCGCCCAAGGTCTTGTCTTTTAGGCAATAATTGAGATAAACAGCATAGAATTCTTCCATATTCAATCCAAACTCTTTGAGCAGATTGATCCTGTATTTATTTTCTATAGAAGCAATATTATCTTTTGAGATTTGAAACAGCGGTTTTGAAGCAAATAAATTGTTTATCTCTATGACTGCATTTTCCTGGGGATATTGTTTAAATATCTTTTGAAAGAAACTACGTTGCGACAGGTTTGTAGTCTTAAATAAATTGTGATTCATAATCATTCATATTTTCTGTATTCCTCATAAACAGGCTCATTCCAGTTGCAAACTCCTCCATGCCAGGAACAAGCGCCTCTACCTTTTGCATCCGAAGTAGTGCCATCACAACATCTGGTAACATAGTAGGCTATCCGTTTTCTTAGCGGATTTATTTTTTCATGAAGTTTCTGAGCTTCTTCATTTCCCGACTCAAGCAATGGCCTGAGATCATTCACGGCCTCGTGTATTTTTCCTATTTTGCTATAACAAATCGCCCTGTTATATAACAATTGGCTGTTACCCCGATCAGCATTCAAAAAATCGGTTAGCTGAGGCAGAGCCTCTTTATATTTTCCTTTCTTTACTAAGGAAAATGTTTTTAATGCGAGAATGTTATTTCTTGACCGATTGAGTTCTTCCTTTTCTGATTCAGTAGTTGAAAAATTAGCCGCATAACTTATATTATTCAAAGCTTCATCGAACTTTGAGCTTTCCTGAAGTCCTGCCGCAGCTTGCAGATAAAAGTTCAAACTGTCTTTTCGCTGCTGTTCTTTTTTTTCTGCTGCAATTTTTTCCTGTTCTTCTTTTTCTTTCCTGATCTGAAGTTGATAAGCTGCTTTTTTGTCGGCCTCCTGATAGTGAGCAACGAAAGGGATAGCAGTTATGAATAATACTGCTCCAAAAACGGATTTAATTTTGGCAGTGAATCTAAACCGTAACTTTTCTTCGATCCAGCGGTGACCCTGAGGCAAGAGAATAAAACCAATTGCACCAAACAAGAGGGTCAATACGGGATGATTGATATTAAAAATGGCAGCTATAAAAAAAATTGCTGCTCCCAGGTAATATAATAGAGATTGAGCCTTATTTATTGCAGGTGCCGGGTAAGGTGTGCCTTTAAAATATTCAGGTAATACTTTGCTTTCTTCGGGTATGAGGCCTGGCATGTATCTCATAAGCAATCATTTTAAACAATAGGAAATCATTTTAGTTATAAGCCAGCTACAGGAACAGTTGTCGTTTTGATTTGCGGTTCTTTCACTAATTGTTTTTCATAACGGGGATTAATCAATTGTTCGGTATAGGTTTTATCCCGGTAAGTAGTGGTTTCAATAATGGCACTGACTTTTATAGATGCGTTGATGCCCTGCACCAGATTGTCGTTGTGAAGGCAAATAAAGTAGGAACCCCGAAGAAGCTTGGGGACTGTAAACTTTCTATACCCGGCAATTCCTTTTCCATTGTCATAAATCATATACTGGCGACCTGCTAAAAACAAATCCCGGTTTGGCTTATCGGCAATCGAATAAGAAACATCCTCGCCTAAGCGAGGTGTGGCCAGTTCTGCTATTGTGCCTATTGCCAAGGCTCCTAAGGGAGAGACTATACCAGCGGCTTTTGCGAGACCGGAAACGGCCGTTACATTTTTGCCAGGCAGCAGCAGCTTCGTTTCCTACGCCGATCCAATAAGCCCATGCTATTACTTTTACCGATGTGCTGCCAGTAAAAGAATTAGGCGGCAATGAAAAAAATACCGAAGTCCTATTGCCGTTTGCATTTGTTTCGGAGTGTACTCTTTCATTTTTATCGAGTATAATTTCTTCTTTTTGTTCGCTGCTTACTATTTCTTTTTTTGTTTTTTGCAAGTATGTTGTATCATAACCTACGACTACGTCTTTTGTAAATATGTTCCATGTAGTGTCCTGACGAGTAACCCATGATACTGCTGTACTGAAATTGCGGGTAGCTTCGGCAGCAGGTATCCGCTGTATGAGTATTTTGCATACACGTCCGTTTATAGCTGAGTTTTTAAAACGGAATATGTAAACACCCTGTTTTAAAACCGGAACTATTTTGTTTTCAACTTTACTGACTTTAAAGTCGGAGTATTTAGAAGAGGATGGATATTCCAATATCTCTACTTCTTTTATTTCTTTGTCGTTTACTTCTTTAAAATTGAATACAATTTTGTCACCGGCAGCAAAGCCTAACTGAATTTCTTCTTCTTTCATGGCTTTGATCTTTATGGTTTGCTCGGTGACATCAATGGATTGCTGTGAGAAACTTTGCATCGAAAACGCGATGCAAAACAATGTAAAAATGAATTTGCCTGGCATAGGTATCAGATTTAGTGGTGGATTAAATAGTGAACAGCGGGAAGTGGGAGTGCTTAATTGTAACAGCAAACTTTGCTTTTGAAAGGTGGTGGCATGTGGTAAGGTTTTGTGGAGAGTAAACGTAATAAGAATTCAGGAAATATGCAAACTAAAACCGAATTCATCGTTTACGGAGAGGTGTTTGGATAATCAATTTTTACACCAGGCATCGTTAACGCCTAAAAAATTCGCCTGTTTGACTGGGTCTTTCTACATTATATAAAGCCAACTATAGTTTCAAAAATAATTTACTGATATGGGTCACAAGTTTGCTTTGCTGTGAGACCGAAAACGATTTATAAGAGTAAATACTATAGATATTCTATTTATTTTTTGAGGATTATTTTAACCTCTGTAGTATTACTAAGTAAAAAAATATTTTTCAAAACACTTGCAAAACAGAAAACTACTTGCAATATTTGTTTCCCGTTTCAGAAAAGCACATTTTTTTTTTTGAAATAAGGGCAAACCAAAACTAAGAAAAACACTTATGTCAAACCACTACTATCCCCAACCCATTTTTTCTCTAAGTCTATTTCCATTCAATGCAAGCAGCGCCCCGGCGGGCAGAATTACCGGAACGCAGGCAATTGCTGCTGAATTCAATTACTAATTTTTCAAACTGATAACGGTGAACAGTGTCATAGCGTTCACATGTGATCTGCTATGCCTGTTTCAATCGAAGTAGTATATCAAGTTGCGGCCGGAGCCAGCGGAGAAAGCCGAATAATAAAATAGAAAATTATGGCAGCGGGAGAACAGGAATTGTGGCAAAAGAGCAATTCTTAATGCCAAACCCGCAAAAGAGTTTTTAACGGTAATGAAGCCCAATAATATTTTTAAAAAATCACTATATGTTTAACCTGACAAGATCCAACAAATCCTTTTTCTTTTTTTGTATCGTTTTCTTTTTTTCTTGTCTATTTATTGATAATAAGCTTTCGGCGCAACAAGTATCACTACAAAGCTCTGATGCAAAAACAGGAACTGTTGCAACGGTTCATAATTTAACCAATGTGCCGGCAGGTGCGTTGCTGGTGGTTAGTACTACCTGCCAATATGGTGGTGGTGTTAATGCTGCGGTTAGCAGCAGCCCTGCTTTAACATGGACTAAACACGTTGATGCATCGGCTACCGGCGGCGCAGAAATACATACTGCAGTCTTTACTGCCGGAGGAAGTATAACCGTAACAAGCGACTGGGGAGGAACTGACCGATACCAGGCATCTGTTTGCCACGTGGTAATAAACCAGGAAGGAACTTTAGGAGGTGCGTCTGCTACCGGGGCGTCTCAGTCAGCACCAAGCGTTAATATTACAACTACCAGGAATAATAGTTTGATATTTTGTGCAACGAGCGACTGGAATGCCGGCGCCGGAACGATAACATATCGTGGAAGCGCCACACAAACACATACGGCAAATGATCCTGCCGATGCAGCTTTTTATCATTATTATTATTCGGCAACTACCGCAGGCGCTTATACGGTGGGTATGACTTCTCCGGATATGGATGGTGGCGGTTCAACCGCTGTATTAGAGATAAGAGGCCCCGTTCCGGATGTGACACCGCCATCGGCTCCTACCTTAAGCACTTCATCAACCGGCAGCACTTCAATAGGGCTGACATGGACAGCGGCAACAGATAATGTTGGCGTAACAGGGTACGACGTCTATGTTGGAGGAACATTAAACGGAACCACTACAAACACCACGTATACAGTAACAGGATTAACTCCCTCTACACAATACAGCATTTATGTAAAAGCAAAGGATGCAGCTGGCAACAATACTAATTCAAATACAATCACACCAACTACTGCGGCTGATACGCAAGCCCCATCGGCTCCTACCTTAAGCACTTCATCAACCGGCAGCACTTCAATAGGGCTGACATGGACAGCGGCGACGGATAATGTTGGCGTAACAGGTTACGACGTCTATGTTGGAGGAACATTAAACGGAACCACTACCAATACGACTTATACAGTAACAGGATTAATTCCCTCTACACAATACAGCATTTATGTAAAGGCTAAGGATGCAGCCGGCAACGGAACTAACTCCAATACAATTACACCAACTACCAGTGCGGCTGCTACTACTTCTTTGCGTTTTGGCGTTAGCGGTGAAGACACCCTTGCAACACAGAACAGACTTTTTGATCTTAACAATAAATCCTTTGATATTCAGAATGCCAATTCTTTCAAAACACAAACTGCTACGGAAAACGGGTTTCAGTCTCATGTTAATATAACTAAACCCGGCGCTATCATTGGTACAGCTAATGCAAATGGTAATGCTGCTTATATCAGCACACAAAAAGACGCAACGGATACGGCATCTTTTAACCTGGTTAGTAATGAAGCAGGCAACATAAGATCGAATATTAAAGGATCGTATGACCGCTTAAAGTTTAGTAACAGTTTGGGTAAATACCAGTTTACGGCTGTTCCTGTATCTGATACGGCTTCATATTCTTTGGATATGACATCCGATGGACATTTGGTACGGAAATTAAAAAGTGGCACGGGCTATCTTCTGTTTTCTGATACATTAACGACAATTGCTACAAAGAGGGATATTGCTAATGTGGGTGCAGGAATAAATGTTAATACAAGTAACAGCAGTATTTACTCCGGTGCTTTGAATGCTGCAAGTATAAACTCCTCAATTACGCTTGGCTTCAACGCTGGAAACTTTACTAGCGGTTTCTCTAATTCATTCATGGCAGGGAGCTATGCTGGAGCGGGTGCTACCTCATCATCATATTCGACGATGATCGGCAAAGATGCCGGCTCTGGAGCAATCTCTGCGTCAAATTCAATATTCATTGGGAGGAGTTCCGGACAAACAACCGGTACAGCAAAAAACTCAATTTTTTTGGGAGAGAGTTCCGGCTATGAAGGCATTGGCACGTATAATAAAATAAATAATGGAGCGAATGATTATTCTATTTTGATAGGCCGATATACAAGGACAGACGGCTACAAGAACAGCATTTTGTTAGGAGGTAGCACAACTACAGACTTTATTACAAATACTGCCGACAATCAATTCATGCTTGCGCCAAATATAAACAAGTTGCGGTTTAATAGTTTTGATTATGATCTGGCAGCAGATACCTTGGCTACGAGGGCTTATGTAAGAAGTGTTGGCGGCGGTGGCGGTTTCTTTTCCCCCAATCAAACAAGCACAGGTAGCACTATACATACAACAGATTATCCCTTTACTATTGATGGTTGGGGTCCAAAGAGGTGGAACGTTGGTACTGTAGCCAGCGGAGAATATTCATATTTACTTACTGATTATAGTAATCTTCAATTTAGTACGACAAGTGTTTCAAATAATCGAAGCGTTCAAATTGGAGCAGCAGTTGATGGATACGTTGCTTTGCAAGGACAAGGCGCAGGTACTAATTGGCAGATATACGGTTCTTTGGATTCCGTTTTACTAAAACATTCTGCCGGTGATTATAGAATATATGGTGTGCCTGATTCTGTTGCTGGATCAAATTATATTTTGACCTGGAATGCAGATAATCGTAGATTGGGTAAAGCTCCAATACCGGTAAGCGGTTCTGGTGTTGGTGATGGTGACAAAGGTGATATTAGTATTAGTGGGGGAGTTTGGTCATTAGATAATACCATTGGCGGTGCAAAGACATTTACCAACCATTTAAGAACTAATAGTTCTCTTTTGATTGCGGGAACTGGAACGCCTTATTCGCAGCCGCCTCCGCAAACCGGAAGGTTTTGGGTTTACTACGATGGAACATTTACTTATCCACGTTTTACAAATAATTGGGGTATTACAAGTGATTTAGGGCCAGCAGATACATCAGCGTTGCTTATTCCTAAGTCTGCAACCTCTCGTATTCCAAGCAGCAAATATTTTGATAATGCTGCTTACTATTTTACTGCATTGCCGGAAACGGATAGCACCGTACAGTATATTGCCATTAATTCTTCAGGCAGGCTTGTAAGAGCGAATAAAGAGCAGCTTATTGGAAGCGGTGGCTCTGACCCTTGCATTGACACAATCTACCGCACACCCGGAGTTGATTCTATTAAGTATGTCAAAAACGGAGTTACTTATTCGATAAAAGATAGTACAACGGCTGCCTACACTGATGCACAAGCAAGATCAGCTATCAACCTAACTACTACCGGGACATCCGGTGCTGCGACTTATAATAGTGCAACCGGAGTTTTAAATATCCCTCAATATAATAGTGGGAATAATTCAGTTACTTACGTCACAGGACATCATATCATTCAGGATGACGATAAAAACCTGATGCTAAAAGCAAACGGAACACAGATTACTTTTCCGGATCCTGCTTTACATAACGGTCGTACAATAAGAATTACTCATAATACTTTTTACGGCAGTGTATCTGGAAACGGCTGTACGTTTGTCGGATCATATATCCCGGTTTATAACGCAGCGAATAATACTGTTAGCTCCCAACCTTTATATACTACAGCAGAATATGTTAGTGATGGGTCGTATTGGCGGAAGGCAGCACACTCCAGCTATTTTTATCCGCGAAATCTTACGGACGGTGGTGAAGGTCTTGTTGCGATGACAAGTGCCACAACTTATAGTGAAAATGGTGGTGTAGGAAATATCGCCATAAAAGGGTTAAAAGCCGGAACTGGTATTTCTCTTTCTTCTGACAATAATGATATAACTATTTCTGCCAGTGGTACCGGAACCGGCGGGATAGATTCAATCTACCGTACACCAGGAATTGATTCTATCTACTATGTAAAAAATGGTAATACTTATGCAATAAAAGATAGTGTAGGCAGTGGTTCTAATTTCGGCCTCGATTCCACCAAATGGTCCACCGACAGCATCAACCTCTTCAACAAAAACATCGGCAACGTTGGTATCGGCACCATCACCCCAACAGCCAAATTTCACACTCTCGGCTCCATGCGTTTTGAATCATTTAAAAATAATGAACAAGGCGATTCTGTTTTAACTACTGATGCCAATGGAAATTTAAAATTGATCTATATGCCTTATGGCAGCAGCGGTGGCGGCGACAGCACCGGTGGTGTAAGCTATACTTTTGAAAATGGAGTGGCGCAATCTAATGGTCATGTACGTTTAGGCGGTTCTTTAATGGATTCTGTAAGATTGAATTTGAATGCTCATCCATTTCATTTCAACAGCGGCAGCAACAGGGTATTTTCGTTAACTCCGAATGGCAGTTTTAATAATAGCAACGCTAATTATGATTTCACTGCTAATTCATCAAAATTCAATATTGGTTCCAAACAGGATTCTGTTGGTTATGGCAGCCAGGTTTTCTTCAATGGCCTTGGCAATTCAGATGGTTTATGGATGTCGAGATATAATGCAGCCAGCGAAGCATCAGAGTTAAGAGTGAATGTAGGTGATGATGGTGGCAGCGTTGATAAATTTCATGTGGGTTACCTGACTAGCGGAACATGGAAGTCAAATCTTGTTGTGCAGGCTAATGGACAGGCGGGTATTGGTACTGCTGAACTGAATGGCGATTTATCAGTTGGAACGCAGCATGGCGATAAATTAAGTATTGGTAATAATGTTTGGGCCAATAAAACCATCATTACTACAGGCGCTGATGTGCAAAACGGTGATTATACCGAATTAAAAGTACCCGGTGCAGAGGCCAACTCAGCTTACCTGCGCCTGACCAAAGAAGGTAGTGTTGGCATAGGCACTACACAAACAGATGCCGGTTACAAATTATTGGTAAATGGAAGAATCAAAGCAGTGGGTCTGCGTGTAAAAGCGGCCGCCAACTGGCCTGACTATGTTTTTGATTCTACTTATCAATTAAGACCATTATCTGAAGTAGAGAAATTCATTAAAACCAACAAACATTTACCTGAGTTTCCAAAAGCAAACGAGGTAGATAAAGATGGTCATGATGTTTCTGAAACGCAGATAAAATTGCTTCAGAAGATAGAAGAGCTCACCCTGTATATTATTGAACAGGAAAAACGTATCAAAGAGCTGGAAGAGAAAAATAAAAACCTGGACGAGCAGAACAAACAGATCGTTCAGATGCAGCAACAATTAGCTGAACTGAAAAAACTAATCCTTTCAGGTAAATAAGATAGTTCGATGAAGATATGATCGCCTGGTACGTACAAGGCCGGGCGGTCCTTTCAAAAAAATGAATGGACAGGGTACTTAAATATTAATGGCTGATGAATATCCGAATACTATATAGAAAACTTATCGTAACCGTTTTTTTCTTACAGTTGCTGATAACAGCGTTTGCAGGAAATGAGGATACAACCGTTATAAAAAATACCGGTTCGCTTACATCAGCCATTCAGCGTACAACAAGTGCCGTTGAGTTAAAGTTGCGCAATTTCAGCGATCTTGATAAATACATTGCTTCCCAGCAATTTTTTATTGACCAGGATAATGCCGGTTTTACAAAGGAGTTTTTTGAAGAACTTAATAATGCCGATCCTGCTATTGAAGAAGAACGGCTGAAAGCTAAAGCCTCTGTGGGAGAAGTAGAAGCAAACAACAGCTTTGTGGATTATTTAAGTCCATCAGATATCAATAAACTGCCCATTGGTTTAAAGAAAAAAGTAGGTAATACGGATGTTACCATCGCTGTCAGCAGCGCTATTTTTACTAAAACTTATGCAGAGCTTACCCTTTTTGCAAGGATTAAAATACCACAGGGATCTAAGGAATTATTTTTTGGTGTAAAAGGATTAAAGCTTTCATACCGTGGCGGCATTATCGGCGATGCCAGGCTTGTTCTATTAGGTGATTTGGCCATACCCATTAATGGTAACAATGCTGCTCTTGTTTTAAAAGGCGGCTTTAATATGAATACGGGGCAGGGAGAAGATAAAACTTATATCACCATTGACTGTAATGGTTTCAAAAACCTGGGAATTTCTGCCGAAGTTCAATTTCCCCGGAGTTTAATTGTACCGGTAGATGCCACCGGCAATTCAGTGACCGGAAACGTAACAGCAAGTTTCAGTGCGTCCGAGGTTAGCGATTGGAATAATATTTTAGCCGACATAACTTTCAACAAAGGTTTTCAGATTAATGGATTAAAAGGTATCTCATTTAATGTGACTAATGCTGTCTTTGATTTGAGCGACCTCCGTAATAGCCCAGCTATTGTTTACCCGCAGGGCTACCAGCAAAAATATTTACAGAAAGAAAATTTAAATACCTGGAGGGGTGTGTACGTAAAAGACCTAAGCGTATCACTTCCCAAGGCATTTAAAGATAAAACAAACGAAAATCAGCTTGTTTCTTTTGGTGTAAAAGACCTGCTGATTGATAATAACGGTATCAGCGGTTTGTTTTATGCGCAAAATGTTTTGCCCATAATTAAAGGAAATGCATCGGGATGGAAATTTTCTGTAGATAGCATCCGTCTCGCCATTGAAGCCAATCATTTGCTGCGTGCAGGTTTTGGCGGAAAGATAGGCCTGCCTGTCAATAATGATTATGATACGGCCAACAAAAGAAAATTTCTTGCTTACTCAGCGGTTATTACCGCCAGTGCGGATTATGTGTGCAGGGTAAATACAATGGACTCTATTGATTTCGATCTCTGGAAGGCAAAAGTTATTTTAAAACCAAATTCATATATACAGCTTACGGGCAACCCTGATGGTTTTAAACCTGAAGCCATGCTTCACGGAGGCATAGGGGTTTTTATCAAATCAACCGATAATAAGCAAAGAGATGATACGTCAAAGGCTGTTGCGAGTTTCAAAGGCATAGAGTTTACAGCGCTCCATTTAAAAACAGAAGCTCCGTATGTAACAGCTCAATATTTTGGATATAAAGGCGAATTAAAGCTGGGAGCTTTCCCTGCTTCAATTAGTGATATAGCGTTAAAAAATTTACCAAATAATGAATTAGCGCTGACCTTTAATCTCAAGGTTAATCTTAACGATGAAAATGAATTTACCGGCAGCACAAGGTTAAATGTTGTTGGTAAGTTGGAGGAGGGCCAGGGTATTCAATCATGGAAATATTCAAAACTGGAAATTGAAGAAATAGCTATTCATGCCGACATCAAAGGTTCTTTCGTACTTGACGGCAGAGTGAAGTTCATGGATGATGATCCTGTATTTGGGGATGGGTTTTCAGGTTCAGTGAATGCAGAATTTAAAAAAGGGATCAATGTAAAAGTTGCTGTAAATGCAATTTTCGGCAGAACAACTTATCGTTATTGGTATGTTGATGGAAAGGTAGATCTGGGTAACGGTATAGGAGCCCCAATTAAATTAAAAGGTTTTGGCGGCGGAGCTTATTACCGGATGAAAAAGGAAGGGTATGATTCTACAATTTCTCCCACAGGTGTAAAATATTTGCCTGATTCTACAGCAGGGCTGGGAGTAAAAGCAGCGGTTTTATTTAGCGTTGGAGATAATAAAGTCGCCAACGGTGAAGCATCTTTTGAAATGGCTTTTAATAAAGGCGGCGGTCTACGGTATATAGGTTTCTTTGGTTTTGCAAAAATCTTAGAAGGAATAAAAATTCCTGGCGGAGTTGAAGAGTTTGTTAAGGGCCGTTTTAAAGGCCTGGAAGAAAAACTTAGTTCACTTGACGCTTCAGCAAAAGAACGGTTAGATAAGTTAAAACTAACCGACGCTTCAAAGGCTGCTAAGGAGCAAAACGTATCACCAGAAAAACCCGGGGACGGAGGTCTATCTGCCTATATCGGTATTCAATATGATTTTAATGCCAGAACCCTGCATGCCAATTTCGATATGTATCTGAATGCTGCGGGTGGTTTATTGCGAGGTATTGGCAGTGACTACAGGGCGGGATGGGCCGTGTTGCATATAGAGCCATCCACCTGGTATCTCCACATGGGCACGCCTGCCAATCCAATTGGCATACGAATGGGTATTGGGCCACTGACTATAACAACTACATCTTATTTCATGGCGGGGCATAACCTGCCTGCTTTCCCGGCGCCTCCGAAAAAAGTTATTGAAGTATTGCAGGAAAGCGGTCTGCGGTATGTTAATGATATCAGCTCGCAGGACCTGGCTGGTGGTAGAGGACTTGCGTTCGGCTCTGCGATACAGGTAAATACAGGCGACCTGCGCTTTCTTGTTCTCTATGCAAATTTTGCCGCGGGGCTTGGCTTTGATGTGATGCTGAAAGATTATGGCGACAAACATTGCGATGGCAGCAGTGGACGTATTGGTATAAACGGATGGTATGCACAGGGGCAGGCTTATGCGTATTTACAGGGGGAACTCGGCATCCGTGTAAAGATCGGGCCTATTAAAAAGAAGATACCCATTATTAAAGGAGGTGCAGCGGCGTTGTTGCAGGCCAAATTACCAAACCCAACCTGGGTGGGTGGGTATATGGGCTTTCATGTAAACATACTTGGCGGTTTAATAAAAGGAAGGTTCAATTTCAAATTCAGTTTTGGAAAGGAGTGTGAGATCGTAAGTAATAGTGGCGCAGCCGATGAAAATATTACGATCATTGAAACATTAACACCGGATGATGCTGCTACGGCTGTAAGCGTACTGGCTTCTCCAAAACTAAAATTCAGGATCAAGCCTGATGCAGAAATGGAAGTACGAAAAGAAGATGGCAGCGGTTACGAATATTTCAAGGCAAAAGTAGAAAGCTATAAACTGCATAAGGGCTCAAACGAAATACCTGCCACATTAAAATATAATGAAGACGGAACGGAGCTTTCATTAAAACCCACAGATGTGCTTAACTCCAATACGGCGTACAAAATAGTTGCAGTCGTTAGCTTCCAGCAAAAAATAAATGGCAAGTGGGTTGGTCTTTCAGAAAATGGAGTGAAAGTGCAGGAGAAAAAAGAATACACATTCACAACAGGTCTTGCGCCGGATACACTCCAGCATACTATGCTCCAGCGTATGTACCCATTCTTTGACCAGCGTAACTTTTATAAAGATGAACCCAATAAAGGTGTTATTAAATTAGACCAGCGTTATTCTCCTTTCTTCGCAAAATTTGGTAAATGGAAAGTAAAAGTGGAGACGCTTGACGGAATGGGAATAGCTACCAACTATGCTACTACGACGGATGATAGCTTGTTCACCTTCGCTTTGCCTTCCAATCTTAATACCAGCACCACCTATCGTTTGCTGTTATTGGGAGAGGAACCCACTGATCCGTCTTCTGATATCAATAAGCCTGCTTTGAAATTAACCTTCACTACCAGCCAGTATGGTTCACTGTCATCCAAACTGCAGGCATTGAGATTGACACAACCTGTTGTCAACAGGGTATCATCTGATGTGATTGACCTGCAGGCTGAGGTTACTAACTACGAAGGATTTGAGTTGTATGAAATTGCAGGTGATAAGTACACGGAATATAAGCCAATGATCCAGGGTGAGATCAATGTCAATGGCGAAGGGTATTACAATGAAATCATCAAGCCGTTGATCTATCCAAATTATCCCGATCCAATGGTAGCAGGAAACCAGACTATAGCTATACAAGATCCCGACGCATTGATTTATGGAGCTCCGCCTTTCAAAGCCGTAACGACTTCCTGGTATTATATCAATTCGCTGCAGTCGCAAAAATTCAATAACCTGCTGCGGACAAGGATGCCATTTGTACATAATGCGAATAAGTATTACAACCTGCATTTCCTTGAACTGAGAAAGAAGATCATCAATAAATACATTGGACAAAGCGGGTTATTGATTGACAAGAACCAGGAAGGATCATTCCCGGTAGAGTTTCGAAAATTAGTAAACGAGGCTTTTCCGTTCATGCTGAAAGGAGAATATAAAATACGATTGAGCTTTGTTCAACTGGATGGCACAAAGGGAACACCCGGTGAATTTATCTATCTAAATCCGCTTGATTAATGAGAAAACGTAGTCATCATATATCACTTATGAAAATGAAAACCGGGATAGTTATGGCAATAGGCTTAACCCTTAGCCTTTTCATTAACACCGTAGTAGCACAGGTTAAAAAAACGCCATCGGTAAAAAAATCGAAACTGTTTAGTGTTGGGCACAGCACAAAAAAAGAAATACTTATCCGCTGGGCGCCTGCTGATGAAGCCATGTGGAGCGATGCCAACAAATATGGATATGCCATAGAACGCTATACGGTAGTAAAAGATGGAAAAGTGCTGGAGAAGTTTGAGCGAATGAAATCAAGATTGGTATTTAAACCAAAACCGGTTGCAGAATGGGATTCGCTCATGCAAATAGATGATTACGCAGCCGTATTGGCACAGGCCATTTACGGTGATGATTTTGATGTGGAAATGACAACGGAAAAAGACGGTGTAGCCAGGATCATCAATGAAACGGAAAAGCTCAAGCAGCGGTACAATATGTCAATGTATGCAGCCGATCATAGCTTTACTGCGGCTGTGCAGGCCGGTTTGGGATGGAAGGATGCCGACGTTAGGCCCGACGACAAATATTTTTACCGTATCTATTCTTTAATTCCCAAAGAAGTAAGGAAAACGGATACTTCACTTTTATATGTTGGTTTAAGTGATTACAAACCGCTTCCCAAACCCTCGGAAATAATTACCGAGTTCGGTGATAAATCAGCATTGCTGAAATGGGATTTTGATTCTTACAAGGAATACTATACTTCTTATATCATTGAGCGTTCCGATGATGATGGTAAAACATTTAAACCGGTTTCAGATAAACCTGTTACATCTTTAAATGATAAATCAGAAGGCAGTCCTACGGCCAGCATGCTCTTTATTGATACGCTGGCTGATAATACAATCCAATACCAGTACCGCATTGCAGGTGTTTCTTTATTTGGCGATACCGGCCCGTATTCTGATATAGTAAAGGGCAGGGGCAAGGCAGTGCTTCCGCTTACCCCAAACATTGTAAATGTAACAGGCGATAACGAGGCCTATCGCCTCAACTGGGCCTTTGAAGACAGCCTGAATGGTTTGATCAAAGAATTTCGCATCAATCATGCTGAAAGGGTAGAAGGGCCTTATAAAACCATCAGCCAAAATATTAAACCGG
>Ga0187893_10008947_pt1 | contig 15600 bp, 7 predicted proteins | sample MA1701074metaG_FD_139574 | JGI IMG/M metagenome (GOLD analysis project Ga0187893, IMG submission 139574) | White microbial mat communities from a basaltic lava cave in the Kipuka Kanohina Cave System on the Island of Hawaii, USA - MA170107-4 metaG ... | reverse complement strand
TATTTGCAGAAGGCGGCGGTCATCACACGCCGCTGATCGTCGAATTCATAAACCACTACGTTGGCGCGCCGCTCCATCGCATCCAGATGGCGACGACCTATCCCTTGTGGAAGTCGTTTTTCGCCAATTTCGGCACCACGCCGGAAAAAGTTTTCGGCGCGGAATATTCGCCCGAAAACGCTATCCCGTGGTACACGGTCATGTTCGTGATCGCGTGCATCCTGACGGTTATCCTGATCCGCATTTTCAAGGGCAAGCTCTCCGAAGACGATCCGCGACCCGGACAGATGACGCTCGAAGCCGGTTTTCTGGCGATCAAAGATCTGGTCGTAAAAGTGATCGGCGAGCACGGCTACAAATATTTCCCGGTCGTCGCCACGTTCGCAACGCTTGTGCTGATCTCGAACCTAATGGGTTTGTTTCCGCTCTTCATGGCGCCGACGGCGTCGGTCAACGTGACGTACGCGCTGGCTATATCGTCATTCGTTTATTACAACTACGTCGGAATTCACGAGAACGGACTGGTCGGCCATTTTAAGCATTTCGCCGGGCCAAAGCTTCCAGTTTATTTGTTTGCGATTACAGGTTTGATCTTCGTAGTCGAACTGGTCAGCAACATGATCCGGCCATTCACGCTCGGCGTCCGGCTGTTTGCCAATATGTTCGCGGACGAGAAGATCTTCATGGAGATCACGAATCTGTTTCCGCCGTTCACCCAAGTTTTATTGCCGCTGCTTTTGACAACGTTGGCCGTTTTCGTCGCGTTCGTGCAGACGCTGGTGTTCACGCTGCTCTCGATGATCTACATCAGCGAGGTTTCGCATCCGCACGAAGAGCATCATGCTGACGAACATCACGAAGAAGCTCATGGCGAGTCGGCCGCAGCGACGGCCTGAATGCAGAAGCCCGCGCGTTAGCGCGGGGCGATATCGAGTATTGAACGCAAATGCGTTCATTTGCCGGGAACATACCGGCTTCGAACGGGAACACGTTTAAAAACTTGCGATTTATAGCAGATATGCCCGCACGCATCAGGCACGCTTGACTCTTGGGGAGTATAAAATCAAGTGCATACCGGAAGCGAGGCGAAATAATAAACACGAAGCAGGTTATCGGAACGGTTCTCCTTAAAAAAACGTAAATAAAATAGGAGAAGAAAATGAAAAAACTAAAATATGTTTTCTACGCAACTCTCGCGATCGCGATGATGACCGTTGTCGCCGCCGCACAGCCCGGCGCAGCCGCGGATAACGCGTTCACCGTCAACGCCGCTAAAGCGATCGGCGCGGGCATCGGCTTCGGTCTCGCCGCGGGTCTCGCGGGCATCGGCCAGGGACTGGTCGGCTCGCGAGCCGCCGAAGGCGCCGCACGCAATCCCGGCGCGGCCGGAACGGTACAGACGATGATGATCATCGCTCTTGCGCTGATCGAATCTCTGGTGCTGTTTGCTCTGCTTATCGCCTTCGTCGTTGTCGGAACTGTCAGCACGACCGCTCAGTAATCGAACCAATAAATTTTCCTGCGGGAGCGGTCGGAAGGACTTGCTCCCGCATTTTTGTCTTCATTTGCGATGTGAGAAAATTAGAAATCGACCAAAAATTTGTGTGCAACTTTTGTTTGGCGTAGGCGTTCTAACTTTAAATGACAAACACACTTACAGGCACGATTATCGCGGAAAAATACCGGCTCGGCGACCGTTTGCGGAGCGGCGAGCAGAGTGACCTGTATGAAGCCCGGCACGTTTTGATGGACAAACCGGTGGCGATACGCGTGCTGCGACCGAGCCTGGCAACGGACAGTGCGAACAACGAAAATTTCTTCGCCGCAGCAAAAACCGCGTCTCAAATCTCGAACCCGCACCTTCTCGCCATCAATGATTTCGGCACCGACCGTGAAGGATTTCGTTACGCCGTTTACGAACCGCTCTTGGGGAAATCGTTAAAAAAAGTGATCGCCGAAGACGGCACGTTTCCCGCGCGCTCGGCGGTCGAGGTAGCACGGCAGACGGCGGAAGCGTTGGCTGCCTCGCACGCCGCCGGTCGCGTGCACGGAGATCTTACGACCGAGAATGTGATCCTCACCGGCAGCGACGGCGTCGCGGTGAAGGTGATCGATTTCGGAGCGCCGAATGCGCTGATGGCGGAGCGGACCGACGCGGCAGATTTCGCATATCTCGCACCCGAACAATGTTCCGGCTCTGACACGCCGGACGAGCGCGGCGACATTTATTCACTCGGCGTCATTCTTTACGAAATGCTCGCGGGCGTTCCGCCCTTCACGGGCGAGAAACCGTCAGACGTGATGGTGAAACACATCGACGAGCCGCCTGCGCCTCTCTCCGCATTTCGCAGCGATTTGCCGGAGACGATCGAGCCGATCATCGCAAAAGCTTTATCGAAAAATGCGGAAATGCGTCAGCAAACAGCTGCGGAATTTGCCGACGAGCTCGCTTCGATTTCCGGCGGACTTGCTGCACAGGCTGCAGCCGCGCCGCAAAACAATCTTTGGAAAACGGCGTTCGTCGTGATGGTCGGGATGACGCTGCTGTCGGCTTTTCTCATCTACGGCACCTATGTGCGGCGAACCGATCCGGCGACCGCGCTGCAGCCGGACGCAAACGGCCTGCCCGTTCAGCCGATCAATCCCGCGACCGGCGCCGAAGAACAAATGCTTGCCGCAATGCCTGCGTTGACCGCAGATACGATCGCGAATTCGAACCTAAGCCAGCCGCCGGGAACGCTGCCGGGCGGCGACGGCTATAACCCGTGGGCGACCGGCGCGCCGCCGCCTGGAGCGCCGTATGTTCCGCCCGGCGGACAGATCGTCACGATCGACCCTACGACCGGAAGCCCGTTCATGCCGCCCGACGGCGGCGTGGTGCTCGTCCCGGTTCCCGTGAACACAAACACCAACACGGCGAAACCGACGCCGACTCCGAAACCGGCCGCGAATGCAAACACCGGCTCGCCGCAAGCGACGCCTACGCCGAAGGTAAATCCTTCGCCCGCAAAGCCGACGCCCCGGCCCACCCGGACGCCTGTTGCCCGCCCGAAAGCCGTCGGTGAAAACGACGGTAACTAAGCCTGAACGGCGAGATCGAACACAGCTTTTACGGCAAGCAGTAAAACCGCGGCAAGAAAAATTCTTCGCAGCCAAACCTCGTTCATTCGTGAAGCGTAATGAGCCCCGATAAAAGCTCCGACAAACATCGTCACGCCAAGCAAGATTCCCAGCTTGAAATCGACAAGCCCCTGATAAATAAAAACCAGCGTCGCCACCGACGACGAAAAAATATTTATCACTTTGGTCGCCGCGATCGATTCCGCAAAGCTCATTCCGAAAAAAGCCACGAGGCTTGCTGTCAGCACCGTCACATAACCGCCGCTGTAAAGCCCGCCGTATATCGCCAATAAGAAAACTATCGCGAAACCCGAAAGGAAATAAAAGCTCCCCTCCTTACGAAGGAGGGGTGTTGGCGCTTCGCCGACGGGGTGGTTCTCTTTGACGCCGCCGCGCGATCCCTGGGAAGGACGCAACACTGTAAACAACACGATCGCGATCATCGCGACGGTCACGATGATCTTTATCGCCTCGTTAGTCACCAACCCGACGATCGCCGCCCCGACCGCAGACCCGATCAACGTTAGCGCGATCATCGGCGACAACCGCTTCAAATCCACCGCGCCCCGCCGCAAAAACGGTATCGCCCCGCCCACCGCCATAAACACCAACCCAAACATGTTCGTCGCCACCGCAACCTTCTCATCCACCCCAACCTCAAACATCACCGGCACCGCGATCAAAGAATTACTCCCCGTCACCACGCCGATAACGCTCGTTATGAAAAACAGAATGATGAGAATGACAATAGACGATGTTGACATCGAGGTGTGATTTTACAGGTCGGGCGACAGGAAGCAAGCAGAGCATGCTTGTATACACCGCAAAGACGAAAAAAGGAGGCGAAGAAACGCCTCCCAGCTAGAATTACCAAATACAAGCCGCGTTAGAACAGAAGCCTGATAGCAAACTGCACACGGCGGCTGCTCAATGCACTCTCGAACGGATCGGCAAAGCTGATTCCGGCGCTTTCCTGGGTCAGGGTTGGAAGCGAAGCGCCCGCGGCCACGCCAAAACCGGAGGTCGGGTGGTTCAGCGCGTTGAACGCTTCCGCTCTGAACTGAACGCGCACTCGCTCTGAGATGTTCGTTGTCTTGAACAGACCAAAGTTCATCTGGTTCAATTCAATGCCGCGAACACTGTTACGTCCCGCGGTGCCAAATGGTGTCCCAAACGCAAGAGCTGCTCCGGGTCCATTGTAGATAAAACGAACATCGTTTACCGTAACCGGCGTAAGCACGCGGGCACCACCGACCAAACGATTAAGATCATTTAGCAGGTAAAAGCCCGTCGGACTTAACGCAGTCGTTGGTCCCAGTAAACCCATCAGGCGAGCATCGATATTAGTAACACCGACTCTCGTAATAGGCTGGTTCACATTTCCGTTGAAGGGCCGCAGATTGTCGAGTCCTATGAACGTGTTCGCCCAGGCACCATCGATATAGCCCCCACCAAAAGCTGAAACCTGGGAATTACGAAATTGCTCGGGAGTGTATGGGCGTCCCGAGGCCCAGTTGTAAGTTCCGTTTAGCTGCCATCCGCCGAGTATCTTTCCTACAAACCCCGACTGACTCTTGTAGATCGGCACGTCGTATATGAAATTCATCGAGAAGGAATGGGTCCTGTCAAAGCCCGAAATCCCATATTCACCGGCGCCGACGTCAAACGGGTTCTGGGCAGCCGCATTTTCGCCAAACGCAAAGATCTCACTGGCATTATCCAGCGCTTTGCTGAACGTATAGGCAGCACCGAAGTTTAGATTCTTATCAAGAAATCGCCCGTTATATCGCGTCTGGAGAGAATCGTATCTCGACTCACCCGTATTAGTTCTACGACGCAGCAGGCCGCGCCCGGCAAGTAATCTACCGTCGCATGCGCCTTCGTTATCTGGAGTACCCATTGTGTTGGTACATTGCTGCGGTGCCGGAGCTCCGTTTAGCAGGTTGCGGAAGTTTGGGAAAGTGAAAACCGTTGGAGTACATGTCGCAGGAGCCGGCGGACATCCTATTGAAATGCTTTGCATATATCCATTATACAACCTAGCGTACAACGGATTCGCGTTAACGGTTTGGAACAGATCCTTGCCCTGATTGCCGACATAACGGATCTCAAAGACATTGCTGCTGTTAATCTGCCGCTGGATGCCGAAAGAGTATTGTACCGAGTAGGGGTTGTGGAAATCAGTTGATACATCCGTTTGGGCGAGGAAGCGCGGATCGAAAGTGTTACGGCGCAGATTCGCGCTGTACGCGCTCCTTACCGCGGAGCCTATCGGATCATTCGGCAGCTGAATCGTAGTCGCGAAGGTATCAAGAATTACGGTAGGAGCCGAGGTAGAGATATTCAACATTATATTGTAAAACACTGCCTCGTAAGCGATCGAATACCCACCGCGGAACACCGTTGCATCCTTTTCGCCGAAAAGGAAACGTGAAAACTTGCTGTCACCGAAGTCCGGGGACCACGCAAAACCTACGCGCGGAGCAAAGTTGTTCTTATCGGCCGGCAGTTCGGGAAAAATTCGGGCCTCCAACGGCAGGTTCTGTCGGTAAAGGGCCGTTGCGGGATTACTTTCCCGTTCCGACGTGACGTCAAAGATGCGATTGATCGGCTGTCCGCTGAATTCGTAGCGAACGCCAAGGTTAAGCGTAAGATTCGGACGAACTCGCCAATCATCCTGGAAGAAGAAGAATCGATCGAGCTGGGTGTACTGCAGATCAGGCTGGCCGTCAGCCAATGTGACTCCCCCCGCAGGAATGGCGTTCACGACAGCAGCAGGGCTGTCGAAGCGCAGCACACCGTTTATATTCGGGAGGAAAGGAACAGAGTTCTTTAGGTATCGGATGTCCGCACCGAAATTAAGTGAATGGCTGCCCGCGATCCAGTTGATCGAATCGCGGAACTGATACACATCGACTATTCGACCTTGCGGAAGGTTTGTAGCGCCGCCCAGTGTCTGAACGGTTACATTGGTTCCAACTCCTGTGAGGCCGGCGAAAGTCACGCTTGAATAGGCCTCTCCGATAAGCGACGGATGCGGAATGCAGCCGGTAAGAGCGTCATCACCGCAGCCTCCTCCGAAAACGACCGACAGACGCTGGAACGTGCCTTGCGCACTGTTGATTAGATTGGACGAAAATGTACGGTTGTAGAAGCCGCTCAGGCTCCTACTCTCGGCCGGAATGTCTCCAAAGAAACCATTGCTACCGCCCAAGGCATTTACAGACGCGGATTTCTGATCCAAGTACTGAAATCTGAGCGTGTCCCGTTCCGATAAATTAAAATCGGTACGGACCGTGAACTCATTCTGCTCGAAAGGAAGAGCAAACTCGCGCTCAGGTATGGCCGCCAAGTAAAATCCTGTCTCATTGCCGCCAACAACACAGTTAGTCGTAGGCGTAGCGGAAATACATACTCGATCCTGATTTCCGGGAATTAAGCCCGTACGCACACGAACCCTGCCAAAGTCAGTAAGAGCAAAAGCACCTTGCTGCGTCAACGCTCTGATCGTTGGGTTTCCCGGAAACGCCGCCTGCAGGCGAGCAAACTCACTTGGGAGAATGGCGAGATTGCCACCCCTAGCTGTAAAGGTTTGAGACTGACGAATGCCCTGGTAGCTAGTGAAGAAAAATGCTTTGTTTCGTCCATCCCAAAGACGCGGACCGCCCTCTCCGAATGCCGGGAAAAATATCGGGCCGCCGAATGTGTATCCGAACGTGTTGCTGATAAATTTGTCCCTAGCTCCCCGTGTGGGCGTTCGACGCTCAATGTTGTTCATCGCATCGAGCGAACTGGCGTTACGATGGTATTCGAACAAACTCCCGCTGAACTCATTCGTTCCGCCCTTTGTGACGATATTTACGATCGCCCCCTGATTGCGGCCATACTGGGCAGAAAAGTTGTTAGTTACAACCTGAAATTCCTGCACTATTTCAGTATTGGAAACAAAGTAGCTGGGCCCGCCGATCGACAGGTCATTGTTGTCGGTTCCGTCAATCGTGAAGTTATTCGACCGGGCTCTGTTGCCGTTTACCGACAGCGTAATTCCATTACCGTTAACGTTGCCGAAACCAGGCGTAACACCCGGAATGTTCAACGCCAACGTGTCGATGCCGCCACCTGCGGCATTGGACGGAAGGTCGGCAACTTTGCGAGTATCGAAGTTTGCCGTTATCTCCGAATTGGTCTGCGCGATCTCGTCGGTAGTAGCAACGATCGTCACAGTCTCCGAAGCTCCGCCAACTTCTAGCGTAATCTTAACCGGCGTGTCTAGTCCGAGACGAACTGCCACGCCCGTAATAGTTTGAGTCTTAAAACCACTCGCGGTCGAAACTGTGATCGAATAGACTCCGGGATTTAAGTTTGAAAATGCGAAAGTTCCGTCGTTAGACGTAACAAACGACGTCGTCGCCACGTTGGTTGCTTCGTTTTTTGCGGTAATTGTCGCCCCAGAAACAACGTTACCGTTGGGATCGACAACGGTTCCGCTTACGGTTCCGTAGTTTTGCTGTGCGAGAACCGCCGTGGCGCTGAAAAGCAAAAACATCAGCAGACAAAGCGGAGCTCGAAAAACAAATGGCCTCATTGTTGTCATTTCTAATCCTCCTGAATTCATGGATTTCTCAATAGAAAGGAAGTGTTTCCGACGCATTTATGGCAACAACTATGCCAATTCCAGGAATTTCGACGATCCACGCAGTCTCCTTCTAATAGCAAAGCTTCAATACCTTTCCTTTCTATAACTTCCGGACAATGGATTTTGGATGTCCGTTGTAATATTTCTGTCGGAAGATCGTTGAAATCTATCGCTCCAGGCGTTTCTGATTAGATTCTTGGACGAAATCCAAATTCTCATTCAAAAATTCGTTTATTCAAGAAATTGCACAACGCTCAGGATTTCGTCACTATGCGGTTCGTTTTGATCTTCGAGTTTAAGGTCGTGGCATTGAGGCCTAGCAGGCGGGCGGCGCGGGATTGGTGGCCGTTGGTTTGGTCTAGGGCGCGGCGGATTAGGTCGATCTATCTCCAGGAATATGAACTCTCTCGAAGAAATTGTAAATCTGGCAGGCCAATGAACTTGATTCGAACCGCTTAAGTTATGAAAACATTATGCTTCCGTAATAAAGCTGTCGTAGGCACGCGAATTGCGTTGCGCTAAAGCATGCTGCATGATTTGCAGTAAGAATCCGAAGCAAAATTCTTTGGTCGTAATGGCTTTCTGATTCAGCCAAAAATTGTGTTCTCTCATGCACCTTCTTGGCTGTGAAAAGGGAATGTTGAAAGTATCGCTGATCCCGGCAAACACTAATGTAGGAGAATCGAAATATGAATAGAATTCCATCGTATGTATCATTTCTCGCGGCGGCTGTATTCGTGATCGTTTTAGGCGCCCCATTCGTTTCCGCGCAGACGAGCCGCGGAACGATCGCCGGAACTGTTAGTGACCCGAACGGTGCGGTCGTCTCAGGCGCGAATGTAGAAATAGTAAACAAGGCAACTAACGTGTCGCGCACATCTACGACCAACAGCTCGGGGTATTATCGCTTCGACGCTGTTGAGCTTGGTGAATACGACGTAAAAGTAGCAGCAACCGGATTCAAAACCCTGACAACCACCAGTGTTAAGGTTTCCGCGAATTTGACGACAGATATCGATGCAAGACTTGAAATTGGAGCTGAGTCAGCTTCAGTTGAGGTCACTGCCGATGCCGAGGTGCTGCAGACAACGGAACCCGTTCGCGGCGGTAACTTCTCGACAAGGCAGGTTCAGAATTTGCCGCTCGCAGGATTAAATCCATATGACCTTGGTCGCCTGCTTCCGGGTGTGGTTTCACCGTCAGGGAGCTCTACTTTTGGAAACGACTCTCAGTTTTCGGTCAACGGCCAAAGGCCGAGAGCAAACAATTATCTTATTGACGGAACTGAGAATAACGATATCTCCGTCACCGGTCCTGCCAGCCAAATAAATAATGAAGATGCCGTCCAGGAAGTGTCGCTACAAACTGGTTTGTTCAGTGCGGAATTCGGCCGTGCCGGCGGCGGCGTTTTTAATCTTGTTACAAAAGCCGGAACCAATGATTTTCACGGCTCTCTGCGATGGCTCTATTTTTCCCAGAAATTTAATGCCCTGACAAACGGCCAAAGGCTCGCCGGATTGACTAGGCCGGCTGTTTTTAACGAGAACGTCTTTAGTGGAACCATCGGCGGCCCGCTACCTCTTCCTCGTTTTGGCGATAAAGGTGGGCCTTATTTTACGTCGGGCAGGGACAAAACCTTTTTCTTTTTTGGCCTTCAGTATGATCGTTTCCGCACCAGTGCAAGCTTTGGCCCATTTCGCGTCCCCACGGTAAACGGTGTAAACCAGCTACGGGCGCTCTTTCCGGCGGGCACTAACGCTCGGGTTGACCTTTACCTTGACGCGATCGGCTCCGCCAGAGGTTTAACCACCCTTCAAACGATAGCCCTCGGCACTGGCCCCGACGGTTTTGGAAACGTAGTGCCTCGCGGTTCCGTAGAGACAGGACTAATAGGTTTTCCCGCGTCATCTCAAACGAATGTCCGTCAATACGTCTTTCGCATCGATCACCGTATCAATGACAAGCATCAAATCGGTATTCGTTACCTTGACGACGACACAGTTGTTCCCAACGCGGCAATGAATTCACCCGGTTTTACTCGCGACTTCACAGGCAACTCTCGTAACTTGCTCTTTACCCACACGTGGGTGATCAAATCGAACATTACAAACGAGCTCAGGGTTTCTCCCTACGGCTTGATCAATTTCGATTTTCCGATTTCACCGGATGCCCCAGCACTAGCTTTTACGTTGCCGAACATAGCGATTGCGAACCTTTCGGCTATTGGTATCGCAACAAACATTCCGCAGTTTCGGAAGGCCGAAAACTATCTTTTTCAGGATACGATGACGGTGGTTTCGGGCGCGCACACCTTCCGATTCGGAGCGGAATTGTTGAAGCAAACCGCAGAGCAGCGTCCGCCGTTTAACGAGCGCGGATCGTTTAATTTTGTTACCGGCGGCGGCTTTACAGGCCTCGCGAATTTTATCGACAACTTCAGCGGGCCTTCCGGTTCGGCAAATATCAACTTCGGAGATCCGATCTACGACCCGAGTCTCTTTCGGAAAAGCTACTTTATTCAGGACACCTGGCGAGTGTCTCAGAATTGGACCTGGACGCTTGGTTTGAGGTACGAGGATTTCGGCCAGCCGGCCAACAATGCTTTCAGGTTTCCGGCGTTTGCCGGCTTCGATCCCGCTAACTTCCTTATACCGAACCAGGTTGAAGAGGATAAAAACAATTTTGGACCGATCATCGGTTTCGCGTATTCGCCAAGCGTCGATTCGGGCGTCCTGGGATGGCTGTTTGGCAATAAGAAGAGTTCGATCCGGTCTGGTTATCAGGTCACCTACGACACATTCTTCAACAACATGTTGTCGAACATCGCGGCCGATGCTCCAAATAACACATCCACTACTACAACAGGAGCGACAACGGGTAGAGGAACGTCAAATTTCTTCCCGACTGCCATTCCGGCTACGCCTACGGCGCCGACGCCATTGAATTCTCAGACTTCGGTATTTAATCCGAATATTCGTAATCCTTACACGCAACGGTGGTCCTTCGGCATACAAAGAGATTTGCCTGCGGGCTTTTTCGTTGATATGTCCTATGTTGGATCGGCGGGTAGAAAACTGTTCGTTACTGAGGATCTTAACCCGATAGTTACCGCCCCTAATATTCGCCGTTTTCCGAGCCTCGGGATTCGCCGCTATCGGACAAGTGGGGCCAATTCCGACTATCATTCTGCTCAGCTTCGGGTTGATAAGCGCTTGGCCAGAGGTTTTCAGGCAACGGTTTCTTACACTTGGTCAAAATTGATCGATCAGATCAGCGAGATCTTCGCCACGGACAATACCGGAACCTCGCTGGCTTCGGTGGCTGCATTTCAAGGCGGCCTCAAGCTTGATCGCGCAGTTTCCGACTATCATAGAAGCCATCGAGCCACGATTGCCTATGTGTGGGATATTCCGGGCCCGAAGTCAGGCTTTCTCGGCCAGGTTCTTGGCGGGTGGCAGGTCTCTGGAATTACAACGTTTCAGTCTGGCGCGCCATTCTCGCTTTTAAATGGAGCGGACAGAAATGGCGATGGTCTGAATATCGACAGACCGAATTTGGGAAATCCGAATGCGCCGAGAAATACACGGGGCGTGATCAATACTACTACGTGCGCGTCAACCGGTTTTATAAATCCGGACACGGGCGCGTGCGTAACTATTAATGACGTTTACGTCTATCAAGTTGCTGCAAACACCGGTTTTCCCGGACCGGCCACATTGGGTCGTAATACTGAGCGCTCGAATCCAGTGGAGAATTTTGATATGAGCTTCTTTAAGGTTTTCCGCTTCTCGGAGTCCGTTCAGTTGCAATATCGACTAGACGCATTTAACGTCTTTAATCACCCGCAGTTTGTCGGAGTTCCGGCGAGAACCGTTGCAACAACTGCAGCGGGTGCGTATCTCAATTACGACCAAATCACCGGGGGTGGCCGGTCGATGCGAATGGGGTTGAAGCTGGTGTTTTAACGCGACAGATCCGACATTCACAATAGTTAATTCTTTTCGGTCGTCGATTTCGGCGGCCTTTTTCTTGAAGTTTGCCACTAATGACAGCACTTCGATCCGAAATATGCTAACTAGCGCAGGGGCTGAATGTTGTATGCCTTGATTTTTGAATTTAGGGTCGTGGCATTGAGGCCTAGCAGGCGGGCGGCGCGGGATTGGTGGCCGTTGGTTTGGTCTAGGGCGCGGCGGATGAGGTCGATTTCGAAGCGGCGGACTTCGTCGTAGAAGTTTACGCCGCGGGCGATGTCGATATCGCCGGAGGCGCCTTCGGTTTGCTGGAGCATACGGGCGGCGAGTTCCGGATCGCGGACTTCGGGGCGGAGGCACTCGACGGTGATTTCGTTTGTCGTTGCGATGACGACGGCGCGCTCGATTATGTTTTCAAGCTCGCGGACGTTGCCGGGAAACTGATAATTCTCAAGAAGCGAGAGCACTTCCGGCGACAGATTCTCGGATAATTCGCGGCCGTTCTCTTCGCTGTATTTACGAACGAAATGCGTCGCCAGCGGCAGAATGTCTTCGGTGCGCTGGCGAAGAGCGGGAAGCTCGACCGGAACGACCGAGAGGCGGTAATACAGATCTTCGCGAAACGTGCCGTTCTTTACCGCGTCCTTCAGATCGACATTGGTCGCGGCGATGATGCGCACATCGACCTTTACCGGTGCGGTATCACCAAGCGGGATGAACTCACGTTCCTGAATGACGCGAAGCAGCCGAACCTGAATCTCGGGCCGCAGGTCGCCGATCTCGTCCAGAAAGATCGTGCCGGTGTCCGCGACTTCGAACAAACCTTTCTTTGCGGCGACGGCGCCGGTGAAGGCTCCTCTCGTATGGCCGAATAGCTCCGATTCAAGAAGTTCGGAGGGAATATTTGAGCAGTTTACGACGACAAACGGATTCTCAACGCGCGGGCTCGCCTCGTGAATCGCTTTGGCAACCAACTCTTTTCCCGTTCCGCTTTCGCCCGTAATAAGAACGGTTGAGCGTGCCGGAGCGACGCGATCGACGAGACGAAAGATCTCTTCCATCTTCTCCGAGCGGCCAATAAAGCCCTCGCGCTTCACGGACTTTGTCATCACCTGCCGAAGCGTCTGGCGCTCTTCCTCATTGCGGCGTTTTTTGATGCCGCGCGCAACGAACGAAAGTATCTGCTCGTTTTGAAAAGGCTTGCGGATAACGCCGAACGCGCCTTTTTCCCACGCAGAGATGGCGGTGTCGAATGTCGCGTAAGCGGTGATAATTAATACCACTGCCTCGGCGTCGAGTTTAATGAGTTCTTCCAGTGCAGTGAGACCGCCCATGCCGGGCATCGACACGTCCATCAATACGACGTCGTACGTGCGCTCCGAATAAGTCGCGACTGCTTCTTCGCCCGTCTTGGCAAGATCGACACGATAGCCGGCAGATGACAGGATCGTCTCCAGCACGTCGCGCATGATCTCTTCGTCGTCGCAGATAAGTATCGAACCCTTTTTGCTCATAGATTAAATTAAACCGCCGAGACGCCTCAGACGCCGAGGTTTGCGAAAGGTTAAGATTATAGACGCTGGCGTAATTATCACGAAATCGGCATCTTCGACGAGTACCTTTAACCCGGATTACGCGATAGAAGTTTTTATTCCTATTTTTTTCCTTTGCGTCCTTTGCGGCTTTGCGTGAAGATGCTTTTTGCACGCAAAGACGCAAAGCTCGCAGAGAAATCGCAAAGAAGAAAGCAAAAGAGAAATCATTACTCTAATGTTTAGTCTGGGCTTAAAAATACTTCTCGGCGTCTCTGCGTCTCGGCGGTAGAATCTTTTGGTGGCTGTTTACGATAAATTTGCACGTTACTACGACCGCCTCTTTGCGCCGCTCGAGCGCATCGGCCTCGCGGATTATCGCCGCGAGACGCTGGCACTTCTGCCGGAGAACTCGTCAATCCTCGAACTCGGCGCGGGCGCCGGTGCAAACTTTGAGTTCTATCCAAAAAGTGAACGTGCAATTTCGACCGAAATCTCAATAAAGATGATCGAAGTTTCGAAACCGAAAGTTACCGATAATGTGTTGGTCAACGCCGACGCACAGCAGCTTCCATTCGGCGAAAACGAGTTCGATGCGGCTTTTGCGACGTTGGTTTTCTGTTCGATCCCGAAACCGGAGCTTGCCTTCGCCGAGCTGCGCCGCGTGGTCAAACCCGGCGGCAAAGTCGTGCTTCTCGAACACGTCCGGCCAAAGGGCGTGCTCGGCTACGTCTTCGACGGCCTCAATGTTTGTACTCACGCCGCGTTCGATGATCATTTCAACCGCCGAACCGCGCAAATAGCGGCAGATTCGGGACTTAACGTCGTCGAAATTCGTGAGAAAATGGCGGGGATTGTGAATTTAATTGTTTGCGAGGTTTGAGACGCCCAAAACGAATTAATCTCGTTCGTGGATTTCGTGTTATTTCGTGGTTCCGGATTTGCGGTCGGAAAATAAATCACGAAATGACACGAAGCAACACGAACAAAGCACACGAAAGACCTGCTACAAATGTGATTTGGGGCTGAGGCGTTTCGAATCGGGTATGATTAAACTTTCGGGCGGTTTCGTTCGTATTCTTTAGTAAGAATGCGTGCAAACGGCACGTCAACTATTAAAACAAAAATGGCAGCTTCAAAAACAACAAAAGTTCTGCTCATCGTCGGCGGAATCGTGTTTCTTTTTATGATCATCGGCGTGATCGGTTTGGCCGTGCTGATGAGTGCGCTCGGCAAACCTTCGGTCGCGTCAAACAGCGTGCTGGTGCTGAACGTTTCGGGCGCGCTGCCCGATTACGCGGCCGAAGATCAGCTCGCGAAAGCGTTCGGCATCACCCAGCAGCAATCGTTCACCAGCCTGTTGACGCAGATCAGAAAGGCCAAGGTCGATGACCGCATTTCGGGAATGGTGCTCGACATAAATTTTCCCGACATCGGCTGGGGCAAGGCTTACGAGCTTCGCAGCGCGATGGCCGATTTCAAAACGACGGGCAAGCCGGTCTATGCCTATATGGAGATCGGGATGAACCGCGAATATTACATCGCAACCGCCGCCGACAAGATCTTTCTCGCGCCGGCGGGCGATCTTTATGTAAACGGTTTTGCCGCTGAGGCGATGTTTTTCAAAGGCTCTCTCGATAAGCTAGGCATCGAGGCCGAGGTCATTCAGATCGGGCCGAAATATAAAAATGCGCCAGACCAATACACGAAAAGAGAGATGGGCGAGGGCCAGCAGGAGGTCATCAACGCCGTTCTCGACGAATACGTTAGGCAGTTCACGACTGCCATCGCCGAAAACCGAAAGAAATCGGTCGAAGACGTAAAGGCGATTATTGACGGTGCGCCTTACCACGCGCGACAGGCGCAGGAGCTCGGGCTTATCGACGGCGCTTTGACGGAGAGAGACGTTTATGCCGAGATGAAAACGCAGCTTGGCTACGGCGAGGATCAGGAACTGCGCACGATTCGCACCGGCGCTTACAAGGAAATTCCGTCCGATTCGCTTGGCTTGAATAACGGCGAACGCGTCGCTGTGGTATTCGCGTCGGGCGCGATCACGCTCGGCAACTCGAACGACGGCACGTTCGGCGGTCAGATGGCCGGTTCGGACACGCTTGTCAAAGCGATCAATGACGCGGCCGACGATCGAAGTATTAAAGCCATCGTCCTGCGCATAGATTCCCCCGGCGGCTCGGCCCTCGCATCCGATCAAATGTGGCACGCCATCGAGCACGCAAAATCGAAAGGTAAACCGGTCGTCGTTTCCATGTCGGACGTTGCTGCCTCGGGCGGCTATTACATCGCGACCAACGCGGACCGCATCGTCGCCGAACCGACGACC
>Ga0187893_10008946_pt1 | contig 15602 bp, 14 predicted proteins | sample MA1701074metaG_FD_139574 | JGI IMG/M metagenome (GOLD analysis project Ga0187893, IMG submission 139574) | White microbial mat communities from a basaltic lava cave in the Kipuka Kanohina Cave System on the Island of Hawaii, USA - MA170107-4 metaG ... | reverse complement strand
GCCATTCCGGTCTCTCAGCGGGCCGCCCTCAAGGCCGAGTATGAGAGGGTGATCAACCCCCCCAAAATCGCGGTCGCGGCGAAACCGTCCACCGCCTTCAAGACCGGTGTACTCGTTGCAAAGCCCGCTCCCGGCTCGCCCCCTCCGCCGCCTCCCCCTCCACCGCGCCCCGCTGCTCCCTACGGCGCCAAGTACCAGCCCGGGGCGCTCCAGGCCCTCAATCGCAACCAGACCAGGACGCTGACGGTCCAGGTCACCAACACCGGAGGCTATACCTGGACCCCCTCTGGTCCCAACCCGTATCGCCTGTCGTACCATTGGTTCAAGGGGACGCAGGAGGTCATCCGGGACGGGCTCCGGACGAACCTCGCGGCGCCGGTCGCTTTCACCAAGAGCGTGACCCTCAACGCGAACCTCCGGGCGCCCTCGAGCCCCGGGACCTACACGCTCAAGTGGGACATGGTCCAGGAGGGGGTCACCTGGTTCCGGAACAAGGGGGTGCCGACATTCGACCAGACGGTGGTGGTGAAGTGACGGGGCACTCTCAAGGAAACCCGTGGCGCGCCTTGTGATTCCACTTGACAAACCGGCGCTGTCATAATACCATACCCCTGTATGGTATGATCGTCGTGTGCCAGAGGCGGGAGGAACAGTGGTGATCAACGAGGAGACGAAGCGAAAGGCGCTCACACGGCTCAACCGGATCGAGGGGCAGGTCCAGGGGGTGCAGCGGATGGTCGAGGAGGAGAAGTACTGCGTGGACATCCTCACGCAGATCTCGGCCATCCAGGGCGCCCTGGAACAGGTGCGGAAGATCCTCCTCGGCCGTCACATCGAATCGTGCGTGACCGAGGCGGTCGCCTCCGGGCGGCAGGGCGATCGCCAGAAGAAGATAGACGAGCTGCTCGACGTCTTCTCGCGCTACGCGCGATAGGGGGCAACCTCTCGTGCGGTATGACGCGATCGTCGTCGGGGGCGGCCCGGCCGGCGCGGCGGCTGCGCATGGCCTGGCGACAGGCGGGGCGAGGGTGCTCCTACTTGAACGGCGCCGGCTGCCTCGCTACAAGGCCTGCGGCGGGTGTCTGTCGCGACGAGTCTCGGCGTTGCTCCCGCTCGATCCGGTTCCCCTGATCGAGGAACAGATCACCAGCCTCAGGTTCACCTATCGCGGCCGGAATTCGATCGAGGCGACCTTCACGGAGCCGATGGCCTACATGGTCTGGCGCGACCGGTTCGACCAGGCGCTCTGCCTGAGCGCGGTTGAGGCCGGCGCGGAGCTTCGGGATGGGCTCACGGTTCGCGGCGTGGTAAACGTGGATAGCCATGTGGAGGTCGAACTCGGCGGGCGGACTGAGGCGGCAGACTTCTTGATCGGTGCCGATGGCGCGTCCGGCGTCGTGGCCCGTGATCTCTTTCCCGGTCGCGTGAGGGCGCGGGCGGTCGGGCTGGACGGAGAGCTTCCATTGGAAGACGTCGCTCACGCGGCGCTGAGGGGCCGGGTCATGATCGAGCTCGGCCGTGCCTCCAACGGCTACTGCTGGGCCTTTCCGAAGAACGGGGTTGCCTCGGTCGGGGTCATGGTGGACCGAGGTGCGGCGAGGACACTCTCGCGGTCTCTGCAGGCCTTTCTCGGAGCGGCCGGCTTCGGCGATGGGGAACCTGAGCAGGTTCATGGGGCATTGATCCCGATCGATCAGGGCAGGTCCGAGCCGCTTCACCGCGGGCGCGCGCTGCTCGCCGGGGACGCGGCGGCGCTGGTCGATCCGTTTCTCGGGGAGGGGATCTACTACGCCATCCGAAGCGGGCAGCTCGCAGCGAGTGCGATCCTGGAGGCCGCGGGGAACGGAGGGGATCTTGGAGGGTATCAGGCGGCGGTCTCGGCCGAGATCAGGCCTGAGCTTGAGGCAGCAGGCAGGCTCAGCCGCGTTGCCCATCGGCTCCCCTGGCTCTGGTTCCAGGCGCTCAAGCGCCGCCCCGGCGCGATCGATCTCTTTCGCAAGGTCCTGATGGGAGAGGAGAGCTACCGGTCCTACGCCGACCGTGTGTGGGCCGAGATCCCCCGGCCTCTGGCGCGCCTGCTTTATACACGGCGGCGAACAGGATAGGTGGGCGAGAGGCAAACAGTTCCAGAGGTGGAGAAATGGCGAAAGACCCGATAATAAACAGTCCGCTGTTGATGCCGCGAGCGGCCGCGCCCGCAGCGGATCTAAAGGATCGTGCGACGAAGCGGATCGAGCTCCCGATCCGCGGGATGAGCTGTGCCTCGTGCGTCGCCAAGATCGAGGGCGGCCTGTCGAAGCTCGACGGGGTCGAGGAGGCGGTCGTCAACTTTGCGACGCAGCGGGTGACTGTTGGGTACAACCCCGATCTCGTGACACCTGCCAAGTTGGCGAGCGAGATCCGGACATTGGGCTATGAAGTCCCGGTACAGGAGACGATCCTGCCGATCCAGGGGATGTCATGCGCGTCATGCGTGCAGCGAATCGAGACGGCTCTCCTCAAGGCCCCTGGCGTCCTCAGCGCCTCTGTGAACTTTGCTGTACAGCGCGCCACGATCTCCTATGTCGCGGGGGTCAGCCAGCCGGCCGATTTCCGACGGGCGATCGAGGAGGCCGGATATCGGGTGCCGGAGGCGGCGCGCGCATCGACATGGGAGGACACGAAGGGAACAGCCGAGGATGAGGAGATCCTCCTCCTCCGAACCAAGCTCCTGGTCGGGGCGGCCCTGAGCCTCCCCGTTCTCGTGGGGAGTTTCCCCGATTGGTTCCCATGGGCACCGGCAGTCCTCTCAAACCCGCTTCTGCTCCTCCTCCTCACGACGCCGGTTCAGTTCTGGGTCGGCTGGCAGTTCCATCGCGGATTCTGGGCCTCGCTGAAGCACAGAACAGCCGACATGAACACGCTGGTCTCGATCGGCACCAACGCCGCGTATTTCTACAGCCTTGCCCTCACCTTTTTTCCTCACGCCATCTCCCCGAGGGGAATGATGGTGATGCCCTACTACGACACGGCGGCGATCCTGATCACGTTGATCATCTTCGGCCGTTGGCTTGAGGCGAAGGCGAAGGGAAGGACCTCGGAGGCGATCAGGCGACTTGTGGGGCTCCAGGCGAGGACCGCGCGCGTGATTCGCGCGGGGCGGGAGGAGGACATTCCCATCGAGGAGGTCCGGGTGAGTGACGTCGTCCTGGTCCGGCCCGGCGAGAAGGTCCCGGTGGATGGGGTCATCCGGGAGGGTCGTTCGGCGCTGGATGAGTCGATGCTGACCGGCGAAAGTCTCCCTGTCGAGAAGGGGCCGGGAGATCCGGTGGTCGGAGCGACCTTGAACAAGACCGGGAGCTTCACGTTCGAGGCGATCAAGGTTGGGCGGGAGACGGTGTTGGCCCAGATCGTCCGGCTGGTCGAGCAGGCCCAGGGTTCGAAGGCGCCGATCCAGCGCTTGGTGGATAAGGTCGCCGGGGTGTTCGTCCCGATCGTTCTCGTCATCGCGGCCGCGACGTTCGGGGTCTGGCTTCTGTTCGGGCCCGAACCGTCGTTCCTTTTTGCCCTCTCCAACTTCGTGGCCGTCCTGGTGATCGCTTGTCCATGCGCCTTGGGGCTTGCTACCCCCACGTCGATCATGGTCGGCACCGGAAAGGGCGCCGAGTTCGGGATCCTGATCAAGAACGCCGACAGCCTGGAGCGGGCGCACCAGGTGCGCGCGATCGTCTTCGACAAGACCGGGACATTGACGGAGGGCCGGCCATCGGTCACCGACATCGTTGTCAGTCGGGAATCCAGCGTTCATGGTTCAGAGAAAGAGCTCTTGCGGTTGGCGGCATCGGCGGAGAAGGGGTCCGAACATCCGCTCGGAGGGGCGATCGTTGATCGCGCGAAGACGGAAGGGCTTCAGTTCGCCGCGCCGGAGGAGTTCAAGGCGATCCCGGGGTACGGGGTGAGGGCGTTGGTGGAGGGAAAAGAGATCCTCGTCGGCAATCTCCGCCTCATGAAGGAGCGTGGCGTCGAGATGTTCGGGATGGACGGACAGGCCGACACTTTGGCGGCCGGCGGGAAGACCCCGATGCTGGTTGCCGCAGACGGTCGATTGCTGGGGATCGTCGCGGTCGCCGATACCCTGAAGGCACACTCCAAAGGCGCCGTCAGCGCCCTGCGTCGCATGGGGATCGACGTGGTGATGATCACCGGCGACAATCGTCGGACAGCCGAGGCGATCGCCAGGCAGGTCGGGATCGATCGGGTTCTGGCGGAGGTGCTCCCGGAACACAAGGCCGTAGAGGTTCGGAAGCTTCAGGCGCAAGGAGGTCCGGTCGCGATGGTGGGCGACGGGATCAACGATGCCCCGGCCCTGGCGCAGGCCGACGTCGGGATCGCCGTCGGGAGCGGGACCGATGTGGCGATCGAGGCCGCCGATATCACCTTGATCGGCGGCGACCTGCGCAAGGTGGTCACGGCGATCGAGTTGAGCAAACGGACGATGCGAAACATCAAGGAGAATCTCTTCTGGGCATTCGCCTACAACGTCCTGCTGATCCCCGTGGCCGCCGGCGTGCTCTACCCATTCTTCGGGGTGCTGCTGAGCCCGGTGCTGGCGGGGGCGGCGATGGCGCTCTCTTCGGTCACGGTGGTCAGCAATTCCCTGAGGCTTCGGCGTGTTCGTCCCATGATCGAAGACCAGGCGGCATAGCTGACCCGAAGGGTCATTCCGAGCCTTGCCCTGAGCCAGAGCCCTGAGCGAGCGCGAAGGGGCAACCGAAGGGGAGGCGAGGAATCTCGGATGGAGGCGATGTAACGGAATGCAGTCCGTTCATACTGACAGAGAAGGAGGGACGATGAAGCTGGAGGGCGGAACGGTTGAGCAGCATGACCGGCGATCGATGCTCAAGGTGATCGGAGGAAGCGTGGTCGCGCTGCTGATCCACACGGTCGTTGGGTGGCGCACGGCTGCCCACGGGGCACAACATCACGACTGGGTGCTTCCCGCGATCCCGCGGCGGCCGCGCCCGCGCACGCTGTCGCCGGCGCTCTTCGAGGGGAAGACTGCGGAGGCCTACCGGATCGCCAGGGAGGTTCCGGACCTAATCGAGCAGATGTCGTGCTACTGCGGCTGCAACAAGTCGCACAACCATCAGAACAATCTCGATTGCTATGTCGATCGGCACGCACACGGGTGAGCGATGTGCCAGGACATTACGCTGGAGGCGTATGCAATGTACAAGCAGGGGAAGAGGGTCCCCGAGATCAAGGCGGCGATCGACGCAAAGTATGCCAGACCCCGGCCGTACCGGTAGCTCGAGGAGAAGCGTGCGGCGCATCACGTCAAAGGGGATGGGCTATGGCCAAGGATCCGGTTTGCGGGATGATGGTCGATGAGAAGCGGGCGGCGGCGACCGCCGTCTATCAAGGCACGACCTACTATTTCTGCGCCCAGATGTGCAACCGCGCCTTCGAGCAGGCGCCCGAGAAGTATGTGGGGAAGCCGTAGGGACTCGCCGAGCGCCAAGGTCGGAGATCGGTCGTTCGGAGCGAAATGAGAAGGCGCGTGCTGCACTCACCGGCCCAAGGCTGGTGGGGAGGGGATGCTCCCGTAGCGACCTGATCCAGGCAGCATCCTCTCCCGCCACCATGTACACGTTCCACCTCCGTACTGAATGAGATAGTAGACCGAGGCGAGCGCGGGATAGCGTCTTGACGCCATCGCGAAGTGCGACCAATCTCCGGTTAGTCTACCGTGCTCCGCGGCCTTCTTGATCTGACTGTCGAAGAACCCACGCGAGCGCGCCGGGTACTCCGAGAAGTAGAACCAGGAAAACGCTATCGCAAACGCCGCCGTGACTGCGGTGGCGGCCACCAGAAAACCCTTCCACCGCAGAGTGATCTTCCACATCATCAGTCCCGTCAGAAGCGACAAAAAGGGCCACGACCCAATCGACCTGAGCGCATGAGGGAGCGATTCCCATGTCAAGGCCGCCGGAACGACTCCGGCGACGTACCCTACGAGGGCGAAGGCAAGCGCCTGCCTGAAGGACATCGACTCTTCCACATCCCTCCCGTGACTTTTTCGGGACCTCAGGCCTGAAGCGATCACGAAGATGGCGCCCGTAGCGAGGACGAACGTATCGAGCCAACTCAGCTCGCCAACGAACTGTGTGGAGTGGCGAGGATTGGCATCGCCGCTCACGAAGAGGTATCGAGGCGTGAAGTGAAGCCACATGTTGTGGACGAACGTTATCGCCACGCGCCCGACCGAATTCCCGCCAGGGCCCTCCAAGTAACCCTTTGAGAAGATCGTTAGCTCCTGAACGCGCTCTTGGAACTCGCCGGTGAGGGTCAGCCAGATCAGAGGGAGCGCCGTCATCGCTCCCGCCCCCAGGAAGGCCAGGAGCGGCCTCAGGTGAAGGCCGCCGTGTACCTTTCTCATCCAAAGCAGGGGGAGCAAGAGGACCGGGATCTGTACCCGCGCGGGAGGGTATGAGTACATTGAGAGAGAGAGCAGGAAGCCGGCGAACGCGCTATCGCCGGCCCGATCTGATCTCAGAAGAAAATAGATCGCCCAGATGAGAAAGCAGGGCGCAAGAGGGGGGTCCCAGGCGATCCGCGAGAACTGGAAGCTCCACGGGGACATGGACGCGGCGAGAACGGTGTAGATAGCCACGTCTCGATTCATAAGGCGACGCGCCAGCAAGTACAATCCGAGAATCGTCAGGACGTTGAAGAATGCGGCGATGCTGCGGAAGCTGCCTACGGAGAAGCCGAAAACCTTCGCCCATACGGCGCCAAAGTAGAGGTATGCTGGCGTAACGAAACCTCCCCCGAGGCCGCGCGAGAAGAGTGGGAACGGGACACCTGCGGCGTCGGCACCCGTTTGGCTGATGCAGGTAATGTTTGTGGCCCCCGCGGCCTCGTCGAGGTAGAAGCCTGGAGGGCTCAGCTCAAGCGCGATGAAACGTCCCGCCCCGCCGAGCACCACGAGGGCCATGATGGCCCATCGGCAGATTCGCTGGGCGGAAAGGGATCGCTCACGCATCGCGGCGAGGTTGAAGCTCACGGGTCATCTGGATGTCGGCGGATGGCTGAGAGATGCACGCAAGGATATTGGGGCCTCTGGCCAAGGTCAAGCATTTTTGGTCATGGCCACCATGGCTTGCATCCGAGACGTTCGCAGTGTTGAGTCAGTGTGGCCGCATTCCCGGTTGACATTCGTCGTGTGCTGCCGTAGAGTGGCTTACGTGGACCGACGGTCCACATTTCTTTTTGGACTCTTCATGTTGGAGCGGGGGAACGCGGGGAAAGTGATCAGCATTCGATGCGCCGATCAATCGGCGTAATTCAGATGGGCCTCTCCTCGACCCCTGCGGCGAGGTGATCGGAGTGAACGGGGCGACCCACCGGCCGGTCACCCTTTCGGTTCGGCTGGGGGAGTTGCAGGAGGCATGAGTCGCATACGCGGACGTCCGGCCCTGTGGGTTGTGATCGCCGTCCTCGCCCTCTACGACGCGGCTCACGCCGCCGCCTCGCCCCTGCAGAAGGGTCAGGTGGTGATCGATGGCCGGGTCACGATCGATGTCGAAGTGGCGCGGAGCCCGCAGGCGCAGGCCAAGGGGTTGGCGGGTCGATTCTTCCTGAAAAAGGGGACGGGGATGATATTTCCCTACGAGGCGCCCGGACGCCGGGCCTTCTGGATGAAAGGGATGCTGATCCCGATCGACATCATCTGGATCCGGAACGGCACGATCGTGGCGATTGACGCGAACCTCCCCCCGCCTTCTTCGACCGGAGCGCTTCCTGTCTACAGCCGGGCGGCCGATCTGGTGCTGGAGGTCCCGGCTGGCTACGCCGCGGAGATGGGAATACGGGTGGGGCACTCGGTTACGGTGACCTATAGGTGACGTCGCAGGCGAGAGGGTATGGTCCGATGACGAGGCTGAGGATCGTAACGGCGACACTGCTCCTGCTCTTTGTCATGATGCAACAGCCTGCGAGCGGGCAGGTAACCGCGAGGGTCAAGGAGTCGGTCCTCGACAATGGGCTCAAGGTTCTGCTGCTCGAGGAGCGCAAGGCGCCCGTGGTGACGATCCACGTCTGGTATCGTGTCGGCGCGCGCAATGAAGAGGCCGGGACCACCGGCCTGTCGCACTTCCTCGAACACATGATGTTCAAGGGGACGTCCAAGGTTGGCCCGGGCCAGTTCTCCAGGACGGTCCAGAAGAACGGCGGCCGCGATAACGCCTTCACCAGCGATGACTACACCGGCTATTTCGAGACGTTTGCCTCGGATCGAGTCGAGTTGTCCCTGGAGCTCGAAGCAGACCGGATGCGGGGTCTGCTGCTCGACCCCAAGGAGCTGGAAGCCGAGAAGAAGGTGGTGATCGAGGAGCGGCGGCTCAGAACCGACGACGATCCGGTCTCCGCCCTGGCCGAGGTGATGGTGGCCGGCGCCTTCCAGGTGCACCCCTATCGCCAGCCTGTCATCGGCTGGATGTCCGACCTGGAGGGGCTGACGAGGGACGATCTGGTCCGCCACTACAACACCTACTATCGCCCGAACAACGCCGTGCTGACCGTCGTCGGCGACTTCAAAAGCGAGGAGCTCCTTCCGAAGATCCGGCGTCACTTTGCCGCGATCCCGAGGGGGTCCGACCCGCCCAAGGTCCGGGCCGTCGAGCCGCAGCAGCGTGGAGAACGCCGGCTCCTCCTCAGGAAGGAGGCCGAGCTTCCGTTCGTCTACCTCGGGTATCATGTCCCGAACCTGAATCATCGGGACAGCTTTGCGCTCGAGGTGTTGGCGTACATCCTCTCGGGCGGCAAGAGCGCCCGGATCTACAAGAGCCTGGTCTACGAGAAGCAGCTCGCCCTGTTTGCCGGCGCGGGGTACGACCGGGAAAGCATCGACCCCAACCTCTTCACGCTGTATGCCAACGCGATGCCGGGGAAGACGCCTGAGCAGGTCGAGCGGGCGCTTCTCGAGGAGATCGAGCGGTTAAAGACCGAGCCGATCCCGGAGCGAGAGCTACAGAAGGCGAAGAACCAGATCGAGGCCGGCTTCCTGTTGGGACAGGATTCGGTCTTCAATCTCGCGAGACAGCTCGCGGAGTACGAGATCGTGGCAGGCTGGCGCGCCTGGGAGGCCTACCTGCCAGGCATCCGCGCGGTCAAGGCGGAGGATCTGCAGCGGGTCGCCAGGACGTACCTGACCCAGGACAACCGGACCGTCGCAGTGCTGATCCCGACGAAGGCCGAGAAAGAGTCTCGATGACAGGTCGAAATCAATTCATCAGTGGCATCAGCGTCATCTTGCTTCTGTTCCCTGTGCTGGTGGCGGCCGCACCTCTGGCCGAACGTCAGGTTCTTGATGGCGGCGTGACGTTGCTCGTCGCCAGCAGGCGCGCGTTGCCGATCGTGACGGTGAAGGTGAGCGTCAGAGCCGGTTCACTGTGGGAACCGGAAGGTCGGGCCGGCCTGGCGAATCTGACCGCGTCGCTCCTCACGAGAGGGACGGCCACGCGCACGGCGGCCCAGATCGACGAGGAGGCGGACTTCATCGGGGCCTCGCTCTCGTCCTGGGCGGGCCGGGACTCCAGCGAACTGGAGCTGACGCTCCTCAAGAAGGATCTGCCGACAGGACTGGAGCTGCTCGCCGATGCGCTGCTTCGCCCGGAGTTCCCCGATCGCGAGATCGCGAGGAAGGTGGGGGAGTTCAAGGCGGCGCTCCGCAAGCGACAGGAGGATCCCGGCGAGGTGGCCCGGGAAGCGTTCGACGGGCTGGTGTTCGGGAGCCACCCGTACGGCCGGTCGCTCGAGGGGACCGACGCCTCCCTCTCCGCGATCACCCGGGACGATGTCCTTCGCTTCTATCGCGCCCATTACAGTCCGGAGCGGACCATGATCACCGTGGTCGGCGATGTTGAGCCGAAAGAGGTCGCCGAGCGGTTCCGGACGCTGCTCCGCGATTGGCCGAGAGGCGGGGGGACCGCAGGCGAGACGGCGGAACCGAAACCGCTCCCGGAGAAGGTTCTCGTGAAGAAGATCGATCGGGGCGTGACCCAAGCGAACATCGTTCTCGGCCATCAAGGGGTGAAGCGGGACAACCCCGACTACTATGCACTGACGGTGATGAACTACATCCTGGGGGGCGGTGGATTCTCATCCCGCTTGGTGGAGCAGATCCGGGAGCGGGAAGGTTGGGCCTATGACGTGAGCTCGTCCTTCTCACCGGGCCTGGAGCGCGGCTCGTTCCAGGTGGTGCTGCAGACGAAGAACGAGACGGCCGGCCCCGCCGTGCGGGAGGTGTTGCGTGAGCTGAGGCGGATCATTGACCAGGAGGTCACCGACCAGGAGCTCGCCGATGCCAAGGCCTACCTGACCGGGAGCTTTCCCCTTCGGCTCGACACCAATCGGAAGCTGGCCGATTTGATCTCGACGGTCGAGTACTATAAGTTGGGTCTGGACTACGCCGACCGCTACCCGACCTTGATCAACGCCGTGACCAGGGCGGACGTCCTTCGGGTGGCCCGTGCCTATCTCCGGCCGGATCGGTATGTGTTGGTCGTGGTCGGTGACCAGTCCAAGGCGGCCTTGCCAAAATGACACGAGCGCGTTGAGCGAGGGGTCATTGCGAGGGAGCGATGCGACTGAAGCAATCTGAAATGACTGCATGCGCAATCGTAAACGGGTAACCGCGGACACGGGGGACTGAGCATGCCGGGAAGCGGCGAATCGTTGAGCATCTGGGTCGCGATGGGGGCTGGGATCCTCTCCTTCCTGTCGCCCTGCGTCCTCCCGATCTTCCCTTCTTTCCTCTCCTTCGTCACCGGGATCTCCTTCAGTGAGCTGTCAAGCTCCGTGGCGAATCCCAGAACGCGGCGGGCGGTCATCCTGAACTCACTCTGTTTCATTCTGGGTTTCTCGCTCGTCTTCATCTCCCTGGGCGCGTCATTCAGCCTCCTCGGGCGCCTGCTGTTCGACTACCAGTTGATCCTCAGAAAGGTCGGTGGGGCGCTGGTGGTCCTGTTCGGCCTCTACATCGCCGGGATCTTGAAGCTGCCGTTCCTGATGCGAAACATCCGGGTCGAGCTGAAGGACAGGCCGGCCGGGTACCTCGGCGCGTTCCTGGTCGGGGTCACGTTCGCCGCCGCATGGACCCCGTGCGTGGGGCCGATCCTCGGCTCGATCCTGCTGTACGCCAGCACGGCGAAGACGGCGGGGACCGGGATCCTGATGCTCGCGGCCTACTCGCTCGGCCTTGGCATTCCCTTCTTTCTGAGCGCCTTGGCCCTCAATCGCTTCCTCGTTTTCTTCGACCGGTTCAAGCGACTGATGCCCGCCGTGAACCTCACCTGCGGGCTCCTCTTGGTCGCGGTCGGCACCCTGCTGCTCACCAACTACTTCACGATCCTGTCCGCCTACGCGCTTCGCCTGACGCCCCAGTGGCTCTGGCAGAGGCTGTGAGGCCTTCACCCACGACACCGAACAAGCCGCTCCTTCCCGCCCTCATTCACCTGGCCCTCCCGATCGCAGGGAGCAACCTGCTCCAGCGGGGGGTCGGGATCGTCGATACCCTGATCGTCGGTCGCCTAGGCGCAGCCGAGCTGGCCGCCGTCGGCCTGGCGCAGCTCCTGATCTTCTTCCTGATGGCCCTCGTCTATGGTCTGGGGGTAGGATGCACGGTGGCGGTGGCGTACCATACCGGCGCCGGCGGCCACGAGCGGCGAGCAAGCGCGATCAGAGCCTCGCTGCTGCTCGGCCTCGCCGTTTCCGCCGCGCTCACCCTCCTCGGGCTGACGACCTCGGAGCCGACGGCCAGGCTCCTCGGCGCGTCCGGCGCGGTCCTGGCGCTCACCCTGGAGTACCTTGTCATCACCTGGGCCTTCTTCGTTTTCAAAGTGATGCTCCATCTGATGGCCGGCATCTTTTACGGGGTCGGGGACAGCCGGACTCCGCTGTCCGTCATCATCTTCGTCAACCTGATCCATGTGGCGCTCGCACTCATACTCGTATTCGGGTGGGCCGGCGCCCCCAGGATGGGGGTGCAGGGCGCGGCGGTCGCCTCGGTCGTCTCGGAGGCGTTCGGCGCCGTGACCCTCCTATGGCTCTCGTTTCGGCGCGGGTGGATGGGGTGGCCCGGGAAGTGGAGCGATCCCGTCGAGGTCCGCCGGATCATCTCAATCGGGTCGCCCGTCGTGGGCGAGCGCCTGGTCACGCACGGGATGCAGCTCGCCTACGCCAAGCTCGTCCTCGCCTTCGGAGTCGCGGCCTATGCCGCTCATCAGGTGGGGCTGAACATCGAAGCGTTGTCGTTCCTGTCCGGCCTCGGATTCGCCCAGGCGGCTACCACGCTGGTCGGGCAGCATCTCGGGGCGGGGGACGGGGCTTCCGCCCGGCGGAGTGGAATCTGGGCCGCCTGGCTGGCCGTGATCGGGATGTCGGCCTTCGCGGTGACATACGTCCTCTTCCCCTCAGGCTGGGTCGCGCTCTTTACGAGCGATCAGCAGGTGATCGCCTATGGCAGCACGCTGATGTGGATCATGGCGATCCTGCAGCCACCGCTCGCGCTCGCCCTGGCGCTCATGGGCGCCCTTCGGGGGGCAGGCGAAACGAAGGTCATCCTGTATGCAGCGATCCTGGGGGGCTGGGTGGTCAGGATCCCGCTTGCCTATCTGCTCGGCTTCACGCTTGGGCTGGGGCTGGTGGCGGTCTGGCTGACGATGTGGCTCGACTGGCTGGTGCGGGGCGCCGTCGTGCTGTTCCGGTACCGGCAACTGCGCTGGGGCGAGGTCAGGTTATAGCGGACGAAAATACTTCCCCTTCGCTTTGCTCAGGGCTTCGGCTCGTGCAGTGGTTCGGAATGATGTGGCGGGGTGGAGCTACGAGGCCGGGTCGGTCTTGTCCCTCTGGCGGTCGCGCAGTTTCATGACAGTGGTGCTGTAACCGGGGAAGACCTTCATGGCGGGATCGATGTAGTGCGCGGCATTGTTGACGGCGGTCGCGGCCTCGCCGAAGCCGGTGACGATCAGTTTCAGCTTGCCGGCATAGTGGGCCACGTCGCCCGCCGCATAGACGCCGGGGATGTTGGTCTCCATCCTGGTGTTGACCCTGATCGAGTCGTTGCCCTCCAGCTCCAGGCCCCAGTCGGCCATCGGGCCGAGGTCCGAGGAGAAGCCGAGGCAGGCGAGGACGGCATCGACACGGAGGACTTCCTCCTCTCTGGTGTCGGGATTGACGATCACCGCCTCACGGACCTGTTCCTTTCCCCGCAGCTCCTTCGGCCTGAACGCGAGCTTGACGCTGACGGACGAGCTGAGGAGTTGCCGGACGTTCTCCTCGTGGGCGCGGAACTCCTTCCGTCGATGGATCAGGGTGATCGCGCTCGCCACAGGTTCCAGGTGGAGCGCCCAGTCGATGGCTGAATCGCCGCCGCCGATGATCAGGACCTCCTTCCCGCGAAACTCCTCGGTCTGCGTGACGGTGTAGTGGAGGCCCCTCCCCTCGAAGGACTCGGCCCCTTTCAGGCGCCGTGGCGTGTACATCCCGAGCCCGGCGGTCATGATCAGCGCCCCGGTCCGGTGTTCCGCGCGGTCGGTCACGATCTGGAGCTGCCCCGCTGTCGAGGTATTCAACGTCTGGACGATCTCGCCAAGACAGAGAGTCGGCTTGTACGGCATCGTCTGAGCGATGAGGTTCTTAACGAGGTCCCTGGCCATGATCTTCGGAAAGCCGGGAACGTCGTAGACGTACTTTTCGGGATACGCGGCCGTGAGCTGACCGCCCAGCCCTGGAAGGCTGTCGATGATCTTGGCGCGGAGTCCACGGAACCCGGCATAGTAGGCGGCATACAGGCCGGTCGGCCCTCCCCCTATGATCGTGATGTCGTGCAGCGACCCTTCCATCGGGAACCTCTGCGGCTCTGTCAATCTGTCATTGCGAGCGACCAAAAAAAGCCGAAGCCCTGAGCGAAAGCGAAGGGGTGGCAATCCGACACGACGTGTCGTTGCGAGGCGGAGGCAAAGCGAATACGTCGGGATTGCCGCGCACCCTTTGGGTGCTCGCAATGACCTTTCAGGTCAGATTGCTTTGTCCCCTTCGCTTCGCTCTGGGTCCTCGCAATGACACGTCTCGTCACTCGATAATCATCCAGGTTCCGAGGCCCTTGGCGATCAACCGTCCCTGCATGTCTAGAACCTCTGCCTCTCCGACCATGAGATGTTTTCCCTCACGAATCAGGTGTCCCTTCGCGATCAGTGTGCCATCGCTGACCGCAGCGAGAAAATTCACCTTCAGCTCCACGGTCACAGCCCGGCGACCCTTCCCGAGGGCGTAGCCGACTGCGGCCCCGATCGCCTGATCCACGAGAGTACAGATGACCCCGCCATGGACGATGCCGCCCCTGTTGTGGGTCTGCTCCTTGACTTCGAGCCGAACCTCCGACCCGCTATCGGTCCGCTTCGTTTCCAGACCCAGGTGACGATCGAAGATCATTCGCCCTTCCCTCTGTGACTCCGTCATGCCAGTCCCCTCAGCTCGACCCTCTGACGTCGCGCCTATCGTCCGACATACCCATGGTCGGTGAACCAGCGGACCGCCCGCTCCAGCGCCTGCTCGATCGGTGATTGCGGCAGGCCCAGCTCTCGGACCGCCTTCGAGCTGTCGAAGAACATGCGTCGCCTCGCCATCCTGACCCCTTCCAGGGGGATCCTCGGCGGCTTCTTGCGAATCCGGTTCGAGAGCCATTGATCGACGTATGCCAGCGGCAGAACCAGTCGATGTGGTAACCGAATCCTGGGCGAGAGGATGCCCGTGATCCGTTCCAGGATCTCGAAGATCTGCCTCAAGGTCAGGTTTTTGTGGCCCAGGATGTATCGCTCGCCGATCCGCCCGCGTTCGGCGGCCAGGAGGTGCCCCCGAGCGACGTCCTCCACGGCGATCAGGTTCAAACCGGTATCGATGTAGGCCGGCATCCGGCGATTCAGGTAATCGACGATGACCTGTCCGGTCGGCGTCGGCTTGATGTCCCGGGGACCGACCGGCGTGCTGGGGTTGACGACGATCACCGGGAGTCCGCGGCTTGCGGCACCCCGCGCCTCCGCTTCGGCAAGAAACTTCGACCGTTTGTAGTGTCCGATCATCTGGTCGATGGACACCGGTGTCTGCTCGTCGGCCGGTTCGCCATCCGCGCGGTAACCCAACGCGCCGACCGTGCTGGTGTACACGACCCGATCCACTCCCTCTTCCAGAGCTGCCGCGAGGAGCGTTCTCGTCCCGTCAACGTTCACTCGGTACAAGATACGCGGGTCGGGCGCCCAGAGGGAATAGACCGCGGCCACGTGGTAGAGGCGCTGGCACCCCTTGAGGGCCTTCCGAAACGATTCCTGGTCGTCATCCAGGAGGTCGCCGTACGCCAGTTCGATGTCGAGGCCGTCGAGATTTCTGAGATCGCTCCCGCGTCGTGCCAGCGCACGGACGGCATGCCCTTCTGCAATCAACGCCCGAACGACCGCTGCGCCGACGAACCCGGTCCCCCCCGTGACGAGGTTCAGCATGGCTCAATCGTACGCGAAGAGGGGATTTCGGGCAATGGTTCGGATGGGATCGCCGCGCGAGCCGTCACG
>Ga0187893_10008945_pt1 | contig 15602 bp, 14 predicted proteins | sample MA1701074metaG_FD_139574 | JGI IMG/M metagenome (GOLD analysis project Ga0187893, IMG submission 139574) | White microbial mat communities from a basaltic lava cave in the Kipuka Kanohina Cave System on the Island of Hawaii, USA - MA170107-4 metaG ... | reverse complement strand
TCGGCGTCGCTGGCCAGGACGCAGGACGAAGGAAGTGCCTTGCCCACTTTCGAGGACGAGGACGCCGCCAGCGGCGTCGAGGGCCGGCGAGACGTTGCTGGAACTTCCGCGATGGGCCACTAGGTGGGCATCGTCGACGAGGATGTGGTCCGCGTGCGCGACGCCACCGACCTGGTGCAGATCGTCTCGTCGTACCTCCAGGTCAAGCGGGTCGGCCAGCGATGGGCGGGCCTGTGCCCCTTCCACGCGGAGAAGACCCCGTCGTTCTACGTGAACGGCGAGCTCGGCTTCTACAAGTGCTTCGGCTGCCAGGCCTCGGGTGACGCCATCACCTTTGTGCGCGAGATCGAGCACCTCGACTTCGTCGCCGCAGTGGAGTGGCTGGCCGCCAAGGCCGGGATCAGCCTGCGCTACACCGACAAGGGCGGCGGTGAGTCGCGCAAGCGCCGGGCTCGGCTCGTCGACGCGATGGCGACGGCGGTGGCGTGGTACCACGAGCGGCTGCTTCACGCCCCGGACGCCGGAGCGGCCAGGGGGTACCTGCGCAGTCGCGGGCTCGGCGGCGAGGTGGTGCGCCGATACCAGATCGGCTGGGCGCCGGATGGCTTCGACGAGCTGGCGCGGGCCCTGAAGCTCACCGACGACGTGCTCCGGGACACGGGCCTCGGGTTCCTCAACCGGCGGAACCGCCAGCAGGACGCCTTCCGGGGCCGGGTGCTCTTCCCGATCTTCGACAGCCAGGGCGACCCGGTGGCCCTCGGGGGCCGGGTCCTGCCCGGGTCCGATGGCCACAAGTACAAGAACTCGGCCGAGACCCCGCTGTACACGAAGTCCAAGGTGCTCTACGGGCTCAACTGGGCCAAGAGCGCGGTGGTCGCGGCCGACGAGGTGATCGTCTGCGAGGGGTACACCGACGTGATCGGCTTGGCCGTGGCCGGCGTGCCCCGGGCCGTCGCCACCTGCGGCACCGCCCTCACCGAGGAGCACCTACGACTGCTGCGCAAGTTCGCCCGTCGGGTGGTGCTGGCCTTCGACGCCGATGCCGCCGGCCAGCAGGCGGCGGAGCGCTTCTATGCCTGGGAGCGCGCCCTCGACCTCGACGTGGCCGTAGCCGCCCTACCGGCGGGAGTCGATCCAGCCGAGCTGGGACGGACGAGCCCCGACGCGCTGCGGGCCGCGGTGGTCGGGGCCCAGCCCTTTCTCGGCTTCAGGGTGGACCGGGCGCTGGCCGCCGGCGAGCACGGCGCCCCCGAGGCGCGGGCCAAGGCGGCCGAGGCGGCGCTGAGGATGATCCGCGAGCACCCCAGCGAGCTCGTGCGCGACCAGTACGTCATGGTGGTCGCCGACCGCTGCCGCCTCGACGCCGACCAGTTGCGGGGGCGGCTGCGAGATCGGAATCGCGGTGTCGGCGCGGTGCGGGTGGCCGTCGACCGCGCCCCGCCGCCCCCCCGCCGGCGAGACACCCCCGAGACCGAGGCGCTTCGCCTGGCCATCCATCGCCCGGCCGAGATGGCGCGGTGGCTGCGAGACGATCTCTTCCTCGACGAGCGCAACCTGGTGGCGTTCCGTGCCCTCGCCCGCGCCACGACGTTCCATGAGGCCGTCGAGCGAGCCGACCCTGGCGCGGCCGAGCTGTTGCAGAGCCTCGTGGTGGAGGAGACCGATGCCACGCCCGACGACGTGGCGTCGTTGCTCATCGCCGAGGCCGCCGAACGGGCCCTGCGCGAGCTCGACACCGCGGTACGGGCTGACGCCACCAACGAGGCGATGATGCTGTCGACCTGGGTCAAGCAGCAGCTAGTGGCGGTGCGGCCCGACTCGCCGACGAGATCGGACGCAGCCGCCGGCTTGCTAGCCTGGCTCGGATCACGGAGCGAGGTTCGAGATGACTGACGCGGTACCGGCGCTCCACCGGGCGATGGTACCGGAGCACACGTTCGAGGCTTTGCTCGAACGGGGCCGGGCCCGGGGGGCGTTGACAGCAGATGACATGGCGGCGGTGCTCTCGGTCGAGCTCACCGGCGACTCGATGCTGGCATTGCGCGCTCGCCTGGCGGCCGCGGGGGTGACGGTCGTCCCCGACGCCATCCCCGACGCCATACCCGCCGCCATCCCCGCCGCCATCCCCGCCGCCATCCCCGACGTCGCCTCCGATGGCCGCGCACCGCAGGGCGCGGTCGAACCCATAGCGCCAGCGGGCGGGGTAGGCGTCGCGGTGGGCGTCGGCGTCGGCGGCATTGTCGGCGGTGTGGTCGACGTCGTCGCGGAAGCGATGGCCAGCGGGGAGGGGCTGGCGGCCCCGCCACCCCCGTTGCTGGCCGCGACCTCCGGGCGGGTCGTACGACCGACCCCGCCGCGACGGCGGGCCACCAAGGAGCGCGTGGAGAGGGCCGACGCCAGGGGATCGAACGCCAGCGCCGACCCGGTGCGGATGTACCTCAAGGAGATCGGGCGGGTGGCGCTGCTCGACGCGGCCGAGGAGGTGCAGCTGGCCCGGCGCATCGAGGCTGGCACCGCGGCGGCGGAACGTCTCGCCGACCTGGCCGCGGCGGGCGCCACCGACACGCTCGAGTTCACCGAGCGCCGGAGCCTGCAGCGCCTGGCTGGCGACGGGGAAGCAGCCAAGAGCGAGCTGGTGCAGGCCAACCTGCGCCTGGTGGTGTCGATCGCCAAGCGCTACGCCGGTAGGGGAATGCTCCTGCTCGACATCATCCAGGAGGGCAACCTCGGGCTGATGCGGGCCGTGGAGAAGTTCGACTACACCAAGGGCTTCAAGTTCTCGACGTACGCCACGTGGTGGATCCGCCAGGCGATCACCCGGGCCATCGCCGACCAGGCCCGCACCATCCGGATTCCCGTGCACATGTTCGAGTCGATCAACAAGGTCAACCGGATGCAGCGGGTGATGCTCCAGGAGCTCGAGCGCGAGCCGACGGTGGACGAGCTGGCGGCCAAGGTGGAGATGACGCCCAACCGGGTGCGCGAGATCATCCGCATCTCTCAGGACCCGCTGTCGCTCGACTCGCCGGTGGGCGAGGAGGACGATTCCAACCTTGGCGACTTCATCGAGGACTCCCAGGCCGAGGCGCCGGCCGACATCGCCGCCAAGATGATGCTGAACAGCGCCGTGCTGGCGGCGCTCGAGGAGCTCAACGAGCGCGAGCAGCAGGTGGTGCGGTTGCGCTTCGGGCTCGACGACGGGCAGGCTCGAACGCTCGAAGAGGTGGGTCGGGAGTTCGGCGTGACCCGGGAGCGCATTCGCCAGATCGAGTCCAAGACGTTGGCCAAGCTGCGCCACCCGCAGCGCTCCCAGAAGCTGCGCGACTACCTCGACGCCGAGTGATGGTTCCGGCGTCCGCCCGGGCCCGCGCCGAGCGGCGAGGGCCGGTGACTACCGGCCGAAGCCGTTGCCGTTGGCGCCGACCTCGTGGTCCGGCCCGCCCCGGTCGATGAGATCCTTGGCTCGCTCGACGCCGAGGTCGACGACTGCCCTGGCCTTGTCGGCCGCGGTCCCCACCAACTCGGCGTCCTTGGCCCGCTCGGCGGCCTTGTCCACCCATCGCTTGAGCTGAAGGTAGCGCTCCTGACCGGCCTTGGCGCCGAGGTAGTAGCCGCTGCCAAACCCGACCATCAGCCCCAGACGGAATCGCATAGCGCTCATCCTGCCCCATCGCCTGTTGTTGTCACACCTTTCCGGCACACTCGGGCCGTGGGCTACCGGGGCAAGGTCGTCGAACGCGAGCGGGCTCGCGAGCTGCGGGCCGCCGGCTGGACCTACGCCGAGATCAGCCACGAGCTGGGCGTCAGCAAGTCGAGCGTGTCGGCCTGGGCCCGCGACGTCCCGGTCGACGAGGCGGTGTGGTCAGCCCGGGTGCGGGCCAACCGCAACCACGGCGCCCGGATTCGCAGACTTCATCCGCTCAACGTCGCCAAGGAGCTCGAGGTTCGCCACCTGCAACAACAGGGTCGCGAACGCCTTGGCCGGCTCACCGAGCGAGATCTGCTGGTCGCCGGCACGGCGCTGTATGCAGGAGAGGGGTCGAAGACCGACGGGGCAGTTCGGTTCGCCAACAGCGATCCGCGCATGATCGTCCTGTTCCTCTCCTTTCTTCGCCACCACTTCGAGATCGACGAGACGCGGCTGCGCGTGCGTCTCTACCTCCACCAGGGACTCGATCTCGACGCGGCCGAACGGTTCTGGTCGGCGCTCACCGGGATTCCGGTCAGCCAGTTCGGTTCCCCGTATCGGGCCGTTCCCGACCCCAGCATTCGACGCAGCAAGCACCCGATGGGATGTCCGAGCGTCGTCTACTCCTGTAGTCATACCCACCGCGCCATGATGGGCCTCGTAGAGGCACTGCTATCGTGCGACGCTGCCTTCCGGGGTGGTGAAATCGGCATCACAGCGGACTGTTAATCCGTTTTTCTGGGTTCGAGTCCCAGCCCCGGAGCCACCTCGCGAACCTGGGCCCGTAGCTCAGTGGTCAGAGCAGGGGACTCATAATCCCTCGGTCGCAGGTTCGATCCCTGCCGGGCCCACGATGCCGATGCGATGGCTGAACGGGAGAAGACGAAGATGCTGGGATCTCGCCGGGATTGCCGCCGACGTCCACCTGCACTCCCTCCGACACTTCCGGTCGACCAGGCTCGACAACGTGATCTCCGAAGCTCAGAAGCAGGCGCGCATGGGTGGGCCAGCATCCACATGGCGCGCCACTACACCGACGCCGTCAGTGAGGAGGACCGCCGAGCGGCCGACCACATCGGCGAGGCGCTGGGCGACCCAGCGGACCAGGACGTGCCGGGCCAGGGTTCAGCGATCCGTTCACATCCGTATGCGAGGCCACCGCGGCGACCATGCCCCGACGTCGCCGGCGATCAGGCGCTCGAGCGACCGGCGGGCGATCCGGTAGCGCCCGTTGAACACACCCTTCGCCCGGCTGCTCGGCGAGGAGCAGCGCCATCGGCTACTGGCGGCATGGCAGAGCCACAAAGCCGAAGCCCGTCGCGGAGCGTGAACCGAGAGCCGCTCGCCTACGTGCTACGGGCGGCCGCCACCGTCGAACCTGACGCAACTGGGTCGAGCGACGCGGGGGAACTGCTACTGCGACGCGGTGGCCTCCAGTTCCACCATGAGGCCGGGCAGGGCCAGCCGGGTTACCTGCACGAGCGTGCCCGCGGGCCGGGCGCCGGCGGCGCGGAGCCGGGCGACGATCCGCTCGTAGCCGGCGAAGAACGCCTCGAGGTCGGTGGTGAAGTAGTTGAGGCGGACGACGTCGCCGAGCGACATCGACGCCTTGGCCAGCACCGCCTCGAGGTTGTCGAGGGCCATCTCCAGCTGGGCGGTGACGTCCGCGACGTGGACCGGGTTGCCGTCGGCATCGACCGAGGTCTGACCGGCGCAGTACAGGGTGCGGGTCGCGCCTTCGACGAGGTTGGCCTGCTCGTAGCCGAAGCCCTCAGACCACGACCAGGGGTTCACGGGGGTCACGACCGCGGCCGGTTGACGAAAGTGACGCATGATCTGCCCGAACAGCACCGCGCAGCCGACCATGGTGGCGAGCTGCAGCGCCAGCATCACGAAGTCCGCCGATCTCACCCTGGGCCCTCCCGCTCGTCATCGTCGCCGGAGGAGAGTAATTCGCGAGGGCGCAACTACACAACCCTGATTCACGAAATCAACTGTGGTCGTTGGCCCCTGATGCGTCGGAGGTGTCGGATCCAGGTTCGTCACGGCTTCGCTCGTGCGTGCTCAGCAGCGCGAGCAGGTCGGCCAGGCGGCTGTGCTGCGTCTCGACGTGCCGTAGCGGCAGGTCGGAGTTGATGCGGTAGTGGTTCCTCCTGCCGAGCCGCTCGCGATAGAGATACCCGTCGTTGACGAGATCGCCGACGATGCCCTGGACCCCGCGTTCTGTGATCCCCACCCGCTCGGCGACGTCGACCATCCGGATGCCGGGGTCCTCGCAGATGCAGAGCAGCACGAGGCAGTGGTTCGTGACGAACTTCCAGCCAGCCGGTCGCTCGCGCCTCGGCACGCAACCAAGAGTACCTACACGCGTCGACGGCAGAATGGCGCGGTCGCTGCGCCGACCGGCGGAGCCGGCTCGGCGCTGAGCCGGGGGGCTCCGGCGGAGCCTCTGCCCCCCGGGCCCTCCGCCGGTCCTGGGTCATGCGGCCCGGCGGCGCCAGCCGCCGAGAGCGGCAGAGGCGCGGCGATTCTCGTACGTCGCCGGCCGCCCCGCAGGGCGGCGGGGGACCTGTGACCGCCCCGCCCGGTCGGCCGGTGGACCGAAGAAAGCGAAGCGATGCCCGGCAAGTTTTCGCTCAGGATGTCGGCACCGGCAGGCGCCGCCACGGTGGCACCTCCGACCGGCGCCGTCCGGCTCGGGCACGGTTGGCGATCACGAACACCGTGGGTGGCGACGACGGTGGCGAGCCCGAGCACGCCGAGGGCCGCCTACGGGATGAGGGTCCCGATGATGAGGCCGGCCCTCGACGGTCTCGGTGAGGCCGTTGCCGGTGACCGCCCGCACGTCGAGCGCGGCGGGCACGTCCGGCGCGGCGGCGAGGATGGCGCGCGTCTCGGCCCGCCACGACTTGGTCTCGGCCCGCCACGACTTGGTCTCGGCCTGCATCGACAGAGGTTACGGGTGGGCCGGCTCGCCCGTTGCGGTGGCGTGGGCGACCGCTCACGCACCACCGTGTGGGTCGGGGCGATAGCGTCGCGGGTGAGCCGACGTGAACCGCACCACCGACCCCCCACTTCGTCGCGTCGCGAGACGGGCCGACCCCCGACGTGACTCGTGGGGTGGCGGTGAGGGCGCAGCGGTGCGTGTTCCGGTGCGCACCGGGGCTCCGACTGGAGCGACGACGTGAACGATGTGCTTCCCCAGCTGGCGCTGGTGGGCGTCTTGGTCCTACTCAACGCAGCCTTTGCCGGTACCGAGCTGGCGCTGGTCTCGCTGCGTGACGGCCAACTTCAGCAGCTCGAGAAGCGATCTCCGTCAGGAGCCGTCCTGGCGCGCCTCGCCCGCGACCCGAACCGGTTCCTGGCCACCATCCAGATCGGTATCACCCTGGCCGGCCTGCTCGCGTCGGCCGCCGCCGCGGTCTCGTTGGCCGAACCACTCCAGGAACGGCTCGGCTTCCTGGGCGGGCTCGCCGAACCGGCCGCCATCTTCCTGGTCACGGTGGTCTTGGCCTATGTGACCCTGGTCTTCGGCGAGCTGGCACCCAAACGGGTCGCCATGCAGCGAGCTGAGCGGTGGGGCCTGTTCGCGGCCCGCCCGCTGGCGGCCATGGCGACGCTCACGCGCCCCGCGGTGTGGCTGTTGTCCCGTTCGACCGACCTGGTGGTGCGGGTGCTGGGCGGCGACCCCTCTCGCCAGCGGGAGGATGTCACCGAGGGCGAGATCCGCGACATGGTGGCGGCCCAGCACAGCTTCACGCCCAAGCAACGCCTGATCATCGACGGTGCCTTCGAGATCTCCGAGCGAACCGTGCACGAGGTGCTCCGACCGAGGCCCGACGTGTTCGTGATCGACGCCGCCCAGCCCTGCCGAGAGGCCCTGCCCGCGCTCGTGGCCAGCGGCTTCTCCCGCGCCCCGGTGGCCCCCGACGCCAACCTCGACGACGTCGCCGGCGTGGTCCACCTGCGCGACCTGTTCGGTGGGGGCGACCGCCCGGTGGGCGACGTGGTGGCCGACCTGCCGGCGTTCCCTGAATCGGCGGGGGTTCTCGACGTGCTGCACGAGCTTCAGGTGCGTCGGGTCCAGTTGGCGTTGGTGGTCGACGAGCACGGCTCGGCGTCGGGCATCGTCACCATGGAGGACCTGGTCGAGGAGCTGGTGGGCGAGATCTACGACGAGAGCGATCGTGATGTCGCCGCCGTCCAGCACGCGGCTGACGGGACGATGACGGTGTCGGGCCGGTTCCCGATCCACGACCTCCCGGACCTCGGCGTGCACGACATACCCGAGGGCCAGTACGCCACCGTGGCCGGGCTGGTGCTCGACCGACTGGGCCGGCTACCTGACAGTCCCGGCGACTGCGTGGAGGTCGCCGGGCGCGAGTTCGAGGTGCTCGGCGTCGAGCGTCGCACGATCACCGCGGTTCGCATCTCGCCCGGCGCGCGGTCGACCGGCGAGCGTTAGGAGCCAGGGTTCCTGGCGGCCCGGTCCGGCGTTAGGCTGGGGGCGCCGCCGTGACCGACCGATCTGACCACTCTGCGAACGCGGCGCCGGCTACTGCGCTGGCCACCCGTTCCGAGGCGACGGCCGCGCCGTTGGCCGCCATCGATATCGGCACGAACTCGTTCCACCTGCTCGTGGCCCAGCCCGTGGGTGAGCAGCGCTTCGAGGTTCTCGACCGCGAAAAGGACATGGTCCGTCTCGGGTCCGGCCCGGGGGACATGAAACGGCTCGAGCCCGACGCCATCGACCGGGGCGTCGCCGCGCTGGACCGGTTCCGTCGGATCGCCGCCATCTCCGGCGCCGACATCCACGCCGTGGCCACGAGCGCGGTGCGCGAGGCCGAGAACCGCAACGAGTTCCTCGACCGGGCCCGGGACGAGGCCGGTGTCCATGTCGAGGTCATCTCGGGCGCCGAGGAGGCCCGGCTCATCCACCTCGGTGTCCTGCAGTCGGTGCCGGTGTCGGACCGGCGGGTGCTGCTACTCGACATCGGCGGCGGGAGCACCGAGTTCGTGGTGGGCGAAGGTCGCGAAGTGCTCGAAGCGTTGAGCCTCAAGCTCGGTGCCATCCGGCTCACCCAGCGGTTCCTCGCCCGGGACCCGGTGCGCAAACGTGACCTGGCCGCCTGCCGGGACTACGTCCGGGCCTACCTCACCCACCCGGTCCGGCGCATTCGCGACCTTGGTTTCGACGTCGCGGTCGGCAGCTCCGGCACGATCGTCAATATGGCCCAGATGGTCCACGCCGGGCGGGGAGGTGAGCCGCTCAAGACGATGGGCAACTTCACCTTCGACGCCGCCGAGCTGGCCGCGGTGATGGGGGCGCTGACATCCGCGAGGTCGATCGAAGAGCGCCTGGCCGTCCCCGGTCTCGACCCGAAGCGGGCCGACATCATCCTGGGCGGGGCCATCGTGCTCGAGCAGGCCTTCGCGGAGTTCGACATCACCGCGATGACGGTTTCCGACTTCGCCCTGCGCGAGGGGCTGCTGCTCGATGCGCTGCGCCGGCGCGAGCAGGTGTCCGTCGGCCACCTTCGGGACCTGCGCCGGCAGAGCGTGGAGCACCTGGGCGCCATCTGTCCGGGAGAGCGGGCCCATGCCGAGCACGCCACCCGACTGGCGTTGGAGCTGTACGAGGCCACCCGTGACCTGCATGGGCTCGATGATCGGTGCGAGGAGTGGCTGGAGGCGGCCGGCCTACTCGCCAACGTCGGGCTTTTCGTGTCGCACGACCGCCACCATCTGCACTCGTACTACATCATCCGAAACTCCGATCTCCTGCTGGGGTTCACCGACCACGAGATCGAACTGATCGCGCAGATCGCCCGCTACCACCGCAAGAGCGCTCCCCGCTCACGCCATCAAGAGTTCGCCCGCCTGGGGCCCGACGACAAGGTCGTGGTCCGCACGCTCGCGTCCATCCTTCGCCTCGGGATCGCGCTCGACCGTACCCGGGCCGGGATCGTCAGCGCCGTCCGGGCCCGCGTGGAGCCCCGCCTGCCCTCACCGGCCGGCAACGGTGCCCGAGCGAACGTCCAGGGCAACGACGGTGACGACGCCGCCGTTGGCACCGTGGTGATCACGGCGTACACCGACGGGCGCGACGCACGGCTCGAGCTCTACACCGCAGAGAGCCGCAAAGGGCTCTTCGAGGAGGCCTTCGGCGTCAAGGTCGCCTTCGTCGCAGACCCTGTCCCGGCGCCGGTGTGAGGAGGAACCCATCGCCCTCACTCGCTCGTTGCGCTCGCTCCGTTCGGGCGAGCTGGATGGGCGGCGCCCGCGGCGGCAGTGAGCGGCCTTGTCGTCGATCGACCGGGCCTGGGCCATGCGGCCCGGCGGCGCCAGCCGCCGAGAGCGCACGCGAGGGAGGCGGCGGTGCGCCTGCGGCCCGTGGCGCCCATCGAAGGGGTGCCGGTCAAGGTTCGCCCAGCCAGCCCGGGGCCCGTTCCATCAGGTACTGGCTGACGCCGAGGCAGCGGTCGAGCACGTCGCAGAGCTGCTCCTGGCCGAGGAAGATGTGGGCCAGGGACACCTCGATGCGGGCCACGATGGTGAGGCTGCGCTCGGGGGCATCGGTGACCGAAGGGAAGCTGTCGATGGCGGACACCTCGAGCGGTAGACCGGGGCCGCCGATCCCGGCCAGCTCGGTCGCCAGCACCAACAGGTCGGGGCCGCTCGGCAGCGGCGGCAGCGACCAGGTGAACAGCATGGGGAAGTGGAACGTGTCCTCGGGCTCGTCGGGCTCCTCCAGGGCGATCACCGTGTCCTCGAACGACAGGAGCTGGCGAGGGTCGACCTCGAGCGACAGGTGCAGGTCGAGGGGGCCGTTGCAGGCTTCCTCGGGGTGCAGGTCGACCTCCCAGGCCTGGCGCAAGGAGTACGTCTCGACGAAGTGGCGTTCGTCGTGGACGTGGAAGCTGTGATCGACGACGTGTTCCTTCAGGTCGGCGACGAACCCGGCGATGTCGATGACGGCCACCCCGAGAGCATCGCGCGTTACCGTCACGGCTTGGACGGTGGTAGCGCCAGCATCACGGGTCACCCCCGGGCACCGGCCGACCAGGACGCGGCGGCGGATGTCGATGGCGAGTCGTTGCTCGAGGTGCTGCGCGCGGCGGCGCACGCCGTGGCGCAGGCCCTGGGCGAACTCGGTGACTGGGGCTTGGCCGGCACCCGACCGTGGCAGTACCGCAGCGACCTGGCGGCCGACGCGGCCGCGCTGGCCGTGCTCGAGGGGGCTGGGCTCGGCGTTCTCAGCGAGGAGTCCGGCCGCCACCATCCGGGCCGCACCGTCACCGTGGTGGTCGACCCGTTGGACGGGTCCACCAACGCGGCTCGTGGCATTCCCTGGTTCGCCACGAGCCTGTGTGCGGTCGACCGCGTCGGCCCGCTTGCCGCGGTGGTCGTGAACCTCGTGTCCGGGAGCCGATTCGAGGCGGTGCGCGATGGCGGTGCCACCTGCGACGGGGCCCCTCTGGTGCCCGGAGACTGCCAGACGATGAAGGACGCCATGGTGGCGCTGTCGGGGTTCCCTCCCCAGGCGCTCGGGTGGATGCAGTACCGCAGCCTCGGTGCCGCCGCGCTCGACCTGTGCGCGGTGGCCGCCGGCGTAGTCGACGCGTTCATCGACTGCAGCCCGAGCGCGCTCGGACCATGGGACTACCTGGGCGGACTGCTCGTGTGCCAGGAGGCCGGTGCGCCGGTGGTCGACGCCGGTGGTCGGGAGCTGGTCGTGCTCGGTCACGACTCGAGGCGGACGCCGGTGGCGGCGTGCAACCAGGTCCTGCTCGACGAGGTTGCCCTGGCCCGCGCTTCGTTCCTGTGGTGAAGGGGCCGTCCCTTTCGGCGCGAGGTCCAGGCCGCCCTCGCCCGTAGAGTGCCCGTATGCTCGCGCAGGCCCACCATCTCCTGCTCCAGGTCTACCGGCGCTTGCCGGTGAGCGCGCGGCGCCAGGTGGTCCGCGTGGTGGCGCCCACGTTCAGCGTCGGCGCGATCTGCCTGATCGAGCGGGCTGACGGCGCCGTGCTGCTGGTGCGCCACAGCTATCGCCGGCGTTGGGGGACTCCCGGAGGCCTGCTGGCCCGCGGCGAGACCGCGGTCGACGGCGCGAAGCGAGAGGTGCGCGAGGAGGTCGGCCTCGAGGTCGAGATGGTGGGGGAACCGGCGGTCGTGGTCGACCCGGAGCCCCGGCGCGTCGACCTCGTGTACCGCTGCCGGCCGGCACCCGGGAGCGACACCGACGCGGTGACGCCGGGCTCACCGGAGATCGTCGAGGCTCGGTGGTTCGCGGTGTCGGCGTTGCCGGAGCTGCAGCCGGAGACGGCCGGCGCAGTTCGGGCACTGGCTCGCGCCGCGCTGTCGCCGCCGGCCATCCCGCTGCTACGTACCGCCGACGAGCGCCATTGATCCAGCCCGCCGGTGCGGCTCGCCGGTGCGGGTCGGCGGTGCGGCCGCATCACGTCGGGGACCCTGCTGCTTCATCCGGCCCGCTTCATCCGCCCGGCTGATCGTGCGACCAAGGGACAGGCGATCACGACGTCAGGCGGGCGTGGCTGGGCAGACAGGGGTGGCGCAGCTTGGTCAGCGCCTTGGCCTCGATCTGACGGATCCGTTCTCGGGTGAGGTCGAAATGGCGACCGACCTGTTCGAGGGTGAGCGCCGGAGGGCCATCGAGCCCGAACCGGAGCGAGAGCACGGACCGCTCACGTTCGCTCAGGCGCAGCAGCGACCGGCGCAGTGCGGCCGCCTCCAAAGACGCGGCGGCGCTCTCGTAGGGCACCTCGGCGTCGACGTCCGCGAGAAGGTCGCCGAGCTCGGTGGCCCCGTCCTCGCCCACCGAGCTTGACAGCGAGACCATGTCGGGCTCGGTGGCGAGCGCGTCCTGCACCTTGTCCAAGGGGATGCCCGTGGTGGCTGCGAGCTCGACCGCGGTGGGCTCGCGCTCGAGCGTCTTGAGCAGCGTCGACGAGCAGCGGGCCAGGACCGACAGCGTCTCGCCGAGATGGGCCGGCACCCGGATGGTGCGGCTCTTGTCGGCGATGGCTCGGGTGATGCCCTGGCGGATCCACCACGTGGCGTAGGTGGAGAACTTGAAACCCTTGCGGTGGTCGAACTTCTCGACGGCCCGCATGAGCCCGAGGTTGCCCTCCTGGATGAGGTCGAGCATGGGCAATCCGGCCGACTGGTACCGCTTGGCCACCGAGACCACGAGGCGCAGGTTCGACTGGATGAACCGGCGCTTGGCCGCGGCCGCGTCGGCGGAGTCGGACAGCAGCCGGCGGCGCCGGGCACGGGTGACGCTCGTACCGGCGGCGAGCTCGTCGTCGGCGCGGGCGCCGGCGTCGATCGCCATGGAGAGAGCGGTCTCGTCGGCCGCGGTGAGCAACGGGAACGCCTTCAGCTCGTCGAGGTACTGGCGAACGAGGTCGCGGTCACCCGTGCTGTCCGATCGCCGGTTCGACGTGACGCTGCGCCCTGCCATGGCATCCCCTGGGGAGGTCGGTTCACCCCTGCGGGCAAGGTAGCGGTTCGGTTCGCGACGCCCGGGGATGGTGCACCGCCGAGCCGCGCGCGCCGGGTCAGAGCGCGAAGGAACCGGACTCGCCGCGCACCAACCCGTTCAGGCAGGTGTCGACCAGGCCCTGTAGCTCCTCGGCGTCCCAGCCCCTGTGTGTCTCTCCGGGGGAGTCGTTGCCGATACCGACCACGAGCTTGCACCGGCTCTGCCGATCGTGGGCGCGCCACAGGGGCCCGCCGTGTAGCGCAAGCGTGTTCCCTGAGGGTTCCGGCCGTTATGGTGCGCGCGACCCGCCAGCGAACCGGAAGGAACGGCAATGCCCGACCGTGACGGATACATCCCGGGAGTCCCCTGCTGGGTCGACAGCACCCAGCCCGACCCCGAGGCCACGCTGCCCTTCTACCGCGGCCTGTTCGGATGGGAGTTCGAGGACGCGATGCCCGAAGGTTCGGTGCAAAAGTACTTCATGGCGCGTATCGGCGGCGGTGACGTGGCGGCGGTCGGGTCGATCCCCGAGGGCGCGCCGCCACTGCCGATGTGGAACACCTACATATGGGTCGGGAGCGCCGACGAGACCGCGTCGAGGGCCCGCGATGCCGGTGGCGGGGTGGCGATGGAGCCTTTCGATGTCATGGACTGGGGGCGGATGGCGGTCCTCACCGACCCCGAAGGAGCAGCCTTTTGCATATGGCAGGCGAAGGACCACAAGGGGGCGAAGGTCGTCAACGAGCACGGCTCGTTGAACTTCAACAGCCTCGCCACCCGGGAGCCCGAGCGTGCGCAGGCGTTCTATGGCGCCGTGTTCGGCTGGACGACGCTGGTATTGCCTGGCGGTTCGATGTGGACGCTGCCCGGCTATGGCGATCACCTCGAGGAGGGCAGCCCCGGCCTGGGCGAGCAGATGGCGCAGATGGGCGCGCCCGAGGGCTTCATCGATGTGGTGGCTGCGCTCACTCCGATCGCCGTCGACGACTCCGAGACGCCGGCGCACTGGAGCGTCACCTTTGCCGTCGACGACGCCGATGCCACGGCGGCGAAGGCGAGCGAACTCGGCGGCGAGGTCGTCGCCGGGCCCGGTGATGCCCCGTGGACCAGGACGGCGGTGATCAAGGACCCGCAGGGGGCGACCTTCATCGCCAGCCAGTTCGTCCCCGAGAACCGGGATCTTGAGCCGTAGCCAGCAGGCGCACCGAGGATGGCACTGTCGCCGTCATCTCCGCAGGTGGCCTTGTGGCCCTTGGCGGTCACGCTCAGTGCCAACCACCGCGGCTGGGCAGGGCTCCGCGGCGCGGCACCTGGTTTGGTCAACCACCGCTCCGTCAGACGGGTGAGCAGACCTGCCCAGCCCAGCCCAGCCCAGCCCAGCCCAGCCCAGCCCTACGGTCGCCGTCAGTCGACGGTCACGGTCGCGGCGACGAACTCGACGCTGAAGGCCTCGCACCACACGAGCACAGTCCAATCGCCAGGTGCGAGCTCGACGTCGGCGGGCAGGTCGTAGGTCTGGTTGCCGACGTTGCCCCGTAGCTCCCCCAGGTACAGCGAGCCCTCACCGGGGTCGGTCTGGTCGGTACCGGCAACGACGTAGAGCCTGAGGTCGGGCCCGTTCTGGATATCGAAGTTCTCGAGTCGCAGCACCAGCGATCCGTCCTCCAACGCGAAGAAGCCAGCGTCGCCGGAGCCGTCGTGGCCGGCGAGCCCGACGAACTGCCCGGCACCGAGCAGTGCCGGCTCGCGGGACGGGGGTGGCGTCGACGGCGCGGGCGCGGGCGCGGGCGCGGGCGCGGGCGCGGGCGCGGGCGCGGGCCCGGGATCGGCGTCGGTGTCCACCTGGTCCGGGGCGGACGTTTGGCCGTCGGCGATCGACGTCGTGAAGTCGTCGTTAACGACGTCGTCGATGAAGAACGGGGAGAGCAGCCACCACGACACCGCGAGAAACGGCACGCCAAGCACGAGGACCCGCGCGACGGGGTGCACGCGCAGGCGCAACATGACCACCAGCGCGACCGCGGCCGCGACGGTTCCTCCGAAAGTGAACACCATGGTCCGGCCGTTCTCGAACGGCGCCCCGAGGATGTCGGGCTCGGCGATCGCCAGACCGCCCAGAACCATCGCCACCAGAGCGGCGGTGGCCCACTCCAACCGGGTGACGCCACTCCACTTCCGTCGCTCGCTGGTCGCCCGGTCGAAGCGCTCGGCCCGCTCGGTCGTCTCGGTGCTCATGTGTCAATCAAACCTCTCTGCCGCCCGAGACGTTCCGTTCCGCCCCTGAACCTTCGGTAGCAAGGCGATCGAATGACACGGCTGTAGTCTCGGCCTGGTAGGACACGAGGCTCCAACCAACCCTGTGAGAGCAGAAGGAGCCCCGTGTCCAGGACTGAACGTAGACGGAACGTG
>Ga0187893_10008944_pt1 | contig 15604 bp, 13 predicted proteins | sample MA1701074metaG_FD_139574 | JGI IMG/M metagenome (GOLD analysis project Ga0187893, IMG submission 139574) | White microbial mat communities from a basaltic lava cave in the Kipuka Kanohina Cave System on the Island of Hawaii, USA - MA170107-4 metaG ... | reverse complement strand
GGCGGCCGTTCGAGCGCACGCGTGAAGGTCTCCTGGACCAGGTCGTCCGCATCCGCGGCGCAGCCGGTCATGCGGTAGCAGAGCCCCCACAAGAGCGTGCGGTCGGCGGCAAACGCTTCCGTGAGCGCGGCGGCGGCTCGCGGCTCGGTCACCAGTACCTCGGACCTCACGCGGCGGCGGCTCGCGACGACGCGTGTGCCGCAGCCTCGGTGGCGGCCTGCGACCCGCTGGCGAGGCTCGCATCGGCGAGCCAGCCCTCGGGCCCGACCCAGTCACCAGCGAGATACGCGCCCGCGATGCCCCGCACGCCGACTGCGGGACGGCCGCGCAGACCGCCGCTCGACGCGGGCGCCCCGGCGTTCGTCACCACCAGGTGCGGCAGGAAGCGGCGCTGCACGACGACGTCGCGCCAGCCGGGCTGCACCAGATCGAGCAATCCCTCCAGCTCGCGCTCCTCTCCCGATCCGTCCGCGGGCGCATCCGGCGCAAGATACTTCGCGACGTGGACCATGGCCTGATGCTCCGGCGCCAGCTTGGCGACCGCCGAGTGCACCGAGAAGTAGAGCGGCCGGTCGACGCCGAGCGCGAAGGTGGATCGCGGTCGCGGGAGCCGCGAGAGGCAGACGTCGAGGCACGCCGCTTCGACCGGGGTGGAGCTCCGCCCGGCGGCGGCCAGGAGCGGGTCACGCACCTCACCGAGCAGCTCGAGCACCGCGGGTGGATCGACGGCGAGGATGGTCGCCGCGGCCTCGAGGCGCGTGCCGTCGGCGAGGACGACCGCCCGCACGGCGCCGTCGTGCTCGACGCGAACGGCGCGCGCGCTCGTCACGAACCGCACGCCCGCCTGCTCCCCGCGCTCGCGGAGTCCCGTGGCCAACGTCTGCCAGCCGCCGTCGAGGTAGAGGACGTTGTGCGCAAGCGCGAGCTGCAGCTGCCGCACCGCCAGCCCTGCGCTCATGCGGCGCGGATCGTTCACGTACGTCGACAGTCGAAAGAGCGCCTCGACCAGACGGCGCACCGGCTCGTGCTGGATGGTTCGCGCGAGCCAGTCGTGGATCGTGACGCCGTCCACCGCCGCCGCGTCCACCCGCGGCAGGCGCGCGAGGAGGCGGCCGACCTCGAGCTTGGCGCCGAGCCCGAGCAGGCTCGTCGTGAGCAGCGAGACGGGGCCTCCGGGCAGCGCATGCAGACGCCCGCCCGCCACCGCGTGTCCGCCCGAGGCACTGGGGATGCCCCCGCGAGGCTCGATGCCGAGACCGCGGAGCACGCGCATGCCGGCGGCGCCGCGGTAGAGCGCATGAGGCCCCAGGTTCTGGACGAAGCCCGCCTTCGTCTGCGTCGCCGCGCGGCCGCCGATCCCGCCCGCCTTCTCGACGAGCGTCACCCGAGCCCCTGCGCGGGCCGCGAGCGCGGCCGCCGACAGCCCGGCGAGGCCTCCTCCGACGACGACGATCGTGTTGGCTCGTTCCGACATGGGTCGTGCCCTCCTTACTCGAATCCCTTCACGCTGGAGCGCACCCGGAGGTTACACCGCCGGCAGCGGGATCTTGCGCAGGCGCCGGATCAGGATCCCCAACCCCAGGGCGCGTCTACCTTAGCGGGGCTCCGCGAGGAAGGCGCCGGCGTACCCCCATTGAGCGCTGGTGGACAGGTCGGGCCACCGGCGCGATTCCGGATAGATCAAAATGCCGACGTCGCGCACCGTCCCGGGCCAGGTCCCGAATCTGGAGCCGACCCCGAGCAGCTGCAGCTTCATCGCCGTCGCCTCGAACGGCGCCATGAGCGCCAGCTGCTTCGCCACCTCCTCGCCGGGGCGGCCGCGACACGCGCCGTCGCAGTCTTGCTGCACACGCTGCGCGATGGACTGGAAGTCGGTCGTCCCCAAGAGGACCACCCGGCCGTCCAGACCAAACCACGTGAGGTAACGCGCCAGCGTCGGATTGCCGAGGTATCCCGGTCCGATGCGGTCGACGATCAGGAGGTACTTCTCCCCGGGGGCATAGAACCGCGTGCGTCCCGCGAGATCACGCGCGAGCCCCCGGAAATCGCGGAGCGTCTTCGTGCGCGAGAAATAGTTGTGGGGCCGTGCCAGGTAGTCGCGCACGGTGGGCAGGCGCAGCCAGCAGACCGCGAGCAGCGCCACCACCGCGACCACGCGCCCACTGCGCGCGCGGGTGGCCAGGCTCGGCACGAGCGAGACCACGGTCGCGAGCGCGCCACAGAGCCCGATCGCCGCCAGCAGCTCGATCCCCGGCAGCAGGAAGAGCGCGTGGCGAATGTGGAAGTAGTACTGCTTCCACTGCACGAGCTTCACCAGCAGCGGCACGCTCGCCACTTCGGCCGCGACGATCGTGAGCACGACCGGCAGCAACGGATGACGCCGGCGCCAGAGGTACAAGGGCGCGACCACCAGGCCCGCGGCGTACAGTGCCAGCTGGCGCGGATCGTCGAGTGCCATGAAGGCGAACGCACGACGCGTGAGTTGGCCGGGCTGCAGCAGCGCGGATCCGGGCCGGATGCCGCGCGACGACAGGTCGATGCCGGCATAGTAGTACGCCAGGACCGCGCCGAGGAGCAGCAGCGTGAAGAGCAGCAGGCCGAGCCGCCGCGTCCGGCTGCTTCCCGCGCCGCCCCGCAGGGTGAGCACGAGCAACGCCAGGTACTGCCACGGCAACACGAGCAGGCTGAGCATCCCCGTCAGGAAGAATCCTACGTTGACGATTCCGTACGCCACCCAGGCGCGGGGGAGATCGGGACGGCGGAGCACCCACGTGAACCCGGCCAGGTTGAGCACGCTCATGAACATCAGGAGCGAGTAGAAGCGCGCCTCGGCCGCGTAGAGGACGTGGGGGATCGAGAGCGTGACGAGCGCCGTCGCCACCAGTGCGACGACGCCACCGAAGGCGCTCCGCGCGTAGGCCCAGAGCGCCAGCAGGGTGGCGCAGCTCCACACGTACGACGGGAAGCGATAGTAGGCTTCGAACTGCTCGAGCGGCGGCCGTTCGACCATCCAGGTCCAGGCGTGGAGCAGGATGTAGTCGAGCGGCATGGCGCCTGCGTTGCCGGAGCCCGGCGGGATGCCGAGCTGCACGTTGCGGAAGACGCCCCATGCGTCGGGCCCCGACGCGAACGAGACGTGGACCAGCTCGTCCCACCACAAGCTCGTCGAGCCGAGGTGCCACCAGCGCATCGTCGATCCGAGCGCGAGGAGGGAGACCACCACGAGTCCTTCGCCCACCCCGATGCGCCGCACGCGCGCATGAAGCATTCGGCTCGGGGCGATTGCAACAGCACGCCGCCCTCGCGTATGGCTGCGCCATGCGCATCCCGCGCCTGGCGGCCACGGCGAGCGGCCGCGACGTCGCCGACGCCATCGCGCGCGAGGGGTGCGCCGTCGTCGAACGCCTCGCACCGCCACAGACCCTCCGCGCCGTATTCGACGAGCTCCGGACGTTTCTCGACGCGACGCCGTACGGCCCCGACGAGTTTTCGGGACGCCGCACGCGACGGACGGGGGCGCTGATCGCGCGCTCGGCGACTTGCCGCGATCTCGTCATGCATCCGCTCGTGCTCGGGATCGTGGGCAGCGTCCTCGGCCACGTGACCAGCTTCCAGCTCCATCTGACCCAGATGATCGCGATCGGACCGGACGAGCCCGGCCAGCCGATCCATCGCGACCAATGGGCGTTCGACTTCTTTCCGTTCCCCCAGGGCTACGAGGTCCAGTGCAACACGATCTGGGCCATGACGGACTTCACGGAGCAGAACGGCGCCACCCGCCTCGTCCCGGGCAGCCACCGGGCAGAAGACAAGCTCGAGTTCACCCACGACGACACCGTAGCGGCCGAGATGCCCGCGGGGTCGGTGCTGTTCTACACCGGCGCGCTCTATCACGGTGCGGGCGCCAACCGCTCCGGCGAAGTGCGCTACGGGCTCAACATCACGTACAACGTGAGCTGGCTGCGCCAGGAAGAGAATCAGTACCTCGCGGTTCCGCCTGCCATCGCGCGGACGCTGCCCGAGCCGCTGCTCCGGTTGATGGGCTACGCGCGCGGCGCGTACGCGCTCGGGTACGTCGGCGACCTGCGCGATCCGCTCGACGTGCTGCTCGAGCGCGACGGCGGCGACGTCGCCCTCGGCGATCCTTCAGCAGCGGCGGCGCGTCTCCGCAGCGCGTGATCCCTCAGTGGAGCTGCTCCGACGGCGGCGGCAGTCGCGCCGCCGTGAGCACCGTCTCGCCCACGCACCGGCCGTCCACGTGCACCTCGAAGGCGTGGTCCCCCGGCCCCGGAAGCGGCAGCCGCGCGATCCGCACGGCCCCCTCGGCCATGCCGCGATGCGGCAGGGTCAGCGTCACGGGCTCCGCCGCACCCAGCGCTCCCTCTGGCCCGCGGTAGACGACGCGCAGCGTGAGACTCTGCGTCGCGGCATCGCTCGCGGGACTCTGCACGCGCAAGCGAAAGTAGACGTCCAGCGATTCGTGCACGGCGGGAAAGCTGCCTGCCCAGATGACGTCGAAGACGCCCGAGAGCGTCCATTTGCCGCTGGCGGCGTCTCGGGTGGCGGCGTCGCAGAGCAGAAGCGCATCGAGGGAAACCACGAGCGTCATCCTCGTCGGAGTCAGTGCGTAGTCAAGGGAGGGCGGACGGATCCCGTTCACGCTCTCGTACGGAGCGTTCGACGTGGGAGTCCCCGGGGGGTGCCGCCTTCGCTCCCCGATAATCGCTCGGGGCGGCACCCCCCGGGGACCTCTCACGCCGCCGCACCCAAGAAGGGCACGATCGCGCGGCACCACCATGGCTACGACCAGGCGATGTCTCTCCCCTGGCGCTGCCCATTTGCTCGGCGGCGACCAGGAAACGGGCTCCCGGAGCGCTGTGGATCAACGCACTTCGCTCGGGAACGCGATGATTGGGGTTGGCACGCGGGCTGCTGTCGCGGGGCAGGCAACACTGATGGCGTCCCTCTTGCGAGCGTCCGAGGGTGGCGGGCCGGCGCACGTCGTGCGCGCGGCGGCGACCGCGTTCGACGAGATGATCGACGCGAACGACGTCCGGGCACCCTACCGGGGGGTGCAGCGGTGGCTCCACGACGCGCCCGGGGAGGGGCTGGAGCGCAAGCGCCGCGAGGCGGAGATCATCTTCCGCCGCATCGGGATCACCTTCGCCGTCTACACCGAGGGCGGGGATCCGGAGCGGCTCATCCCCTTCGACATGATCCCGCGCATCCTGGCGGCGGACGAATGGCGACGCCTCACCGCCGGGCTCGATCAGCGCGTCCGGGCGCTCAACAGATTTCTGCACGACGTCTATCACCGCCGCGAAATCGTGCGCGCCGGGCGTCTGCCCGCGGACCTCGTCCTGCACAACGAGGCCTTCCGCCCCGAGATGCAGGACTTCGACGTGCCCGCCGGCACGTATACGCACGTCGCCGGGATCGACATCGTCCGCACCGGTGCCACGGACTTCTACGTGCTCGAGGACAACTGCCGCACGCCCTCGGGCGTCTCGTACATGCTCGAGAATCGGGAGGCGATGTTCCGCCTCGTGCCCGAGGTGATCGCGCACCACCGCGTGGCACCCATCTCGCACTATCCGGAAGAGCTGCTCGAGACGCTGAAAGCCATCGCGCCGCCCGCCTGCCGGGGAGCGCCCACCGTGGGCGTGCTGACCCCGGGGCCGTTCAACAGCGCCTACTACGAGCACTCGTTCCTGGCCGACGAGATGGGCGTCGAGCTGGTCGAAGGCACCGATCTCTTCGTCGACGACTCGATCGTCTACATGCGCACCACCCAGGGGCGCCGCCGCATCGACGTCCTCTATCGGCGCGTCGACGACGAGTTTCTCGATCCGCTCGCCTTCCGTCCCGACTCCGTGCTGGGCGTCCCCGGCCTGATCGGCGCCTATCGCGCCGGCAAGGTCACGCTCGCCAACGCGCTCGGGACGGGCGTCGCCGACGACAAGGGCGTCTATCCGTTCGTCCCGGACATGGTGCGCTTCTACTTGGGGGAAGAGCCCATCCTGCGAAACGTGCCGACGTGGCGCTGCGCGGAAGCCGACGACCTGGCCTACGTCCTGGAGCATCTCGACGAGCTGGTCGTGAAGCACACGCGCGGCTCGGGCGGCTATGGGATGCTGGTCGGTCCGTGCGCCAGTGCCGCACAGATCGCACAGTTCGCGGACGTGATCCGCGCGGCCCCGGCCGACTACATCGCCCAGCCCACGCTCGCGCTCTCGACGTGCCCCGTCTTCACCGAGCGCGGCATCGCCCCGCGCCACGTCGACCTCCGCCCGTTCGTCTTGATGGGCCGCGAGATCCGCATCGTGCCGGGCGGCCTCACCCGTGTGGCGCTCCGCGAGGGCTCGCTGGTGGTCAACTCGAGCCAGGGCGGCGGCACGAAGGACACCTGGGTCCTCGAAGCGTAGCCGATGCTGAGCCGCACGGCCGATTGCCTCTTCTGGCTGGCGCGGTACGTCGAGCGTGCCGAGAACGTGGCGCGCACGCTCCTCGTCACGCATCGCATGGCCAGCATGGCGCGCTCGCTGGGTGATCCCGGCAACGAGTGGCACTCGACGCTGGTCGCCGCCGGGTGCGAGGCCGGCTACACCGCGAAGCACGGCGCCGTGTCCCAGACGGCCGTCATCGACTATCTGGTGAACGATCTCGACAATTCCTCGAGCATCGTCTCCTGCCTCGAGACCGCGCGCCGCAACGCGCGGGCCGTGCGCACGGCGCTCACCGTCGACATGTGGGAGGCGCTGAACGAGACCTGGCTCGGGCTGCGCGAGCGGCGCGCGCCCGATCCGTCGCCCGATCGTCTCGTGCCGTTCCTCGAATGGGTGAAGCAGCGCTCGCTCCTCTTCAACGGGGCGTACGCCAACACCATGCTGCGCAACGACGCGTTCTACTTCACCCAGCTCGGGACCTTTCTCGAGCGCGCCGACAACACCGCCCGCATCCTCGACGTGAAGTACCACGTGCTGCTGCCGCGCCAGGAGCCCGTCGGCGGCGCGCTCGACTACTATCACTGGCAGTCGATCCTCCGCGCGGTCTCGGCGCTGCGCAGCTACCACTGGGTCTACCACGAGCGCCTGCAGCCGTGGCTAGTCGCCGAGCTGCTCATCCTCCGTCCGGAGATGCCGCGCTCGCTGCTGGCGTGCTTCACCCAGGTGAGCCGCCAGCTCGATCTCATCGCCGACGCCTACGGCGGGCGGCGCGGCGAATGCCACCGCCTGGCGGGCGCGCTGCACGCGCGGCTACGCTACGGGCAGATCGACACCATCTTCCAGACCGGGCTGCACGAGTTCCTGACCGAGATCATCGACCAGACGGCCGTGCTCGGCCGTGACATTGGTGCCTTCTACCTCTCCTGACGCGCCGGATCGATCAACTTGGTCGCGGGCGGACGCGCTGTCCCTCGGCGAGTTCCTCGTCGCTCACCACGACCGTCTCGCCGCCGTCGAGGCCCGTCGTCACCCGCACGCGCTCGCCGACGCTACCCCCCGTCTCCACGCGGACCGGGCGCGTCCGGCCATCGGCCACGGTCCAGACGATCGAGTCGCCGTGATCGTCGCGCCGAACGGCGGCCTGCGGCACCAGCACGACCGGGCCGCCGTCGCCCGCCTGCGGTGCGGCGAGAAACGTGAGCCGCGCGCTCATGTCGGGCAACAGCAGCGCATCGGGCTTCGTGATGCGCACCTCGACCTTCAGCGTCCCCTTCTGCCGATCGACCTGCGGATAGAGCTTCACGACCTCCGCGGCGTAGGCTCGGTCCGGATGCGCGTCGGGCGTGACGGTCGCCTGCTGTCCCAGCTGCACGCGCCCGAGGTCGGCCTCGTTCACGTCCACCTCGGCTCGCATCTCGTCCAGATTCGCGAGCCGCACGAGATCGCCCGAGCCCGCGAACCCGCCGGGCACGGCGATCTCGCCCACCTCTTTCAGCTTGGCCAGCACGACGCCGTCGACGGGGGCCGTCAGCAGCGTGTACTCGAGGTTGACGCGCGACTGCGCGAGATCCGCGTCGGCCTGCGCCACGCTGGCGCGCGCCACCGCCGCCTTGTTCTCGAGCACGTCGAATTCCTGCTGCGAGATGACGCCACTGCGACGCAGTGCCCCGCCGCGCACCAGCTCGGCCGCCGCCAGCTTGACGTTGGCACGTGCCAGCGTGGCCCGCGCTTCGGCGGAGGTGGTCGCGGCTTCGTAGTCGCGCGCGTCCAGACGGACGAGCGGATCGCCGCGCCGCACGGTCTGCCCCTCCTCAACGAAGTAGCGATCGATGCGTCCCGGGACGCGAACGCCGACGGCGAGATAGCGGTCGCCGGTCACCACGTAGCCGGAGCCCGAGAGCACGGGGACCGGACCGGTGTCGCCCGCTTCTCGACGCTCGGCCGCGGCCGTCGTGACCTCGACGGGGCGGAGCGAGCGCACGCCGGCGGCCGCCAGGGCCGCCACCACCAGCAACGCCGCGGTGACCCGCCACCATCGTGAGCGGCGCACCGGGGGCGGCGTGTTCGTACGACCTTCGATGCGCAGCGACGCGAGGTCGCCCTTCAGGTCCCGATCGCGCGCCGCGTCACTCATGAACGATCCAACCGTGCCCGCTACCTACGCCCGACGCAATGCTTCGATGGGGCGTAGCCGCGCCGCCCGCCAGGCCGGCGCGATGCCGCCGGCGAGCCCCACCACGACGGCCAGCACGAACGCGACCGCCAGCTCCGTCACCCCGATGCGCAGCAGGACGACGTTGGTCGTGAACGTGCTGGCACTGAAGCCGACGCCACCGAACGCGTGGCGAATCACGTAGGCCAGCACCAGCGACGCCACCGCCCCGATCACGAACCCGAGCACGCCCAGCGCCGCGGCCTCGACCTGGAAGGCGCGGAGGATCGCGCCGCGCGCGAACCCCATCGCGCGCAGCGTGCCGATCTCGGCCGTGCGCGCCTGCACCGAGGCGTACATGGTGTTGGCGGCGCCGAATCCCGCCCCGATGCCCGCAAGCACCGCCACGCCGACCACGAGAATGTAGAGCACGTCCGCCGACTCGGCCTGCGACGCGTAGTACTCGACCTCCGGCTTGGCCTCGAGCGCGTGGCGGGGGTCGGCGTCGATGCGGCGCTTGAGCGCGGCCATGGTGGCGGCGTCCCGCGCACGCAGGCGAACGCCGGAGTACGGGAACAACCGCTTGGCGTCGCGCCCGAGCTCGCGCGCGTCCACCCAGATCTCGCTCTCGAACGACGAGCCGCCGGCGTCGAGCACGCCGGTGACCTTCCAGCGTCCGCGCCCGAAGCGCAGCTCGCCGCCGAGCACCGCCCCCTCGTAGCGGCCGACCAAGCCGCGGCCGACCACGGCCTCGCCTGCGCTCGGCGCGATCATGCGGCCCTGGGTGATCCGCACCTCGGGATGGACCGGCAGCGCCATGGCCTCGACACCGCGCACCAACACGTTCTCGCGGCCCCCATCCAACCGGCGGAGAAACGGCTGCACGACCAGCTCGGGCGACACCATCGGCTGGTCGCCGGCGTCCCGCGCGATGCCGTCGAGGAAGCGCACCATCTGGTACGCTTCGAGCGTCACCTGGCTGGACCCGTCGTTGTCCGAGCCCTTGCGCATGACGACGAGATTGAGCGCCTCACCGCTCGCGATCAGCGTCCGCCGCAGACTGCCGATCAACCCCAGCAAGAGCGCGCAGGCGACCACGACCAGCGCGATCACGGTGGCGGTCATGAGGCTGCGCGCGGGCCGCGCCAGCACGTTGCGCACGCTGTAGCCGAGTGGGAGGTGCGCCGCCATCAGAAGACCTCGCGCAGCGCCTCGGCCACCGGCCGGCGCACCGCGCCGAGCGCGGGCGCGATGCCGGCCGTGAGTCCCATCGCCACCGACAGCAACAGCCCCTGGACCACGACGCCCGGCGTGACCATGAAGTTGCCGAGCGGACCGAGGGTCTGGTTCCACCCGGCCACCGTGCGGAGCGTGCCGGTGAGCCCGACGGCCAACAGCACGCCGAGTATGCCCGCGCCCGTGACGACCAGCAGGGCTTCGGCGACCAGCGCCTGCACGATCGTACGGCGCGGAAAGCCGAGCGCCCGGAGCACGGCGATCTCGCCCGCACGCTCGCGCACGCTCATCGAGGTGGTGTTGCCCGCGATGAAGACGATGCAGAGCGCCACCAGCGACGTGATGACCAGGATGATGCGCACCAGCCCGTCGAGCGAGCCGAAGAAGTTGCCGAAGAAGCTCTTCTCGGTCTCGCTGGCCGTCTCGGCCTCGCTGTTGCGCGACAGATCGTCGACGGTGCGCATGACGGCGTTCACCAGCTTGGGATCGCTCACGCGCGCCCACACGACCCCGGCGATGCCGAGTCCCGTCCACCCCTGCTTCTTCAGCGCCTCGTCGAGGTAGTCGTAGCGCAGCCACAGCATGGGGGCGGTGTCGTTCGCGACCTCGCCCACGATGCGGAGGTCGAGGTCGACGGGCCACACGGTACTCTTCAGCGTGATGCGGTCTCCGAGGCTCCACCCGTACTTCTTGAGCGTGCCGCGGCCGACGATGGCGCCGTCGCGATAGCGGAGGAAGGCCGCCATCTGGCCGGGATCGATGGCGTAGTCCGGATAGACCGCGTTCACGTGCTCGGCCTCGACGGCGAAATTCGGGAAGGTGACGCGGCCCGCCTCCTCGTACGCGCCGCCGAACCACGTGAACGCCGCGGCGGCGACCACGCCGTCCACCTGGCGCACCTTGCGCGTGAACGCGTACGGCATGGGATAGACGACGCCCGCCTTGTTGTGCACCGAGATACGCGTGTTGCTGGCGAACCGATCGAGGATGAGGTCGAGGCCGGCCGGCATGGTGAGCAACAGCGATACCAGCGCCACGGCGAGCGCGACGGCCGCAGCCGTCAGCACGGTTCGCAGCGGATTCCGCCCCAGATTCGCCAGGACGAGGCGTGTCCAGCTCACGGCCGGCGCTCCGGCTGCCCCGCGGCGCGGCGGATGGCCTCGTCGGCTCGGTGTGCCGCCTCGCCCTCGAGCAGGATCCCCTTGTCCAGGTGATACGCCGCGTCGACGAAGCGCAGCGCGCGCGGATCGTGGGTGACCATCACGATCGTCTTGCCGAACTGATCGGTGAGCTGCCGGAGCAGCGCCAGCACTTCCTCGGCATTGCGCGCGTCGAGGTCGCCCGTGGGCTCGTCGGCGACGATCAGGTCCGGGTCGGTGACGATGGCGCGCGCGATGGCGACGCGCTGCTGCTCGCCGCCGGAGAGCGTGCGCGGGAAATGGTCCAGGCGGTGCGACAAGCCGACCACCCGCAGCGCCGTCTCCGCGCGCCGGGTCCGCTCGCTGCGATCGAGGTGCGTGAGCAGCAGCGGCAGCGCCACGTTGTCGCGCGCCGACAGCACCGGCATCAGGTTGAAGAACTGAAAGATCAACCCGACGTGTCGCGCGCGCCACGCCGCCAGCGCGTCCTCATCGAGGTCGGCGAGCCGCATCCCCGCCACGACGACCTCGCCGGTGCTCGGTTGATCGATTCCCGACAGCAGGTTGAGCAGCGTCGACTTCCCCGAGCCGGACGGACCCATCAGCGCCACGAACCGGCCGCCGTCGATGTCGAGCGACACGTCCTCGAGCGCGTGCACGTCGTCCGCGCCGCGCTGATAGCGCCGCGATACTCGTCGAATGACGATGAGGGGCTCGGCCACGGTGGTCAGCGCGGCGCGGGCTCGGAGGGGGGCTTCTCCATCGAGTCGCGGATCGCACGGCCGGCGTCTTCGATTCCCTGCCCGAGCTGCTTGCCGAGGTCGCGCACCGTGTCCTCCGCAGCGCCGCGCAGCCGATCCACCTTCGCTTTCACGTAGACCTGCCAGAGCTCCAGCCGCTGCTGCTGCAGCGCGCGCGCTTTCGACTCGGCCTCCGTCCGCGCCACGCCCTCGGCCGCGGCAGCCTCGGCACGGAGCGCCGCGACGTCCGCGTCCACCTGCGCGAAGAGCGCGGCGATCCGCTCGTCCGTCGACTCGGGCCTGCCCGCCGCATAGTCCTCCACCGCCGTGCGCAGCCGCTCGATCGTGGTCGGCTCAGACGGTCCGCACGCGCCGAGCAGCGGGACCAGTAACACCCCCAGCGACGCGACGAGTCGGGCTCGCATGGCCCGTGGCTACCACGCGGTGGCGGTTGGCTCCACCGGCTGCGCGCGCATGCGGCGCTCGGTGAGGCGTCGCTCGAGGCGCGCGGCCGCCCGGTCGGCCAGCAGCGCGTGCACCACGCGCCCGCGCGCGGCGTCGAGCGACGGCATGGACGCCGGCAGGCGCGCGGCCACCCACACGAGGTGAAGGCCGTAGCTCGATCGCAGCGGCCCGGACCAGCACCCGACGGGGGCCGCGGCGACGCCACGGGCGAACTCGGCACCGAAGCGCCGCTCGATCTCCGGGCCGTACAGCGCGATCTCGGAGCCATCGAGGAACGCGTCTCCTCGCACGAGCGCAGGCGCGCCCGAGGACGCCCGCAGCCGCGCCAGCGCGGCCGTGGCTGCCTCGGACGCGGGGACGCCCGCCCGCTCGCGCGCGAAATACACGTGACGGAATCGCACGCGTGGCGGCTGCGTCCAGCGCTCGCGATGCCGTACGAAGTACGCGACGACCTCGGCCTCGCTCGGCATCTCGTCGGGACCGCCGCGGGACAACGCCAGCCGCATCGCTTGCACGAGGTGCCGGCGGACGACGACATCGGTCCGCGTCAGCCCGAGGCGGCGCGCCTCGCGCTCGTAGCCGGCGGGGTCCTCGACGTCGCCGGAGGCCACCAGCTCGCCGATCTGGGTGAGGCGGCGCTTGACCAATGGGTCGCTGCGGTCGAGTCCCATGTCGAGCGCTGCGCGCCAGAGCATCTCGTCGTCCGTCGCGACGGCGGCAGGGCCGGAACGCGGATGCCCGACGTCCACGGCGCCGCGGTCCGCCGCCAGGCGCTCCAGCGCGAAGAGCACGGCGCCGAGTGCCATGAAATGAATCGCCGGCCTCATCGCGTGTCCGCCGCCGTGCCGAGCGTCCGACCGCGCATCTCCCAGAGACGCGGCAGCGCGGGACGAAACGTCCCGTTCGCGAGCTGGACGTCGACGAGGTGATCCGTCCGCTCGACGTGCGAGAGATCCAGCGCCTCCGTCGTGAGCCGCAGGCGCGCGCCGCTGCGGCCGCGCAGCGTGACCGCCAACGCCCGCACGCCCGGCAGCGTCCCAGCCTTGCGGCGATAGACGAACTTGCCCGGCTTCGTCTGCGCGAGCGTCCCGGCCGGGACGGTGACGGCGAAGATCTCCTCGTCGTCCCGCACCCGGACCACGAGGTCGGCGGCATCGGGATCGAGCGCGGCCCCCGTTCCGAACGCGATGCGGAGATCGACCGTGTCGCGTCCGGTCCGCTTCCCGAACCGCACCTTGCCGGCGACGCGTGCCACGCCCTCGGGCCGATACCACACCGGCGACGACCAGGCCCGCTCCTGGACGATCGGCGAGAGGAAGGCGTCGTTCCCCTCTCCGCGACAGCAATTCTCGAACGCCTCGCCGGCGGCCAACGCCTGCGTGGCGCACGATGGCGAAAACGGATCGACGCCACTCTCGCGGCACACGAGCGTGCTCCAGCGACAGGTCGGATTCTCGAGCAGACGCACGTAGTAGAACGCCCGTTCGGTGCGATCGAAATCCGGATCTTCCCACACCGTGCAGAGCTCGGCTGCTCCCGCGCCCACGGGCTCGCAGGTCGCTGGATCGACACCGGCCCCGTTCGCCGCGTCGCCGGCCACGTCAACGACGGCCTCGTGCGTGATGCCGCCGGCATCGACCCATCCCTTCACGATCTGCAGGCGCTGCAGATCGGTCCCCGGCTGCGCGGCGGTGCCGGCGTCCTTCTGCGCCCAGACCGCGAAGCGGGGGCTGCGTTCCCCGTGCACCGGGCCGATCTCGCCACCCATGGGCGTGCCGGTGGCGTACGCGCGCGCGAGGAAATCGTCGTTGCCGCACTCCACGCCGTCGAGAGTGCCAGCGAAGAAGCGCAGCACCGGCCGCGTACCGCTGGTCGCGTACGTCTCGCGCCGCTTGAGCCCCTCGAAGAGCGCGTCCCGCGCGTTCTCTTCGGCCCACACCGCCGTCAGGCCACCCGGGTTGTTGCGCATGCCGAGATCGATCTTGCGGGCGGGAGACGAGTCGTCGTTCCCCTGGATGCCCGGCCAGGTACCCTCCTCCACGTCGCCGGCGTTCGCGTTGTGCGTATCCGTGCTGCCGGCGAACCCCATGCGGAAGGGATTGGCGCCGAGCGTCTGCTCGAAGGCGAGCCCGTCCTTCAGCGCGTTGCGCACGAGATTGCGCTGGGGGTATTCCCCGATCGGCACCTGCGTCGCGTCCGGCCCCTGATGCGCGACGACGTCCTGCTCGAACGTGCACAGCTCGTCCTCGGTCCCGGCCCCCGCAAAGGCGAGCTGGTCGAACCGGCACTCCGAGTTGCCTTTCACCTGGTGGATCTCGACGAGCGGCTCGATCACCTGCCGCCGCGCCGCCTCCGCCGCGTCCGCCGGATCGAAGAACTGCCCGCCCTCGCTCAGGTTTGGATTGTGCGGAATGATGACCGCGTCACAGCCCGTGCCGGCCCCGAGGCACTGGGTCTCGATCGCCGACCACAGCCCCTGCGGCGTGCCGCCCTGGGAGGTCTCGAGGTGCGAGAGCGCGATCGCCGGCACGTGATCGTTGCGGAAGATGACGTTGCGGTGGAGGTGGCGGCCAAGCGGGCTCGGCGTGTGCTCGTACCCGATGAAGGTGGTGAACGTGCAGGCCGCCGTGCGGTCGTACGCCTCTTCCGCCGCCGCCTGCACGTCCTGCCACACCGACACCGCCGCCGCGTCGCAGTCGACACCGGGGAGCGCGCAGAACACGTGCTCGGTGGGCGGGGCGGGGATGCCGACGAGGAAGAGCCAGGCGACGGTCGCCGTGAAGCGATCGACCAGATCCGGCTCGGGGCGGCGCAACAGCTGGCAGAGCTGCTCGTCGTAGACGAGCGAGCCGGGGGTCGAGCAGAGATCGACCTCGCCGAAGAACTCGGCGTGATCGGTGACCGCGGCGAAGTCGAGCGGCCGGTCGATGCGGGCCGTGCGCGTCTGCTCCTCCGCGTCGTCGCTCAGCGAGATCTCGCCGCCTTGCGCGAAGGCGTAGACGTCGCGCGGGCTACCGCGCGACCCGAAGATGTAGGCGTCGGCGGAATACCGCGTGTGCACGTGCAGGTCGCCGAAGTACGGGCGCCGGAGCATGGAGGCCGTGGCACAGTCCGCGCGTGTCTCGGTCCGCGGCCAGGGTCCGGGAGCGGCGGCTGCACCGGTGGCGAGGGCCAGGGTCACGGCCGCGGCGCGCCAGGTGACGCGCGGCGAGGATCTCGTCGATGTCGGCACGCTGCATGGAGGTACGAAAGTCGACTACGCTTGTCGAGGGGCGCTACAAGGACTCCCGGTGCGGCTGCGCCCGGAGCAATGGATCGCGCTCGTCGTCCTGTCGGGCGTGCTGGCGACTTCGGCCGACGCGCACCCGCTCGCGCCGGCTTTGCTCCAGCTCCAGGCGGCCGGCGGCGGGCGGTTCGACGTGCGCT
>Ga0187893_10008943_pt1 | contig 15605 bp, 9 predicted proteins | sample MA1701074metaG_FD_139574 | JGI IMG/M metagenome (GOLD analysis project Ga0187893, IMG submission 139574) | White microbial mat communities from a basaltic lava cave in the Kipuka Kanohina Cave System on the Island of Hawaii, USA - MA170107-4 metaG ... | reverse complement strand
GGGAGGTGGTGATCGATGTGGATGCGACCGATGATCCGTTGCACGGGCATCAGGAAGGCCGTTTCTTCCATGGCTATTACGGGCACTATTGCTATCTGCCGTTGTATTTCTTCTGCGGGGATATCCTCCCCAGACCCCTACACCGCGCTGGGCTACGACCCGGGTTTCAGCAGTCACGGCACTCACACCACAAGTATTTCCGCAAGTAATGGACGGTCTGGCGGACCGGTCGGATTGGCGCCGGAGGCGCTCCTCATCTTCGTCCATCTCTCCACCTACACCGCCGAAGGACCTACCCTGCTCGGCGATTCGGTGGCCCTCTTCGAGGCCTTCGACTTCATCGCGCGCGTGGCTGGGCCGCGTCCGCTGGTGGTGAATTGCAGTCTAGGACGCCACGCCGGGCAGCACGATGGCAGGACGCTGACTGAACAAGGGGTGGACGCCTTTCTACGCGCCGCCGCTGGTCGCGCGTGCATCTGGAGCACCGGTAACTACTTCAACCGGAGTATTCATGTGCAGGGAACGTTGCGTCCAGGGGAGACCCGAACCCTACGTTTGGTCACCGACGTAGCCGACCGAACGCCGAACGAGGTGGATCTATGGTATCCCGGCGCGGACCGGTTCCAGATCACGCTCCGCGGGCCAGGCGGGACGCCCGAGGTGCGGATCGGCCCAGGGGAGCGATCGCCAGTTATCATCGATCGACGCGAGGTGGGGCGTCTGTACCATAGCCTGGGCGACCCGAACAATGGGGACAACCAGGTAACACTTTTTCTCTACCGCGCAGCGCCACCCGGTGAGTGGGAGTTGATCCTTTTCGGGGAGGATGTCGGCGATGGGCGCTTCCACGCCTGGGTCGAGCGGGACGCCGCCTGTAAAGGCTGCCAGGCACGGTTCGCGCGGGACGACAGTGACCCGACCAGCACCACAGGCACGATCTGCAACGGTCTGTGGACATTGGCGGTAGGCGCATACGATGCGCATCAGGAGGACCACGCTCTGGCACCGTTTAGCAGCTCCGGCCCCACACGCGACGGCCGACAGAAGCCAGACCTGGTCGCACCTGGGGTACGGGTGCTCGCCGCCCGTTCCCGGCCTCGCCTTGGCGGACCCGACGCGCCCCATCTGACGCGCATGTCCGGAACGAGCATGGCCGCGCCGCACGTGACCGGCACGGTCGCGCTGATGTTCGAAGCCGCGGGTAGACCGCTTCCTATCGCGGAAACCCGGCGCCTATTGCTGGCGAACGTGGATCTGCCAGCGGATGACGTCGAACCGATGAACCGGCTGCGCTTGGGCAGCGGTTATTTAAATACGGCCGCCGCTGTAGCGGCGGCGAAACAGGCCGGGCGCCGGCCGCACCTGCCCGTTGCACCGCTGTCCAGCGAAACACCTGCCGATCCCGACGAGATAAACCAGAGTGAGAGGTACGAGCCAATGAGCGCATCCAGCGACGAAACTGCGGGACCTGACGTAGCGAGGTCCGACGAGACTACACCGCCGTTCGGGGAAGACTACGCCGATACGGATGAGGGGTACGATCCCATGCCGGAATCGGGCGATGAGGCTACCGAGTATGATCTGGCTGAATACGACGCCGAGGCGAAAAGAGATCATCGGCGAGATCATAGGCGTCTGAGTCGGCGCGTCGTTTCCCCTTCGCCTTTTCAGGTTCAAGTTCCATTGACTGGCGGCGCACCGGCGCTGGCCGTACCAGTGGGCGGTTATAGATCACCCCTGGCCTTCACGGTCCCGCTGGGCGGCACGCCGCCAGCCACCTCGCTGCCCCCTATGCAGACCGGCGGGCCTGCGTCGCCCCCGCCGTCCGCCCCGCAGACCCGCGGACCCGTTTCGCCCATGCCGTCCGCGCCGCAAATCGACGGGCCGATCCCGTCCTCTCCGGCCGGATCAGCCCCACCGGTGGCTCCAGCGACCGAACCGGTCGCACCCGAGCCGCCGGTGTCTGAGCCGCTCGCAACCGAACCCCACGTAACCGTGGCGTCGCCGGATTTCCCATTGTACGTACCGCCTGCGCCGGGGGATATGGGCACCAAGGCGACGGGGCAACCGGTGGAGTACGAGGAATACGACGCTGAGGCGAAGAGAGACACGCGATTTTCCCCTTCGCCATTCCAGGTCCAAGTTCCGTTGACCGGGGGCGCACCGGGGCTGGCCCTACCGTTCGGAGGTTACGGATCACCCTTGGCCTTCACCGTCCCACTGGGCGGAACGCCACCGGCTGTCTCTCCGTCCCCTGTGCAGACCGCCAGTCCCACATTGTCCCCCACGACCGAGCCGTTTACGTCCGAACCGGCCGTAACCGTGGCATCGCCGGATTCCCCGCTCTACGTTCCGCCTCCAGAGGCAGAGGTCAATATGGAAGCCATGGAAGACCCGGAACCATGGCAGGAACTCGATACCTCCGAGTGGTCACCGGTCGAGTGGGATGCTCTCAAGGAGGCAGAGTCCCCGGAGCACCTGGAGGTAGAGTCCGAACCAACGCAATCCTTCTCGATGTCCGAAACGACTCTCGACTTTGGGGAGCGGGTCTTGGCGGCTGCGGAAGCGGCCGCGGAATCCGACGACACTGCCACACGAACGTCCGCCGCGTTGTTGGAAGTCCTGCTGGGCAGTAGTTCTGAGGTGGAGATGGAGCCAGAGGCGGAGGGCCTCGCGATACCGCTCAGTCCACTGGGACGCCGAGGCCCGCCGCCCTCGGCGACCACGCTGTTCAACACCTTTGTTTATCCGAACCATCCGCTGCGCCCCCGGAACGCCCTATACCGCCATTACGCACACCGCTTCGAGGTCGTGGCCCGTCCCGGCCAAGCCATGCTCGAGATCAACCCGTGCCCGGGGGATCTGATCCTGCGAGTGGCCCAGGGCGAAGGCTGGGGGCACGTGGCCGTCGTGGCCTCACAGGGCGCGCACCGGCACGACCAACTGGGGACGGCTGGCCTGCGCGGCGAGGGTTACCCCCGGCCGCGGCCCGGTCTTTACATTCAGGTGGTGGAAGTATGCCCCAGGCGCCGACGCCGGGCCGACTGGTTCGCCCGGCGCTTGAGTGACAGCGCCGGCTTGGTCCTGCTCGACACCCTCGTGCTGCGCCCCCTATCCCCTCGTCAGTCACCAGCCGAAGCGGAACCTGGTTCCGACACCACTCCAGGGGCTGCCGGCCCACTCACGAGTGGTCCAACCGAACGCCCGCTCGCGTTGCGCAGCGGTGATACGGGTCCTGCGGTGAGAGAGGCTGAACGGAAGCTGAATCGCGTCCATGCGGACGCCGTCGCCCTCGGCCTTCCCGGTCTCGCCGGGTGTCCCCTGGTCGAGGATGGCCGCTTCGGGGAGCGCATGGAAATGGCGGTCCGGTCCTTCCAGCAACAGGTATTGGCTGACCCCACCGAGTGGAATGGCATCATTGGCCCGAAAACCTGGGCGCAGCTCGACCTTTTGACGGGGACCGGTACGCCCTCGACCTCAGCCGCATTTCCTTCGCCTGCGGGGCAGTCGCGTTCCTGCAGCGGGGGTAGTCGCCGGGAGGAGGGTGAATCCGAAACGGTGCCTTTGGGCGGGAGCAAGCCCACGATCAGACGTGGCTCCCGCGGACCCGCCGTGCGCGAAGCGCAAGGCAAACTCAACGCCGTGCACGCCCGGCAGCTGGCCGCTGGAGCGCCCGGCCTTCCCGCGTGTCCACTTACCGAGGACGGTATCTTCGGCGACAACACCTTCAAGGCGGTGCGCGCTTTTCAGCAGCTCGCCTTCCCGTCTCAGCCCCAGGAGTGGGACGGCATCGTAGGACCTAAGACATGGGTGGCGCTCGAACGCTTCACCGTGCGACCCATCCCCGTGCCACCCGTTCCTCCTATCGTTCCAGTATCTGCAGTTGCTTGCGGAAACCTGTTGATATGGATCAACGCATTTATCCCACGAGATGTTCCAAATTATACCTTCACGATTCCGGCTGGACCTCACAAAGGCGCAACGGCAATACCATGCCCCTTAATCGCTACGCCTGTAAACCCCAATTGCTTCCGGCTTGGTTATCTCACCGACCAGCGCTCTTTCGATGACGACCCTACCAAGAGCGTTCGGATGCGATCAATAGCCGCGATCCAGTTGGTACCGCCGAAGCTTATTGCCGAAGACCATATCTCTTCCGGTACAACAGAAATCAATAAAAATACAGGAGCTGTAGGATGTGTCGATTTTGCGAACATGTCGAGATGCAAATTTAAGGACTTTAGAGTAGAGCCAGAGGTTCAGGTCGTTGCAGGAAATCCAGTAGTCACCGGCAATTTCTTCATTAAGCTGTCCGTCAAAGCAGCGGCGAGCGACCCTTGTGTGAATCTGGCCGCTGACATCGATTACGAAGGAGACATCTCGATATTTTGTTCACCCCGCGGCGGCCTCGTCGAGGTAAATTTTTCTGGAAAGATTGACAGTTTCCCAGCCTTTGAGATGTACGCAAGTCTCAACGGAGTTACAAAACCATTCTTCCAGGTACCACCGCCTTCCGGTAATACTGTTGCGGACCTACTTGGTGGGGCGAGTACTCCAGTGGCAGGGAGGGCCACCTTTTCCTGTATCTTGACACCCGCGGCAACGTCAGTCCAAACGGCAGGTGCCGTGACTAAAGCCACAGCAACTCAGGGCCGAAAGGGACCGTCGGAGTCCGAGCTGTGGGCCGAAGTGGAAAACGCCGCCGAAGCAGAAGGAGTGAATCGGAACAGTCACATCCCTGGTGGCTCGCGAGATCAGCGAGACCGATCCGCTCGTGAAATTGACATGGTTCGATCCATATCGCCGCTCGCACTTGTCCAAGAATTTCGACTACGTCATCCTGACGACACCTCCGAACGTCTGGAAGAAGATAACCATCACGCCCGCTCTCCCGCCCGGCCGGGAAATGGGGATGGGTCCCGCGGTCAAATACCTCAGTCAGGTCCCCAACCGTTTCTGGATCAAGGCGGGTATGGCACCCAGCGGAATGGCAGACGATCTCGGGCAGACATGGGAAGGGACCGAAAACCAAGCGCTCGCGTCGCCATGTAAGGGCATCGAACTCACTGTCTTTGCCGGAGGGGCATTCGTTCCCAAGAGTGATGCGCCCAAACACTTCAGGACCCAGCTACTCAAACTCTATCCCGGCTACACGATGAAATCCGATCGCTACGCCGATTGGCCGAATGTGCCCTGGATCGAGACCGGCTATGCCTGCCCGAAGGTTGGGCAGGTCACCACGATCGGCAAGTTTCTGAGCGTTCCGCACAAGAAGCGTCTGTTTTTCGCCGGCGAGCACACCTGCATGGCGTACTTCGGATACATGGAGGGTGCCCTGCGATCCGGCGCGACGGCCGCGAAAGCGATTCTTGCCACATGTTCGAAGGGATCCGGTCGGAGCGTCACTCGTGAACGACGCGTTCATGAATATCAAAGGGCCGAGAGCGTCGCTTCCGCAGGTAAGCTCTGGAACAGCAGGTTTTCGAACCGTGGAAGTATAGCCAGCGTTTCCGCTGGTGAAGACGCCCTTCCGGAAGGCTTTGGGGCGGATTCCGACTTCAAGGCCGAGGCGTCTTCCGACTTCGGAGTTCAGGTCTTGACGACGGCGGAAGTAGCCGCGGAAGCGGGCGACAGTGCCACGCCGTCCGCCGCCGCGTTGCTGCAAATCCTCCTGGGCGGCAGTTCCGATGTGGAGTCCGAGGCGGAGGGCATGGCAGTCCCTCTCAGCCCGTTGGGGCACCACGGCCCGGCGCCGTCGGCGACGGTGCTGTTTAATGCCTTCGTTTACCCGAACCATCCGCTTCGTCCCAGGAACGCGCTGCACCGCCATTACGCACGTCGCTTCCAGGTGTTGGCTCTTCCCGGCCAAGCCATGCCCGAGCTCGAGCTGCGTCCAGGGGATCTACTCGTGCGGGTGGCCCGGGGCGAAGGGTGGGGGCACGTGGCCATCGTGGCCTCGCCGGGCCTGCACCGCTATGACCGTCTGGGCGATGCCAGCTTGCGCGGCGAGGGCTATCCCCGGTTGCGGCCGGGTCTTTACATTCAGGTGGTGGAAGTGTGCCCCAGGCGGCGGCGCCGGGCTGACCGGTTCGCCCGGCGGGTAAGCGATGGCGCCGGCCTGGTCTTGCCCGACACCCTCCTGCTACGCCCCTTGTTACCTCCTCAGTCACCCTGGGAAGCCGAAGCGGAACTTGGTTTCAACGCCCATCCTGGGACTGTCGGTCCCTAGCCGCCTGCTCAAGTCTAATGTCCGCCGGTGCTGCGCTGGGGCGACACGGGTCCGGCGGTGGAGGAGGGGCAACGGAAGCCATCCGGACGCTGTCACCCTTGGGCCAGGGCGGCCGGGTGTCCCCTAATTGCGGATACAAATGTGTTTAACGATGGGGCAATGGGGCAGGCGTGGATTGCAACCGCGCGCGGCCTCCACACCAACCACCTCGGCCTCCTGCGTGCCTTTGGCTCGGCGGCCTTTAGCATGTGAATATTTCACAGACCGGAAGCCTTTGCATGTTATGTTGGCCCGCAGGAGGTCGGAGGGCATGGTCGGTCCAAAAGTTCTGCTTGCGATAAAGGATCGTTCCCTGCAGCAGCAGGTTAAATCGCTGTTGCTGCCGCACCGCTTTGAGGTCACTGAAGGGTCCGGCCACGATTTGATTCTTAACTCCTGCCATACCCCCCACTTGCTGATATTGGAAGCTTGTCACAACAAGGATGGCGAAAACGCACTCCATATCGCTCAGCGTCTCACAAGACTCGATCCACCCCTCCCAATTATCCTCGTAACGGCAGACGGCTCAGAAGCGCTGGCCGTCGCTGCTTTGAGGGCGGGTGTTAAGGACTACTTTAGCCAACCCTTTTCATCTGCGGAATTTATCGCTGCGGTCGATCGGCTCAGTTCCAATCACCCATCTCCGTCGCTTTGCAGAAAACCGAACCCGATCGCTTCATATTCCCAAAACCACGAGCATCTCATTGGAGAGAGCTTCATTGTGCGGAAGATAAAATCCTTTCTGCTAAAGATCGCTGCCGTCGACAGTCATGTACTTATTACAGGTGAGACCGGTACAGGGAAAGAGTTAGCCGCCCGGTATATCCACGCGCGAAGCTCGCGGCATGCAAAGCCGCTGACAGCGATCAATTGCGCCGCGCTCCCGGATGGGCTGCTCGAAAGTGAGTTATTTGGTTATGAGAAAGGTGCTTTCACCGGAGCGCAGTTTGCTTATCCGGGTAAACTCAAGCTCGCCGATGGCGGGACGGTTTTCTTTGACGAGATCGGGGATATGAGCCTTTACGCGCAAGCGAAGATCCTGCGGGTGATAGAGAGCAAGGAGGTCTATGCTTTGGGGGCAAAAAGGAATATTCCATTAGACATCAGGATAATTGCGGCGACTAATCGGGATCTGACACACCTCATATCGAAAAAAAGATTCAGGCAAGACCTTTACTTCGGTCTCAATGTCGCCAGGGTCCATTTACCGCCTCTACGAGATCGGGAGAGCGACATCGTGGATCTCGTGAACCATTTCCTCAAAGAGCTAAACCATCAGTTTGGATTAGAAATTAAAGGACTCACCGACGAAGCACTGGAATTAGTGCTTCGGCACGACTGGCCGGGAAATGTTCGAGAGCTCAAGAACATGCTCGAGGCTATCTTTATCGATCCACCACCAGATCGGATCAGGATTACAGATTTACCGCAATGGATTCGCCAGCTCCATCAAGAAGAGGAACACCTATCCCTCAGTGAACACGAACTCGTGCTTTTTGCCCTCAATGCCGCTCGCTGGAACAAGAGCAAAGCCGCCGAGCGACTGAACTGGTCGCGTATGACCCTGTATCGCAAGATGCTGAAGTACCAAATCCTGGACCCTAAGGCAGGAATCTCATCCTACCCTCAAGGAAACTCTGTAACATGATCCGCTTCTTTTGCGATAGAGTGTAACAGGCGGATACTTCTCAACGGTGCGAGCGCTAGATGGCGATATCTAGAGCGATAGCCCGCTGCTGTTTACTATTTCGCGTGCTTAAAAGGCTGTGACAACAATCGCCAAAACCCGGTAGCTCGTTCTTGGCCGAAGCCGATCAAGCCGATCCGCATGCTGCGATGTCCGCTCTCGGGCTGCGCATTGTAGGTATGAAACAGCCGATCCCACCACGGCAGGAAAGAGCCAAAATTGCTGTTGAGCTCATGCCCCTTGATGGAGTGATGAACACGGTGCATGTCGGGCGTCACCACCGCAAGCCGCAGCCACCCATCAACTCTTTCCGGGATCTGCACATTGCTATGATTAAAAACGGCGCTTACATTCAACATTAGCTCATAGGTGATCACCGCGGGCACGGGCGCGCCCAGCAACACCACCGCGATCACCTTGATCACCATCGAAAGCGCGATCTCCAGCGGATGGAAGCGTACCCCCGTGGTAAAATCGAACTCGGGATCCGTATGTTGAACCCTATGCACCCGCCATAACCAAGGCGCCTTATGGAACGCGACGTGTTGCAGGTAAATGATCAGATCCAAAGCTACCACGCAGACGAGAAACGCGGCCCAAGCCGGTACTCCGATCCGATGGAACAGCCCCCAACCCTCTGCGGCCGCTAGGCCAGCCACGGCGACCGCTGCTACCGGGAACAGCAGCCGCAATACCAGTACGTCTATGACCAATAAGCCCAGATTAGCAGGCCAGCGCATTCCGGGTGCCAGCCGGAGCGGACGGCGCGGCGCCTTTCGCTCCCATACGCCCATGACGGCGGCGAGGCACAGGAACGCACCTAAGCGCAACGCGTTCTCGTGTTGGATCATGAGCTCAAGCATCAAACAGTAAGATCTCGCTATGAGTATTTCCTACCTCGGTTCGTATCCCAGCTATCGCCCGCGGCGCATGCGCCGCAGCGAGTTCTCTCGCCGCTTGATGCGCGGATCCATGCTAACGGTCGATGACTTAGTCTATCCCGTGTTCGTAACCGAGGGCATGGCGCGCAGAGAAGCTATTTCCTCTATGCCCGGTATAGAGCGCCTGAGCATAGATGAGTTGCTAAACGAAGCGGGCGAGCTGGTCGAGCTTGGGATCCCCGCTATTGCGATCTTCCCCTGTGTCGCTCCAGGATCCAAGAGCACCAATGCCGAGGAGGCTTACAATCCCGACGGCTTAGTGCAGCGCGCGGTGCGGGCCGTGAAATCGGCCTCTGCCGCTTTAGGTGTCATAACCGATGTCGCACTGGATCCGTTCACCACCCACGGCCAGGACGGCCTGGTCGACGACACCGGTTATGTGGTCAACGACGAGACCGTGGAGGTGCTGGTTAAGCAGGCGCTTTCTCACGCCGCCGCAGGCGCCGACGTCGTCGCCCCTTCGGATATGATGGATGGACGCATCGGTCCGATCCGCCAAGCCTTAGAAGCCCATGGTTACGTCAACACCCAGATCCTCGCCTATTCGGCCAAGTACGCTTCCCATTTCTATGGCCCTTTTCGCGACGCCGTAGGCTCTGCCGCGAGTCTCGGCCGTGGCGACAAGTACAGCTACCAAATGGATCCGGCCAACGGGGACGAGGCGTTACGGGAAGTCGCCTTAGACATCCAAGAAGGCGCGGACATGGTCATGGTCAAACCCGGAATGCCCTATTTGGATGTCGTGTGGAGGATCAAGCAAGCGTTCCGTATGCCCACCCTGGTCTATCAGGTGAGCGGCGAATACGCGATGATCGTGGCGGCGGCACGCCAGGGGTGGCTTGAGGAACGGGCGGCGGTGCTGGAATCCCTGATCGGCTGCAAGCGTGCCGGCGCCGATGCCGTATTGACCTACTTCGCGAAGCGCGCGGCCCTATGGCTGAAGAAGGGGTGAGTTCCTATAATCCTGCCATCGGATGTGGGGAATTCGCCGTGGTTAAGCTATATAACTTATTATTTTTATATGGTTATGTCTTTGCTTCCGGGACAGTGATCGGATCTACCACCGAGGATGGAGCGCTGGCAGGAGACGATCCGCGATCTTATCTGGAATTTATCGCCAACTCAGACGGCAAGTGCACTATCCTAAGCGCAGGAGGCCGCTTACAGTCGATCAAAAACAATCATCGCTTAAAGACCATTCGCTATCGCCTGGTTCGCTATATCGCGGGTAAACCTCAGCCCAGCTTCACCTCCGGCACCGTAGGACCCGTAGGGCAAATGAGTGCTTTGGGTTGCGATCGGGTCGATGACCAAGATCAAAGGTGGCGGCTAGAGTCAGCCCGATATGTTGACTGAACGGCAGGCGCGCCTGTCACGCGAATAGCGATCGCGTGCCTTACCCGGCAGGGCCAAAGGCGCGAATTCGCTCAACACCTGGTGGTACACCTCGCGCTTGAACCGGACCACGCCTTTCAGCGGCTGCCAATAGCCAATCCATTGCCAGCAGTCAAATTCAGGCCGCTCCGATGTGCCTAGAAAAACGTCATCATCCTCGCCTAGGAAGCGCAGCAGATACCAGATCTGCTTCTGCCCCACGCACACGGGTTTCTTGTCATAGCGAATGAACCGGTCCGGCAAGCGGTAGCGCAGCCAGTGCTTGGTATAGCCGATCACCTGTACGTGGCCGGGGAGCAAACCCACTTCCTCTTCCAGTTCCCGATACATGGCCAGTTCCGGGGTTTCATTGCTTTTTATTCCCCCTTGCGGAAACTGCCACGCGTCCATGCCGAAACGTCGGGCCCAAAACACCTGATTATCCTGTTTACTCAGGATAATACCTACGTTAGCCCTATACCCGTCGGAGTCAATCATGGTCGGAGCGTTCAGAACTTTGCCGGGCAATTATTCCTGATCCCGCGCGCCACATCAATCTCTACGCACTCGGAGCGCTATCAACGCGAGCGTCAATCGAGTAAGGCCCCAACGGCGTCTCGCTCCTGCTCAAGCTCTTGCCGGGTCATATCCAATCGGGACTGACTAAAGGCGTCGATGGTAAGTCCCTGCACGATCCGGTACCCGCCATCCCGGGTCGTCACCGGATAGGAAAACACCAATCCTTCGGGGATCCCATAACTGCCGTCGCTCGCTACTGCCATGCTGGTCCAGTCATCCGGCGCCGTTCCCCGCACCCAGTCCCGAATGTGCTCGATGGCGGCGTTTGCCGCCGATGCGGCGCTGGAGGCGCCGCGGGCGTCGATGATCTCGGCACCGCGCTTGGCGACGCGGGGAATATATTCCCTTTCAAGCCAGTCCTGGGTGACCAGGGAGCTAGCCGGTTGGCCTTTGACGGTGGCGTAGCTGAGATCGGGATATTGGGTGGTGGAATGGTTGCCCCAAATGCAAACCTTTTTGATTTCGCCGATGCTTGCGCCCGCTTTTTTGGCCAATTGCGCTAGCGCGCGGTTATGGTCTAAGCGGGTGAGTGCGGAAAATTGACTGGGCGGCAGATCCGGCGCGCTATTGAGGGCGGTGAGGGCGTTGGTGTTTGCTGGGTTACCGACCACCACCACCTTGACATCGCGGCTGGCTCGCTCGTTCAGCGCCCTGCCTTGCACCCTGAAGATCCCTGCGTTAGCGGCGAGCAAGTCACTGCGCTCCATGCCGGGACCGCGCGGCCTTGCCCCAACCAGTAGTGCATACTCTGCTCCATCGAAGGCCACCTTGGGATCATCCGTGACCACGATATCCGCCACCAGCGGGAATGCGCAATCCTCCATTTCCATGACCACGCCCTGCAACGCTTTAATCGCCGGCGTGATCTCCAAGCAGCGCAACACCACCGGCTGATCACTCCCGAGCATCTCGCCGGCGGCGATCCGAAACAACAACGAATAAGCGATCTGACCGGCAGCTCCCGTGACGGCCACCTGTGCGGCTTGTTTCATTAGCTGGTCTTCTCCCTTTGCTTGTTTAGCTTGTCATCGTTGGTCTAAAGGTATATATTCTCTACGTTCGGACCCAATATAGAGCTGACGTGGCCGCCCGATTCGGAAATCTTGATCGGTGATCATCTCCATCCATTGCGCTATCCATCCGGCGGATCGGGCGAGCGCAAACATGACGGTGAACATGCGGGTGGGGATCCCAAGTGCCTTCAGAATAATACCGGAATAAAAATCAACGTTTGGATAGAGCTTGCGCTCGATGAAATATTGGTCTTCCAGGGCGATACGCTCGAGCTCCATGGCGATGTCGAACAGCGGTTGCTCGGACCCGGTGCCCATCTCATCCAAGACATCGTGACAGGCCTGGCGGATTATCGTGGCACGCGGGTCGAAGTTCTTGTACACGCGATGACCGAAGCCCATGAGGCGGAAGGGGTCATTCTTGTCTTTGGCTCGATCGACATAGCTTTTTATGTTCTTAGAGTCCCCGATTTCCTCCAGCAGCAGAATCACGGCTTCGTTGGCGCCGCCATGAGAGCGACCCCACAGCGTGGCGCACCCGGCAGAAATGCACGCGAAGGGATTAGTCTCCGCGCTCCCCGCTAAGCGCACCGTAGAGGTGCTCGCGTTCTGCTCGTGGTCCGCATGCAGGATCGCCAATAGCTCCAATGCGCGCACGGCCTTAGGGTGGGGCTCGTAGGGCTCGCTCGGCCGCGCAAACATCATGTTCATAAAATTTTCCATGTAGCCCAGCGAATTATCGGGATATACGAAAGGCTCGCCCAGACCGTATTTGTAGCATTTCGAAGCGATATTCGGCATCTTGCCGATCACCATTTGGGCGGTCAGCTGACGGTGTTCCTGGTCAAAGATGTCGATCACCTCGTGGTAATATGAGGCCATCGCCCCCGTTACCCCCACCATGATGGACATGGGATGCGCATCATAGCGGTAGCCTCCGTAGAATTTGATCAAGTGCTCGTGCACCATGCACTGTTCCTTGACCGCGCTTTCGAATCGCTGTATTTCGGCTCGTGTAGGTAACTCCCCGTGGATCAGCAAGTAACACACCTCAAGGTAGGAGCCGTGTTTGGCTAACTGTTCTATCGGGTAGCCACGGTGCATCAAGATCCCGTTCTCGCCATCGAGGTAGGTAATGGCGCTGCGGCAACTCGCTGTGGTCAGATAGCCCGGGTCGAAGGTAAACATCCCCAGCTCTTTGTACAGGTCCCGAGTGTCGATCACCGGCGCTCCGGCAGTTCCTCGATAGACGGGACATTCGATCGATCTACCGCTGCCATTGTCCACAATGCTGACTGTGTCTTTGCTCATACTGCTTGCCCAAGGTTAAAAAAAGAGGTTATTTTGGTTTATTCTTTGGTCACAATTCTCTCGATATTCGTTGATGTTTGGTCTAGCATACATTCCGTTGCGGCGTCGCAGCAAGCGAGGTCTGACCCGTGTCCGGAGCTGAGATGTCGCCTGCGAACCGATCACAGGGATATAAGTTATATTGTTCAATAGGTTGCCATCGTTGCGGTCGATTTGCGCGAATGTTGTGGAGCACAGGGGACATCTTTCCACTGAACCGTTAGGCAACCGATTGCGATGAAAATTTACCCCACGGCTGAATTGCACAGCGACAACGCCGCCTATTTGGATGGGCTGTATCACATGTACCGTTTGGATCCAGACTCAGTGGCAGGATCCTGGAGGGCTTACTTCGAGCAGACGCAACAGGAAACTCAGCCTGATCGCAAATTTCTGCAGCCCCGTAGATCGGCCGTCTCCCCAGACTCCTTGAGCGTCAGCGCGCGCAAGCAGGTTGCCGTGCTGCAGCTCATTAATGCCTATCGTTTTCGCGGCCACAGGCAAGCCGATCTGGACCCATTGCGCCAGTATGTACGCCCCGATGTGGCGGAGCTCGACCCCGCATTTCACGGCTTGGGAACTGAGGACAGCGAATGCGTTTTTAACACCGGTTCCCTTTACGGTCCTCCCGAAGCTACGTTGAGCGATATCCTCAAGGCCCTGCAACAGACGTATTGCCGGAGCATCGGTGCCGAATACATGCATATTAATGAAACGGCACAAAAACGCTGGCTACAGCAACGCCTGGAATTGAACCAGGCGACTCCCGATTTCAGCCCCGATAAACGCCGCCACATTCTGCGTGAAATCATAGCGGCATGTAAGCTGGAAGAGTACCTACACAGCAAGTATGTGGGCCAGAAGCGGTTCTCCTTGGAAGGCGGGGAAAGCCTCATCCCGCTATTGGACGAGTTGGTACAACATGCGGGGGACTACTCCGTGCGCGAAGTAGTGATCGGAATGGCGCATCGCGGGCGGATAAATGTGTTGGTGAACACGGTAGGCAAGCGACCGGCCGAGTTATTCCAAGAATTCGAGGGCAAAAACAATAGCTTGGGCTCTGGAGACGTCAAGTACCATCTGGGGTACTCGTCAAACATCGAAACCGCGAGCGGCGCGATCCACATTACTTTGGCGTTCAATCCTTCCCATTTAGAGATCATCGATCCGGTGGTCGAAGGCTCGGTGAGGGCCCGCCAAGAGCGACGCAAAGACCTCAACCGTGACCTGGTATTGCCTGTCGTCATCCACGGCGACGCCGCTTTTTCCGGCCAGGGCGTGGTCATGGAAACCTTTAACCTTTCTCAGACCCGCGGCTACACAACGGGCGGCACCATTCACATCATCGTCAACAATCAGATCGGCTTTACTACCAGCGACCCGCTCGATTCCCGCTCTACACTCTACTGTTCGGACGTAGCCAAGATGGTGCAGGCACCCATCTTCCACGTCAACGGGGACGATCCGGAGGCTTTGGTGTTCGTAGGCCAACTGGCGCTAGATTACCGCATGGAGTTTAAACACGATATCGTTATCGACTTGGTGTGCTATCGCCGCCACGGTCACAGCGAAGCCGACGAGCCCGCCGCCACCCAACCACTCATGTATCAACGCATCAGGCAACATCCGGGGATCCAGAAGCTTTACTCCGAGAGTCTTATCCGGGAAGGTGTCGTTTCGGCGAGCGAGGTACACGCTATGGAAGAGGATTACGTAGCGGCGCTCGATCGTGGCCAAACCGTGGCGAGGGAAGTCCCGAATGAGGTGACGGATAGTTACCGCATCGATTTTGATCCGTTCAAAGGGACCGACTGGCGAGCCCTTGCAACCACGAGCGTGGAGCGCGAGCGAGTACAGCGGCTGTGTGAACGCTTCACGAGCCTGCCCGTAGGTTTCACTTTGCACACCAGCGTTAGCCGTATCATCGAGAACCGCCGCGCCATGGGTCGGGGAGAGCTTCCCCTGGACTGGGGATTCGCGGAGACTCTAGCCTATGCCAGCTTAGTGGAAGAAGGCTATCCGGTGCGGGTATCGGGCCAGGACAGCGCCCGCGGCACCTTTTTTCACCGCCACGCGGTGTTGCACGACGCCGCCAACGGCAACACCCACCTCCCGCTGCAGCACATCTCGGAGGACCAGGCTCAGTTCTTAGTCATTAATTCCATTCTTTCCGAAGAAGCCGTGCTCGCTTTCGAATATGGGTACAGCAGCTCAGAACCCAATGCGCTGGTTATCTGGGAAGCCCAATTCGGTGACTTCGGCAACAACGCGCAGGTGGTGATCGACCAATTCATCAGCTCCTGCGAGGCGAAATGGGGACGCTATTGCGGGCTGGTGATGTTCCTTCCGCACGGTTATGATGGCCAGGGACCCGAGCATTCCTCGGCACGCCT
>Ga0187893_10008942_pt1 | contig 15607 bp, 12 predicted proteins | sample MA1701074metaG_FD_139574 | JGI IMG/M metagenome (GOLD analysis project Ga0187893, IMG submission 139574) | White microbial mat communities from a basaltic lava cave in the Kipuka Kanohina Cave System on the Island of Hawaii, USA - MA170107-4 metaG ... | reverse complement strand
CTTGGTGTCCTTGGTGTCTTGATGGCTCTCAGGTGATTGTGAGAGACGCGCATGTCCGAATACGGCTTTTGGAATCTGGCCCAGCAGAATCCCGATCAGCTCGCCCTGGTCGAGTCGGACGGGCGGGCGCTGCGCGCGGGCGAGCTGCTGGCGCAAGCCAACCGCATGGTGCACGGCCTCCGCGCCCTCGGCCTGCGCCAGGGCGACTGCATCGCCACCTGCCTGCCCAACGGCGCCGCGATGATCGAAACGTACCTCGCCGCGGCGCAAGCGGGGTGGTACCTGACGCCGATCAACCACCATCTGACCGCGGGCGAGATCGGGTATATTCTCGGCGACTGCGAGGCCAAGGCGTTCATCGGCGCCGAGCGCTTCGCGGCTGCGTGCAGCGGCGCCGCCGACCAGGTCGGGTTAGCGGAGCCGGCTCGGTACGCCGTCGGGAACATCTCGGGCTTTCGCTCGCTGGCGTCGCTCACCGAGGGACAGCCGGCGACCCTGCCGTCGGATCGTTGCGCCGGTCAGGTGATGAACTACACCTCCGGCACCACCGGGCGCCCGAAAGGGGTCCGTCGTCCCCTCGCACCGTACGATCCCGATGCGGTGTTCTCGATGTACGCCATGTTCCTCGGCATGTTCGGCATCCAGCCGCGGGCGGAGAACGTGCATCTGTGCGGCTCGCCGCTCTATCACACCGCCGTGCTGGTGTTCGCCGCCTCGTCGCTGCATCTCGGTCACGCCGTCGTCCTGATGGACCGCTGGACCCCGGAGCTCTGCCTCGAGCTCATCGAGCGCCAGCGCGCGACCACGAGTCACATGGTGCCCACCCAATTCCATCGCCTGCTCGCGCTGCCCGAAGCGGTGCGCGCGCGTTACGACGTGTCCTCGCTGCGCCACATGGTGCACGCCGCGGCGCCGTGTCCGATCGACGTCAAGCGGCGTATGCTGGCCTGGTGGGGCCCGGTCATCTACGAGTACTACGCCGCCAGCGAGGGCGGCGGCACCCTGGTTACGCCGGAGGAGTGGCTGCGCTACCCGGGCACGGTGGGCCGCGCCTGGCCGACGTCGGAGATCCGTATTCTCGACGACGACGGCAACGCGGTTCCGACCGGGACGCCGGGCACGGTGTACATGGCGCTCGGCGCTGCCGACTTCAAATATCATCGCGACGACGGTAAGACGGCGGCCAACCGGCGCGATGGGTTCTTCACCGTCGGCGATGTCGGGTACCTCAACGAGGACGGCTACCTGTTTCTCTGCGACCGCAAGATCGACATGATCATCTCCGGCGGCGTGAACATCTACCCGTCCGAGATCGAGTCCGAGCTGCTCACCCATCCCAAGGTGGCCGACGCGGCGGTGTTCGGCATTCCGCATGAGGACTGGGGCGAAGAAGTGAAGGCAGTCATCGAGCCCGCACCGGGAGTCGAAGCGGGTGCGGCGCTGGCCGACGAGATTCTCGCCTTCTGTGCCGAGCGCATGGCCAAGTACAAGTGCCCGCGCACGGTCGACTTCGTGGCTGCGATGCCGCGCGACCCGAACGGCAAGCTCTACAAGCGCAAGCTGCGCGACCCATACTGGGCGGGACGCGAGCGGGCGATCTGAGTCGAGACGCAGAGGCGTGACCGGTGACCACGACGACGTGGGGCGGTTACCGGTCACTGGTCACTGGTCTCGTAGTTCGTTGTCGGCAGCGTTGGCGATAGCTGTCGTTCTGGCCTATGCCCCGACGCTGTGGAACGGCCTGGTCTGGGACGACGTCGCGCACATCGCCGACAATCCGCGGGTGACGAACCTCGCGGCGTCGACCGCGTACCTGTTTGAACCGGTCGGGGCCTACTACCGCCCGCTGGTCTTCATCGCCTACGCCGCCGAGCACACGGCCTGGGGCACGGCCGCGGTTGGCTACCATTTCACCAACCTCGCCCTGCATGTGGCCAACGTCCTGCTGCTCCTGGTGGTGGCGGCACGCACCGGCGTGCCGGACGCGGCGGCACTGATCGGAGCCGCCGTGTTCGCCCTCCATCCGGTGCAAACCGAGGCCGTCGCGTACGTGTCCGGCCGCACCGATCTCCTGATGACCACCGGCGCGCTGCTGAGTTGTGCGGCACTCCTCGCGAGCGGACCCGCCCTTGCCCGGGGCGCTGCCGCCGCCGCGGCCGGCGCGGTGGCGATGCTCAGCAAGGAAAGCGGCTATGCGCTGCTGCTGTTCTGGCCCTGGCTGGCATCGCGGCGCGCGCGCTCGAGGCTGGAGCTCGTGGTCCTGTTGGCGCCGGGCGTCATCGTCGCGCTGCTCCTGCTGGCACTCCGACCGGCGCTGATGCCGGAGCTGTCGGTCGCGGCCAGCCTAGCGCGCTTGGCCGGGGTTGGGCAGGCGACGCTCACGTACGCCACCGTGCTGGCGTGGCCGAGCAGCCTACAGGTCGATCGCCTGATGCCGCTACCCGCGAGCGCGATGGCGCAGATCGTCGGATTGCTCGTGCTCGTGCTGGCGTTGGTGCTGGTCGCGTGGGGGCTGTCGCGACGCGGTCCGATCGGCAACTGGACGGCCTGGACGGCAGCCTGGTACCTGCCGGTGTCCAACTTGGTGGCCCTCTATCCGGCCATCGCCGACCGCGCGCTGTTCACCCCCGAGCACAACCTCTACGCACCGCTCGCCGGGCTCGGCATGCTGGGTGGGATCGGAGTGTGCGCGGCCGCAACGCGGTTGGCCGCTCCGGCCCGCCGTGCTGGGCGTGCGGCGGCAATCGGACTGCTGGCGATCTGGTGCGCCCTCACCGCGCTGCGGTGCCTCGACTGGCGCGACGAGGAACGGCTGTTCGGCGCGGCGGTAGCCCTGGGCTCGGCCTCGCCCCGCGTCTGGTACGACTACGGCAACGCGCTGCTGCGGCGCGGCGACGCCGGCGCCGCGGCCGAGGCGTACGAGGGTGCGGCCGAACGCGGTCCGCACGACGCCGAGATCTGGACCAATCTCGGCGTCGCGCGCCAACGCCAAGGATCGTACGACGCCGCCGAGCGCGCCTACCGGCGCGCCGCCGAGCTGGCGCCGCGCGACGCGCAGATCTTGGAGAACCTCGGTACGCTCTATCTCGCCCGCGGCGATCTCGTCGCCGCCCGCGCGGCGTTCACCGCCGCGCTGCGCCTCGACCCCGAGCGCCCGACTTCACGGCGCGCCCTCGCCGCAATCGGCCCATCGTAGGGGCGACGCATGCGTCGCCCGTACGGGACTCCTTGTGGAGGGCGACGCACGCGTCGCCCCTACGCGGGCAGGGTGGCGTTTGGAATTACGCGCGGCCGCCGATCTTGACGATCGCGTCGAACTCTTCTTTGCGCACGGGTTGGACGGAGAGGCGGGACTGTTTGAGCAGGACCATGCCGGCGAGCGCACGCTCGGTTTTGACCCGATCGAGACCGACGGCGGTGCGCAGGGCGAAGGCGGGCTCGACGTCGACCACCGACCAGTCGCCCTCTTTCGCGGTGGGATCGGCATACGCCGCCGCCGTCACCCGGGCGACGCCGGCGATGCTGCGCTCGTCGCCCGAGTGGTAGAAGAGCGCCAGGTCGCCCGGTCGCATCGCGCGCAGATGGTTGCGTGCCTGGAAATTGCGCACCCCGTCCCAGCGCGTCTTCCCGTCGCGCAACAGATCGTCCCAGGAGTAGGTGCCAGGCTCGGATTTGATCAGCCAGTACTGCATCGAGGCGATCAGGTGCCAGGCGCGGGCGGTGCGGTCAAGCTGCGGCACCGCGGGTCGGGCAACGACGGGTTGTTGTTGCGGTGCAGACCAAGTAAGGTGCCTGAGCGGCGATGACGCGCAGGAAGCGGAAGCGCAGAGACGAGCAACGGCGCCCCGGTGCGGCGTTGCTCGAGACCTCCGACATCGAGCGCATGCGGCAGGCGGGCCGCTTGGCGGCTGCCTTGCTCGACATGGTGGCTGGGGAAATTCGCCCCGGCATGAGCACGCAGGACATCGACCGACTGGTCGACGAGATGACGCGGGCGCACGGGGCGTCGAGCGCCCCGTACCGCTATCACGGCTTCCCGGCCCACTGCTGCACGTCGATCAACGACGTGGTGTGCCACGGTATTCCAGAGTCCGGACGTATTCTGCGCGAGGGCGACATCATCAACGTCGACGTCACCCCGATCGTGGACGGCTTTCATGGGGACGCGTCGCGCACGTTCCTGATCGGCGAGGTGTCGCCGATAGCGAAGCGGTTGGTCCAGGATACCTATCGGTCGCTGTGGAAGGGGATCTCCGCCGTTCGTCCCGGGGCCACCACGGGCGATATCGGCCACGCCATCCAGAGCTTCGTCGAGCCGCGCGGCTACTCGGTCGTCCGCCAGTTCTCCGGGCACGGCATCGGGCGGGTGTTTCACACCGCGCCGGCGATCCTGCACTACGGCCGGCCGGGCGCGGGCGAGCGGCTGACGGTGGGGATGACGTTCACGATCGAGCCGATGATCAACCTCGGCGACTGGCGCTGCCAGATCCTCGAGGACGGGTGGACGGCGGTGACCGTCGACGGATCGCTCTCGGCGCAGTTCGAGCACACCGTGCTGGTCACCGAGAACGGGGTCGAGGTTCTGACCCTGGGGCGCGGCGAAGCCCTGCAGATCGAGTTGCCGCTCGCGGAGCAGCCGCGCGTCGTGTTGGCCGGCGGTTCGAGCGGCTGGTTCTGACGGCGGCGGCGCAGCGCGCCGCTTACCAACAGAGCAATGGCAGGCCGCCAGCGGTGGGCGGGCAGTCGGGAGCCAGGCGCACGCTGCTCTGGGGGAGGGCAGCGGGCGGGGGTTCGCCGGCCAGTTCGAGCTCGTCGTCCGATCGATCGGCCATGATGATGGCAATGATCAGGACGATGGCGACCGCGCCGCCGATCGCGGCGGGGATGATATAGACCAGGTCGTCGTTGGCTGCGGCCCTGCGGGGCAGCAGCGCCGTCGCGAAGACCAGCGCCATCAGCAGCGCCAGCGCTACAACCAACCGTCGCGTCATGTGCACGCCCTCCCGTCCACCTCGACCGTCCTCTCAGTAGCAGCTCACCGGTCGGCCGTCGACCGGAAACACCAAAGCCGGCGGCGCCAAAAGAGCAAAAAGAGCCTTTCTGCCCCGCGCTTCCTCGGGTAGCCTTTGCGTCGAGCGCGGTCAGGCCGGCGGCCCATGGATGCAGCGCGAGACACCCTCGACTCTGGAGCGCCGCCCATCGGTGGCGCGGGCGGTCACCCGTCCCGGATCGCCGGGCTGCAGGCGCTGCGCTTCCCGGTCCCGCCAGGCCATGTCACGGCGCCGGTGCTCGCCGAGCGCGTGCGTCTGGGGCTCGGAATCGCCATCGGCAGTGTCTGCCTCTTTACCCTCACCGATTGGGTGGTGGGCTGGCCGGTCCTCGGCGTGGCTGGCATGGCGCGCCTGGCGGTACTGGTCACGGCAGTCCTGGGATGGGTGGTCCTGCGCCGCCACGGCGACGACCACACGGCCAGCGGCGCTGCCCTGATCCTGATTGCGGTCGGCTTCGCGGCGGCGGTCGTCTACGGGCAGGCCCGTGACGGCGCGTTGACGGTTCCGCTGGTCTGTGCCGGCGTGAGCATGGCGGCGGCGGTCATGCTGCCGTGGAGCTTGGCCGCGCAGCTCGTGCTGGTGGGGTGCGCCATGCTGACGGGCGCCGTCAACGCGATGCTGGTGGCCCCGGGGACCGCCCCGGCATCGCTCATGATGCTGGCCAGTTTCGCCCTGTCGCTGTACCTGATCCAGGTGCTCGGGCGTGGACGCGCGCGCGCCGCCGAGGTGGAAGGGGCGCTGCGCGAAAGCGAGCAGCGCTTTCGCCAGCTCAGCGACAATGCGCGGGAGATTTTCTGGCTGATGGACGTGTCGCCGCCGCGCGTGGCGTATCTCAGCCCGGCCTTCGAGCACGTATGGGGGCAGCGCTCCGAACGTGTCCGCGCCGACGCACAGGCGGTGTTGGACGGTATCCACCCCGACGATCGCGGCCGCGTCCGCAAGGTCTTCCTCGACCAAGTGAAGGCCGCGGACGCGCCGCACCGACAATCCGTCGTTGAGTGCCGTATCCTGCGACCCGACGGGGAAACGCGTTGGCTGCGCGTCGGCGCCTTTCCGGTGCGCGACGCGAGCGGGCGCGTCGTGCGGGTGGGTGGTCTCGCCGAGGACATCACCGACCGCAAGCGGGCGGAGGCGGCCTTGCAAGAGTCGGAAGAGCGGCTGCGCTCGGTCTTCGAGAGCGCGCTCGACTACATCGTGCAGGTCACGCCGGACGGGACCATCGAGTTCGCCAACCGGGCATATCCGCCGCTCACCCCGGCTCAGATCATCGGCACGAGCGTGTTCGACTACGCCGCGCCGCACTCGCAGCCGATCATCCGCAGCTGCTTCGAGCGAGTGATCCACACGGGGAACCCGGACGGGTTCGACGTCAGCTTGGAGTGGTACGGCGAGGAGCTCTGGTGGCGCACGCAGGTGGCACCGCTCATGCGCGACGGAGAGGTGGTCAGTCTGATCCTGATGTCGTCGAACATCACCGAGCAGAAACGCACCGAGGGGCGCCAGCGGGAGGAAGCGGAGGTGACGGCCGCCCTGGCCCGGGTCGGCCAGGCGCTCATCGCCTCGCTCGACACGCCAGTGCTGCTGCAGCGACTGTGTGAGCTCACCACCGAGGTGTTCCACTGCGACGCCAGCCACACGTTTCTCGCCGCCGGCGACGGCTTCACCATTGCGGCCGGGCATGGGGACCCGCCGGAGGTGTGGGAAGCCCTGCGGGCGCTCGAGCTGCCGCGCCCGTTGATTGCGCCGCTGCTCGCGCGGGTGCAGCGCGAGGGGGTCCTCCAGGTGGTGATGGACGAGGTCGGCGACGAGCTGCCGAGCGCGGTACTGAGCCGCAAGTACGGCGTCACCCTGGCCCTCTACTTCGCCTTCCGCAAAGGCGACGAGATCGTCGGCGTGCAGAGCGCGGCGTTTCACGGCCGCCGCACGCCGGTGCCGCCCCACGAGCTGCGCTTGGCGGCCGGCATCGCCGACCTGGCCTCGCTGGCGCTCGAAACGGCGCGGCTGGTGGAGGCGCTGGGGGCGGCCGACCGCTCCAAAACCGAGTTCCTCGCCAACATGTCGCACGAGCTGCGCACGCCGCTGAACGTGATCATCGGCTACAACGAGATGCTGCTCGATGGCGCCTGCGGCGCCCTGGCCGGCGAGCAGCGCTCGATGATTGCCCGGGTGCAGCGCAATGCGCGCGAGCTGCTCACCCTGGTCAGCACGGCGCTCGAGCTCAGCCGGCACGAGGCGCGCGGCATCGCCCTCGAGATCGAGAGCGTCTCGGTGCCGGCGCTGATCGACGATCTGGCGCGCGAGACCGGCGCGCTGCCGGAGAAGCCGGGGTTGCGCCTGCACTGGACGGTCGCACCGGACCTGCCGCGCCTGCACACCGACATCCTCAAGTTGAAGATGGTGCTCAAGAATCTCGTCGACAACGGCATCAAGTTCACCGCCCGGGGCAGCGTCCGCGTCGATGCGAGCGGGCGTGACGGCGGGGTCGAGTTTCGCGTCACCGACACCGGCGTCGGCATTCCGCCCGGCGCCCTGGCGACGATCTTCGAGCCGTTTCGTCAGGGCGAGCACACCAAGAACGGCCCTGGTGGCGGGGTCGGGCTCGGTCTCTATCTGGTCCGGCGGCTGCTGGAAGCGCTGGGCGGCGAGATCCACGTCGAGAGCACGGTGGGCGCCGGCTCGAGCTTCGCCGTGTGGATTCCGCACGGCAGCGCCGTGGCAGTCCAGGCGCCCCCAGACGGAGTCGCAGCCACCTCGCCGTAGGGGCGACGCCTGCGTCGCCCAAGTCGGGCGCGTCGCCCCCGTCGCTCAGCCGACGCGCCGGGTGACCCGATGGGCGCGGCGGACGTTGGGACGGGTGCGGCCGATCACGCGGGCGGGGTCGACGCGCTGGTTGCGCAGGCGCTCGAGCGCCCGGCGAACGGCGCTCGGCTCGAGGCCGAGCGTCTCGCAGATGACCACGAAGCAGAACGGCGAGCGCCCGCGCCGGCTGCCGACCCAGTACTCGGCCTCGGTACGCACGTCGTGAACGGGGCTCAGGTAACTCCGAATGCCGTCTTCGAGCACCGCGAGCAGTAGCGCTTTGGTTCCGTTGAGCGCGCTGTGACGGGGCTCGCCACCGCTCAGCATGCCGAGCAGGTCGGCGCTGAGGTCGGAGTGGTCTTCGTGCATGCGGAGTGCGCTCTGAGAGCATGTCCCGCAGTCGCTTGTCAAACGGTCGGCCGATTTGCCGCAAATGGAGCAATCCCGGGCGTTTGAAGGCCCTCGGGAGCGCTGTCATGATCTGCTGCCAAGCTATGCGGGCGAGGACGCGACGGGGGACAGCTGGGGTGACGTCGATCGGGATGGCGTTGCTCCTCGGGCTGAGCGCGTGTCGGTTGGCCGACTCGCCCCCGGCGCGACCGTGGCAGATCACGGTGCTGCAGGGCAGCGACACCGCCGAGGCCAGCGCTGCGCTCGCCGGCCTGCGGGAGGGCTTGGCCATGTCCGGCCTGCAGCCGGATCGCGACTACACGCTGGTTGTGGATAACGCCCGGGGCAACGCCGCGGCGCAGGCCACGCAAGCCGGTGCGGCGGCGCGCGGCGCGACACATACGGTGGTTGCGATCGGCACCTCCGCGCTCCAGGCGGCGCTGGCGGCGGGGGGAAGCACGCCGATCGTCTTCACCGGGGTGGCCGACCCGGCGGGCGCCGGCGTGCGGCCTGCGAGCGTCTGGCAGCGCTGGCTTCCGTTTCTATTCGGGCCGGAGGGGCCGCCGGTGACGGGGGCCTACAGCGCAACGGGCTTCGCGACGCTCCTGCAGGACAGCCGCGAGTTGGTCGGCGGCAGTCTCGGTGCGGTCGTGGTCGGCGACGACGCCGAGGCGCTCGCCTACCGGGACGTGCTGCGCACGGCGGCGACCTGGGACTCGCGGCATGTGGAATTCGAGATGACACCGGCCGCTGGGGTCGCCGTGGCCGCGGCCACACTGTGCGGTCGCGGCGCAACCGGGCTGGTCGCGCTCGGCGATCCGGCAACCAACGCCGCCTTCGGGGATCTGGCCCGGGCGGCGCGCACCTGCCGCATTCCGGTCTTGGGGACCCTACGCGAGCACGCGGTGGGCGGGGCAGTGGTGGCGCTGGCGCGCGACCCCGCCGAGGCGGCGCGAGAGGCGGGCCGTATGGTTGGTCGGTTGGCTCAGGGCGAGTCGGCAGGCGACATTCCGATTGCGGCAATCCCGCCCGCCAGCCTCATCGTCAACGTCGGCGCCGCCGAAGCGATCGACGCCGGGATCCCCTATTCGCTGGTGCAGCGCGCCGACGAGGTGCTCGATGAGTGACGCGGATGACGCTGACAGCCGAGGCGGGGCCGCCGTGACGAGCACGGAGGACAAGTGAACGAAACGGTGAAGATCGGCATCCCCTTGTTCATGCTCCGCCCGGATCACATGGCTGCGGTGGCCACACTCGCCGAGCGACTCGGCTTCGAGTCGGTGTGGGTGGCCGAGCACCTGGTGTTTCCCACCGAGATCCGCAGCCGCTATCCGTACAGCGCCGCGGGCGTGCCGCCGATCAACCCGGCCACGCCGCTGCTCGATCCGTTGCTGGCCCTGATGCAGGTGGCGGCGCGCACCGAGCGCATCCGTCTGGGAACCAACGTCTACATTCTCCCGCTGCGCCATCCGCTCAGCGTGGCGCGCATGGCGATGACGCTCGATCTGCTCTCGAACGGCCGCCTGACCTTCGGGATCGGGATCGGGTGGCTGGAGGAGGAGTTCGAGGCGGCCGGCATCGAGTTCGCCAGCCGCGGCGCCCGCACGCGCGAGTACGTTCGCGCGATCCGCGCACTGTGGACCGACGCCGACCCGATCTTTCGCGGACGCTTCGTCGCCTTTGGTCCGGTCAAGTTCGAGCCCAAGCCGGTGCAGAAGCCGCACCCGCCCATCGTCTTCGGCGGCGAAAGCACGACGGCACTGCGGCGCGCCGCGGCCCTCGGCGACGGCTGGTACGGGGTCGGTCACACGCCCCAGAGCGCCGGCGAACAAGTCACTCACCTGCGCGCGCATCTCGCCGAGGCGGGCCGCGCCAGCACGCCGTTCGAGATCACCGTCAGCCACGGTGGCGGTGAGCTCACCCGCGATGACGTCGCACGCTATGCCGACGCCGGCGTGCACCGCGTCGTGTCGCTCCCCTGGCGCCGCGGCCGCGAAGCCGAAGAGGCGTTACAGCGCCTCGCCGAGCGGGTGCTCGAGCCCACCTCGTAGGGGCGACGCATGCGTCGCCCGCGGGTGAATCCCCGTGCTATAGGAGACCTTTCCGCATGCATCCCCCCGACCTCACCATTGGCTCCCTCCGGCTGAACAGCCCGGTGCTCTCGGCGCCGATCGCCGGCTTCACCGACCGGATCTTTCGCGCCATCGTGCGCGAGTTCGGCGGCTGCGGCTTGATCTACACCGAGATGGTCTCGGCGAGCGGCTGGGTGGACGGCCGAATTCCCCCCGAACGGTTGATCGGCGTCGAGCGCGAGCCGCGCCCGCTCGGCGTGCAGCTCTGGGATCGCGAGCCGGGCGCAATCGGCGAGGCGGCGCGGCGCCTGGCGGATCTCGACGTCTCCGTCATCGACCTCAACTTCGGCTGTCCCAAGAAGCGCATCATGGGTACGCACGCCGCCGGCGCGACCCTGCTGCGCGATCCAGCCACGGTCGGCCGCCTGGTGGCGGCCGCCGTGCGCGGCGCCGGTCGAGTGCCGGTCACCGCGAAGCTGCGCCTCGGTCCCTCGCTCAGCGCGCGGACGGCGCCGGACGTGGCGCGCAGCGCGGCGGCCAACGGTGCCGCCGCGATCACCGTGCACGGGCGCACCGCCGACGACAACTACGGGACCCCATGCGATCGCGCCATGATCGCCGAGGTGGTGCAGGCGGTCGCCGTACCGGTCATCGCCAACGGCGACGTCGCCGACGCGGGCTCGGCGCTGGACACCTTGCGCGAGACCGGAGCCGCGGGCGTGATGGTGGCGCGCGGCGCGCTGACCCGCCCGTGGGTCTTTCGGGAAATCGCCGCGGCCATGCGCGGCACGCCGATTCCGCCGCCGCCCAGCCTGCGCGAGCAACGCGCGCTGCTGCTGCGCCATCAGGCGGCGCTGGCGGAGCAGGAGGGCGATCACTGGGGCACGGTGGCGATGCGCAAGTTCGCCGTGCGCTATCTCACCGGGATCCCCGGCTCGCGACCCTTCCGCGACCGCATCACGGGCGCCGAGTGCAGCGTTGAGTTCCGCGCCATCGTCGAGGAGTTCTTTCCTGCCGAGGCGGTCGCGGAGGACGCGGCCGACCACCCGCAGCACCTGCAGCACGCGCTGTCCTGACGGCCTCGGCGCAGCGCGCTATGCGCTGCGCTGTGATGCATGCCATAAGGCATGCGACCTCGTATAATTTACTCGATGCGCGCTGCTCTCAGGTGTATAGTACGCGCCGATCGCCGGCCGGCAGCAGATTCCGGCCGGCGCTGCATTGGGCGATGCGCGAGCGCGGCCAGAACTCCGTCTCTCTCGCCTCTCGGCGCTCGCGGCGCCCGCGGGCGACCGCGCCCGTGGGCCAGGCGGTGTTCGAGCGGGTCTTCGATGCCGCCGCGGACGTCACCCTGTTGGTCGATGCGGCGCGCGGCGTCATCGTGCGCGCCAATCGCGCCGTGGAGCAGTGTCTGGGCCACGATCCGGCCACGCTGACGGGCCGACCGGTGGGCGCGCTCATCCCCGCCGAGGCGTGGGGGGAGTCGGGGGAGCTGCAGGCGGCGGTGCGGGCGCGCGGACCACACCTGGGCGAGTGCGCGGTCACCCGCGCCGACGGCTCGGCGGTGCGCGTCGCGCTCAGCGCCGGGATCATTCCGTCCGGCACAGGCGAGCTCATCGTGCTGACGCTGAACGATCTCACCGAGCGCCTGCGCGCCGAGGAGGCAATGGGCCAGAGCGTGGAACGCATCGAGCTGGCGCTGCGCGGTGCGGACCTCGGTCTGTGGGATTGGAACGTCGAGACCAACGAGGTGACGTTCAACGCCCGCGCCGCCGAGATCGTCGGCTATGAGGTCGGGGAGCTCGAGCCGCATGTGCGCACCTGGACCGCGCTGGTCCACCCGGACGATCGCGAGCGCGTCGAGGAAGGCGTCAAGGCGTACCTGCGCGGGGAAATGACGCACTATGAGTCGGAGCATCGCCTGCGCGCCAAATCCGGCGATTGGGTCTGGGTGCTGAACCGCTGCAAGGTGGTCCGTCGCGCTGCCGACGGCAGTCCGTTGCGTGTCGTCGGCACGCAGTTCGACATCAGCGCGCGCAAGCGCAGCGAGGAAGAGAACGCCGCCTTGTTGGAAATGGCCAAGGCGATCGCCGGCACGTTCGATCTGGCGGAGCTGGTCGCCTCGGTCGAGCGTCGCACGGCGCAGGCGCTGCCGGCCGCGATGGTGGCGACGTTCTACTGGGACTCCGACAGCGAGGCCTACACGATGCTGTCGCAACACGGCCTGAGCGGTCCGCTCGCCGATGCCGCGGCCGGCGTGACGTTTCCGCTCGGTGCCGTGTTCGGCGGGTGCCTCGCCGCCGGGGAGACGCTGGTGGTCGAGCGGCCCGAGGAGTGGGGCGAGCGCGAGCGGGCGGCGCTGGCGCGCTTTCGTGTGGGTTCGTTGGCGGGCGTGCCCCTGGTGATTCGCGGCCAGGTGCGCGGCGCCTTCGTCGCCGGCTGCACGCCGGAGGCGCGGCCCTTCCGCCCCCACCAGGTGCGCCTGCTCGAGGCAATCGGCCGCCAGCTCGGGGTGGCCATCGAGACCGCCGCACTGCATCGCACGCTGCAGGCCGAAGCCGAGCACTCGGCGGCCCTGGCACGCGTCGGGCAGGAGCTGATCGCGTCGCTCGCCACGCCGGACGTCTACGGAGACCTCTGTCGGGCCACCACCGCCACGCTCGGGTGTGACGTGAGCTCGACCTTTCTCTGGTCGGCCCGCGACGCGGCCTACCTGGCGGCGGCCAGCGACGGCGAAACGCCGGAGGGCTGGGAGGCGTTGCGCGTGATGCGCCTCTCGCACGCCATGACCGGCCGGCTGCTGGCGGCGTTCGCGCCCACCGGTCTGGTGCGGCTCGATCGCCTCCCCGCCGACGATCCGGTGCGGCGGGCGTTCGGCGGCGGCCCGCACAGCCTGGCGGCGGCGCTGTTCGTGCCGCTGTGGCGCGGCGGCGACATCGTCGGCTTTCACTGCGCCGGCCTGCGGCGGCCCGGCGCGGCGTTCAGCCGCCACCAGGAGCGCATCACCCGGGGCATCGCGCAGATCGCGTCGCTGGCGTTGGAGAGCGCCCGGCTGGTCGGCGAGCTCGAGCGCGCCAGCCGCATCAAATCGGATTTCGTCGCGACCATGTCGCACGAGCTGCGCACGCCGCTCAACGTCATCATCGGCTACCACGACCTGCTGCTGGAGGGCGAGTTCGGCGCGCTGACTGCGGCCCAGGCGGAGCGCCTGCAGCGCGCCGACCAGAGCGCGCGGGAGCTGCTCGACCTGATCAATGCGACGCTCGACCTCAGCCGACTCGAGGGCCGCCAGATGGCGCTGCAGCTGGACGATATCGATCTCGGCGCCGTCCTCGACGAGGTCGACAGCGAGATGGCCGCGTTGCGGCAGAAGCCGGGGGTCGTCTTCTCGTGGCTGTTGCCGTCCAGCCTTCCGGCGCTGCGCACCGATCCGGTCAAGCTGAAGGTCGTGTTGAAGAACCTCATCCACAACGCCATCAAGTTCACCGATGTGGGCGAGGTGACGGTGTCGGTGTCGGCGGTTCCGGGCCGCATCGTGTTCGAGGTCGCGGACACCGGGATCGGTATCGCCGCCGAGCTGCTGGAGCCGATCTTCGAGCCGTTCCGTCAGGCCGACAGCTCGTCGACGCGGAGCTACGGTGGCGTCGGGTTGGGGCTGTACATCGTCCAGCGTCTGCTCGACCTGCTGGGCGGCGGCGTGGCGGTCCAGAGCGAGGTCGGCCGCGGCTCGCGCTTCCGCGTCTGGCTCCCGGTCGATCATTGACGCGGAGCGTTTGGAGGGCCGCGCGTCCGCGCGGCCGCGGCGCCGCGCAAGCGGCGCCCTCCAGAAATCCACCAGGTCGCAGTGATCAGCGCGGAGCGACGTCGCGCAGCAGTTGTTCCACCAACTCCGCCGGCACGCCGGTGGGGAGGTTGATGAGCGCGCTGCCGACGCCGTGCCGGTGCCAGTCCTGCAACCGCTCGCGGCAGTGGGCGGCCGGCCCACAGATGGCGATCGCATCGATCAGCTCGTCGCTCACCGCGTCGGTCGCTTCGCGTCGACGGCCGCTGTTGTAGAGCTCGCGGACGCGATCGGCGGTGTCCTGAAAGCCGTAGCGGCAGAAGAGGGCGTGGTAGTAGGCGCCCATGCCGCCGATGTAGAACGCCACCAACGGCTTGATCATGGAGCGCGCCATCGCGACGTCGTCGAACGGCACCACGCCGACGAAGGGCGCGACCTCGATCGCCTGTGCGTCGCGGCCGGCGGCGCGCGCGCCCTCGGCGATCACGTCGATGCCGTCGCGCAGGTGGCGATACGGCCAGAAGGTCGGCAGCCAGCCGTCCGCCGCGCGCCCGATCTCGCGAATGGCCTTGTCCTGCAGCGAGGCCACGTAGATCGGGATGGTCGGCCGCAGCGGCTGCATCTCGAGCTTGAAGTGGCGTGCATCGAACAGCGTGCTCAGCTCCGGCACCAGCCGGTCGCCGCGCCAGAGGGCGCGGCAGATGCCGATGGTCTCGCGCAGGCGGGTGAGCGGCTTCGCGTACGGCACGCCGTGAAAGTTCTCGACCACCACCTGACCGCTGGTGCCGAGGCCGAGAATCGCCCGGCCGCCGGATATTTCGTCGAGGGTCGCCGCGCTCATCGCCAGCAGGCCGGCCGAGCGGCTGAACACGTTGGCGATGCCTGTCGCGACCTTGATGCGGCTGGTGGCGAGCGCGATCTCGGTGAGGAGCTGGAATTGCTCGTAGGCCCAGGCCTCGGGGATCCAGACCGAATCGTAGCCGAGCTCCTCGGCGCGCTGCGCCGTGCGCACCACCGCCTTGCGGTCGTAGTTCTTCCAGAACGCGACGATCCCGAGCTTCAGCGCCATGGCGTGTCCTCCAGGTGGCAGCCTGCCGCTATCAGGCGGCAGACGGGATCGCCAGCGAAACGGGCGCGCCTGCGGCGCGCCACGGGCCGCCCAAGGGCGGCCCCTACACGGCGTTCTCAGTAGGCGACGATGTTGCCCAGCGTTGTCGGGGCGCGCCTCGGTGCGCCCGTGCCGTCCGGAGGGCGGCTGGACATCACGGATGCGGGTCGCCATGCTCGCCCACGCATCATGAGCGCGTTCGTTCACCGCGGCGTCATCGAGGGGTTCTATGGGCCGCCTTACGCCCACGCCGACCGGCTCTGGCTGATCGAGCGGCTCGGCGCCTGGGGCATGAACCGCTACGTGTACGCACCCAAGGACGACCCGTTGCATCGGGCGCAGTGGCGCACGCCGTACCCCGCGGACACGGTGCGCGAGTTCGCCGAGCTGATCGAGCGCGGGCACG
>Ga0187893_10008941_pt1 | contig 15607 bp, 16 predicted proteins | sample MA1701074metaG_FD_139574 | JGI IMG/M metagenome (GOLD analysis project Ga0187893, IMG submission 139574) | White microbial mat communities from a basaltic lava cave in the Kipuka Kanohina Cave System on the Island of Hawaii, USA - MA170107-4 metaG ... | reverse complement strand
GGGCTCGGTGCCCGACTACGCGCTGCTGCCGCACGGCGGGTTGTGCGCGACGACGTTCTTCTTTCGACGGCTCGGTGCCTGACGCTTGCTCGGCCTGCCCCATAGCGCCCGGAGACGGCGCCCGAGGAGCGACCAGAAGTCGCGCATCGCCTCGCGCCGCAGTTCGAGCGCGCGCGCCTTTGCCGCGTCGGTCAGCGCGGCGTGGCTGGTCGCCGACGTGCGGGCGTGGTGTCGAGTGTTCATGTCGCTGCATCCTGGTGTTCGATGCAGACAATGTAGGCGCCGGTACGCCCGCCGGAAACGGCATGCCGCTCAAATGCGCGTTGCAGCAGGTGCAAAGCCGGTGCTCTCTAGCATTGCCGCATGGACGAGCTGACCTTCGACGACCTGAAGCTGATCGTGCGCGTCGCCGCGCTCGGCTCGCTGTCGGCCGTCGCGCGCGAACGCGACGTGCCGGTGAGCCAGGTCTCGCGGTCGCTCGCGCGCATCGAGAAGGCGTGCGGCGCGCGGCTCGTGCACCGCTCGACGCACGGCCTCGCGCTGACCGCCGAGGGCGAAACGTTCGTCGACTACTGCCATCGCATCAGCGGCACGCTCGAGCAGCTCGAAGGCGAGTTCGCCGCCAAGTCGCGCGAAGCGAGCGGACTGGTCCGCGTCGCGGCGAGCACGGTGATCGCGCAGTACATGCTGCTGCCGAGCCTCATCGGCCTCAACGTGCGGCATCCGCGGCTGCGCATCGAGCTCGAGGTGAGCGACCGGCTCGTGGACATGGCGCGCAACGGGATCGACATCGCGATCCGCACCACGAGCACGCTCGCCGACACGATGATCGCCCGGCAGATCGGCATCCTCGGCCGCGCCCTCTACGCGTCGCCCGCGTACCTTCTCGGAGCCGGCGCGCCGGCTCATCCCGACGACCTGCCGCGTCACCGGCTGATCGCCAACAGCGCAGCGCCGCAGCTCAACCACTGGCCGTTCGTGATCGACGGCAGCCCGGTCAAGCGCGCGATCGAAGGCTACTGGCGCACCAACGACACCGGCCTCGCCGCCAACATGGTGCTGCAAGGGCTCGGGATCGGGCGCCTCGCGACCGTCGCGGCCGATCCGCTCGTCGCGCAGAAGCGGTTGGTCGCGGTGCTGCCCGACTACGTCGACGTGCAGCCGGTGCCGATCTACGCCGTGACGGCCGGCGCGCGGCAGCGGCTGCCGAAGATCAAGGCGTGCATCGACTACTGGGCCGGATGGATCGGACGCACGCGTCCGCGCTGAGCGGGCTCAGTGCCGCGCCGAGAACCAGATCCCGGGCAGGATGAGCAGCGCGCCGACGGCGTGGAACCACTCGATCGATTCGCCGAGCACGAGCCACGCGATCGCCGCGCTGTACAGCGGCCCGAGGTAGAGCACGACGCCGACCCGCGCTGCGCCGAGCGTGCGCTGCATGGTCGAGTACGCGGCGTACGCGCCGGCGCCGGGAATCAGCGCCGCGGCGAGCACGAGTGCGGCGCTCTTCCACGACAGCTCGGACGGCAGCCACGCGAGCGCTTCCCAGATCGTGAACGGCACCAGCACGACGATGCCGCCGCACGCGATCAACGTGAGCCGCGCCACGGGGCTGAACGCCGACGGCCACGCGCGCAACAACACCGAGTACGCGGCCCAGCACGCGACGGCGATCGCGACCCACGCGTCGCCGGGATTGATGCGCACCCCGGACAGCGCGCCCCATTCGCCCTTGACGAGGATGTGCAGCATGCCGGCCAGCGCGAGCGCGACGCCGAACGCCTGCGGCACGCCGAAGCGCTCGCGCAGCCACCACGCCGAGACGACCGCGATGAGCACCGGCGAGACCGCGTACAAGAGGCCGATGTTGACCGCGCTCGTGCTGCGTCCGCCGACATAGACGAACGCGCCGCAGATCCACATGCCGAGCGCGCCGAGCACGACGAACTGCCGCCACTCGGCGCCGATGCGATCGCGCTTATCGGCCAGCTCGGCGCGGCAAACGGCGGCCAGCAGCAGCGCCGCGACGCACCAGCGACCGAGCGCGAGCGCGTGCGGCGCGATCACGCCCGGCGCCCAGCGCGCGATGAGGTAGTTGACGCTCCAGAGCGCCGGCGCGATGAAGAGCAGCGCGTAGGCGAGGCGCAGTTCGCCCACACCGGGCGCCGAACTGCTCATCGCGCCGCTTGCGTCGGACCGAGCGTCACGCTTTGCTCGGTGCGGTTGGACCCTCGCTCCAAGGACCGTGGTATTGCGGCAGATCGTCGGCAATGTGATCCCATGGCGCACGCGAGCCAACGTAGGTGTGGAACTGAGGCCGGATGCCCGGGTCGTCGTCGAAGGCTCCCATGCGGATGGAGACCTGCCGTCCGTGCGGCCAGTGGCCGCCGAAGAGGCTCGAGCCGCAAACGGTGCAGAACGCCTTGACCGCGCCCTCGCCTTCGCCATAGACGCGGATCAGATCCTCTCCCTGAAGAAGAGTGAACTGTTCGCGCCAGACGCGCGCCTGCGTGCACACTGCGGCCCCGGAGTGCTTGCGACAGCGCGAACAGTGGCAATGATTGGCGCGAACGAACGGTGGCCGAACTTCGAACCGAACACCACCGCAGAGGCAACTGCCTCGGATAACGCGTTGCATGCGATCTCCAGTCAGCGACTCAACGACCACTTACCGTCACCACCACGAACTTCGCTTCGTGGCTCAGCCCCTGGTTGACAGCCGGGCCCCGGAGGACGCTTGCTCTCACCGCTTCTCCTCCGCCTCGTACCGCGCCTTCGTCTCCGCGTTCGGCGGGTACAGCCCAGGCAGCGCGACGCCCATGCCGACCTCGCGCATGACCCAGCCCTCGAAGCGCTCCTGCTCGGGCGCGAGCGCGAGCACGTCGTCGAGCAGCGCTGCGGGGATTGCGATCGCGCCGTCGTCGTCGGCGGCGCGCATCGCGTCGACCACCGCGATGCATCCGGACGGCATGTTCTCGATCGCGGCGCGCGTCGAAGTCGGCGACGACCACGACTCGGGCGTCGCGAGGTCCTCGCGCGCGGGAACGAAGCGCAAGGTGAAGGCGCGCCCCGCCATGCGCCGCCCCGGCGCGAGCGGCCGCGCGCCGCGCAGCCACACGTTGCGCAGCCCTTTCTTCGGCAGCACGGTGCTGAGCGTCGCGGTCGTCACGCGCGACAGGATGTCGGCGGCGGCCGCGTCGAGCTGCATCTCGATCGTCATTTCGGTCTCTGCAACGAGCCGCCGAGTCCGGGCCGCTGCCCGCGGCGGAAGTACTGCAGCGCGAGCGCCGCGGCCACGAGTGCGAACGCGACCGCATCGACCGTGGTGCTCGGATAGACCAGCGCGATGCCTGCCGCGATCAGCATCCAGCGCTCGGGCTGCGTCGCGCGCCTCAAGAACCAGCCCTGAAAACCGGCCGCCAGCGCGACGATGCCGACCGCGGCGGTGAGCGTGATGGTCGCGATCGGCCACCAGTCGGCCTGCGCCAGCGCCTTGGTCGAGCCCATCAGCAAAAGCCCGAGGCCCGCCGGCTCGAGCACGAACATGAACGGCACCACGAACGCCGGCAGGGTGTACTTCCAGCATTGCAGGGTCGTCTTGTACGGGTCGCCGCCGGTGATCGCGGCGGCCGCGAACGGCGACAGCGCGGTCGGCGGCGACACCTCGGACAACACCGCGTAGTAGAAGATGAACATGTGCGCGGCGAAGTCCGGCACGCCGAGCTTGATCAGCGCCGGCGCCGCGATGACCGCGCAGATGATGTACGACGCCGTCACCGGCACCGCGAGGCCGACGATCCAGACCACGAGCGCGGTCAACAGCGCCGTCAGCAGCAGCGAGCCCTGGGCGTAGTCGATCACGATGCCGCTGAACTTGAGCCCCAGCCCGGTGAGCGTGACGACGCCGACGATGATGCCGGCGCCGGCGCAGGTGGCGGCGACGTTGAGCACGCCGAGCGAGCCGCCCGCCATCGCCTTCACGAACGGCGAGCGGAACACGTGCTGCGCGAGCGAACCCTCGCCCTGGAACAGGTCGTACGAGACGAGCGCGGTGTCGCGGCGCAGGAAGCTGGTGGCGAACGCGACCACCGTGGCCCAGAACACCGACAGCACCGGCGAGAAGCCCCACATCATGAAGGCGACGATCGACACCAGCGACAGGAAGTGAAACCAGTACCTGCGCGTCAGGTTCCACACCGAGTCGACCTTGCCGAACGTGACGTCGCCCATGCCGTACTTGCGCGCGTCGATCTGCACCATCAGGAACAGCGCCAGGTAGAACAGCAACGTCGGGATCACCGCCATCAACAGCACGTCGAGGTACGAGATCTTCAGGAACTCGGCGATCAGGAACGCGGCAGCGCCGAGCACGGGCGGCGAGATGATCGCGCCCAGGCCGCCGGCGGCGAGCAGACCGCCGGCCGCGTTCTTCTCGTAGCCGACCTTGGCAAGCATCGGGTACGCGACCGCGCCCAACGTCACCGTCGTCGCGACTCCCGAGCCCGACGGCCCGCCGAGCAGGAACGACGCGAGCACCACCGTGCGGCCGGCGCCGGTGGGCTTGCCACCCATCGCGGCGAACGAGAAGTCGATATAGAACTTGCCGGCACCCGAATGCTGCAGGAACGCGCCGAAGATCGTGAACAGGATGATCAGCGACGCCGACACGTCGACCGCGACGCCGTAGATGCCTTCCAGGGTCATGTACATCACGCCGACCAGCCGGCCGACCTCGTAGCCCTTGTGCGTCCACGGCGCCGGCAGCACGGGGCCGATCAGCGCGTAGGCGATGAACGCCGACGTGATGATCGGCATGATCCAGCCGTTGGTGCGCCGCATCGCTTCGAGCACCAGCACGATCAGCGCGACGCCGAAGGCGATGTCCCACGGCAACGGCTGGGTGTTGCGGTCGGTGAAGTCGTCGCCGCCCTGGATGAGGTACACGACGATCGCGATCGACAGCGCGCACGCCAGCCAGTCCCACCACATGACGCGATGGCGAAAGCGCGCGGCGATCGGGAACACCAGGAAGCACAGGAACAGCACGCAGCTGACGTGGATCGGCCGCAGCGTCTGCGTCGGCACGATCGCGTAGGCGGTGTAGAGGTGGAACGCCGACATCCCGAAGGCTGCGGCGATCACGAACACGCTCAGCCAGCCCTTCAGCCGGTTGGCGCCACCCTCGTCGGCCTCGACGAAACGCTCGGCCTTGTGCCGCGCTTCGTCGTCGAACCGCCCTGCTCCCTCTCCCGCTTGCGGGAGAGGGTGAGGCCCGCGACTCTCAAGCAGATGTGGCTCTGCCACTTTGCTTGAACCCCCACGGGGGGCGGGCCGGGCTGGCCCGGCCCTGGGGGCGCTCTCAAGCAGATGTGGCTCTGCCACTTTGCTTGAACCCCCGCGGGGGGCGGGCCGGGCTGGCCCGGCCCTGGGGGCGCTCAAAGCCCGCCCGCGCGGGGGTGAACGGGCCGAACTCCGCGAGGCGCAGGATCGGGGTGAGGGTGCATCAGACTCGCGAGCTCAGTTGACCTTCGCACCCTTTTCCGAGAAGTACTTCGCCGCGCCGGGGTGATACGGAATCGGCGTGGCGCTCGCCTTCTGGTTCTCGAGCTTGAAGTTGGCGGCTTCCTTGTGCACCGCGATCAGGTCGTCGCGCCGGTCGAAGATGGTCTTGACGATGTTGTAGGCGGTCTTCTCGTCCATCTTCTCGTGCGCGACCAGGATGTTCATCACGGTGGCCTGCTTGTTGTCGGACTCCATGCCCTTGTAGGTCTCCTTCGGGATCGTGTCCTCGACGTACAGGTTGCCGTACTTCTTGTTCATCGCGGCGACCGCGACGGCGTGGTCGATGAGCTTGATCCTCGTGCCCGGCGTGTTGGCCAGGTCGGTCACCCCCGCAGTGGGCAGGCCGCCGACCCAGAAGAACGCGTCGATCTTGCCGTCCTTCATCGCGTTGACCGATTCGGCGACGCCGAGCCGCTCGCGCGTCATGTCCTTGTCCTTGTCGAGGCCGGCGGCTTCGATCAGGCGGAACGCCATCACCTCGGTGGCGCTGCCCGGCGAGCCGGTCGACACGCGCTTGCCTTTCAGGTCCGCCATCTTGTCGACGCCGCGCCCTTCGACCGTGACCACGTGCATGCGGTTCGGGTACAGCACCATCAAGGTCTTCAGCGGCACCTTGTTGCCTTCGAACTTGGCTTCGCCGCGGTACGCGTCCTGGCCCGCGTCGGCCATCGTCAGCCCGATGTACGGCTTGCCGCTGCCGATGAGCTTCAGGTTGTCGACCGAGCCGCCGGTGACCTCGGCCGTCGCCTCCATGCCCGGCACGTGCTTCGACAGCACCGCGGCGATGCCGCCGCCGAGCGGGTAGTAGACGCCGCCGGTGCCGCCGGTGGCAATCGAGATGTTCTGTGCGCTCGCGCTGACCGACAGCACGAGGCCCGCGATCAACGCACCGAACGCGGTCGAGAAGGATTTCATGGTGTCGCTCCTGCAATGAATGATCGACGATGGCTCGGATTCTGCGGCGCCCCGATACCCCTCCCCGTACAGACTTTCCAGTGCTCAAGACCTTTGCCGGATCGTGGGTCACGCGCCCGCGTAGCAGACGGCGCAGAACGCGTGCCCGCGCCGCAGATCGCCGCGCATACCATCGGCGCTCCGCGCTCCGATTGCCGCGCCATGACATCCACCGATCTCCAGTCCCTCGTCGACGGCCCCATCTTCGCTCCCTGGGTCCGTCAGCTCGCCCTGCGCGTCGTCGAGCGGCGCGACGACGCTCTGCTGCTCTCGCTGCCGATCACGCCGCCGCACGTGCACGGCGGCGGCGTCGCCTGCGGCCAGACCTTGATGTCGGCGGCCGACACGGCGATGGTGCTCGCAATCACCGCCAAGCTCGGTGCCTTCAGGCCGATGACGACGGTCCAGCTTGCGATCAGCTTCCTGCGCCCGATCGCCGGCGATGCGGGCGAGGCGTTCGTCGCCGCGCGCGTGTTGCGGCTCGGCAAGTCGCTGGTGTTCGGCGAGATCGAGATCAGCGACGCCGGGGGCAGGCTCGCAGCGCACGCGACGACGACCTACGCGCTGCTCTGAGCGCCGCACCGCCGGGCACAACCGCTGGTGATATCGACGCGACGAAACTGTCTTTGCCGTCGGGGCAGGCGGCGCCTACTGTTTGCAGCCCGTCCTCGACAAGGAGCGAGTGCCATGTCCGTCCTCGACGAAGTCCTCAGCGCCAACCATCGCTACGCCGAAAGCTTCGGCGACAAGGGCAAGCTGCCGCTGCCGCCGGGCCGGCGCTTCGCGATCCTCACCTGCATGGACGCGCGGCTCGACCCGGCCAAGTACGCCGGCCTTGCCGAAGGCGACGCGCACGTGATCCGCAACGCCGGCGGCCGCGCGAGCGACGACGCGATCCGCTCGCTCGTGATCTCGCACAAGCTGCTCGGCACGAACGAGTACTTCGTCGTACACCACAGCGATTGCGGGATGGAGCTGTTCACCGACGACATCATCTCGGGCCTGCTCGAAAAGAGCCTCGACACGGCGACGCTCGACGCCGGCGGCTGGCAAGACACCGGCACGAGCCAGGGCTCGGTCGCCGGCCGCTACATCCGCTGGCTCACGATCGCCGACCGCGACACGAGCGTCCTCGAGGACGTGCAGCGCATCCGCCAGCACCCGCTCGTCGCGAAGGAGATCCCGATCTACGGCTACGTCTACGACGTGAAGAGCGGCAGGCTGATCGAGGTGCCGGAGGCGACACGCGCCGGGCGTCCGCTCGCGTAGCGCCGCTCAGCTCCACCAGGCGACCGCGAAGCACGCCGTGGCGGCGATCGACGCGGCTGCCGGCGCCCAAAACCAGAAGCGCAGCGACAGCGCGACGTAGATCGCACCGACGCCGGCGGCGACGGCCGCTGCCGCGGGCGGTGCCCCTCGCACACCCGTGGCGAGCGCGGCCGCGCCGAACAGCAGCATGCCGAGACTGTGGCTGATGTTGAAGCCGAGCCACGCGTCCCACACGCACGCTCGCGCATCGAGGAACCGCACGGTCGTCGATCGCATCGCGACGCGGACCGCGTCGTCAGCCGGCGTGAACCAGCGCGGCCGCACGATGTCGGCCAGCGCCAGCGCGCCGTGGACAACGCCCATCAGCACGAAGATGGCGCCTCCGACGACGAGCAGTGCGTTCGACATGCCGGCCCTGCGGGCGCCGTCGTCACGACGCGGCCTGGGGCGCGGCGGCCCGCCCGCGTCGCGCGCCGAGCCACAGCAGCGCCGCGGCCACGATCGCGAGCGGCAGCAGCGAACCGAGGTTGAGCCACGTCCAGCCGCTCGTCACGACCAGCGCGCCCGACGCGAACGACGTGAGCGCCATCGTCGCGAAGTTGCAGAAGTCCATCGCGCCCTGCGCGCGGTTCTTCTCCTCCGGGCGATACGTCTCGGTGAACATGGTCGTCGCACCGACGAACAGGAAGTTCCAGCCGATGCCGAGCAGGATCAGCGCGACCAGGAACTGCATCAGGTCGATCCCCGTCAGCGCAACCGCGACGCACGCGAGCATCAGCGCAGCGCCGCTCCCCATCACCGCAAGCACGCCGAAGCGCTTGATCAGATGCCCGGTGAAGAAGCCCGGCACGAACATCCCGAGCACGTGCCATTCGAGCACCAGCGCCGCGTCGGAGAACGGATGCGCGTGGTGCTGCATCGCGATCGGCGTGGCGGCCATCAGCAGGTTCATCACCCCGTAAGCGACGGCCGACGCGAGCACCGCGACCACGAACACCGGCTGGCGCGCGATCTCGCGCAACTTGCGGCCAGAGGCGGCCCCCTGCGCTGGCAGCTCGTGCTCCGGAAAGCGGATCAGCGACAGCAGCGCGAGCGCGACGAGGGCGACGGCGGCCAGCGCCGCGTAGGCGCCGGCGAACGGCACGCCGAGCGCGTCGCGGGTCGCGCTCGCCAGACTCGGGCCCGCGAACGCGCCGACGATGCCGCCGGCGATGACGAACGAGATCGCGCGCTCCTTGAACGACGGCTCGCTCAGCTCGGCGGCCGCGAAGCGGTACAGCTGCGCATTGGCGTAGTAGTAGCCCGCGATCATCGTCGCCGCGACGAGCAGCGCGAAGCTGCCCGCGATCGCCGCCGCGGCGCACAGCGCGGCGGCGATCGCCGCGACCACGAGGCCGATCTGGAACGAACGCTTGCGCCCGAGCCGCGCCTGCGAGCGCGCGACGAGCGGCGTCGCGAGCGCGCCGCCGACCACGTACCCGGCGATCGGCAGCGTCGCCATCCACGGCGCGGGCGCGAGCGCGAGCCCGACCAGCCCGTTGATCGCGATGAAGGTGACGTTGTTGGTCAGGAACAGACCCTGGCACAACGCCAGCAGCCACAGGTTGCGGTTCATGACTCGATCATCGCATCCGCAATCGCGCGCGCAGGCGCCGGCTCTCGTCAGTGCGCGTGCTCGACGAGCTGACGCGGGACACCGGTCGTCTCGAGCCCGCCCTTCTCGATCCACCCGCGCGTGCTGGTCGCCGCGCGCTCGATCAAGGCGGCTGCGTGCGCGTAGTCGTACGCCGAGATGTCGAGCGGACACAGCGGCGGCGCGACGACGATCTGCGCCGCGCTCGCGTAGCGCTCCAGATCGACGATCAACTGCCGCGCGACGAGCAGCGACAGCGCATGGATCGTGCGCCCGACCGCGCTCGCCGGCACCTTGCGCTGCGCGCAGGCGAAGCCGGTCGGCAGCACGACGAGCCGCTTCGCGCCGAGGCGCACCGCCGCGGCGACCGGCGTGTTGCTCGCGACGCCGCCGTCGACGAGCAAGCGCTCGCCGATGCGCACCGCCGGGAACAGGCCCGGGATCGCGCTGCTCGCGAGCACCGCGTCGATCGCGAGCCCCGACGACAGCACCACTTCTTCGCCGGTCGCGAGATCGCTCGCGATCACGTGCACCGGAAGCCGAGACTCGGACAGGTCGCGGTACGGCAGGTGCGCCTCGAGCAAGGCACGCAGCGCGTGCACCGTGCACAGCGCTTCGCGACGCCTGAGCGCGGCGAGCAGCGAACGCCAGCGCGCTCCGAAGATCTGCGCGCTCGTCAGCCGGCACCACAGCGCCTCGAGCGCTGCGACGCCGTCGTGCGTCGGCTGGCCGGCGAAGTACGCCGCGTTGATCGCGCCTGCCGACGCGCCGACGACGAAGTCGGGCCGCACGCCCGCGCGCACCACCTCGCGCAGCATCCCGACCACGACCGCCCCGAGGCTGCCGCCGCCGGCGAGCACGAACGCGGTCGTCGTCATTCCTGGAACAGCTCGCGCACCGCGTCGGGCAACGGCATCGACTTCTGGTTCGCGACCCAGACCGTCGTCGCGCCGCCCGCCGCGTACACCTTGCCCGGGTCGTCGCTGCGCTCCAGGGTGACGTACTGGTCGAAACTGCTGCGCCCGGGGTTGGCGATGTAGAGCTTGGCGATCACTTCGCCCGGGTATTCGAGCTGGGTGTAGAAGTTGCAGAACGCGTTGACGATCACGAACGTCTCGCCGTTCGGATCGAGGCCCGCGCCGAGGCTGCCCATCCATTCGATGCGCACGGTCTCGAGGTAGCGGAAGTAGGCGACGTTGTTGACGTGACCCATCGCGTCCATGTCGCCCCAGCGGATCGGGAACCGGAGTTCGAAAACCAGCTTCTTGTCGTCGGGGATGTCGATGCGCATGGCCGATCGGTTGGGAGCTCCTCGCGGCCGCCCTAGACGAAGTCGAAGGCTTCGAAGCGGTCGTTCAGGACGGCGCGCGAGTCGGCGCCGAGCCAGCGTTCGATCGCGGTCGCATAGGTGCGGCGGAAGTCGGTCGTATGGATCAGGTTGTCGTCGGGGGTGCGTTCGGCGAGGCTCACCGGTTGCCCGTACTGCCCGCCCTTGACGGGCTTGCCGGCGATGAACATCGGCCCCGCGGTGCCGTGGTCGGTGCCGAGGCTCGTGTTCTCGGGCACGCGGCGCCCGAACTCCGAAAACGCCATCAGCACCACGTCGTCGGCGCGACCGATGCGCTCGATGTCGCGCACGAAGCCGAACACCGCATCCGAGACGTAGGTGAGGAGCCGCTGGTGCAGGTCGGCCTGGTGGACGTGCGTGTCGAACGCGTTGTTGCGGTACGCGACGTAGTAGAGCCGCGCCGGCAGCTTGGCGTCGATCAGCGCGGCGACCTTGCGCAGATCGACCGGCACGATGCCGTAGTCGACCGGCGTCGCGTACTTCGCGCACGCCTCGCGCACGAGCAGCGACGCGTCGCGCGCGCTGTTCGAGATGTCGCGCAGGAACGCGCGGTTCGCGCTGTCGTTCTGCGTCGCTCGCTCGACGCCGTCGATCAGCTCGCGCTGCTCGAAGAAGCTCTTGCGCGCGAACTTGTCCGGGTCGTCGAACACGACCGGCACATGGCGCCGGCCTTTCACCGCCAGCGACTGCGAGCGGTCGATGTTGACGATGAAGTTCGGCGCCGCGTCGGGGCGCAGCGCGTCGGCCAGCCGCGCGACCCAGCCCGTCTCCTCGCCGCTGTTCGGCGCCGCGGTGTGCCAGTACGCCATCGACGCGAAGTGCGAGAAGCTCGGCTGCTGGTACCCGCAGCCGTGCACGATCGCGAGCTTGCCGTCCTTGTACAGCCGCTCGAAGCCGGCCATGCCGGGGTTGAAGCCGTGGCGATCGTCGAGCTTGCGTACGCGGTTCGGCTTGATCGCGAGGTTGGGGCGCAGGCGCTGGTAGTTGTCGTCGCCGTACGGGACGACCGTGTTCAACCCGTCGTTGCCGCCCGAGAGTTCGAGCACGACCAGGATGCGCCGCTCGTCCGCGGCGGCGCGCGCCGCGTGCGCGATGCAGAACGGGGCCCCGAACGCCGATCCGAACGCCGCTCGCAACAAGGTCCGCCTTGCAATGCCGTTCATCGCGTGCTCCTCGGGGTCGTCATCCAAGCTGGTAGTCGGTGCTCGCGAGCATCAGGTGCAGCAGCATGCGCAAGCCGTCCTCCATGTACGTGCGCGCGCGCTCGATCCGATCGGTGCCGAGCTCGCGCGTGAGGAAGTCGGTCCACGCCGCGCGCTGCTCGTCGCCGATCGAAACGCTCAGGAAGCGCGCCGCGAGCACCTCCACCGCCTGTCGCGTGGTGCGGCTGCCGCTTTTCGACACGATCGCCGACAGGTCCGGGTTGGCCATCGTGCGCGGGATCGGCTTGATCGCCTCGACCGCCTGCTGCCAGCCGCGATAGCTGCCGTAGCGCGTGTTGAACTCTTCGTCGCGGTCGGCCATGCGGTTGGACATCGCCATCGCGCCGTCGCCCTCCTTGCCCTCGGGCGTCGTCGCCGCGGTGACGTCGAGGCCGCGCGCGATGCGCTCGTGCACTGCGCGTACCTGCTCGCCGGCGACGAGCGACGGATAGCGGTCGTTGGCCTCGGCGAGGAAGTCGGGGAACAGCACGTCGCGGATGAAGTTGCCGCGCTCGATCAGGAGGCCGGGCGTGATCCAGCTGCGCCCGTACGCCCAGCCCGCGACCGTCGGCGGGTGCAGCAGGTGCTGGCCGAGCGCCGTGGTCACGTCGTTGAAGTCCGGAACGCCCGGCACGTGCTTCAGCCCGAGCTTGCGGTAAGTGCCGATCACCAGCTCGACCGGGCTCTTGATGCGCGTCGCGACCGACTCGGCGCTGTAGAAATCGCGCGACCGGAAGATCGTCTCGAGCAGCGGCGCGATCCGGTAGCGCTTGTCGCGCAGCACCGCGCCGAGCCGCTTGCGCAGCTCGGGGGTGATCTCGTCCTGCACGAAGTAGCGGTAGATGCGGCCGGCCAGGTATTCGGCGGTGACCGGCTGAGCGAGGATCAGGTCGATGACCTGCACGCCGTCGAAGTTGCCCTTCTTGCCGAACACCGTCTTCTCGCCGGCGTCGTGCTTCGCCGCGTCGAACGCGAAGCGCGTCCCCGCGTAGTTCCAGCCGGTGAAGGCGCGCGCGGCTTCGCGGATGTCGTGCTCGCTGTAGTTGCCGACACCCATCGTGAACATTTCCATGATCTCGCGCGCGAAGTTCTCGTTCGGCGCGCCTTTCACGTTCACCCCCGCGTCGAGGAAGGCGAGCATCGCCGGATCCTTCGCCACGCCGATCATCAGCTCGCGGAAGTCGCCGAGGCCCTTCTGCTGCAGAAGCTGCAGCTGGCCGAGCATCTTGCGGTAGTCGCGCACCTTGTCCTCGTGCGTCGCGAAGTGGCCGTGCCAGAACAGCGCCATCTTCTCCTCGAGCGGGCGCTTCGTCGCGAGCATGCGGTTGGCCCACCAGTAGGCGACTCGGTTCGTCTCGAGGAGGCTCGCGCGCAGCCAGTAGAAGAAGCGGTTGACCACCGGCTGCAGGCGCCGGTTGCCCTCGGGCTTGACGAGCACGCCGAGCGCCTTGCCCTCGGCCTTCGCCTGCTCGGTCGTCGCGGGCCGGCTCGCGGGGAACGGGTCGAGCCCGGGGTCGTGCACTCGCGAGTGCTCGAACGCCGGCAGGTGCCCGTTGTCGATGCCTTGCGGTCGCACCAGCCGCGCGACCGCACCCTCGACGCCGAGCGCGAGCGTCGCGTCGATCTCCTCGGGCGTGCCGCCGAAGCCGGCGCGTTCGAGCAAATGCGCGGCGCGCGCTCGGTTCCAGTCGGAAGCGGCGATCGGGCGCAGGTCGCCGCTCCACTCGGGGGCGGCCTGCGCGGACCCTGCGGACACGACCAGCAGCAGCAGGGTCGCGAGCAACCGCCTCATGACAGCTCGACTCCCAGCTCCGCGGCAAGCCGCTGCACCTGCGCGCGCAGGCGCAGCACTTCCGAGTGCAACTGCGCCTGGCTCGCCTTCAACGCGGCGATCTCGCCGGCGCTCACGACGTCGTCGGAAGGCGCCAACGCGGCGAGCGCCTGCACGTCGACGGGCCCGCCGAGCAGATGCATCCAGCGCGCCTCGCGCGACCCCGGCGCGCGCGGCAGCTTGACGACGAGCGGCCCTCCCTGCACGGTCGGGCGGTCGGCCATCTCATCGAGGAAGCCCTCGACCGACGAGATGTCGGCAAAGCGGTGCAGGCGCTCGGTGCTGGCGCGCAGCTCGGCGGCGGTCTGCGGCCCGCGCAGCATCAACAGCGCGAGGATCGCGACCGACTGGCCCGGCACTCCGAGTACGCGCTGCAGGTTGTGCTCGTAGCGGGTGACGCGGCTGCCGCTCGTCTCGACCACCAGCGAAAGCGCTTTCAGGTCGTCGGCGGCGGCAAGCACCTCGGCCTCGCTCGCGTTGATGACCGGATCGCGCGCGCTCTTCTGGTTGCAACCGAGCACGAGCGCGTTCAGCGACAGCGGGTAGCTGTCGGGAACGGTGTGCTTCTTCTCGACCAGCACGCCGAGCACGCGGCTTTCGAGCAGCGACAGCGGGCGCAGCCTCACACCGCGAACCCGTCGTCGGCCTGCACCACCGCGCCGTTGACGAAATGGCTCTCGTTGGCGCACAGCATCAGCAGCACGGCATCCAGGTCCTCGGGCTTGCCGAGCCGCTTGCGCGGCGTCATGTTGACCAGCTTCAGCCCCTGCTCGGTCTGCCAGTGGTGGTGGTTCATCTCGGTGTCGATGTAGCCCGGGCAGATCGCGTTGACGTTGATCCCGTAGCGGCCCCATTCGAGCGCCATCGCGCGCGTCATCTGGATCAAGGCAGCCTTGCTCATCGCGTAGACGCCGATCTGGCCGAGCACGCGCAGCCCCGCTACCGACGCGATGTTGACGATGCGCCCGCCGGTGAAGGTGCCCGGCGCCGCACCGCTCGCGCGCGCCAACATGCGTTTGCCGACCTCCTGCGCGACGAAGAACGCGCCGCGCGTGTTGGTGTTGAAGATGTAGTCGTAGTCGCGCGGCTCGACCTCGACCAGCTTCTGCGTCGTGCTGACTCCGGAGTTGTTGACCAGGATGTCGAGCGTGCCCATCTCGGTCTCGGCGTGCGCGATCGCGGCCTTGATGCTGTCGGTATCGGTGACGTCGAGCCCGACCACGTGCGCATCGCCGCCCGAGCCCTCGATCTCGGCGCGCAGGGTCTTGAGCCGCTCGACGCGGCGCCCCGCGAGCACGACCGCCGCGCCGGCGCGCGCCAAGGTCTTGGCGAACTGGCAGCCGAGCCCGCTCGAGGCGCCGGTGACGAGCGCGACGCGGCCCGAAAGGTCGATGCTGTAGCTCATGCAGGTCTCTCCGTTTCTTGGAAAGGCAAGATAGCATGAAGCAATGAGCGCCCTGTTCACTCCCTACAAGCTGCGCGACCTCGAGCTGGCGAACCGGATCGTCGTGTCTCCGATGTGCCAGTACTCGGCCGAGGACGGCAGCGCGACCGACTGGCACCTGATCCACCTCGGCTCGATGGCGCAGAGCTCGGCCGGGCTGGCATTCATCGAGGCGACGCACGTCGAGCGCACGGGCCGCATCACGCACGGCTGCCTCGGCCTCTACAGCGACGCCAACGAGGCGGCGTTGAAGCGCGTGCTCGACGCGGTGCGCCCGCACGCCCGCTCGCCGATCGGCATCCAGCTCGCGCATTCCGGGCGCAAGGGCTCGAGCATGCGGCCGTGGGAGGGCGGCCAGTTCCTG
>Ga0187893_10008940_pt1 | contig 15608 bp, 16 predicted proteins | sample MA1701074metaG_FD_139574 | JGI IMG/M metagenome (GOLD analysis project Ga0187893, IMG submission 139574) | White microbial mat communities from a basaltic lava cave in the Kipuka Kanohina Cave System on the Island of Hawaii, USA - MA170107-4 metaG ... | reverse complement strand
GTCCGAATGCTTGGATTTGTATCATTGTGCCGGGCAGTGAATACAGTTGCTTTGTTGCAATCAGCCGGATGCGACCAGTTCTTGCGCTAGCTCAGAACTGTTGCTTGCATTCATACCCTGAAAGATTTATAGACGCCTTAATAATCTATTTTCTTAACGCAAATTCTGTAATGTCGGGGAAGAAAAGACGAGATTGCTTCGCGTTGCTCGCGAAGACTACAATAGATTTCTCGCCTACGACTCGAAATGACAGCTAAAAAGGATAAATAAACATGGCGTATTCGAATGATGAAAATATGGAGAGGTTTATGCCCGATATTCTGGACCACGGCGTGCCGGCAGTGATAGACGGGGGCGCCGCGACGACACTCGCTGCTTCCGCATCGGCGGGGGCGACTTCGATCACGCTTGCCGATGCGTCGGGGCTTCAGCCGGGGGACTTCCTCAAGCTCGACAGCAGGAGCAACGTCGAGGTAGTGGAAGCAGCCTCGATAAACGTGAACACGGTTACGCTCGATTCCGATACCCCCGTGAGGAAGAACCATAGGGGCGGAGTCAAGGTCGTGCAGGCGGACTCGCCGGGGTTCGGAACGGATCACGACGAGGCCAAGGACGATATAGACAAGATAATAGAGGTGAAGTGGTTCAGGCCGAGGGTGCGGGAGAGGTACGAAAGGGACATCGAGTTTCTTAGCGGGAACCTCGACTTCGACCCTTCGCTCATGCTGAACGCCCAGGCTCAGCTCAGGAAGGCCTCTGTTTACAGGGTGCTCGCCAATTACGCGTGCCCGAAACTGTCCAAGTCGACCAGGAACGCGGACGCATGGGAGAAACGCGCGGAGGAGTACGGGAAAAAGTTCGACGAGGAGATGGAGAGGGTGCTCGCCACGGGGATCGACTACGACTGGGATGCAAGCGGCGAGGTGGATGACGACGAAAACCGGATCCCGGCTACTACGTTCTTCGTAGGGAGGGCGTGACGGCGTTGATAACTATCGATTCGAAGGGGCTGGCGGCATTACTGAAGGACCTGGGGGAGAGGATCGAAAAGGGATTCGATTCGAAAAAGGCAGTGGCGGAGTCGGCGCGGCTCGTAGCATCCCTAATAAAGCGGAGGACGAGAGCGGGACTCGATGCGGACCTGAGACCGTTCACCCCGTACAAACGCGGAAAGAAAGGCGGGAGAGTGGACCTCGATGCGAGCGGGGAATTGCGGGACGCGATAGAGGTAAGGGTCGTGAGCGATACCCTGGCAGTGGTCGGCATATTCGACCCGGTGCAGCAGAGGAAGGCGATAGTGCATCAGCTGGGCTTGGGCAGGATGCCCGTGCGGAGGTTCTTCGGCGTGAGCAGGTCGGACGTCGATACGCTGTCAGCCATAGAGAGGATTTTCGTGAAGGAGCTGAATAAGGCCGCAGGGAAGGTGTGATGGTAACGAATATAAGAGAGGAAATAGACAAGGCGCTTGCAGATAGTCTCATGCTCTCGAGCGTGATACAGCTCGTTACGAGGGAATTCGTCGGGGTCGATCTTGAAACGGGCGCGATCGAAGGGATAAGTTATCTTGAGATGCCGGCGGTAGTCGTGAATACGGGGAACGAGGCCGGGTTCACGGAGATACCGGGCGGAAAGACCAGGGTGCATTACAGCCCGGAGGTAGTGGGATACGTGTACGACGAGGACGAGTATTTCAAGGAGCTCAACAAGCTCGTCGCCGAAACGAAGAAGATGCTCTTCGCCGACAGGAGGGTGATGTCGGGAGGGGAGTGCATCGGTGTCATAAACGGCATTACGCAGCTGACCACGGACAGGGGGAGGCTGGCGCCCTACGGGGCGTTCTCCATGACGCTCGATATTTTATACGATTACATGACAGTGACGGGAGGGGAACTAATCATATGAAAAACATATTCATTTTATGGGCGTTGTTTGTTTTATCGTTAGCCGGAGCCGCGAGGGCGGATTCGGACAGGATACTTATGGAGCAGAGTACGGCGGCTCTGGGTTCCGACGAAACCTATACGAGCGATACGTTTCTGACGGAGACTTTCAGGTATCTTGCGGTTACGGTAGTGTCCGACGAGCCGAGCGCCGCAGGCGGCGTGAAGATCGAGCAGTCGTGCGACAACGACTGTGATACGGCGGTGAGTCCGGAGTTCCAGTACGTCTCCGGGTGGTCGTACACAGCGGGTTCGGCGGATAACCAGTACGTTGCCGAGCTAAACTGCAAGTGCGCGAGAGTCAGATACGTGAACGGCTCTAACGCTCAGGGGAGTTTTCACATAACTTCTTACCTTAAGCTCGACTGATGCCGGTTTTAACGGCGCTTACAAAGAATCCGGAGGGGACAGATGAGATTTGCACTTATATTGGCGGCACTCCTGTGCGCGCCTGGAATCATTGCGTACGCTGAAATACAGCAGGACGTGGTGGAGAGGGACACGATCGGCGGGACCGGCGGAGGCGGCGGGGATCTTTCATCGACGGATATCGACACGTTTTCCGAGCTGGATGCTATAGTTGCGGACGAGGGCCTGGTTAACCTGAACGACACCCAGACCCTTCTGAATAAGGTAATAGATGGGAATAGCAATACTGTTAAAATACTCCGCCATGCGACCGACTGTACAACTTACACGGGTGCGGTGGACGGGCAGTATTGTTGGGAGCAGGATACGGACACGCTCTACGTCTGCGAGACTGAGGACGTGTGCGATACGGCTGGGGAATGGGACGCGATAGCAAGCGGAGGGGGCGCTGTTGATTCCGTATTTGGAAGGACGGGGACAGTAACAGCCGCGACTTCCGATTATGATGCGAACCAGATAAACAACACTCCTGCAGGAACTTTAGAGGCAACGGATGTGCAGGCGGCGATTAACGAACTCGACGCGGATAAATTAAGCACCTCAGTGGCAAGCTCGACTTACTTTCCCATCGCCGGAGGATTATTCTCGGGGGATGTAACTTTGCATCCGCAGAGCCTGACAATAGACGATTCAGGCGACGGGAACCCTGCAACAAACACAGATACTACTATCACGGGAAATGACCTGTACGTTACCTGTTCCGACGCGGACGGATGTAATCTGACTCTCTCTGAAGGCGACCCGATTCACAATAGGGAAGTCAGGGTATGGAACATAAGCGCGAATGCGCTCACTCTCGTACATTCCAATGGAGTAGCCGAGATGTGCGGGGGAGCTAGTATTGTACTCGCTCAAAAAGAGAGTGCTAATTTTCAATATGTAACCGATGAATGGAATCAGCTTTGTACTCAAACCTCATGGGCGGATTTATACGGCGTACCTGCGTTTAGAAAGACGCTTATTCAGCTAAGGCCACAGGCGAACGAGCCTCCAGCTTCTGCATTCGCAACAATGAATACCCGCAATTCTCACCCTGCGCTCAGGTTCAATGGCAATGTCTGTGCGATATGGTCATTCGTTATGCCGAACACTTACGGCGGGAATGGAGTTACTGCCGAGTTATGGGTTGTGTCCACGGAAACTACCAATGATACGGACTGGGACAGTTCATGGGAAAGGTTAGAGACTACTCAAGATATTGATGCAGATTCGTTCGCAACGGCGGTTAGCTCGGACAATAACAACAACAATGCGACTTCGGGTATTCCAACTAAGGTAAGCATCGCGTTCACGAATGGCGCACAGATGGATAGTTGTGCATCGGGCGAACTGTGCAGATTCAGGGTGTGTAGGGACGATACGGGGGATACTGGCGGGGCTGACACGATAGATTATCTCGGCGGTGCTTTGAAGGAGACACCATAACGATTAGGAACGCAATGAATATAGATGGAGTGGATTATAGAGGTATGGTTTTTCTGCATCCAATGAAAACTGCCGGTACTTCAGTTGGGGTATTCCTTCGTAAATTTATACAACAACGGCATGGAGAGGTTGAAATTGTACACATGCGTCGTCACCAAGTCCCGAAGGAATTTATGTGGAAAATGGGCTACGACGATAATTGGTTTGATGATATGTATTGTCTCATATTCGTCAGAAATCCATATGAAAGATTAGTTAGTTTTTATCATCATATGAGACAAATAGGCGGACATGCCGAAGGTCTTTGCAAGGAAAAGACTTTTCATGAATTTATTTTACATAAAGACTTAAAATATATAGTCACTCCGATGAGTGCTTATTCTTACTACAATAAAAATATCACCAACTATGTTGTTAGATATGAAAAATTAGACGACTGTGTGTGCGAATTAATAGAATTATTAGATTTAGGCGAGTACGCCAATGAAGTGTGGAATAACTCCGAAAGACTTATGGCTACCGATCATTTGCCTTATGAAGCATATTATACGCCCGAAACTAAAGCTATAGCTTTTAACACGTTTAAAGAAGATTTTATCACATACGGATACGAGGCATAAATAATGGCTTGGAATTTTGATGGCGGCGATGCTGCTTGGTTGGAAAATGTGGGTGCTGTGACTCTTCCTGATGGTGATTGGGCTATGGGGGGTCTCATAAAATTTTCAACAAGGGTAGGCACTCTTAGAAGATATATTATAAAAGGTGGAAGTGGTTATACTTCATCTTTCTTTGTACGCATAGGAGATGATGGTGGACCTGATGCAGACGATGTAAATATAGCTTTTCTTGATGATGATGGCACGGTTATAAATGCTTCTTCTACGGGCAACCCATTCGCATCCAATACTTCCTGGACACATTTACTTCTTCAACGCTCAGGAACTACTATAACTGTTTATGTGAATGGTTCATCTGTTGCAAGTGTTAGTAATGCTAGTTTCGATGCTTTAGCTCCTAATGATTGGATACAATTTGGGAATGAACAATATTTCTCAAATGGGTTTCGCGGCGATTTAGCGGAATGGGCCAAGTGGGACAGGACTTTATCCAGCGCAGAAATAGCTGGTCTTGTTCAAGGGTACGCTCCTTCATGCTATCCGAATTCTTTGATGTGGTACGTACCCATGATACGTGATTATAACGAGATTAGAAATGGAATAGAAGTTGATAATGATGGCTCCACAGTGACGGAACATCCTCGAATGATTTACTGTGGTGACTAATGCTGATTCTTTCGAGATTATCGATTATTATTATTTGCCTGATTATTTTCGGGTTTGCTCTTTTACAATCGATCGAGACGTACGGTGAGCCGACTCTATGCACTTTTTGCTGTGAACCGGGGTGTCATGGGGCCAGGGTTTTGGGTTACACACCCCCGACGCCGACTCCCGAACCGACGCCTACTCCCACGCCTTCACCATCCCCGGAAGCGTTCGCAACGGTAGAGATTGCCTGTACTACTTATAACCTGCCGCCCCGAAGCTCAGCGGATGCAGGGGATTTCGAGGACGCTGATGTTATAAGGGATTCGTGCAAACTTGTATTAGATTGGTATTATCCGTTGATTGCACAATCATGGTGTCCTTACATCATGGACGGATCGCTGACGGAGTATTGCGGCCCTTACGACAATTACGGTTTCATGTATTCGACGAGGGACGGGACATTAGGCGGGTATCTGTATGATGACGGCGGGGCGTTTCAGCCCTGCTCGAACGAGACTGATGTTTGCGGATATATGTTGAAAGACAATGACGCGCTTATTCCCGTTGCTCACGGATTCGGTTTTGACCATGAAAAATTAACAGACAGGGGCAATCCTGATTTTAATAACTTCTTTATGGATTACTTTGAAGATATGCCCGATACTCCCGCGAGCTTGGCAGCTTACGAAGGTACGAACGTAGACAAAGACTGGAACCTGAGATTCCTCGACAACTTTCATTCATGGATACTCGAAGCGGGGGGCTGGAGCGATACGCCGATGAATCCGAGAACGAACGCGGATTACACTCGGTCTCAAATGGATGCGGATGTATTGGATGCAGCGGAGATACTAAGAGCAAGGGCAGATTTAGTTAACGTCTTTCTCTTTGCAAATATATGGAGTGATGTAGAATCAGAATATTTCGACAGGCCGATTTACGCATTGCTTATGGACGAGATTGACTTCGCGCTCTTTGAAGAATGGGCTTACGACTGGCAAGGCCCGGCAGAGTCCGAAACAATCTGGCTCCGCAGGGTAAATGCCGCTCAGGATATGATAAAGAACCGCAGGGCGGTCCCTATAGTAGACGGCGAGTTTGGGGCTAGTTATTGGTACTCACTCGCAAGCCTTTTGTTGGTCAAGGAAAACGGTAAGGGCATGATTTGGTTTTGGTACGGTTCATCAAGCTTTCCCTCAAGTGGTGATTTGACGAAGATGCTCTCACTCGATTGCGGACAGCCCTCGGGCGTCGATTATCAACTTGTGAGCAGCTCGTATTACCGGAAGGATTGGGATAATTGTATTATTCTGGTGAATCCGAAAACAGGCTCGACGGGTTCTATCTCACTCGGCGGGAATTATACGAACCTCGAGACAGGGGCAACGGTTTCAAGTATAACTCTTTCGGCCAAGACGGGAGCAATTTTGGTAGCACAATGAAAAACAGGAACTTTCAGATTACGGTACATGGCTTATGTATGACGGTACTGTTCGTCATGATCCTGATGGCGGAGAACTGTCCGAATACCCACGCTGCGACGATTAATCTGAAATGCGGCCAGAAAGTCAGGGATAACAAGAGCGGGAATTACTTTCAGGCCCCGGCCTGCCCGAAACCCTGCCTGGCCCGGAAAACTTCTGTTGTAGGTCTTGCACCCACTCCGACGCCTATACTCTTGCCTGCCCCTATTCCGGCTCCCGTATCAGCCCCTGTCCCAAGCCCATCTCCTGCACCTGCTTCGGGGAACACAATAGACTTTGCCTGCACGACTTACTGGAATTACGGGCACAGGGATAGTGCCGGTACCGCTGTGATGTCTAAGGTGAACAAGCTTAGAAGTTATTGCGATATGGTGCTTACCTGGTGGGAGTCTACTCCTTCACAAACATGGTGTCCATATATTCGGCACAATTCAGCGGTCAAATTTTGCGGCCCTTACGACAATTGGGGATATATGAGGACTGATAAGGAGTTGTATAAAAAGCATGGCGTAAAGTGGCAGTTAAAAACAGATTCCGGCTCGCCTACTTTAAATCAATACATTCCGCTTGAAGGCGCGCTTGATTGGGGTAATCCGGCGTTCGTACATTTCTTCATAGACTACTTCAACCAGCCCCCGGCAGGTATTAGCGAGTGGACGGGGACATTCCGGGAACGCTCATGGAACCTGCGAGAGCTGGATAATTTCGTGATACGCACGATCAATAACTATGCGTGGAACAACACGCCTGTAAACCCTCGAACCGGTAAGGCTATGACGAACGCGGAACGGGAAGCCGACGTGCTGAGGGCTATGCAGACGATGAGGGCGGCTGCCGACGCTCAGGGCTTGAAGTACTTTGCCAACGTGTTCAGCGATCTCAGCACCGATTATTTCTCCCGGCCTGTTTATTCGCAGCTTATGAATCTCGTCGATTATGCCTTCTTCGAGGTCATGGTAGCGGATATGCAGCACAATAACGTTACGGAATCCGTGTGGCTTACCAGGGTGAAGATCGCGCAGGCGATAGCGAAGAATAATCGGGCGATCCCCGTTATCACGACCGAGTACGGGGACTTCTGGTATAACGTCGCAACGATGCTGCTCGCGTGCGAGCCGGGGAAGTGTATGACGTTTCAGCAGCCGATAATGACCGACTCGCAGATCGAGAAGCTTTCGACTCTCGATTTAGGTGCCCCGGTCAGTGATTTCGCCAAAGCGGGCTGCTATATACGCTCGTGGACCAAAGGCCTCATCGCCGTAAACCCGATGGATTCGGGGAGCTGCCACGTGGCGCTCTCCGGAAGCTACAGGGACCTCGAGACCGGAAAGACGGTGAGTGGTACGATTCAGATAAACAACAAGGGCGGGAAGGTGTTGGTGGAGGAGTAGGTAATCCGCCTGATATCAGGAATTGGAGTATAAGGGTCGCGGCTGGAGGCCGCTCCTACGGACACGATGCAAGATGCATGATACAGGATGCAGGATGCGGGATTAGAGGACTGGATTCCCGATTCTTTCCGGCTTGTGTTGCTACGTCGCCGGGATAAATAGCCATATTTGCAATCAGCGGAGGGCGACCGGTTCATGCGCTTGCTCAGAACCGTTTTCGGGAATGACAAATAGAAGATGAGATCCTGAAACTAGTTCAGGATGACTGAAATAGAAAGGAAGAAAAATAACGCCCGGGGCGGTGAGAGCCGTTCCGGGTTTTTTTATATAAAAACGGAGGTGTAATAATTATGGCACAGGCTTCAGGCTCAAGTGCAGAGATTTGGTATAAGATTGAACAGGCGAACGGCGTGACGCCGTCCGTGGACTCGGGCGCGTCTACAACGCTCGCGTCTGCTGTAAATCCGGGTGCGGCTTCTATCGTGGTCGCGTCGGATTCTGGTATCGCCGCGGGTGATATACTTCGCGTCGGGAACAGCCAGAACATGGAGTTCGTGAAGGTGGATGCGGGTTACGTGTCGGGGACAACAGTCACACTCGATACGAACACGAAGATCAACTACAGGCACGAGTCGGGCGAGGACGTGAAGGAAACGGACCCGACCCAGAACTGGTTCAAGCTCGGGAACGTGAGGTCGTTCACGCCGTCGGGCGGAAGGGAGCTCCAGAGGTCGCAGGCTTTATCGGGCTCTCGCGTGCTCTCCAACTTCCGCGAAGGAAACTACGACGCGGGCGCCGACATGACGGTCGAGCTCGACATCGAGACCGCCGGGCTCTTTTATCTCCACGCGCTCAATAACGACTATTACAGCGCGGGAGCGACGCAGCCTTCTTCGCCCGTGAGCACTACTCTCGCGAACGCGGCCGACAAGGGGGATACGCAGATAGAGGTCGCGAGCGCGACTAATATGGACACCGGCGTGTTCCTGCTGATAGGGACCGGCACGGGGGCCGAGATCGTGAAGGTGGGTACGTACACGAGCGGCACTACGATAGACCTCGATCCGGACGCGCACCCGTTCGGTTTAAGGAAGTCTCACGCGAACGGCGTAGCGGTGGTCGAGAAGATAAAACCCTTCACGCATACGATCTACAGGGGATCGACCATACCCGAGGGGATAAGCATACTTCTCAGGTTTACGGACATCGAGTCGCTCATGCTCATCAGGGGGAACAAGATATCCAACCTGACGCTGAGCGTCGATCCGAGCGACCTGCCGCAGCTCAATATGAACGTCGTCGGGAAGGCGTTTCAGATACTGTCCGAGAATATTTTCGGGACGCCGACCGCGATATCCAACACTCCATACGTGCACTGGGAAGCGGACGTGCAGGTGGACGGCTCTCCCTTGACATCGAACCAGCTCGAGAACCTGAGTCTCGTTATCGAGAACACGATACAGGGGAATTTCGTCGTGGGGTCGCCGATAAAGGGCGCGATCACGCCGGGGGAAGGGTCGGTGAGCGGATCGTTCACGTATCAGTTCGGGAGCCAGCAGTTCTCGGAGAAGACGATCGCCGGGACGGAGACGCAGCTCGATTTCATCTGGACATACATCGGCGACGATAACCACCAGGTGACGCTCAGCGTGCCGAAGGCGAAATTCGAGGGGAGTCCGCATCCGGGAGTGGGATCGAAGGACCCGATCACCGATGAGAAGAGTTTTCTCGGGAGACTGGATACCGGCTCTTCGCCTGAGACGGATATTACGGTGACGGTGAAGAACACTCAGCCGACGGTTGAGTTTATGGTTGAGGCGAGCGCCTAATCCGATATGAATTAGGGATGGGTATATGGGGTGTTACTTCATAGTTATCTGGATTATCACACCCCAACTATTCCTCCTGATGTTTGCGGGAGAGATTGCCGAGCCCCTTTTCACGTTTAGAAAGACAAAGAGAAAGTAGAAGTAAAAGTATTTTCTTCTTTTCCTTGATGAAAAGAAGCAAAAATCATCCGACAGCACAGAATCTTGGCTAAAATATCTTATTACGGCTAAAATCTATCAATTCCGCCCCAGCCCTGATAGATTTTTACGCCTGATAAGATATTTCTTAACGCCGATTCTGTGAATGTCGGGGAAAGGAAAAAGCGAGATTCCCGATAGAGGATTTCGGGAATGACAGAGAAATTAAGGTACATACCCATCTAGATCCTGGATCGGGGTCCGGGACAGGCTTTCCCCCTTAATATGGGGAAGGAAATAATTTAGGGAGGGAAGATTGTAAAAAGGAAATGTAAAAGGAGATTATATGCCTGAAATTAAGAGTCTTACGAAGAATGTTTCGAATTATGTGACGATATACCCGTACAGGGAGATCGAGGACGAGGACTGGCCCGCGTACCAGGACGAGAAGGGAGAGTGGGTCGGTTACGACGACGGGTGGCGCGAGGTGGGGTTCAAGTGCCCGTACCCGACCGTTGCCAGGCTTACGCAGATAAGGGACCTGACCCAGGACCTGACTGTCGAGGACAGGAGCTTCAAGATACTCGGCGGGGACCCGAAGCGGGCGGCCAAGTTCCTCGTGTATAACCTGATACAGGACATAGTGGGCCTGACAGACCAGGGTGAGAGGGTCCTTTACGACAAGGACACGAAGGAGTGGATCTATAACGAATTCTGCAAGTCCTCGTTCCTGCTTTCCAACTTCAGGTCGAGCTACGAGCTCATAGCCGGGAAGGTGACGAAGGAGGAGAAGAAGGAAGAGGAAAATTTTTCGGAAACGTCAGAAAGTACTTCGAGAGGATCTTCGAGGGATGGGAAGTCCGGATCAAGGGCGAGAAAAGAAGATACCGCGCTGACGCAATCGGACGCAGGGTAAAGCAGCTCGAAGAGAAGAAGAAGCTCCGAAGAAAGAACCGGCTCAGGTTCGAGAAGGAAGACCGGGACGAGCTCAAGATATTGAAGAAGGCCGGCGACGAGACGGAGGCGCTGGTAAGAGGCCTCCCTCCCTACCAGCAGGAGTGGGTGTCGCTCTGGGAGCTCTGCCAGTCGCAGAGGTACGGGCAGGGGATGACCGTGGGGACGCTAGTCCATTCCGAAATATGGAATAACCTTGAGAAGTTAGAGTTCGACGGGCATCCGAAGACGAGGGCGTTCCGGATGGTCGTCGCGGTCGATGAGGTGTTCAGGGAGCATGCGATGAAGGCGCAGGACCGGAAGATGAAGAGGGGAGGGAAGGAAGGGATTGAGATGGGGAAGAGGTGATGTGTGTCCCTTCGACAGGTTCAGGATGGCACACTCTGCACAACGGAATCAAAGCTAAGTCCCCCTAAATTTGGATTTAATACCTGCCTCACTTCGATTAAACTATTTCTTCGCCGTTTATCGACAGAGACCAATTCCTCCGATTTGTTGGAATTGTTCCCCTTTTTCTAAGGGGGAAATTAAAGGGAAGGCAAAAGATAGATTTCTCGTTTTGGTTTGTGCAGATTATCTACGATGTCGAGGTGAGTAATCTGCAATCAGCCAACAGCGACCAATTCTTGATATTTTGGCTTCTGTCGTGATGGTGCAGAGAGATAATAAGGTTCGTGCACTCAACCATTATTGACCAATTCCTCACATGCTCGGAATAGTTGCTCAGTATTGTTGCTCGAAATGACAGAGAATATGAGGAAGGGAATAAAAAAAGGGAGCCTAGTGGACTCCCTTTGGTTAGTGTGCTTATTTTCAGCAATAGCTATTCGTAGCTATTATTTGTGGTGAGATTTTTTATCGACTCACCGCTATTGGACTTCACAGGTTAATCACCATGTAGTCCGGTGGAGTGTCACTTTCACTTCCCATGATTACCTCCAACACTAATATTATAGATGTTTGGGGGAGAGGAGTCAATAGAAATTTGAGGGTGTTTGGGGAGATGAAAGAGGGGTCAATTGCCGCGCTCGAAATGACAGGGAAGGTGGTCAGGTGAATTCTTTGTAGAGGATGATGGCGACGAGGATGGATGTGAGGGCCAGGAGCACGTCGCGCAGAGTGAAGCCCCAGAACGTGCGGGCGGGGTCGGTGAGGTCGAGCGGGACCGGAAGGTGGTTCTCTCCGATGATCTCGGCTGCTTTGGGGGTATCGAGCGGGATCATGGAGTCGCGGCCGCAGCGGGGGCAGACGCAGAATTTGACTCTGAAGAGCGTAAGCGTGTAGAAGAAGGCGACGGCGAAGACGATAGTCGCGGGGAGCCAGAGCTCGTTCTCGAAGACGCCGGCGAAGGCGAGGACGAAGGCGATCATCCAGAGGGCAGACTCGGTCTTGACGCTGCCGTGGGAGGAGGCGTCCTCGTAGCCGATGTAGAGGCAGCCGATGCAGAGTTTCTTCATTCACATAAGGATAACAGATGGGATTGGTGGGGTTTGATGCGAAGGGGGCGAAGGAGATAAAAGAAAGACTCGAGAAATTCTTCCAGGGCGATTTACAAGGCCGGTTCCTGTTCGCTATAAGAGACTTCTTCCAGTTCGCATTCGAGCAGTTAGGCGTGCTGCCGGATGCAGCCAGGAGGTTTCTAGACGCCAAGTTTGAGGAATTCAAGAACGCTGGATCGAGAGAGGCGAGGGCGGCTGTCGGACAAGAACTGCTCGCGGATATAAACGCATTCGTTGATGCGTTCAATATCGTCTCAGGCAATGTGAACGACGCGATTGGGCAGACGATCGAGAAAGAAGAGTGGGAGTATAGGTTGGCGGCGTGAGGATACCTTATATATATAGAAATACCTCAAAATACAAATGATGAGATCCTGAATCGGGGTTCAGGATGACGGAAAATCAACAAAATGTTGAATTTGGCGCTGAAATTTTGCAATTTGCGGAATTGGATAGAGAAATTATTGCAAAATGAAAGATTCAGAGAGATAAAATCTGCAATTTGAGGATTATAAAGACTGTTAATCGACAACCTGAAGAATTCTGACAAGGAAAGTTGCAAATTGAAGAATTGGAGTGTGGAGAAGAGGTAAAAATACTCAAAATGAAGAATTTTGAGGTTGGATATTGCAATCTGTAGATTTGAAAGGAGCCAAATCAATATAATGAAGAATTCTTAGAGAAAAAAATGTGCGAATTGCAATGCTGGGGAGCAAAGGACGCAGTTGAATGTGGTTATCAATATTTTTGACAAGCACTAGCAATAGCTTTACTGCTGTCATAATAAATATTAACGCAAATGTCTTTTTGAGTGTATTTCATGCCCGCCGCAGCTATATCTTCCGCAAGATATTGGGCTTGTGTTTTCGGATTCATGCCTAGGACATCTCTATCAACCTTTACCCAAAGTGAAAGTGTTGTTTGCCACTCTACATGTTGAATATTGGGCTTTTCTAAGAGCAAGTTAGCAAATTCTTCTTGTTTCTCAGTCGGATTAAACCCACATGACAATGAAAGAAATAACATAATGAAAATGAATTGTAACCTTCTAATCATAAATAAAATATATGTATCAAATGTAATAAATGCAAGTTGGATAGTTTTTACGTTTTGCGGCTAGTTTGCTTGGAGGAATGATGGCGGATATTAACAGTCTTGCATTGAAGGTGTCACTCGATATAGAAGGCTTCAAAGAAGCTAATACTGAAGCTGGTGAATTAGCTACATCATTTTCAAAGCTAGCTGATTCATTGAACCAGTCAGGACAAAAGATAGTAAGCACCTTCAGACAGATTTCAGAACAATTAGAGATTCTAAAAAGCGAACTTCAAGGTGCTGAGGAAAAACTGTCTTTATTCGGCATTGAGTTTGATATATCTAAGGATCCAACAGAGTCACTTAAAGCGCTGAGCGACGCGATTAAAAATTTCAAACAGTCATTAGTATCGGGAAATGAGGATGCAATAAAGTTTATTGCAAAATTAATAGATGGATTCGCTGATTTAATTAATTGGATGAATGAAAATATTCCCGGATTAACGCAAGTAATTACTTTAATCACAGGATTGACTTTAGCCTTTCTAGCCGCTGTGCCAGTAGTTGCAGCGATTGTTGCCGGATTTACACTATTAGCGGGTCTTTTCGGAATTACAGGAACGGCTGTGGCTGGATTTGCTGGTACAGCTATATTGGCTGTTGTAGCTATAGCCGCAATCTCAGCAGCAGTAATCAGTTTGATCCAGAATTGGGGTGCCCTAGTTTTGGCAGCACAAGTGACGTGGGAGGAGAACATTGTCCCAATCTTAGAGACGGTTGCGGGTGCCATAGCAGGAGTACTGGGGGGAATTGGAGATATAGCATTAATCATATGGGAAGGGGTAAAAGAAACCACGTCAGCGGCTTGGGAATTTATCACGGAAGTAGTATCGAACGCTGTGAGTTTACTGATAAGGATTTTCCAGGGTATCGGAGAGCAGCTATCTCAGACCTGGGAAGTAGTTAAGCAGACTGCACTAGCCGCTTGGGAGAGCATAAAGGAGATAGTTGGAAACGCTATAGAATCAATTAAGGGCTTTTTCGGGGCGGTAGTTGAAAGACTTTTCGAAGTATGGGAATCGGCTAAAGAGACTGCATCAAATGCCTGGGAATTAATAAAGCAGACGGTATCAATCGGAGTTGAGTCGATAAAGGGGCTCTTCAGCGGAATAAGTGAAAGTCTAACCGGGGTATGGGAAGGAGCAAAAGAAAAGGCATCGGAGGCATGGGAAGGTATAAAAGGAATTGTGTCGGGAGCTGCAGAATCGATAAAGAAATTCGGGGAGGATATCAAGAATAGTATTATAAAGGCTTTCACTGACGCGTTCGATAAGGTTAAGGAAATCTTTTCGAACCTGCTCGGTGGATTAAAAGAAAGTTGGGATAACTTTATCAATAGCCTTCCATCCTTAGATTTTTTCAAGAAAGGGGAACAGCCGACGGTTCCAGAAAATCCTCTGCCTACTCCAAGCCCGGAATCGGGCGGCGGGCCTTCGGCGTTTCTTAATCAGGACATTATAGATCTGGCCCAAGGGTATAAAAACCTAGGCGATAATATTGATTTTGCGACCGGGAAGACAAAAGACTTCAACATCGCTGTTTTGACTGAGGATGAGTTGCTCCAAGGTTCAGTTGCAAGTCTAGTATTAAATGGGGGGATGCTAAAGAATAATGGTACAGCAGCATCTGATTTAAAAACCAAATATGAGGGAGTAAAAGTAGCAATAAATAATACTTCGGAGTCACTTGATAACGCCGGTATAAGCGCTGAAAACACAAGTGAAAAATTCGAGCAGCTTGAGAATACTGGCGGGTTTTTTGAAGGGATAAAGCAGGGGTTCGTAGATTTTGTAGAGAATGTGGAGAGCAACAGCGAGCTTATGGCTGATTTCTTTGCAAATACGCTCTCGCAGATGAGTCAGAGTTTCAGCGATTTGTTTTTCAACGTACTCACCGGGAGATTCGACGACCTCAAGGACCTTGCGAAGCAGGCGTTCGAAGCGATACTGAGGGCTTTCCTCGACCTGGTAAGCGCGATTGCGACGAGGCAGATAGTATTGAGCATAGGCGGGTTATTCGGAATAGGAAAAAGCGCGCAAGCTGCAGGAGGAGGGGGTAATCCGGTTGACATCGCGCAACAGGGGGCTGGTGTTGTTGGCAGCGGATTTGACTTGTTCGGCTCAGGAGGGGCATTTTCTACGCTGGGTCAGGGG